>Ga0207657_10000112_pt1 | contig 79849 bp, 66 predicted proteins | sample KBSC33metaG_FD_184316 | JGI IMG/M metagenome (GOLD analysis project Ga0207657, IMG submission 184316) | Corn rhizosphere microbial communities from Kellogg Biological Station, Michigan, USA - KBS C3-3 metaG (SPAdes) (version 2) | ecosystem: Host-associated > Plants > Roots > Rhizosphere > Soil ...
CGAAGTCCCTTTACGAACTTCTCCTTCGAGTCCGCGCAGGCATAGACCTCCGCGAAGCGCGGAGCTGCGAGTGCGAACCGAAGATGAGGTCGACCCGGGTGCCGGTCCACTTGACCGCATTCGTCTTGCGGTCGCGACCCTCGTACACGCCTTCAGAGGCGGCCACCGCCTGCCAGTACGTGCTCATGTCGAGCAGAAGTCCCAGGCGTCTTGGTAAAGACGCCGTGCTTGGAGCCGCCGGCGTTTGCGCCGAGGACGCGCAGGCCGCTAAGAAGTACGGTCATCTCAGGCCCGAGGACGAAGCCTCGAGAGCGATGATAGGATCGCGGGTAAGTGACTGGTAGTGTCGCACGATCGATTGAGGTGATCGTGGTGCGACGCACAAGAACGTGGTTGTGAAGAGCAGGCTTAATCGTTGTAAAACTGCGGACTCGTAATGCGGACTCGTAATTTTGGGGGGCTGATTATGAAGAAGGCTATCGCCGAGTTCATCGGCACATTCGCCTTGGTTCTCATCGGATGCGGAACGATTGTGGTTGGTGGAATGGCCGCGGGTGCGACGGCCATTAACGAGCTCGCGATTGCACTTGCCTTCGGTCTCAGCATTGTGGCCATGGCTTATGGCATCGGCCAGATTTCTGGCTGCCACGTCAATCCAGCGGTTAGCTTTGGGGTCTTTGCCGCCGGTCGAATGACAGTTAAGGAATTGCTGACTTATTGGGTTGCGCAAGTTGCCGGGGCTGTCGTCGCTGCCTTCGTCCTCTATTTGATTTTGTCGGGCAAGGCCTCAGGCTGGAATGGTGCCTTAGGACAGACCACATGGAGCGAGTACAACGCACTCTCAGCTTTTATCTTTGAGTTGATCGGCAGCTTCCTCTTTCTTGTGTGTATCCTTGGCGTGACCCAGCGAGGCGCCCCGGTAGAACTGGCAGGGATCGTCATTGGATTGTCTCTGGCTGCCATACACCTCGCGGGGATCAATATTTCTGGATCATCGGTGAATCCTGCGCGGTCGCTCGGTCCTGCAATTGTGGGCTTTGCCCACAATCCTGAGGCTCTTAAGCAGATCTGGCTCTACATTCTCGCACCTTTGCTTGGTGCGGGCGCAGCAGGTTATCTGTTCAGAGCGGGCGTGCTTTCAGCGGAAACCATCATTCCGGCTCGCGGCGAAGGCGTATCAGATGTGCCGCCGGCCGCATCAGCACCACGAGAAGATAGACCACGGCGTCGTAGGAGTTAGGTTTGCTTCTATGTCATCTTGATGTCTGCTGTTCCCACGCAGTGCGCACGGCTTTGACCGAGCCGTCCGTCTAAGCGGGAGGCTAAATCGCAATCGTCGTTACCCTTGCAGGCGTCGCCAGCGCTCCCGTGACGCTCGGTAGGACGCCGCGCAGGACGCGGCCGACGCGAAGCTCGCTCAATTCGTGGCCGCGGGTTGCGTGCCACTCCTGTCCCGTGCGCCAGGAGGGCCCATTGACTTCAACGGGAGGCTCGCTTCAGGTCCCGGTATCGGGGATCGCCTAGGCGAGGCGCGATGGACGTCTCTGACGACCGCTTACTGGCTGCGCCGCTATGGGTTCGCTCCAACCATCGTCGAGCGCGCCCCATTTTTTGTGACCGGCGGCTACAAGATCGACGTGCGCGGGACGGCGCTCGACGTCCTGCGCCGGATGGGAGCGCACGATGCCGTCGTCGCGTCGAGTACCCAGATGCAGGGCGCCCTTCTCGTCGACCGCGAGGGCAACGTCATCAACCGGATGACCGGCGATGAATTTGGCCATCGGGTGGGTGGGGACCTCGAGATCGTCCGCGGCAAGCTATTCGAGATCCTCATGGCGAGGACGGCCGGCGTCGACGTGATATTCGGCCACGCCATCGCCTCTATCGCCCAGTCCTGTGACGGCGTTGAAGTCACGTTCCGCAACGGCGACGCCCGCATGTTCGATCTCGTAATCGGCGCCGACGGCCTCCACTCCAATGTTCGGCGACAGATTTTCGGTGACGAGTCCCAGTACCTCCGTGACCTCGGCATGTACCTGTGCGTCTACTCTGTGCCGAACTTCCTGCATCTCGACCGTATGGAGGTGCAGTACTCCGAGATCGGGCGTGTCGCGGCGATTTGGAGCACCCGTGATGCTGTCGACGCCAAGGCTTGCTTCGGCTTCGCCGCCCGAAATCAGCAGATCGATCTGCGCGACCGCGCTCAGCAGGAGGAGACCCTACGGACGGTCTATGCGGACGTCGGGTGGGTGCCTCGCCTCCTCGAGCTGATGCCGGAGGCGCCCGATTGGTTTTTGACATCGCCGCGCAGGTCGACATGGCCACATGGGCGCGCGATCGGGTCATCCTGGTCGGCGACGCCGCCTACTGCGCCTCACCGATGTCTGGCCAGGGCTCGAGCCTAGCCCTCATCGGCGCGTACGTGCTGGCCGGTGAGCTCGCAGCCGCCGGCGGCGATCACGCCGCGGCGTTCGGCGAATATGATCGCGAAATGCGGCCGTTCATCGCCGTGAACCAGGCACTCGGGATCCAGTCGGCACAGTTCATGACCCAGGATCCAGCGACTGCTCCGGTCGAGCTCTCCGGCAGCGAGATCGAGTCGGTGATCGATCATTCCACCGACCGCATCGCGGATGCGGCGAACGCCATCACGCTGAAGAACTATTTGGCGATCATCCCCAAGCCAACCGGATGAAAACGAGGGGGTGAGACAACGCCTTAACGTTGCGGAAGCCTATAAGCGATGACGTAATCGCCGGGCGTGGTTCCCATGAAGTGATGTCCCCCGGCCATGATGACGAGATACTGCCGGCCGATTTCATAGACCGTCGGATTGGCCTGACTGCCGGCTGGCAAAAGATCCTGCCAAAGCGTCGTTCCGGTATCGACATCGATGGCGCGGATAAGATTGTCCGTCGCCGCGGCGATGAAGACGAGCCTGGCCGCGGTGACCACCGCGCCGCCATTATTCGGCGTGCCGTTCGCCGGGTTAGCAATCGCGCAACGCATGCTGTTCGGCGCGTGGAATCGTTTTTGCCAATTGGCGCGATAAGCAGAACTTATCGGAGGGCGTTCAGCCGCCGAGGAAGGCCTGAATCAGCTTAAGCGTCGCCTGCGGCTGCTCCTCCTGCGGCATGTGACCGCAATCCTCGACCAGACGTAAGGTCGAATTTGGCAGCGTGCGCCTGAGCTTAAGGCCCACGCCGAGCGGCACGATACGATCGTGGTCGCACCATAGGATCAGCGTTGGGATCTTGATCGAGCCGTAGCGCTCGGAGAGTTCCGACAGCCCATCGGGCACGATCTGCCGCGCGCTGTGAATGATCGCGTGCTTTCCGGCGGCGGTCTTGAGCGGGGCGGCGTAGGTCTCGACCTCGTCGGGATCGATTTTGCTGTTATCGAAATAGGCGATTCTCAGCGCGACTCTCGTCTGGACTTCCGGCGGCACCATGCTGAAACCGAGCTGCGAGACGACGGGTACATCGAGCAGGCGGAAGAAAACCGGGACGTTCTGTGGGTAGGCAATGGTGTCGAGCAACACGAGCTTGGAGATTCGGCCCTTAAGCCGGGGATCGGCCCGGAGCGCCAGCAGCAACGCCACCCCGCCGCCGAATGAGTGGCCGACCAGCGTCAGGTTACGGAGATTCTTATCGACGATGAGTTGGGCGAGAAGATCGGCCTGATCGAACACTGAATAGCGCTCGTCGAATGGTTTGTCCGATTGACCAAAGCCCTTGAGATCGACCGCGATGACCAGGTGGTCGCGGGCAAGCTCCGGCGCGATATGCCGCCATGTATAGGTACTCGCGCCAAAACCATGGATGAGGAGGAGGGGCGAGCCTTTGCCTTCCTCCTTGTAATAGAGCCTGACGGGCGCATCGGGCGGGCCCAGCCTTGCGTAAGGACCGTACGCACTCCGCGGCGCGTCGCCCGCGCTTAAGGCACAGGAGCCGAGCGCCAGCGCTATTGCTGCAAGGCCGAGCGCAGTGAGCCCCCTCTTTGCCATGCGCCGCAAAATCCTGGGTCCCTCGTCGTCATAAGAACCGAGCGCTGCCGCCAGCAGTTCCGGTCTCTGCGTGCCAAGCGAATCAGTGGCGCCCTTCGCGCCGGCCCGTCTTGCCTCGTTGTAACCCGCTCGGAACTCGAGCGGCAACCAGCGTGGTTAACCAAAAGTAAAGCGGCATTAAGGATTGCGCGGGCAACTTTCCCGTTGCAGATTGCCTCACTCCCGCCGCTTTCCATTGACGCCCATAAAATACCATGCTATCCCATCATTGCCCGTTCGGTGAGTAAGTGGGGGAGGCTGGCCGCGCTCCTTACAGGCCACGGGGGGATCTGCGCCGCCTCTCCCACCGATCTTTGCAACGGGGGTCTCGCACTCAAGGTCGTTAGTCACTCGTCGGTCCGAGTGCGCATGAGGGGGAGATGGACCAGTTTGTGTCGACAGTCACCAATAAGATCGACACGAAAGGCCGCGTCTCAGTCCCGGCTTCTTTCCGCACAGTTCTCGCCAAAGACGGTCTCGACGGCATCTATTGCTATCCGTCGCTCGATGCGCCTGCGCTCGATGCCGGAGGCCAGCGGCTCGTCGACAAGATCAACGCACTGGTCGAGGACCTCGCGCCTTACTCGGACGAGAAGGACCAACTCGCGACCGCCCTGTTCGGCTCGAGCGAGGTTCTCACGATCGATCAGGATGGACGCACAACTTTGCCGGAACGCTTGCGCGACCACGCCGGTATTACCAGCCACATTACTTTCGTCGGGCTCGGCGAGAAGTTTCAGATGTGGGAACCGAAGCGCTTCGAATCCTATCAAGCGGAGGCGCGCCAGAAGGTGCGCAATCTCCGCAAACTACTCGGCGCGGGGCGCCGCGGAAGCGGCGGGCCAGAGGGAGCACGGGAATGATGGCGGGTCGCGGCGCGCATATGGCGGCCGTCGGCGGACCGGCCCGCCACATTCCCGTGATGCTCTCCGACGTGCTTCACGCGCTTGAGCCGAAGTCCGGCGCGATCATCGTCGACGGAACGTTCGGCGCCGGCGGCTACAGCAAAGCCATCCTCGAAGCTGCGGACTGCAAGATCATCGCCATCGATCGCGATCCTGACGCGGTTGCCAAAGGCGAGGCGCTGGCCGAGGAGTTCCCCGGCCGGCTGAAGCTCGTCATCGGCCGCTTTGGCGCCATGGAGGGGATTGTAAAGCAGGAAGGGATCGATGCCGTCGACGGTGTCGCGCTCGATCTAGGCGTCTCGTCGATGCAGCTCGATGAGGCTTCGCGCGGCTTCTCCTTCATGAAGGAAGGGCCGCTCGACATGCGCATGGGCAAAGAAGGGCCGACCGCTAGCGATATTGTCAACGAACTCTCCGCCGGAGAGCTCGCCGAGATCATCGGTAAACTCGGGGAGGAGGGCCGTTCGCGCGCAATCGCCAAGGCCATTGTCGCACGCCGCGCCGAAGCGCCGATCGAGACGACAAAAGAACTGTCGGAAATCGTCGTGCGCGTGCTCGGCCGCAAGCGCGACGAAGCCAAGCACCCCGCGACGCGGACCTTCCAAGCGCTCCGTCTTTATCTCAACGAGGAGCTCGAGGAGCTCGCATGCGGTCTTTCCGCAGCCGAGCGGCTGCTGAAAGCTGGCGGCCGGCTCGTGGTAGTCACCTTCCATTCCCTTGAGGACCGCATCGTCAAGCGCTTCTTCACGAACCGGAGCACGCCGGCGCCGCGCGCCTCGCGCCATTTGCCCGAAGCTTCCACGACGGAATTTGCCCCGAGCTTCCAGCTTCTTAACCGGCGTCCGGTAGAACCGAATCAAAGCGAGATCAGGCGAAATCCGCGCGCACGCTCGGCACGTCTTAGAGCGGCCGAGCGGACCGCGGCGCCAGCCCATGCTCTCGACTTGGCCGCACTAGGAGTACCCCAGACCAGGTTTGGCATATGACAGTCACCTTACTCGTGAGTCCCAAATGTTGCGTTTCGTAAATGTCTGCCTTGTCCTCGGCATCGTTGCGCTTGCTTACGTCATCTATCAGGTGAAGTACGAAGCCCGCGCGCTCGACGAGGAGATCGCCTCTCTCGGGAAGCAAATCGACGAAGAGCGTGACGCGCTCGCGGTGTTGCGCGCGGAATGGAGCCTGCTCAACCGACCTGAGCGCATCGAGCGTCTCGCCCAGAAATATCTGAAGCTCTCACCAGCCCAGCCCCGGCAGCTCGTGACCGTCGACAGCGTGTCGGATCGCGATTTCGATCGCAGCCGGTTCGAGATCACCGCCGTTGCCTCACCAGCCATGGCCCCTGCACCGACGATCAAGCCGGTCGCGAAACCGAAAGCTGCTGTCGCAACGGCTGAGGCCGAACCCGCGACCACCACTGCCCTGCCGTGGGCCGCCAAGATCGTGGCTCCTGTTCAGGCCTCCGCCCAATAGACCGAACAGTGTCTGAATCAGCCAAATGGAACGCCGCAGCGGCCCGAGCCGAACGCGCTTATCTCGCGCGCGGCCGGTATCGCTTTCGCCTCGCCTGCCTGGGATTCGCGCTGGCTTTCGTGCTGATTGGCGGCCGTCTCGTGGCGCTCGGTTTCATCGGAAGCGGACCTGGTGGCGGAAGTTTGCGTGACATCTCGACGACAGTTCACCGGCCCGACATTGTCGACCGCAACGGCAGGCTGCTTGCGACCGACATCAAGGGAGCGACCCTTTACGCCGATCCGCAGAAGGTCGTCGATATCGACGAACTGGTCGAGCAGGTGACAAGCGTGCTTCCTGACGTCAACGCAGCTGAGCTCCGCGAGAAACTCAAGAACGGACGCCGTTTCGTACGCATCAGGCGCGAGCTCACGCCCAGGCAGCAGGAAGAGATTTACGAGCTCGGCCAGCCCGGTCTCGACTTCATCCAGGAATATCGGCGGGTCTACCCGATGGGCCCGACCGCTAGCCACGTCGTCGGCCTGGTGGATGTCGACAATAGGGGGCTTGCCGGCATCGAGAAGTTCGTCGACGACAATCCCCAACTCACGATGCTTCATCCCGACACGCCCTCGACCGAGGAAAGCGTGTCGATCTCGCTCGATCTCGGCGTGCAGCATGTGTTGCGCGAGGAGCTTGGCCGAGCGATGGCCACCTATCGCGCCAAGGCCGCCGCCGGCATCGTCATGGATGTTCATTCTGGCGAGGTGCTCGCACTGTCCTCGCTTCCCGACTTCGATCCAAATCGTAGAGAGCAGGCTCTTGAGAAGGACAGGCTCAATCGCATCGGCTTCGGCGTCTACGAGATGGGTTCGGTGTTCAAGGTGTTCACCGTGGCCGGCGTGCTCGACTATGGGCTTGCCTCGATGCAGTCGACCTTCGATGCAACGAGTCCGATCCACTATGCCTCCTTCACCATCAGCGACTTCCACGGACAGCATCGCGTCTTAAGGCTGCCCGAAGTGTTCACCTACTCCTCGAATATCGGTGCGGCGAAGATGGCGCTGGAGATGGGCATCGACCGCCACCGCGCCTTCCTCAAGAAGCTCGGCTTGCTGAGCCGCACACCGACCGAGATCGGCGATACCGCGGCGCCCATCATCCCCGCGCATTGGCAGAAGCTGAACACCATGACAATCGCCTTCGGCCATGGTCTGTCGGTCACGCCTCTCCAACTCGCCACCGCCACGCTGCCCCTTGTCAATGGCGGCATCGCCGTAACCCCGACCTTCCTGCCGCGCTCGCGCGAGGAAGGGATGAGTATGGGCACGCGCGTGCTCAAGCGGCAGACGAGCGCCGCCATGCTGAAACTGATGCGGCTCAACGTGCTGAAGGGCACCGGAAAACGCGCCAATGCCGAAGGCTATCGTGTCGGCGGCAAGACCGGCACGGCCGAGAAAGTGGTTGGCCGCCACTATTCGACCTCGTCGCTGCTCACGAGCTTCCTCTCAACCTTCCCGACCGACGCTCCCGAATATCTCGTGCTTGTCATGCTCGACGAGCCGCAGCGCGTGCCGGAGTCGAGCAATCAGGCGACGGCCGGCACCAATGCCGCGCCTACTGCCGGCAAGATTGTCGAGCGCATTGGGCCGATCCTTGGCGTCGCTCCACGGCTTCCGGGCGACCAGCGCCAATTTGACGCGAAGGTACTGGCCTCCTATTAAAAGAGGCCTCACATCAAGGCGTTGGCGGAAACCTTGGGCGTCCCAAGAAAGCCCCCCGCTTTTCGGGGTTCAGGTCCGGAATGACACTCGGTGAACTGATCGGGCTTGAGGTCAAGCTGCCTGCGGGCGCGGCTGAGATCCCTATTTCAGGCCTTGCGGCCGACAGCCGAGCGGTCAAGCCAGGCTATCTGTTCGCGGCGTTGCCAGGCGTGAAGACCGACGGCACGCGTTTCATCTCCGACGCCTTGCAGCGCGGGGCGGTTGCAATCCTCGCGCCCGACAGGGGTGGCCTACCGACCGCCTCAGCGCCGATCATCGAGAACAGAGATCCACGCCGGCTTCTTGCTTTGGTCGCCGCGCGTTTCTTCGGCCTCCAGCCCAAGACCGCGGTCGCCGTCACCGGCACCAACGGCAAGACGTCAGTTGCCTCTTTCGTGCGCCAGATCTGGACTGGGCAGGGCTTCGAGGCTGCAAGCCTCGGCACGGTCGGCGTCGTGAGCCAGCGCGGCACTGAGATCCTCAAGCATACGACGCCCGACCCGATCGAGCTCCATGCAATCCTCGCCGGACTTGCCAAGGACGGCATCACTCATCTTGCGATGGAAACATCGAGCCACGGGCTTCAGCAGCGCCGCGTTGACGGGATCAAATTTGCCGCTGGTGCCTTCACCAATCTCACGCGCGATCATTTGGACTATCACGCGAGCGTCGAAGACTACTTCGCGCAGAAACTCCGGCTCTTCACCGAGCTTCTGCCAAAGGGGGCCAGCGCGGTAGTTGATGTCGACAGCGAGGCTGGGTTGCGCGTGGCCGATGCGTCAAAGACGAAAGGACTGGACCTGATTTCCGTCGGGCGCTCCGGCAAGAAATTGCGGCTCGCCTCGGCCGAGATCGACGGCTTCGGCCAAATCCTCGTCATTGAGCATGACGGCAAGAAGCATAAGGTCCGGCTGCCGCTAGTTGGCGATTTCCAGGCCTCAAACGCGCTTGTCGCGGCTGGCCTTGCGATGGCGACCGGCGGGTCTGCCGATGTGGTTCTGCCCTTGCTCGGAACTCTGCGCGGCGCGCGGGGCCGGCTAGACCTTTCCGGAACGGCCCGGGGGGGCGCGCCGATCTTCATCGATTATGCACACACGCCAGACGCGCTCGCCAAGGCGCTCGATGCCTTGCGGCCTTACGTGCAGAACAGGCTTGTGGTGGTTTTCGGCTGCGGCGGCGACCGCGACAAGGGCAAGAGACCCGAGATGGGACGTGTGGCGGTGGAGAAGGCAGATCTCGCTATCGTCACCGATGACAATCCACGCAGCGAAGAGCCTGCCGAGATTCGCCGCCAGATCTTGGCGGCAGCGCCGGGAGCCCATGAGATAGGAGACCGTGCGAGTGCCATTGTCGAAGCGGTCGCTACGCTTAAGCGAGGGGATGTCCTTCTCGTCGCCGGCAAGGGCCACGAAACGGGGCAGACGGTGGGCACCGCAGTGATACCGTTCTGCGATCACGACGCAGTGGAGGCCGCTCTGAAGCAGGAGGCTAAGGTTGGCTGAATCGCTTTGGACATTAGGCGAGATCGTTGACGCCACTGGTGGCTCGTCTCTCGGCGCGGTAGGAGCGCCCGTCACCGGCCTCTCTATCGATTCCCGTAGCCTCGCCAAGGGCGAGGGCTTCATCGCCATCAGAGGTCCGAACCGCGATGGGCATGCATTCGTCGCCGCGGCGTTGGAGCAAGGCGCGGCATGCGCGATCGTCGATCGAGACTTTCCTACCGGCGACGAGGAGAGGCTGGTCCGCGTTGGCGATACGCTCGAAGCGTTGAACGCGCTTGGCCGGGCAGGGCGCGCGCGGGCGCGCGACACGGTGGTGATCGCCGTTACCGGCAGCGTCGGCAAGACTGGCACCAAAGAAGCGCTCAGGCTGTCGCTAGCGCCAAGCGGGTCGGTGCATGCGTCGGTCAAGTCCTTCAACAATCATTGGGGTGTGCCGTTGTCACTCGCCAACATGCCGCAGGACACGCGCTTTGGCGTATTCGAGGCTGGCATGAATCACGCCGGCGAGATCGACGTGTTGACGAGGCTGATCAGGCCGCACATCGCCATCATCACCACCGTGGCTCCCGTCCATCTCGGATTCTTCCGCGCGGTCGAGGAGATCGCCGACGCCAAGGCCGAAATCTTCCGCGGGCTCGAGCTGCGTGGCACGGCGGTCATCAATCGCGACAGTCCTTATTATGAAAGACTGAAAGGTCATGCACTGAAAGCCGGCGCCAAGGTCGTCGGCTTCGGCGAAGCTGACGGCGCAGAGGCGCGACTGCTCGGCGTCGAACTTCATCCCGATGCCTCTAGCGTAAGGGCGAATATTCTCGGGACGCCTGTCAACTACCGTCTCGGCGCGCCGGGCCGACACCTCGTGCAGAACTCGCTTGCCGTGCTGGCCGCGGTGAAGATCGCGGGCGCCGATCTCGAGCTCGCCGCTCGTGCTCTCGCAGGTCTTCACGCGCAGGCCGGCCGGGGTGCCCGCACCCTCCTCGGGAGCAAAGATCGGCGCATCGCCATCATCGATGAATCCTACAACGCGAACCCAGCTTCGATGCGGGCAGCGCTTGCAACGCTCGGGCTTACCCCTCGCTCCGAGTTCGGGCGGCGCGTCGCCGTGCTCGGCGACATGCTCGAGCTCGGGCCCGAGGGGCAGAAACTTCACGAAGGACTCGCCGATTGCATTGACGGGGCAGGCGTAGATGTAGTCTTTGCCTGCGGCGAGCTGATGGGATCACTTTACCAGGCGCTGCCGGCGAACCGCCGCGGTGCTTACGCCAAGACCTCCGAGGAGCTTGCCACGCAGCTTGTAGAAGCGGTAGGGCCGGGGGACGTGATCATGATCAAGGGGTCTCTCGGCAGCCGCATGGGGCCGCTGGTCGAGGCCCTTAAGCGCCGGTTCGGCGCGGAAACTGTATCGGTCTAAGCCAGGCTTAAAAGGCGGGGAGAGACGATGCTTTACTGGTTGACCGAGTTCACCCCTGAGCTCCCCTTCTTCAATGTCTTTCGTTACATCACGTTTCGCACTGGCGGCGCGCTGCTCACCGCGCTCCTATTCGTGTTCCTGTTCGGGCCGCAGATCATCAAGTCTTTGCGCATCCGCCAGGGCAAGGGCCAGCCGATCAGGAAGGAAGGTCCCGAGCGCCATTTATTGCAGAAGCAGGGCACGCCGACGATGGGCGGGCTGATGATCCTGTCCGGCGTCACCGTCGCGGTCCTCCTCTGGGGCAATCTGCGCAATCCATATGTTTGGGTGGTCCTGTTTCTCACCCTCGTCTATGGCGCCGTCGGGCTCTACGACGATTATCTTAAAGTCACCAAGCAGTCGGCCGAGGGCTTCCGCGGTCGTATCAAGATCATTATCGAAGGTGTCGCGGCGCTGATCGCCACCGCGGTCATCGCCGAGGTCGGCGAGCCTCCGCTCGCCACCGAGCTTGCCATCCCCTTCTTCAAATCCGTCGAGATCGATCTCGGCTGGTTCTTCATTCCCTTCGGCGCCTTTATCATCGTCGGCGCCGGCAACGCCGTGAACCTGACCGACGGGCTGGACGGCTTGGCCATTGTGCCGGTGATGATCGCCGCCGCCACCTTCGGATTCATTTCCTACCTCGTCGGCAACGTTGTGTTTGCCGACTATTTGCAGATCCATTTTGTCGATGGCACTGGCGAACTTGCAGTGGTGTGCGGGGCGCTGGTCGGCGCGGGCCTTGGCTTCTTGTGGTTCAATGCGCCGCCCGCGCTTATTTTTATGGGCGACACTGGATCGCTCGCGCTTGGCGGCGCGATCGGCACCATAGCGGTTGCAACGAAGCACGAGCTGGTGCTGGCGATCGTCGGCGGCCTGTTCGTGCTCGAAGCGGCCTCGGTGATCGTGCAGGTCACCTCCTACCAGTTGTTCGGCGTGCGCGTGTTCCGCATGGCGCCGCTGCATCACCATTTCGAGCAGAAGGGGTGGCACGAGTCGACCGTGGTGATCAGGTTTTGGATTATTGCCGTGGTGCTTGCGCTTGCCGGCCTCGCCACCCTCAAATTGCGTTGAGTCTCTACTCATGATTCCCGTGACGATTTTCTCAGGCCGCGACGTTGCGGTGCTGGGGCTTGGCTTGAGCGGCATCGCGTCCGCGCGCGCGCTTGAGGCCGGCGGCGCCAATGTGTTCGCCTGGGACGACAAGGAGAAAGGTCGCTCGGAGGCACTCGCCGCTAGATTGGTTCTCACTGACCTGGCCACGGTCGACTGGTCGCGCTTCACTGCGCTCGTGCTCGCGCCCGGCATCCCGCTCACCCATCCCGAGCCGCATTGGGCAGTGAAGAAGGCGCGCGAAGTAGGCGTCGAGGTGATCGGCGACATCGAGGTGTTCTTTCGCGAACGCGCGAAGTACAAAGCGCCGGGCAAGGTCGTGGCAATCACCGGCACGAACGGCAAGTCGACCACGACCGCTCTGACCGCGCATCTTCTGGAGGACGCGGGAAAGCGCGTCGCGCTCGGCGGCAATATCGGCAAGGCGGTGCTCGATCTCGAGCCGTTCGCGCCTGACCTCACCTATGTCATCGAACTTTCGTCGTTCCAGATTGACCTCGCGCCATCGCTTGCGCCAGATGCGGCCGCGCTTCTCAACATCACGCCTGACCATCTCGATCGGCATGGAACGCTCGAGAACTACGCCCGCATCAAGGCTCAGGTGTTCGCCAACCTTCCTGTCGGCGGGACTGCCGTTGTTGGAGTCGACGATGAATCGTCTCGCGCCATCGCCGACGGCTTGAGGGGACCGTTTGCCTTAAAGCGAATCGCAATCGGCCGCCCCGTGAAAACAGGCGTGTGCGCCGACCAGGGCGTGCTGCACGAGATGGAAGACGGCAAAGAGCTGGCCGAGGTCGATCTCGCCGGGATCGGCTCGCTCAGAGGCGCCCATAATTGGCAGAATGCCGCAGTCGCCTATGCGCTCGCCCGCTCGCAAGGCCTTTCAACCCCGGCCATTTCCCAGGGCTTAAAGAGCTTTGCCGGCCTTTCCCACCGCATGGAGCAGGTGGCGAAGAGGGGCAAGGTTCTGTTCGTGAACGACTCCAAGGCCACCAATGCCGATGCCGCCGGTAAGGCGCTGGCAAGCTTTACTGACATTTACTGGATCATCGGAGGCAGGGCCAAGGAGGGGGGCTTGGCAGGGCTCGAAGCGTTATTCCCGCGGATTGCGCGCGCTTACCTGATCGGCGAGGCGGCCGATGCCTTCGCGCGCCAGCTCGGCAACGCGGTGGCCCATGTCCATTGCGGCACCCTCGATCAAGCCGTCGCTGGCGCCGCGGCCGATGCCAGTCGCTCCACTGCGAAAGAACCGGTCGTGCTGCTCTCTCCAGCTTGCGCCTCCTACGACCAGTTCGCCAATTTCGAAAAGCGGGGGGAAGCCTTCCGTACCATCGTCCTGAGTCTCGACGGCGCCGAGAACATGAAGCCTGAACAGGGGCAAGCGGCATGAGGATCACCCGCGCTGACCGCAGCGTCTTGTCAGATTGGTGGTTCACCGTCGACCGGCTGATGTTCTTTGGCCTTCTCCTGCTGATGGGACTTGGCCTCGTTCTCTCATTTGCCGCGAGCCCGCCGATCGCCGCGAAATACGATCTCGAGCCCTTCCACTTCGTGCGCCGTCACGCGGCCCTGCTCTTGCCTTCCGTAGCCATCATGTTTGCCGCGTCAACACTAACGCCGACGCAAATCCGCCGTGCGAGCCTCGTCATTTTCCTAGTCGGGATCGCGCTCATGGCGCTGATCCTCGGGCTTGGGCCTGAGATTAAAGGCGCCAAGCGTTGGTTTCAGATTGGCTTTATTTCGTTGCAGCCGTCGGAGTTCGTGAAACCTGCCTTCATCGTGCTAACCGCCTGGCTGTTCAATGAAGCTCAGAAGCGGCGCGACGTTCCGGGCATCGAGCTTGCTGTTGCGCTTTACGCTGTGTTCGTCGTGTTGCTCATCATGCAGCCCGATTTCGGCCAGACGCTCCTCGTCACTCTGGTGTGGGGCGCGCTTGTCTACATGGCAGGCATCAATCTCATCTGGATGGCGGCGCTCGGCCTGGCCGGGATGGCCGGCGTGGCCTCGGCCTATTTCCTTGCGCCGCACGTCGCCTCGCGCATCGATCGCTTCCTGAACCCGGCGTCAGGCGACACCTACCAGACCGACCGCTCGATCGATTCCTTCCTACATGGTGGCTGGTTCGGTAGAGGCCCAGGCGAGGGGACAGTGAAGGACGTGCTTCCGGACTCGCACACCGACTTTATCTACGCCGTGGCTGCTGAGGAGTACGGGCTGATTGCCTGCCTCATTCTGCTTGCGCTCTTCGCCTTCATCGTGCTGCGTGGTCTGTCGAAGGCCTCGCAAGAGCCTGACGGTTTCATCAGGCATGCCGTGGCTGGCCTCGTCATGCTGTTCGGCCTTCAGGCGTTGATCAATATGGCGGTGAATGTCGGCCTTCTTCCCGCTAAAGGCATGACGCTGCCCTTTATCTCCTATGGAGGCTCATCGCTGCTCGCCATGGCGTTGACCATGGGTTTCGCGTTAGGGCTCACGCGCAAGCGGCCGATGGCGGGTCGTGTCACAGTTAGCGCGCCTGCAGAGCACGAACAGGAGCATGCCGGCATCAAGGAGCAGCCGGCTTGAGTGGCCGCTTGATTCTGCTCGCTGCGGGAGGCACTGGCGGGCATCTTTTTCCAGCAGCGGCGCTTGCCGAGGAGCTTGGCCGACGCGGTTATGACGTCGAGCTTGCCACCGACATCCGCGCCGAGAAATACGGCGTCGAGTTTCCGGCCCGCGCTATTCATCGCATCCCCTCGGCAACGCTCACCAGCCGCAATCCGCTCGCCGTTACGGCGACCTTTACGCGGCTTGGCATCGGCTTTCTCGGCGCGAGGCGTTTGCTCCAGCAGATCAAGCCAAGCGCGGTGATCGGCTTCGGCGGCTATCCCACGCTGCCGCCAATCATTGCCGCAAGCACGCTAAAGATCCCGACCGCGATCCACGAGCAGAACGCGATCATGGGCCGTGCCAACCGGCTGCTTTCGCGCTTCGTCGACAAGATCGCGCTGTCGTTCAAGCCGACCAAGCTGCTTCGCCCCGACGCCGAGGCCAGAGCGCAGGTGACCGGCATTCCGGTACGGGACGCAGTGCTTGCTTACCGGAATTCTGCTTACGTGCCTCCGGCTCCAGGGCAGCGACTCCTCCTTCTCGTCTTCGGCGGAAGCCAAGGCGCACACTTCTTCTCTGAAGCTTTGCCTGCAGCGCTCAAGCTTTTGCCTGCTGAGATGCGCGAGCGTCTTACAATTGTGCAACAGGCGCGCGAGGAGGATCTCGATGAGTTGCGCGAAGCCTATAAGCAGGCAGGCATTACCGCGCATCTTGCGCCGTTCTTCCGCGACCTGCCGGAGCGCATCGCACAAACCCAACTCGTCATCGCCCGCGCCGGGGCCTCGACCGTGGCTGAGCTTATGGCGATTGGCCGCCCCTGCCTTCTCGTGCCCCTACCACACGCCCTTGACAACGATCAGCTTGAAAACGCAACTCGCCTGCAAGAAGGAGGCGGAGGCTGGTGCATCCGGCAGAGCGAGCTAAGCCCTGAGCGGCTCGCCAAGGAGTTGGAACGCCTGTTCTCCTCGCCTGAGGTCTTGGCAAAGGCCGCGGAAAAGGCGAAAGCCATGGCCGAGACCAAAGCCGTGGCCAAGCTTGGCGACCTTGCCGAGGAGCTTGCCGAGGCCAAGAGTCAAGTCGAGTAGGTCGTAACATGCATCTGCCTCCGCCCGATAAAACTGGTCCGTTCCACATTGTGGGGATCGGCGGCATCGGCATGAGCGCGATCGCCGAGGTGATGCATACCCGCGGCTATCGCGTGCAGGGGAGCGACCTCAAGGACGGCGCCAATCTCGAGCGCCTGCGTGCGCACGGCATCACCTGTCTGATCGGCCACGACCCCGGCAACATCAAGGATGCCACCTATCTCGTCATTTCGAGTGCGGTGAAGCCCGGCAATCCCGAGTTCGAGGCGGCCAAGGAACGCGGCATCCCGATCATTCGCCGCGCCGAGATGCTGGCCGAGCTGATGCGCCCTTGCGCCACCGTGTCGATCACCGGCACCCATGGCAAGACCACGACGACGTCGCTCATCGCCGATCTGCTGAAAGCCGGGAATCTTGATCCGACGGTGATCACGGGCGGCATTATCAATGCCTGGGGCACCAATGCCCGCATCGGCAAGGGCGAGTGGATGGTGGTCGAGGCCGACGAGTCTGACGGCACGTTCATCAAGCTACCCACTCAGATCGGCGTGGTGACCAATATCGACCCCGAGCACATGGATTACTGGCCGTCGCTCGATGCACTGCATGCGGCCTTTCGCCAATTCATCGATGGCATTCCATTCTACGGCCTCGCTGTCGCCTGCATCGATCATCCGGTGGTGCGCGAGCTTCTCGCCAAGCTCGGCGGTGCCGCCAATGGACGCCGCACCCTAACCTATGGCGTTGCGCGCGATGCCGATATCAGGCTCAGCAATGTGCGCCCCGACCGCAATACCATCACCTTCGATGCCGACCTTGGTCCGGCAGTGAAAGGCGGCACGCGCAAACTCGAAGACCTCATGCTTCCCGTGCTCGGTCATTACAATGCGCTGAACGCGCTCGCCGCGCTCGCCGCGGCAACCGAGGCTGGAGTGAGCGACGATGTGATCCGCAAGGCGCTCGCCAAATTCTCGGGCGTGAAGCGGCGCTTCAGCCGCGCCGGCGAATGGAAGGGCGTGGCCGTCTATGACGACTACGCGCACCATCCAGTGGAAATCGCATCGGTGCTGCGCGCCGCGCGCATGGCCAGCAACAATGGGCGGATCATCGCCGTGATGCAGCCGCATCGCTACACACGCCTCCAATCCCTGTTCAACGAGTTCTCGGCCTGCCTCGACGATGCGGACATCGTCGTGGTGACGCCGGTCTATTCGGCTGGCGAGGCGCCGATCCCGGGCATCGACCGCGACGAGCTCGCCTCAGGCTTGCGTCGCCACGGCCATCCCCATGTGCTGACCGTCGATGACGAAGACACTTTGGTCGAGACGGTGGCCTCCGTTGCGAAGAAGGGTGACCTCGTGGTCGGGCTTGGGGCCGGCACCATTACCGACTGGATGAATGCGTTGCCGAGGCGGCTTGAGACGCGGAGCGGGGCATGAACGGCGAGGCTGTCATCACTAAGCTCACCGCGAGCCTGCCGGAGCTGCGTGGTAAATTGAAAGCCGAGGCTGCTCTGTCCGAACTCACCTGGTTCAGGGCCGGCGGCCCCGCCGAAGTCCTCTATTCACCCGCCGAGGAAGCCGACCTCGCCTATTTCCTGCGCCAAACTCCTACCGACATTCCGGTCACCGTGATCGGCCTCGGCTCGAACCTACTGGTGCGCGACGGCGGCATCGAGGGCGTGGTCATTCGCCTTGGGCGAGGGTTCAGTGACATCAAGGTTGAGGAGGGCCATCGCCTCCGCGCCGGCGCGGCGGTGCCCGACGTGAAGGTGGCCCGTGCTGCGGCGGACGCCGGCATCGCCGGCCTCTCTTTCTATCGCGGCATTCCCGGCTGCGTCGGGGGGGCGCTGCGCATGAACGGCGGCGCGCATGGCCGCGAGACCTGCGAGGTCGTGATCGAAGCGCGCGCCGTCGATCGCAAGGGCCAGCTCCACGTGCTGCCTGTGGCGAACCTACATTACGAATACCGGCATTGCGGCGCGCCGGAGGACTTGATCTTCACCGGGGCTCTCTTTCAGGGAGAGCCTGGAGAGCCAGATAAGATTCTCGCCGAGATGGATGGCATCGCCGCCTATCGCGAGCAGGCGCAGCCGATCAAGAGCCGGACCGGCGGCTCGACCTTCAAGAACCCGCCAGGGCACAAGGCGTGGCAGCTCATCGACGCCGCCGGCTGCCGCGGACTTTCGGTCGGAGACGCCAAAGTCTCTGAGATGCACTGCAACTTCCTCATAAATGAAGGGAAGGCGAGCGGGGCCGATCTCGAGAAGCTTGGCGAAACCGTGCGGACTCGGGTGAAGGAAAATAGCGGTGTCGAACTCGAATGGGAGATCAAGCGCCTCGGAGTCCCGCGCTGATCTCGCCGCTTGTCCGGTGTCATTGGCCGCGAAAGCGGGTAATCAGTAACGCCTTCGGGTGATTACCGGGTCGCCATCAATCTGGGCGAAGACACTCTGTCTCGCATTTTTCAGCTATCCCGAATAGCGGGGGGACGCATGACCAAGCACCAGATTCACGTCGCCGTTCTGATGGGCGGGTGGTCGTCAGAGCGGGAGGTGTCGTTACGCTCCGGCGCGGCCTGCGCCGATGCGCTCGAAGGGCTGGGCTACCGCGTGACCAGGCTCGATGTCGCCCGCGACGTCGCCGAGCGACTTGCTGAGGTGAAGCCGGACGTCTGCTTCAACGCGCTGCACGGCCGCTATGGCGAGGACGGCTGCATCCAGGGCCTGCTTGAGATGCTCGACATTCCCTATACCCATTCCGGCGTGCTCGCCTCCGCGCTCGCCATGCACAAGGAGCGCGCCAAGGCCGTGCTTGCCGCCGCTGGCGTGCCGGTCGCCGAAAGTCTGGTGCTCTCGCGCACCGAGGCAGCCAAGGCCCACGCCATGAAGCCCCCTTATGTGATCAAGCCGCCGACGGAAGGGTCGAGTGTCGGCGTGTTCATCGTGCGCGAGGACCAGCGCCACCCGCCGCAGGAGCTGACAAGCGCCGAATGGACGCTTGGCGAGGAGGTGATGGTCGAGCGCTATATTGCCGGAAGGGAGCTCACGTGCGCGGTTATGGGCGATGAGGCCCTGGGAGTGATCGAAATCCGCCCCGCCGAGGGGCTCGCCTTCTACGATTATGACGCAAAATATGCCCCGGGAGGTTCAATTCACGTCCTTCCGGCCCCGCTTAAACCAAATGTTTACCAATTGGTACAGAAGCTGTCCCTAGCGGCTCATAGGGCACTGGGCTGCCGTGGGGTCAGTCGCTCCGACTTTCGCTACGACGACCGGCCAGAGGGCACGGGGGAATTGATCTGCCTCGAGGTCAACACCCAGCCCGGAATGACAGGGACATCGCTCGTGCCCGAGCTCGCTGCTCATAGCGGCCGTTCATTCGGCGAGCTGGTCAAATGGATCGTGGAGGACGCGTCGTGCAATCGCTGAACCCCGAAAGGGGACAGATCAGGAGACGGGGATCGCAGGATCCCCTTCTTGCGCGTGGCATTGCCGTGCCCCGCGGCTCGCGACGCGTGCCTGCGCTGACGGGCGTCCGCTCCGTCTTGAGACGGAGTTCCAAAGCCGTGCGGCTCGGCAAGCTCGGTCCCGATCGCATGCGCGGCAAATGGCTCGTGCTTTGCATGCTTTTTCTCGCGACCGCCGTCGCCTATGGCGCCTGGATCGGTGGCCAGACTTCGAAAATCATTGGCCTGTTTACTAGCGGAATCGGGCATCTCGCCGTCGCCGCAGGGTTCGGTGTGCAGCGGGTCACTGTGGAAGGCCAGCTGCACGCAACCGATGCCGACATGACTGCGGCGCTTAAGGCGGGCCCCGACACCATACTCCTCGGCTTCGACACCGATGCGGCCAAAGCGCGGCTCGAGGCGGTACCATGGATTAGACACGCGCAAGTGATGCGCTTCCTTCCCTCGACGCTTCAGGTCGCAATCGAGGAGCGCACGCCCTATGCCGTATGGCAGAAAGACGGGCAGACCTATGTGGTCGACGATGAGGGAGTGGTGCTCGCCCGCGCGCTTCGCGACGCCTATCCCGATCTTCCGCTTGTCGTGGGCGAGGGCGCCGGCAAGAGCGCGTCCCAGCTCTTTGCTGTTCTCGTCCGCTATCCTGAGCTGAAAGAAAGGATGTTGGGCGCGATCAAGGTCGGCGACCGGCGCTGGACGCTGAAGCTCAAATCCGGGGTCGAGGTCATGCTGCCAGACGACAACGTCGACGAGGCCCTCACCTCGCTCAACAAGCTGGAGCAGGAGCACGGCGTGCTTGAGCGCGATATCGCCGCAGTTGATTTGCGCCTGCTCGATCGCGTCACCGTCCGGCTGCATGAGACGGCATCGGTCTCGCCAGGTGACGCAGCCGCGCCGCAAGAGCTACCGACAGCGAGCACAAAGGGGACTAAGGCCAAAGGCAAGACTTGAGTCGAAATTCGAGGGAACAGGGGGAATGGTCTACACGACGACGATCAGGAGCAAGCGCCAGCGCATCGTGACCGCGCTTGATATCGGCACGAGCAAGATCTGCTGCCTGATCGCCAAGACCTGTCCCGCGCCCGATTGGTTCGAGGGCAAAGGCGAAGCTGTGCAATTCGAGGTGCTCGGCTTCGACCACACCCGCGCCGAGGGGTTGAAAGCCGGCATGGTCACGCATCTCGACAGCGCCGAGGCGTGCATCCGCTCGGCGGTGGACGCGGCCGAGCGCATGGCCGGTGTTACCGTCGAAGCCGTACATGTGGGCGTCACCTGCGGACGGCTCAGGAGCGAGAGCTTCTCGGCAAGCGTGGCGCTGCCATCAGGCGCCGTGCGCGAGGACGATATTTTGAGATTGCTCGCAGGCGGGCGCCAATATGCCGCGCGCGATAAGCGAAGTGTGCTGCACGCGCTGCCGACCAGCTACCGCATCGATGAGAATGGCGGGATCAGCGAGCCGCAAGGCATGTGCGGCGAGCGGCTGTCAGTCGATCTTCACGCCGTCACCGCCGACGATGTGGCGATGCGCAACATCATGCTCTGCGTCGAGCGCTGCCATCTCGGGGTGGCAAGCCTGGTCGCCGCGCCCTACGCGAGTGCGCTTTCGGTGATTACACCAGACGAAGCGAAATTCGGCGTGGCCTGCCTCGATTTCGGCGCCGGCACTTCCACACTCTCGGTATTCGCCGACGGGCATTTCATCCATGCCGATGGCATTGCGCTTGGCGGCAACGCCATCACCACCGATATCGCCCGGACACTCGGCGCGCCCATCGAGCACGCGGAGCGGCTCAAGACCCTGCACGGCAGCGCCTTCGCCACGATTTCCGACGAGCGAGAGATCATCACCTATCCTGCCGTCACCGGCGTGCCGCAGCCGAGCTTAAATCAGATTACCAAGGCGCAGCTTGCGCTCATCATCCGACCGCGCATCGAGGAGATTCTCGATCTGATGCGGCGCCGGCTTGCTGCAAGCGGTGTCGCGTCCGAGGCGATGCAGCACCTCGTGTTGACTGGCGGCGCGAGCCAGCTCACTGGCCTTGCCGAGCTTGCCACCAATATGTTCGGGCGTCCTGCGCGGCTCGGCCGGCCGAGATCGTTGAGCGGGTTGCCTGCCGTTGCGGCCGCGCCCGATTTCGCCGCTTCAGTCGGCCTGCTGCTGCAATGGGAGCGCGGCGACGACAGGCTTTCAGGACGTGCAGAGCAGCGGTTCTTGCGTACGGGTACCGGGTATTTCGCCAGGGTTGGCGAGTGGATCAGAGACAACTTCTAAAGGACCAAAGGTTCTGAAGGACCAAGGTTCCATAGCGCAGCACGCGCCGACGGAGCCGAAGCAAGGGCAATTCGCTAAGGATCGGATGACCGCCATGACCATCAACCTCAGAGTCCCAGATTTGACCGAACTCAAACCGCGCATCACCGTGTTCGGTGTCGGCGGGGCGGGCGGCAATGCCGTCAACAACATGATCGAGTGCGGTCTCAAGGGCGTCGAGTTCGTCGTCGCCAACACCGACGCTCAAGCATTAGCGAGCTCGCAGTGCGAGCGGCGCATCCAGATGGGCGCCAACGTCACGGAAGGCCTTGGCGCAGGCTCCAAGCCGGAAGTTGGCGCTGCCGCCGCCGAGGAGGCGATGGCCGATATCAAGGCTCATCTCGTCGGCTGCCACATGGTGTTCATTACCGCCGGGATGGGTGGTGGAACCGGCACCGGCGCAGCTTCGGTGATCGCGCGGGCCGCGCGCGAGGAGGGTATCCTCACCGTTGGCGTGGTCACCAAGCCATTCCAGTTCGAAGGCACGCGGCGCCTGCGCGCCGCCGAAGTCGGCATCGACGAGCTACAGAAATATGTCGACACCCTGCTGATCATTCCCAATCAGAATCTGTTCCGCGTCGCCAACGAGAAGACCACCTTCACCGACGCCTTCGCCATGGCCGACGATGTGTTGCGCGCCGGTGTTTCCTGCATCACCGATCTGATGGTCAAGGAGGGCCTGATCAATCTCGACTTCGCCGACGTCCGCACCATCATGGCCGGCATGGGCAAGGCGATGATGGGTACCGGCGAATCAAGTGGTGAGCGCCGCGCTATCGAGGCGGCCGAAGCTGCGATCTCCAATCCGCTGCTCGACGACGTGTGCATGAAGGGCGCTAGCGGACTGCTTGTGTCCATCACCGGCGGCAACGATCTCACCCTTTATGAGGTCGACGAGGCGGCGAGCCGGGTCAGGGCAGAGGCCGATCCCGATGCAAACATCATCGTCGGCGCGACCTTCGACAACGAGCTCGACGGCTCGATCAGGGTCTCGGTGGTGGCGACCGGCATTGGTCTTGCCAGCACTCAGTCGACGCGGCCGGTGCTGGACGCTCCGAAGCCCGCCGTCTTGCAAGAGAGGAGCAGACTGACCGAGCGGCTTGCCGGCCTTGCGACGCTTCCCGGTCCAGTCGATCTCGACGAGCCGAGCCTCGTGCTCGGCCAGAACGACGTCGTGAAGGAGCCGTCGGTGTGGCGCGCTCCCGGCAACGTGGTGATCGAGAAGCGTCCGGCACAGGTGACGGGCATGACCTTCCCGCATGCTGCGGCCCCCAAGTCTGCGGCGCCTCAGGCGGGATCCTTCCAGCCTGCACCACCGGCGGCGATCAGGCGGCCCGTACGGCGCATGCCGAGTATGGATGAACTGCCGATCACGGCGCAGAACGAGATCAACGCGCAGTCAGGCCAGGCTCCTGTGCAAGGACTTGCTGCGCAGAAAAAGAAAGTGGGCTTCCTCGAGCGGCTCGCTAATGTTGGCCGTCACCGCAAGGAATCCGACGCTGAGATGCCGGCCAAGCTCGAGCCTGAGTTCGGCCAGCCGAGGCTTGCCCCAGTTCCGGAAATCTCCAAGCCTCAGCCGCAAGCTCAGCCTCAGGCCCAAACTCAGGCAAGGCCTCTAGCTCAAGCGGCAGCGCCGAGAGCCATCAGGATCGAACGGCCGCGCAGCGAGATGGCGCCTCCTGTCCCAAAACGGATCGAAGCGCAGCCCAAGATTCCGGTCGCCGAAGTTGCTGCAGCGCCGGCCGAATCACCGGCGGGCGACGATCTCGAGATTCCCGCCTTTCTGCGCCGACGGGCAAATTGAGGTTAACGCAAGCGCGTAACGAAACCGCTCAAATGATGATTAACGGGCCGAGAAAGACTTTGCAGAACAATGCGTATGCGATCATGGCCACGGTAATACAGTGAAAGAAACCGTGATTTGTCGCCTCCCGGTGTGAGCGTTAAGGTTTCCTCAGATTGAACGGCACGACCAGGACCAAAAAGGCACGAACAAGCCGGGGGCGGCTCAAGTGCCAGGGAGAGCCGGTCAATTGGGGGGCTCGGGGTTCTACCCGAGCTAAGTAGGGAACTCAAAAATACGGCGCGGGGGCCGACGGGGGCCATGAGGGGATTTATAGGGGCACGGCAAACCACTCTTGCCGGCGAAATCTCACTAACCGGAACGGGCGTACATAGCGGGGCACCAGTCTCGATCACGCTTTGTCCTGCAGACGGCGACACCGGCTTACGCTTTCTTCTCGCCAATGGTCACTCCGACGGCACCGAGATCGCTGCCGATCAGCGCTGGGTGACCGGCGTCACACTCTGCACCATACTCGGTGACGGCAATGGCGCCTCTGTCGCGACGGTCGAGCACCTGCTTGCGGCCCTGCGTGGGCTTGGCGTCGACAACGCGATCATCGAGATCGACAGCTCCGAAGTTCCGATCATGGACGGCAGTGCGTCACGCTTCGTCGAGGCGATCGATGAGGTCGGTCTTGCCGAGCTCGAGACGCCGCGCCGCTACCTCAAGGTCTTGAAGAAGATCGCGGTGGAAGACGCCGGTGCCTACGGCGAGCTTACTCCGCACAACGGTTTCCACCTCGATGTCGAGATCGATTTCGACACGCCGCTGATCGGCAATCAGAAGATCGAGATCGACGTGAACCCGGGCTCCTTCCGCCGCGAACTGGCACGCGCGCGCACCTTCGGTTTCATGAAGGATGTGGAGCGCCTGTGGGCCGCCGGCCTTGCGCTCGGCGCCTCGCTCGAAAACACCGTCGCAATCGGCGACGACCGCATCATCAACCGCGAAGGTTTGCGTTTCTCCGACGAGTTCGTGCGCCACAAGGCGCTTGACGCGGTCGGCGACCTTGCGCTTGCCGGCGCGCCGATCCTGGGAGCCTATCACTCGAAGCGCGGCGGCCACCGGCTGAACGCGCTGGTGCTCAAGGCGTTGTTTTCTGACGCCGACGCTTGGACCATGATCGAAGCCCCGCGTTATCGCGAGGTTCGTCATGCCGAGCTCAGCCACCGTCTTGCGGCAGCGAATTTCGCCGCCGAGCGGAGCTGATAGGGCCATCGCGCGAATCGGCAGTCATCCTTCTGGCATGGTTTTGCGCGTTTTGCGCCGCGAAGCGTGTTGCGCCGGGGCTTTCGCCTCAGCCTTTAACGGGCAAAAAAACACCATAATCCGCTAGTTGGTTGGCTTCAGGCTTCGCTAGCCCTACCGGGCGCGCATGATGTCGTGTGGGGCGAGCCCGGCCCGTAAGGGGGACCGATCTTGAGGGGTGGCATTCCAGATCCGGTCGAGCCGCTCGGTGCAACGAGGCGTGCTGGGCTCTGCTCTGGTGAGCTTGCGGGACGTTCCATCGCCCTGCTTGGCGTCGCCCTTTCAGCCGGCCTGCTCGTCGGCTGCGGCTCCTTGTGGGGCAAAAAGGAAATCGTCGAGAACAACGATCCTCCCGACGTCATCTACGGCAAGGCCGAGACGATGATCAACAAGGGCAGCTATGCCGACGCCGCCAAGGAATACGAGGAAGTCGACATCAATCACCCTTATTCGCAGGAAGCGCGCAAGGCGATCGTCATGGCGGCCTACGCTTATTACAAGGCCGGCAAATATGACGACGCCATCTCGGCCGCCGACCGCTACCTCACCCTCCATCCCGGCACGCCCGAGTCGGACCTCGCCCAGAACATCATTGGCATGTCCTATTACGTTCAAGTGCTCGATCCGAAACGCGATCAGAGCACCGCGCGAAAGGCCCTCAACGCCTACGAGCAGTTGCTCCAGCGCTATCCGAGTTCGCGCTATGCGGACGAGGCGCAAAACCGAGTGCGCATCCTGCGCGATCTGCTTGCCGCGAGCGAGATGACGGTGGGCCGTTACTACTTGCGGCATAACAATTATCTCGCCGCCATCAATCGCTTCCGCGTGGTGGTGAGCGACTACCAGACCACCGAGCAGGTGGAAGAAGCCTTGATGCGTCTGACCGAGGCCTATATGGCGTTGGGCATCGTCAACGAGGCCGAAACTGCGGCCGCCGTGCTTGGCCACAACTTCCCGGACAGCAAATGGTACAACCACGCCTACAGTCTTCTGGAGAAGAACGGCGCACAGCCGCAGGAGCACGAGGGGTCGTGGATCACCCAGACCTGGAGAGGCAACGGCAAGCCGGCCTGATCCATCCGCCATGCTAGCCGCGCTGTCGATCCGCGACATCGTTCTGATCGACAAACTCGATCTCGAATTCGGCCCAGGTCTTTCGGCGCTGACCGGGGAAACCGGTGCCGGCAAATCGATTTTGCTCGACGCGTTCTCCCTTGCCATCGGCGGGCGTGGCGATGCCGCGCTGGTGCGGCGGGGTGCTCCACAAGGCCAGGTGACCGCGAGCTTCGATCTTGCGCCAAGCCATCCTGTATTTGAGCTCCTCGCCACCAATGGGCTTGAGCCACAAGACGGACTCATCCTGCGTCGCATTCAGGGGGCCGACGGCCGGAGCCGCGCCTTCGTCAACGACATCGGCGTGAGTGTCCAGCTCTTGCGCCAGGTCGGGCAGGCGTTGGTCGAGATCCACGGGCAGCATGATGATCGCGCGCTGATCGATCCAAGCGGCCATCGCGACCTGGTTGATGCGTTCGGCGGCCTGACGAGCGACGCTAGCTGCGTGGCCGAGGCCTATGCAGCCTGGCAGGCTGCCGAAGTCGAGAGGGCACGTCATGAGAACGAAATCGCAGCTTCTCGTGCCAATGCCGACTATCTGAGCCACGCGCTCGAGGAGCTTCGCCAGCTCGATCCTGAGCAGGGGGAAGAGGAAGCGCTTGCTGCGCGGCGTCAGCTGATGATGAATGCGGAGAAGATCGCTGCCGAGCTCAACGAGGCGATCGACGCCTTGCTAGGGGAGGGCACCTCGGGCGCGCGGCTCGCCGCAGGCCTCCGCCGCATCGAGCGCCAGGCCCAAGCCGCAGGTCCTGTGTTGACTCTGGTCGCAGAGGCGCTTGAGCGCGTGCTCGCCGAGACTGACACGGCGCGGGCACGAATCGAAGAGGCGCTTGCGCTCACCGCGTTCGAGCCCAAGGGGCTCGAGCGTACGGAGGAACGGCTGTTTGCGCTCCGTGGCCTCGCCCGCAAGCACAAGGTCCTGGTTGACGACCTGCCGGCCTTGATGGGCCGCCTCGAAACCGAGCTTTCAGCGATCGATCAAAGCGAGACGCGGAGCGCTGAGCTCGCCCGCGCCGCAGTGACCGCACGCAAGAGCTACGAGAGATTGGCGCTCGATTTGAGCAAGGCGCGTGCCAAGGCGGCGCAGCGCCTCGACAAAGAGGTCATGGTCGAGCTCGGCCCCCTCAAGCTCGACAAGGCGGGCTTCATTACCAATATAGAGACTGTTTCCCTCACCGAGGGCGGCCCGAGCGGCGTCGACCGGGTGGCCTTCTTCGTCAGGACGAATCCTGGCACCGAGCCTGGGCCTTTGATGAAGGTCGCCTCTGGCGGCGAGCTTGCGCGGTTCATCCTTGCGCTGAAGGTTGTGCTAGCTGCCCGCGGCTCTGCGCCGACTCTGGTGTTCGATGAGGCCGACGCCGGAGTGGGTGGCGCGACAGCGGCTGCCGTCGGCGAGCGGCTCGCCAAACTTGCCGCCCGCGTCCAAGTGCTTGCCGTGACCCACGCCCCGCAGGTTGCCGCCGTCGCGCACGGCCATCTCCTGATCGCCAAGGAAGCGGTGCGCGGCCCGGAAGGGGAAGCCATGGCGACGCGGGTCGCCGTGCTCGAAGGTCCGCATCGCCGGGAGGAAATCGCGCGCATGCTCGCCGGCCAGACCATCACCGACGAAGCGCGCGCTGCGGCCGACCGGCTGATGAGCCGGTCTGCATGATGAATTATGAGCAAGAGCAAGACCAAGCAGAAATCTGGGGCCGACCTTTCGTTTGAGACGAAGCCTGCGGCCAACCTCAATGAAGCTGAGGCCGCGTCAGAGCTGAAGCGACTCGCCACAGAAATCGCCCATCACGATGAGCTCTATTACCGCAAGGACGCGCCGGAAATCTCCGACGCCGAATATGACGCGCTGCGTGCACGAAACGGCGAGATCGAGGCCCGCTTCCCGCATCTCATGCGCGACGACAGTCCCTCTTTGCGCGTGGGTGCAGCCCCGGTCGAGGCCTTCGGCAAGGTCGTGCATCGTGTGCCGATGCTCTCGCTCGGCAACGTGTTTGACGAAGAGGGTTTGCGCGATTTCCTAGACCGCATCAGACGTTTTCTTGGGCTTCAGTCGATCGACGGGCTCGCCTTCACTGCCGAGCCCAAGATCGACGGGCTCTCCATCACCCTACGTTACGAGAATGGAAAACTCGTCCAGGGAGCAACGCGCGGCGACGGTTACGAGGGCGAGAATGTCACCGCCAATGTCCGCACCATGGCCGACATTCCGAAATCGGTGGCAGCCAAGGCCTTCCCAAGTGCCTTCGAAGTACGCGGCGAAATCTACATGCGACACTCCGACTTCGAGAAACTGAATAGCGAACAGGCGAAACAGGGCCTCAAGGTCTTTGCCAATCCGCGCAACGCCGCTGCGGGTTTCGTGCGGCAACTCGATCCGTGCGTCACCGCTAGGCGCCCGCTCCGCTTCTTCGCCTATGGCTGGGGCGACGTGGAGCGATTGCCTGCGGACACGCAGTGGGGGGTATACGAGGCCCTGAGCGATTGGGACTTTCCGGTCAATCCTTTCATGCGGCTCACCAACAGCGTCGGGGAAATGCTTGAAACCTATCGGGAGATCGAACAGCGGCGGGCGGGACTCGGCTACGATATCGACGGCGTCGTCTACAAGATCAATCGCTTCGACCTCCAGGAGCGGCTCGGCTTCGTCTCCCGCTCGCCGCGCTTTGCCGTTGCCCACAAGTTTCCTGCCGAAAAGGCAACCACTGTCTTGCGCGACATCGACATCCAGGTCGGCCGCACCGGCGCGCTTACGCCGGTTGCGAAGCTCGATCCGGTCACGGTCGGCGGAGTTGTGGTGCAGAATGCGACGCTGCACAATGAGGACGAGATCGCGCGCAAGGACGTGCGCATTGGCGATACCGTCATCGTTCAGCGCGCCGGCGACGTCATTCCGCAAATCCTCGGCGTGGTTCTGGAGAAGCGGCCTAAGGGCGCGAAACGATTTGTATTTCCGGATGTGTGTCCGGCCTGCGGCAGCCACGCCTCGCGCGAGATCAATCCCAACACCGGGAAGGAGGACGCGGTCAGGCGCTGCACCGGAGGGTTGATCTGCCCGGCGCAGCGCGTCGAGCGTCTCAAGCATTTCGTGTCGCGCAATGCTTTCGACATCGAAGGACTTGGCGAGAAGCACATTAAGGCGTTCTGCGCCGACGGCCTGATTCAGTCTCCGCCGGATATTTTCACGCTGGAGAAGCGCGACCAGCGCGCATCCTCGAAGCTCGCCAAGCGCGAAGGCTGGGGCGAGACCTCCGCGAAGAAGCTGTTTGCCGCCATCGAAGCGCGTCGCAACGTCAGGCTCGACCGTTTCATTTACGCGCTCGGCATCCGCCACGTCGGCGAGACCACGGCGCGGCTCTTGGCGGGCAACTATGGTACGACCGACGCCTTCCTCGCCGCCATGCGCGAGGCGGGAGTCGACCGGGAAGGCGACGCCTTCGCCGCGCTCGACAATATCGACGGCATCGGCCCGGCCGTCGCAGTGGCGATCGCCGACTTCTTTGCCGAGACGCACAATATCGAAGTAGTCGAGGACCTGCTGAAGGAGGTGACGCCCGCGCCCTTGGAGAAGGTCGAGCACGGCTCGCCCGTGTCGGGCAAGACTGTGGTGTTCACCGGAACGCTCGAGCGCATGACCCGCTCTGAGGCCAAGGCCCGCGCCGAGCGCCTCGGCGCTAAGGTGGCCGGGTCCGTCTCGAAGAACACCGACTATGTGGTGGCAGGCCCCGGCGCCGGCTCCAAGCTGAAGAACGCTAAGGACCTGGGCGTGAAAGTTCTCAGCGAGGAGGAATGGCTCAAGCTGATCGAATAGAGGTCGGCACTACCCGTACTTCAGCTTCATAGCGATGATGGCGAGCGCAAGCGCAAGCGTGATCGCATTGGAGATGATGATCGGCCAGTTGCCGATCAGGCAGCCGAACAGGAGCCAAAGTGCCACGCCGGCGGCGAAGGCTACGTACATAAAGAGCGAGATCGCCTTCGTCTCCTTGTGACGGATGATGTGCAGCGCCTGCGGCACGAAGGCGGCCGTGGTAAGCGTGGCCGCCGCGGCGGAGACGAGAATCTCGGTCGACATGTCTTCCGCCTCTTAAGAACCTTTCGGGCACCCTAACATTGTCATGGCCGGGCTTGGCCCGACCATCCACGATTTTCCTGCAATGGCACAGCCCAAGCCAGTATCAGCCGATTGGTGCCGTGGCGTGGCGGAGCCAAGCGCGGTCATTGCTTAAGAGTTGCGGCTCGATCTCGCGCCTGATGCGCGCGTGGTAACCGTTGAGCCATTCGCGCTCGAATGCAAGCAGCTGCTTGGGATCGATAAGGCGGCGATCGAAGGGGACGAGGGTCAGCGTCTCAAATCCCATCATTTCGCGCGAGCCACCTGGGATCTTCTCCGGCGGCGTCACCAGCACGAGGTTCTCGAGTCGGATGCCGTACTGGCCTTCAAGATAAAGACCCGGCTCGTTGGACAGGATCATGCCTGGCTCAAGCTCCACCGTTCCGAGCCGCGACAGCCGCTGCGGGCCTTCATGTACGGAAAGATAGCTGCCGACGCCGTGGCCGGTGCCGTGGTCGAAGTCGAGCCCCGCCTCCCACAGCGGCTTGCGGGCGAACGGGTCGAGGTCTTGACCGCGCGTTCCCTTGGGAAAGCGCGCCGTGGCAATGGCGATATGTGCCTTCAGCAGCAGCCCGTAATGGCGACGCATCTCGGCTGTCGGAGCACCGATGGCGATGGTGCGCGTCACATCGGTGGTGCCGTCGCGATACTGCGCGCCAGAATCGATGAGATAGAGCGAGCCCTTCTGCAGCGTGCGCTTGTTCTTGGTGGTGGGCCGGTAATGGACGATGGCGCCGTTAGGGCCGACCGCCGAGATCGTGTCGAAGCTGATATCTCTGAGCTGGCCGGATTGGCGGCGGCACTCTTCGAGCTTGAGCGCCGCGGCGATCTCATCGATTCGGCCCCTCTCGCCCACCTCGTCGAGCCAGGCGAGGAAGCGCGCCATGGCGACGGCGTCGCGCAGATGGGCGGTGTGCGCGCCCTTGATCTCGATCTCGTTCTTGATGGCCTTGGGGTGAAGGCATGGGTCTGCTCCGGGCACGAACTTGGCGCCTTCCGCCTCGAGCAATTGGCCGAAGCGGATCGGCGCCGTCTCGGGGTCCAGCCGCACGCGCGCTTTCTCCTGCCCGAGCGCCTTGAGCCTGCCTTCGAGCGCTGCAGGCTCGGCGAGGTCGACATAATCACCGAGGGCGCCTTTCACGTTATCGCCAACCTTCTCTGGATCGATGAACAAGGTCGGCCGCCCGTTGGCCGGCACGATCGCGTAAGCCAGCGCCACCGGCGTGTGCTTGATGTCGCCCCCACGGATATTGAACAGCCAGGCAATCGAATCGAGCATGGTGAGGAGCACGGCGTCGGCCTGCTCCTCGCGCAGCTTCTCCTGCAGGTCGCTGATCTTGTCTTGTGCGCTGCGGCCAGAGTACTCGATGCCATGCGGCGCGATCGGGACCGAAGGCGGCTTGGGCCGATCATGCCACACGGCGTCGATCGGATTGCTCTCGACCGGCACGAGCTTGATGCCGGCTTTGCCCAAGGTCTCGGTGAGCCGCTCGATCTCCTTGATCGTGTGCAGCGACGGATCGTAGCCGACGGTAGCACCCCTGCTGAGCTTTCCGATCAGCCAGGTCGAGGCCTTGGCCTCAGGCGTTTGCAACACCTCGAACAGGGCGGGATCGGTTTGTGCGCGCGCCTGCAAGACGTAGCGGCCGTCGACAAACAGCGCTACCGCCTTGTCGAGCACGATCGCAACGCCAGCAGATCCGGTAAAGCCGGTGAGCCAAGCCAAGCGCTCGGCCGAAGGAGACAAGAACTCGTTCTGGTGCTCGTCGCTATGGGGAACCAGGAAGCCTCTGAGCTTCCGTGCCTTCAATTCCCGCTGTAACGCCTTGACCCGCTCGCCGCTTTCCCCTGCTACGCTAACTTCTTCGAATATTTGATACATGGGCGGGCGTATGTAAGCGCAAAGCGCCGCCCCGATCAATCGCGCAAAGCTCTCGCCTTGCAACGGACTATTACCGGGGTCGTCCATCCATCGAGAACGATGCGCTTTTCGAGGATGAAGCCATGCGCGGCGAAGCGCGCTTCGATACCCCGCGCTTGCGTATCAGTGAGGCCCGAGAGAATCGCGCGTCCTAGAGGCGGGATGTGGCGCGCGAGCATCGGCGCAAGCTCGTACACGGAGCGCTCGAGCAAATTCGCCAGCACGAGATCCGGAATTGTTTGCCTGAGCCCCGCGGGTGCGAAGCCGGTCGCCTTCACCACACGCACCAGGGGCGCGACGCGGTTCTTTCGCGCGTTGTCGCGGGCGATGGTAACGGCAAGCGGATCGTTGTCGCTCGCGAGCGAGGGATGTTTGAGCGCTTTGGCGGCGGCGATGGCGAGAATGCCGGTGCCGGTGCCGATGTCGAGAACCGACCGCGGACGAAATCGCTTCAACAGATCGTCGAGGGCGATGAGGCAGCCTCGTGTGCTTGCGTGATACGCCGTGCCGAACGCCTGCCCTGCGTCGATCTCGATAGCGAGCAGACGGCGCGGCACACGTGATCGGTCGTGACTGCCGTGCACGAGAAAGCGCCCGGCTTTAATCGGGCCGCGCTTGCCTTGCGACAGCGTTACCCAATCCTCGTCGGGGACTCGCTCGATGCGTAATGGCCCGAACTGCGCGCCGTTGGCTACGTGTTCGATCAGAGGAAGGAACGTCTCGCGTGGCGGCGCCTCGGCAAAATGGGCGAAGACCTCGAACCGTCCCTTGGCCAGCTCGAACACGCCAACCGCGACAGGCGAGGGACCGCATGCTTCTTCGAGCGCATGCGCGATTCGCTCAGCTGCCGCTTCATCCGCGGCGATTCTCGCCTCGTACAAAATCGGTTCTGCTGGCGCGATAGCAGAGCGCCGTTGTCCGCGTTCAGCCAGGTCTTGCATGGCGCGGAAGTTTAGGCGACCGCGCCACCAGCAAGCAAACCTGAGGAGGTCGAGGCCAATTGCGTCTGCGCTGGCTTCGGGGCGGCCAATGCCGATTGCCTGCCGAAGCAGACGCGTATTGCCGATTCCTGCTTGCACGGCGCCCCTGCCGGCGAGCCGCAGGTGGTGGTGAGGGCAGACTTCGACGCGCAGGTGCCGTCGGGGCCCCGCCAGCCCGGACCGCCTTTGCAGCCCCAGCCTTTGCAGCGGCAGGCGTCGTCGGCGTAGGCGCCGGAGGCTAAAAGATTGACAGGAACAGACCTAGAACGAAGACGGTGGACGAACGCATGAACATCTCCTTCATCGAAGAGGTGCAATACCCCTGCCGCCCGATCAATGTACACGTTTTGTTCTCACCGGAAAGCCAGAAAAATTGCAAAAATCGCGCGGAGCCGCTCGAAAAATTCCGGCGAAATTGCCTGAAAAGCCAAGCGAATTGCAATAAATCGCAATGGCCTTCAAACGCGCTCGACGAAGGTGTCGACCACCTTCTTCTGCCCTGCCTTGTCGAAATCGACGGTGAGCTTGTTGCCGTCGACATGGGTCACCCGGCCATAGCCGAATTTCTGGTGGAACACGCGCATGCCGATCTCGAGCCCCACACCTTCCGCGGTGCTCGCCGCGACCAGCGTGCCGTCGATGGTTATCGGCTCGCGGCGGGGGGATTGCGGTGCGCCACCGCGCGGCCGGTTGCGCTGCGCCCGCTGCCAGCCAGGCGTCTCATAGAAGCCGCTTGCGAACAGATTCTCGGCGGTGTCGAAGCGGCTCGGCCCATAGCCGCGCAGAGCCTTTTCCTCGGCGACCTCGACATGCTCGACCGGCAACTCATCGATGAAGCGAGACGGAAGTGCCGTCTGCCAGGTTCCGCGCGTGCGCCGGTTCTGGGCAAAGGTGATTTTGGCGCGCGTCCGCGCGCGCGTGAGTCCGACATGCGCTAGCCTGCGCTCCTCTTCGAGCCCCGAGCGGCCCGCCTCGTCGAGACTTCGCTGATGCGGTAGAAGTCCTTCGTCCCAGCCGGGAAGGAACACGGTGTCGAACTCGAGTCCCTTGGCCGAATGAAGCGTCATCAGATTGACTCGATCTGCACTTTCCTCGGTCTGCGCGTCCATGACCAGAGCCACGTGCTCGAGGAAACCGGCGAGCGTGTCGAACTCCTCCATGAAGCGAATCAGCTCCTTCAGGTTCTCAAGCTTTGACTGCGCCTGGGGTGAGCGCTCGGCCTGCCACATGCCGGTATAGCCCGACTCATCGAGAATCAGCTCGGCAAGCTCGGTGTGGCGCATCGTGTCGATCAGCGAGCGCCAGCGGTCGAATGCCGCGATCAGATCGGCAAGAGCCTTGCGCGCCTTTGGCTTAAGCTCCTCGGTCTCGATCATCAGCCGCGCCGCCTGGAACAGCGGCACGCTGCGGGCGCGGGCAAGCTGGTGCAGAGATTTGAGACTCGACTCGCCCAAGCCCCGGCGCGGCACGTTGACGATGCGCTCGAACTTCAGATCGTTGGCAGGGTTGAGCGTCACCTCGAAATAGGCGGTGGCGTCCTTGATCTCTTGGCGCTCATAGAAGCGCGGGCCCCCGATTACGCGATAGGGGAGGCCAAGCGTGATGAAGCGATCTTCGAAAGCGCGCATTTGGAACGACGCGCGCATCAGAATTGCGATTTCGCTCAACGCGTGGCCTTGGCGCTGGAGCTGCTCGATGTCCTCGCCGATGACGCGCGCTTCCTCCTCGTCGTCCCAGCAGCCTTCGACGAGAACCTTGTCGCCGGCCTCTCCGTCGGTGCGGAGTGTCTTACCGAGGCGGCCCTTATTGTGCGCGATCAGCCCGGAGGCCGCGCCAAGGATGTGTCCAGTGGAGCGATAGTTGCGTTCGAGCCTGATGATCTTGGCGCCGGGGAAGTCGGTCTCGAATCTTAGAATGTTGTCCACCTCGGCGCCGCGCCAGCCATAGATCGACTGGTCGTCGTCGCCGACGCAGCAAATATTGCCGTTGCCCTGGGCAAGCAGGCGCAGCCAGAGATATTGCGCGACGTTCGAGTCTTGATACTCGTCGACCAGCATGTAGAGGAAGCGCTGCTGGTATTTTTCGAGCACGTCCTGGTGCTCCTGGAACAGCCGCAAATTCTCGAGAAGCAGATCGCCGAAATCGGCAGCATTCAGCTCCTTCAGCCGGCGCTGATAGGCAGCGTAGAGCTCGCGTGCGCGGCCGTGCGCAAAGGCAAAGCTCTCGCCCTCGGGCACCCGCTCAGGCCGGAGGCCGCGGTTTTTCCAGCCGTCGATCATGGAAGCGAGCAGCCGCGCCGGCCAGCGCTTCTCGTCGATATTTTCGGCCTCGAGCAATTGCTTGAGCAGCCTGATCTGGTCGTCGGTGTCGAGCACCGTAAAGGACGGCTTCAAATCCACGAGCTCGGCGTGGCGGCGGAGGATCTTCACGCCAATGGCATGGAAGGTGCCGAGCCAAGGCATGCCCTCCACCACGCCGCCGATCAGCTGTCCGACGCGCTGCTTCATTTCGCGCGCCGCCTTGTTGGTGAAGGTGACGGCGAGGATTTGCGAGGGCCGCGCCCGGCCCAAGCTCAAAATATGGGCTATGCGCGTGGTGAGCACGCGCGTCTTGCCGGTGCCGGCGCCGGCCAGCACCAGAAGCGGTCCGTCGAGCGTCTCGACCGCCTCACGCTGCTCGGGGTTCAGCGCATCGAGATAGTGGCTTGGCCGCCTCCGCATGGCTCGCTCGGACGTGGAAAGTTGCCCCTCTTGGGGTGGAGGCAGGGCGGCGGCCGAGGTGCGAATCTTTGTCATCGAATCCAAAACTATACTATTGGCCGCTATCGGCAAAAAAAGAGCGGCGGGGTGCACGGGCTCCAATTTCCTATATCGAGCGCCCTCGCACGAATTTCCATCAGCGGGATTGAGAACAAACCCGCGCATCGCGAGTGCATCCGTGCACTGACGGTGAGCAAAGTTTGGGCCTCAGCGGCGTGGTGACGCGATCAAGGAAATCGTGAGCTTTGGATTTGACAACGAATCGCAGAAAAAGTCTGCTATGGCCGGTTGCGTGCGCGGGGCCGCGCTATCTCAATTTTCACCGCAGTTGGGAGACCAGGAGATGCTTCACTTTTTGAGAATGGGTGTTGCTGTGCTTGCAGGTGCAGGATTCGCGTTCGCTTCATTCGGAATGAAGCCGGTCGAAGCCGCTTGCCAGCTGGTCACGGCGACTCACAGCGCCCCTTCTAAAGCTGAAGCCGCCCAGAGTTCGCGTGCGCTTGCCGTTCAGAGCGCCTATCAGCTGAAAAGAGCGAGAGGCTGGAGCTACGTTTCCATGAGCGCGCGGCACGTGAAGGGCGACCCGTTCTGGAAGGCGGTTCGCCCTAATGGCGTGCCTGCCGATGCGCAGCTCAAGCCCGATCTCGTCACGTCGCGCTTCTACACAACCTGTTTTACCGGCGTTGTCGTACCCTATGTGTGCACCACGGGCTCGACTGTCTGCGGCAACTAGCCCCACCGCGCTCTAGCTCCGCTGGTGCGGGGAGAAAGACGATGGCTCAGACTCCTAGGTTGAGCTTCGCCGCGCTTGGCTTTGTCGGTTTCGGCTTGTGCGCTCCCGAACTTGCAGGGGCCGCCTGCCAGCTCGTTACCGCCACAGCCAGCGAGGCCTCGCCGGCGGCGGCTGCCCGCTCCTCACAGGCATTGGTCGTGCAGAGTGCCAATCAGCTGAAGCGGGCCAGGGGGTGGGCTTACCTCACTCTGTATGCCCACAAAGTGAAGGGGGATCCCTTCTGGAAAGCCGTTCGGCCAAACGGCGTTCCCGCCGATGCGCAGCTCAAGCCCGATATCGTCACCGAGCGCTTCTACACGACGTGCTTTACCGGGGTGGTCGTGCCTTACGTTTGCACGACCGGCTCGGCCGCATGCGGCCAGGGAATACCCAGACCTTGAATCGAGCGCAATGCGCTTGTGCTTCCGGCACATTTTTTGCCGGAACATGCCTCGGCACTCACTCGTTTGACCGCCTCATCGCCGCCGATGGCTTGCTAAGTTGATTTTCAGATTTATCTAGTAACCGGATCGAAGTGGCTTCGTCGAATCAGAGCAGCGTCATGTTTCCGCAATACACTCTCGGCGAGCGCATAGCCGATGGATGCGTCCACATCATCGGCGTGACCGCAAGCTTGATCGCGCTGACCGCTCTCCTCATCATCGGCGCGCAGTCGCAAGTGCTGCTATGGGGTGTAAGCCTCACCATCTATGGACTCGCTCTCGTGGCGATGTTCATTTGCTCGGCAGGCTACAATCTCTCGCTTCCCGTTCGACCCAAGCTCAAGGAGGTATTCCGCCGGCTCGATCATGCGGCGATCTTTTTCCTGATCGCCGGTACCTACACGCCGTTCGTTCTGATCAAGATGCACAATGCATGGGGACTCGCGCTCCTCGGCGTAGTGTGGACCATCGCCGCAATCGGCATCGTCATAAAGCTCTTCTTTCCGCGCTACCTCGAAGGGCTGACTGTCGGCCTCTATCTCATCCAAGGCTGGGCAATCGTCGCGGCTTGGCACCCGCTGGTGACGGCCGTGCCCACCTGGGTCGCAATTTTGTTAGGCATCGGTGGCGTGCTCTACACCATTGGTGTCGTGTTTCACCTTTGGGAGCGGTTGCCTTATCAGAATGCCATCTGGCACGGATTCGTGCTGACCGCCGCGAGCTGCCACTACGCGGCGGTGCTCGGCGTGGCCGGTATTTGATCCCGAAAAATCAAACATTTTGCTGGAAATCGGCCTATAGATGCCGGCCATGACCGCAGGTCTGGCCAAGGCAGCAAAGCGGCCGGTGGGCGACGGCAAACAGGCCCTGCTTTCGGCTCTTTCCGCACGTTTCGGCGATCGATTCTCGATGAGCCAGGCCCTGCGCGAGCAGCACGCCAACACACTCACCTGGCTCGCTTGCGAGCCCCCAGATGCTGTCGTGTTCGCCGAGACCGAGGCGGAAGTATCGGAGGTGGTGAAGCTCTGCGCAGCGTCGCGCGTGCCGATCATACCGTTCGGCACCGGAACCTCTCTCGAAGGTCATGTCAACGCGCCCTTCGGCGGCGTCTCGCTCGACCTCTCGCGCATGAACCGCATCATTGCGGTGCATGGGGCCGACCTCGATTGCACGGTCGAGCCCGGCGTGACGCGCAAGGCGCTCAACGAGCATTTGCGCGACTCAGGCCTGTTCTTCCCCGTCGATCCAGGTGCCGATGCAAGCCTCGGCGGCATGGCGGCGACGCGCGCCTCGGGCACCAACGCCGTGCGCTACGGCACGATGCGCGATCTCGTGCTCGGGCTTTCGGCCGTGCTTGCCGACGGCAGCTTGATCAAAACCGGAGGCAGAGCGAGGAAATCGTCCGCAGGCTACGACCTCACGCGGCTGCTGGTCGGCTCGGAAGGGACGCTTGGCATCATCACCAGCCTCACGCTCAAGCTGTACGGCATCCCTGAGGCGATTCTTTCGGCAGTTTGCCCCTTCACCTCGATCGAGGGCGCGTGCAACGCAACCATCGCTGCCTTGCAGGTGGGACTGCCGCTCGCCCGCATCGAGCTTGCCGACGAAGTGCAGATCCGCGCCTGCAATGCCTATTCGCATCTCGACCTCCTTGCGGTGCCGACGCTCTTCCTCGAGTTCCACGGAACGGCGCAAAGCACGCGCGAGCAGGTCGAGACGTTCGCCGGGATCGCGCGCGGAGAAGGGGGAGGGGAGTTCAGGTGGGCTGAGCGGCCCGAGGACCGGAGCAAGCTCTGGCAGGCTCGTCACGACGCCTATTGGGCCGCCCGCGGCTTGAGACCTGGCGCCGAAGTGCTCTCGACCGATGTATGCGTGCCGATCTCGGCGCTCGCCGACTGCGTGACCGCGACGAGGCGTGACATCGATTCGCTCGAGCTGCTTGCTCCGATCGTAGGCCATGTTGGCGACGGCAACTTCCATGTCATGCCGCTCATCGACCCGGCCAATCCCGAGGAGCGGCGCGAGATACAAGGTTTCCTCGACAGGTTAATCGATAGGGCGCTTGGCTTCGGGGGCACCTGCACTGGCGAGCACGGGATCGGTGAAGGCAAGATTTCCTATCTCAGGACCGAGCACGGGCCAGCAGTCGAGGTCATGATTGCCATAAAAAAGGCGCTCGACCCTTTGAATATCCTCAATCCTGGCAAGATTTTTGCGTTAGCATGACGAGCGTTGCGGGGGCCGGGACCTGGCTGACGCCGTCGGCGTTTGCCGAAGAGAATCGCGCACGCAGCTAACCCTTGGGCCTGGACGTCAGTGAATTCGTTTCTGCTCGCTTTAACGGCATTTCTGATTTTGGTGCTGAGCGCGCTGTTCGCGGCGCCGCTCTTCATCGACTGGAACGACTATCGCCCGGTGTTTGAGACGCAAGCGACTAAGCTGCTCGGCCGCCAAGTGAAGGTTGGAGGCGAGGTGCATCTCGTCCTGCTTCCAGCGCCCGAGCTCAGATTCGACGACATCAAGGTTGCCGACCAACAGGGGCGGCTCGACCGCCCGTTTCTCGAGGCCCGCTCGGTCGAAGCCTGGCTCAATATCGGCGCTCTCATGAGCGGCGGGATGGAAGCGAAGCAGATCTCCATCGTGGACCCCGTCTTGCGCCTCGATGTGAAGTCCGACAGTACCGGCAATTGGAGCGATGTCGGGCGCCGCGGCGTTGCGCTTCCGTTCGCACCCAAAAACGTGATGCTCGACTCGGTGAATGTCAGCGGCGGCCGTGTCGAGATCACCAAAGAGGGCGCGGCGCGACTTACCCTCGAAAACGTCAATGGCGCGGCGAGCGCGCAATCCTTGTCGGGGCCTTACAAGGTCTCAGCCAGTTATGAATTTGAAGGACGCTCGCAGGAGCTTCGCTTCTCGACCAGCGAGCCCGACGCTGCTGGGCTGTTCAGGGTGAAGTCCTCGCTGCGGGATCCCGAGCGCAATACAACCTATCTGCTCGATGGCGGCGTGAGCGGGCTCGGGGCCAAGCCTCTCTACGACGGCAACATCATTGTGCGCGTGGCCAAAGCCACGCCCGGCGACGACACCGAACAGCAGAGTGAACCCGCGAAAGAAGAACAGCAGTCGAGAGTGACAAACCCAGTCGACAAGTCATCGCTCCTAGAGTTGAAAGGGCCGCTCAAAGCCACACCCGAGGGCGCTGAGCTTTCCGATTTCGATCTCACCATTCATTCCAATGGTCATCCGCAACTCTTCAAAGGCAAGCTCACCTTTGATTACGCCGATCGTTTCAAGACGACCGGTGCGCTCACTGCGAGTTTCGTCGATCTTGACCTTCTGTTCGGGGCGCCCGGCGCGGAGGTGCAGCCATCTCCTGCGGTGGTGCTTTACACGCTAGCCAATGAAGCCCTGGGCGAGGCAGCGGGATTTGGGGAGGGGAGCTTTGCCGTCGCGCTGGAGCAGGCGAGCCTCGGTGGCGATCTTATTGGTACGGTGGATCTCGCTCTTTCCACGCAGGACGGCGGGCTCAAGCTCGAGCGGCTAAGGGCGGTGCTGCCCGGCGGCAATCGCCTCGAGACTTCGGGGCGCTTAAGCCACGGGGACTTCGGTCCAGTGTTCACCGGCCCCATCAAGCTCGAAGGCTCGGGGCTTAGGCCGCTGACGCGATGGGCTGCTGGCGACCGCGACACGTCGGGGCAGGTTTCGACCGGCGAGTTTGCCTTGCAAGGCATGGCCAAGGTTGGCGACGGCGAGCTTAAACTAGCCGAGGCTTCCGGCGAGCTAAGCGGCACGAAGTTCCGCGGCGATCTGCGCTTTCAGGGCGGCGCGCGCAGCCTGATCGAGCTTTCGCTCGACAGCGACCGTCTCGATCTTCGCGAGATGATCGGCGATGGGCCGATCTGGCGGTCTTGGACGCCAGAGACACCTACCGCGAAAGACAAGCGGGCGCCACAAGCTACGCCTGCCGACGAGCAGAATCTGCTCACCCAATTTCGCGACGACGACGTGCGCGTGACCTTGCGCGTGGGCGAGCTGCTGCTCCCGAATATTCCCTCGGGCAAGCTCGACGCCCGCTTCTCGCTCATCAACGGCACGCTCGATGTCGAGCAGCTCGACTTTGCCGCAGGAAATGCGATCGCGCTCAACGGAAAAGGCCGGATCGAGCGTCTAAGCGAGGCACCCTCGGGCCGGGTGGATTTCGGGCTGAAGGCCTCGACCGCCGACAGCTTACGCATCGCCTCTGGCCTGTTCGGCTTGCCCGACAACGTGACCAAGTCGCCAAACCTCGCCAGCCTGGTGCCGCTCGATCTTCATGTCGGTCTCGTCGCCGCGCGCGAAGGCGAGGCGACCAGGGCATCCCTCGAGCTTGGCGGCCACGCCGGGGGTTCCAACGTCGCGCTCACCGCACACGCCCTGGGCGAGCCTGCCAAGCTCAGCGGTGCGAAGATCGACCTTAATGCAAACGTCACTGGCGCGCGTCCCGAGGCCATCCTCGTCCTGCTTTTTCCCGACCTGCCAGCCCAGCGGATTGCTGCAGCCTCGGGCGGAGGCCAGGGCAGGCTCACGGTCAATCTCGCCGGCGTGCCCAAGATCAACGTCGTCGGCAAGGCCGAGCTCGCCACAGCGGCCCTGGACATCGCTTTCGAGGGTCAAGGCTCGCTGCAAGACACTGGGATCGCGCTTGCTGGCAAAGGCTCAGCCACGAGCAAGGACTCGAGCCTTGCGCTGATGCTGGTCGGTCTCGAAGCGCCGCCGTCCACCGCGGGCGTCCCGTTGAGCCTGCGCGGCGACCTCGTCAAGCAAGGACCGAACATCGACCTTGCCGGGGTGACTGGCTTCGTCGCAGATCAGGCGGTCGAGGGGGCCGCCCATTTCGATAAAAGCGGCGGCAAGACGCGATTCAAGCTTACGGCCAATGCCGACAGCGTTTCACTTCCGTCTCTGCTCGGCGTGCTGGTGGCGTGGCAGCGCACGCCTTCGACCGAGGAGATGCTTGGCGCCATCGGCGCCGGCGCTTCCGAAGTCTGGCCGTCGCGCGGCTTCTCGCTCGGCGTCATCGAGAATTCCGAGGGCGAGATCACGCTCAATGCCAAGAAGCTTAGGCTGGGTGAGCCGTTCCAAGTCACGAGCGCCTCGCTGCAAGGGCGCGTCGACAAGGGCGGGCTCACCGTCACTAATCTCACCGGACTCTTGTTTGGCGGGACGTTCGCCGCGTCAGGCAGCTTGACGCCGCTTGGCGCCGGCGCCGACCTCAAGGCCCACGTGGAGATTGCAGCCGGCAAGCTCGACGATCTGTCGAAAAGCATGTTCGCCAGCGGCCTCGCCAAGGGTCCGTTCAATCTCGCCTTCAACCTTCAGGGTGAGGGCCTGAGCCCACCCGGCTTGGTGGCGGGACTGAGCGGGGAGGGAACGCTGTCGCTTGGCCCCGGTGCATTGATGGCCCTGAATCCCGACCCGCTCCGCCGCGTGGCAGTGGTCGCGTCCAACAAGAGGATCAAGGTGGACAAGGACCAAATCGCCGAGGAAGCCCGCACCGTACGAGAGAAGGTCACCAAGGGTATTTACAAATACGGCCCCTCCAAGCTCGCCTTCGATGTGAAGAGCGGAACGCTTCACCTGGCTCCAACCACTCTCGCGAGTCCGACCGGCGTGGCCAAGATCAACGGTTATGTCGAGCTTGCCAGCCTCAAGCTCGACAGCGAGTGGGCGGTGAGCCTCGCCGGCGCCAGAAACCAGGACGTGCCGCCGGTGACCCTGGTGTTCGCCGGTGCTCTCAACCAGGCCGACGCCATTGCGCCTTCCATCGACACCGGCGCAATCGAGAGCTACCTCACCATGCGCCGCATGCAGGAGGACGTCGAGCGCCTCGAGACGCTTGACGTGAGTGGCAAAACCCAGCCTCCTGTTGATAGCGGGCCTACCGCCGAGAACCCACCGCCTGAGTCACCGGCTGAAGCAACTCAGCCAAGCGAGCCGAGCCCCCGGGCCGAGACCGAGGAGCCGCGTGAAGCGCTGCCGCAATCGGCGCCGGCATCCTCGGCCAATGTAGCGTCCCCTCCGACCGAGGCGCGTGAGGAACCGCCATCCCAGCCAGACGAGAACGATGGCATCGCGCGGGTCTTGGCCGACCCTGCTAATCAACCAGCGGCCGAGCGACCTGCCGAGACGAGTGGTGACGCGGCTGCATCCGCCGCGACCGCCGAACCTGAGCCTTTGGCGCCTCCTCCGCCGCCAACCGAAACTGCCGCGCCTGAGCCTTCCGCGCCGCCGCCGCCAATGGAAACTGCCGAGCCTGAGCCTTCCGCGCCGCCGCCGCCAACCGAAACTGCCGAGCCTGAGCCTTCACCGCCAATGGAAACTGCCGAGCCTGAGCCTTCCGCGCCTCCGACCGCGACGACCGAAACCGCCGAGCCTGAGACTTCACCGCCTTCTGCGCCAACAATTGCCGCGCCGGAAGAGCCTCCGCTGCCCACGCCAGCACCTGATGCGGTTACAAACTCAGAGGCTCAGCCGACCGCCGCTGCCGCCGATGTGGCAGCACCGCCGCGCCAGCGTACCTCAAGCCGACCACGCCGGCCGCTGAGCGCACGTGAGGCCCCGGATGCCTGGAAGAAGGGCATAAGTATTTTCGGGCCGTAACAGCCAATTGCGCCTCAACGCGAGCTGCGCGCCCGCTCCAGCACATAGAGACGGATCGCGGCCGAGAGACTGGGCTGCCGGCCTTGCAGCTCGCTCCGCCTCTGGTCGATTTCGCCGATCAGCGCCGCAACGGACTTGCCTTCGGATCGAGCAACATCGTTGAGCGCCTCCCAGAATTCATCCTCGAGCGAGACACTTGTCCTGTGGCGCGCAATGGTGAGTGAGCGTTTGTTGTGCGCGCGCGGCATTTCGATCCCTAGCGCTTGGGGCCGGTCATGTCCTCTGGCCTCACCAGCCGATCGAAATCTTCCGGGCTCACGTGACCTAGTCTCGCCGCTTCCTCGCGCAAGGTCGTGCCGTTCTTGTGTGCGGCCTTGGCGATCTCGCTCGCCTTGTCATAGCCGATATGCGGCGCAAGGGCCGTAACCAGCATGAGCGAGCGCTCGAGGTGCTGCTTCATTTGCGACCGATCGGGCTCGATGCCAACAATGCACTTCTCGGTGAAGCTGTCTGCCACGTCGGCCAAAAGCCTGATGGATTGCAGCATGGCATGAGCAATCACCGGCTTGAACACGTTGAGCTCGAGATGACCTTGGCTTCCGGCGAAGGTGATGGTTGTGTTGTTGCCCATCACTCGCACCGCCACCTGGGTCACGGCCTCGCACTGCGTGGGGTTGACCTTGCCCGGCATGATCGATGAGCCGGGCTCATTCTCGGGCAGAATCAACTCGCCGAAGCCTGAGCGCGGGCCTGATCCCAAAAGCCGGATATCGCTTGCGATCTTGAACAGCGACACTGCCACGGTGTTAAGAGCGCCATGGGCGAAGACCAAGGCGTCGTGGCTCGCGAGCGCTTCAAACTTGTTTTCGGCGCTCACGAGGGGAAGCCGCGTCAGCTCGGCGATCTTGGCGGCGAATGCCTCGGCGAAGAGCGGACTCGTATTCAAGCCCGTCCCGACCGCCGTGCCCCCTTGGGCAAGCTCGTAAAGCCCTGGAAGCGTGAGCTTTATTCGTTCGATTCCATGATCGACCTGTGCCGCATAGCCGCCGAATTCTTGCCCCAAAGTGAGGGGAGTTGCGTCCTGCAAGTGCGTACGGCCGATCTTGAGGATGTCTTGAAAGGCTTCAGCCTTGTCCTTGAGGGCTTGGTAGAGGCGAGCGAGAGCGGGGTTCAGCCGATAGGCGATCTCCTCGGCGGCTGCGACGTGCATGGCAGTGGGGAATGCGTCATTCGAGGATTGGCCGAGATTGACGTGATCGTTGGGGTGAACGGGGCTTTTCGATCCGAGGGTGCCGCCTAAGAGTTCGCTTGCGCGGTTAGCGATCACCTCGTTCAAGTTCATGTTGGTCTGGGTGCCGGAACCGGTTTGCCAGACGACCAGGGGGAAATGAGCGTCGAACCTGCCTTCGATGACTTCATCGGCAGCCGCGGCGATCGCTGTTGCGAGGCGCTCTTCGAGGAGGCCGATGTCACGATTGGTGAGGGCTGCCGCCTTTTTGACCAGAGCAAGCGCTCTGATGAGGGGCTTCGGCATGCTCTCCTCGCCGATTCTGAAGTTCCGGCGCGAGCGCTCGGTCTGGGCGCCCCAATAGCGGTGGTGCTCCACGTCGATCGTTCCGAGCGAATCGGATTCGCTACGTGTCGGAGCTTTGGACTCGCTCAAGGGACCTCGCTTTTGAGGCATGCTCGGTTCTCCTGTGGATGGCGCTCAGCGACGGGGGGATTCTACCGTGCTTTGCCTGTGACCGAATGACCTACGGTGTCGATGGGGGTATAACATTGCCGAAAAGGGGTGGCACAACGCGCTTTCTGCAATGCGTTGCGGCCTTCTGCCGAGGAGCGCCCAAGGTTCTCGGGGTGTTTGGTCCGCGAAGTTGGGTGAGGAAGGCTAGTGGCTGAGGTTCCGGCAAAATTGGCGCTGCCAGCGCCGCGCGCCGAGCATATCTCTCTGCTCGTGGCGCGCACGGCTGCCCTCATCGTCTGCGCCATGGGCGGTGTTGTGCTCCTCGGCTGGCAAATCCCCGATCCGGAACTCTCCCAAGCCTTGCCCGGTCTTGCCAGCATGACGCCGCATGCGGCACTCGGCGTTCTCGCCGCCGGCATCGGCCTGTTCTGCTTCACGTTCAGGGCGCTTCGTCCGCTCGCGAGGATCATCGGCTTTGCCCTCGTCGTCTTGGGGCTCGCCGTGATGACCCAAGATCTGCTCGGCTTCAACCTCGGCATCGATCAGGCTCTGGTTCGTGCCGACATTCTCTTGGCCGATGCGTCGTCCGGCGGACAACCTTTGCATATGTCGCCTGGCATCACCGGCTCGTTGATCCTGTTCGGGCTGGCACTGCTTTACGCGAAGCAGGGGAGCATCTCCTCGGCATTCAGCCAGATCCTCGCGCTCATCATCCTTGCCCAGGTTCTGATCGTGCTGGCGGGCTACGCCTACGGCGTCGCCACCTACTATTATCCGTTCCCCTTCACCTCGATGTCGCTGTACGGCGCCATCGGCAGTTCTCTGCTTGCGCTTGGGCTTCTTGCCGCCTCTCCGGAATACGGCATTGCCGCCGCCATCGTTGAGCAGTCTCCGGCCGGCGAGATGCTGCGCAGGCTGCTTCCCGGAATCCTCGTGCTGCCGCTCGTCATCGGCTGGTTCGCCCATCAGGCCGAAGTGCACACCTTCTATGACAGCGCGGCCACTCTTGCGATCTTCGCTGTGGCCAGCATCCTCGTGCTTGCCGTGTTCGCTTGGACCACGATCGGCGCCGTGCGGCGCGCCGACCGCGACCGCAACGCGGCCCTCATGGAGCTGCGCGGCCAGCGCGAGTGGTTGAGCACGACGCTTGCCTCGATTGGCGACGGCGTGATCGCCACCGATCCCAACGGCAGCGTGCTGCTTCTGAACAAGATCGCCGAGCAGATGACCGGATGGTCGGGTCCTGAAGCGCGCGGTCGGCCGATCTGGGAGGTGTTCCGCGTCATCAATGAGAATTCGCGCAAGCCGGTTGACGACCCCGCGCTGAAAGCACTGCGCGAACGCGACGTGACCCGGCTCGAAGCGGGCGCGCTCCTCGTCACCCGCGATGAGAGGGAGGTTCCGGTCGAGCATAGCGGTGCACCCATCGTCGGCTTCGACGGCTCGCTCGCCGGCGCCGTTCTCATCTTCCGTGACGTCACCGAGCGGCGGCGCACTGCGCAGCGCCAGAGCATGCTGGTCGGCGAGCTCAATCATCGCGTCAAGAACGCGCTCGCCATCGTGCAGTCCCTGGTGCAGGCAAGCCTCCGCCAGGCGACCTCGCGGCCGGCCCAAGCCATGGCGCAGACGCTCGCCGAGCGCCTGCAAGCGCTGCATCGCGCCCATGACCTCCTGCTCGAATCGCAATGGTCGGGCGCGAGCCTCAAGGCCATGGTCGAGCGCGAGCTCGATCCCTATCGCCGCGAGGGCGGTCCCAAGATCATGATCAAGGGCTCCGACGTACTGCTGCCGCCGCAGTGCACCTCGATCCTTGCGATGACGCTGCACGAGCTTGCCACCAACGCGGTGAAATACGGCGCGCTTTCGCACAATAACGGGCAGCTCGGCATCAGCTGGAAAACATCGCGCGGCAATCGCCTGCTGCTGACCTGGGAGGAGAGAGGCACCCTCATTCACGTGCCGGCGCGGCGCAGCTCCAATGGCGGCGGCTTCGGCATGCAGCTCATCGACAAGGGCATCCGTCACAACCTCGGCGGCGATACCAAGGTCGAGTTCAGGCCGACCGGGCTCTATGTCGAGATGAACGTGCCGCTCGAGACCTCGAAGGAGCCGCGCACCAAACCGCAACAAAAAGCGCCGGCGGAAGTCTAGAGCCTATTCAAGCGCGCTGATCGCCTCGTTGGCATGCCGCAGGCGCTCCGAGAAATCGCGCGTCAGATTGCGGAGGATGGTGATCATAATGTTGGGATGCTCAGCCGCGAGTTCCACGAGCTGATCTACGGCGAGTCCGTAGCAAATCACCTTCTCGTCGGCTACGATGTCGGCCGAGCGTTTACCGCCGTCTAGCAACGCCATTTCCCCAAAGCTCAAGCCCGGGCCGATCGATGCAACCCGCTTCTTGCGGCCATTCTGTCCTTGGACTCTGATCTGCACGCTGACTGTGCCGCGCGCCACCACGAAGAACAGCTTGGCTTCCGCTCCCTCGCGGATGATGACCTCGCCCTTCTCGAAGACCAAGGGCCTGACGATGGGTTCGATCAGCCGATAGTCCTCGGCGCTCAGCCCTTTGAGCAGGTCGAGCTCGGAGAGCGCAAATTTCGTCCCGGATCCCTTCGACGAACCTGCCAACAACCGGTCCTCGCCCCATTCGAGCGCGGCGTCGGTGTCGCTGAAGATGCGCACCGCGCGCCTCTCCTCCTGAGCACCAAGCTCACGGGCGAGCGTGCCAAGCGGACCGTCGTCGGCGATAGACGCGAAGACAAGCTCCGCTCCGCTATCGGCAATTGAGCGCGCTGCGCGTGCAATCAACTTGTGCGCCGAGGCATCGGCGAGATGCACGCGTTTAAAGTCGACGACCACATAGCGGGTTTCGGCGGCGAGCTGCGCGATGCGCCTCAACAATTGCTCGGTCGAGCCGAAGAACAGGGCGCCCTGTGCTTCGAGCACAGCCACTTTGTCTCCCTGGCGCGCCAGGACCTCGCGCTCATCGGGCGTGCGCAGGCGATTTGAATGCACGAGGTCGCCGCGATATTCGCGCCTGATTACGCTCCGGACATTGGTGCGATTGTTGAAGGCGTGCAGCTCGAACTCCTTCGAGATCTCCTGGCAGACGCGGATGCCGCGAAGGCTATTGCCATGCGAGTCAATGGGGGGTGCGAATACGCCGATCCCAATCTGGCCGGGAATGACTGCAATGATGCAGCCCGAGACCCCGCTCTTGGCCGGCATGCCGACCTCGTACGCCCATTCGCCAGCATAATCGTACATGCCGCAGGAATTCATCACCGACAGCACGTCGCGCACATATTCCGCCTGGAACACTTTCTTTCCGGTGATTGGATTGGTGCCGTCATTGGCGAGCGTCGCCGCCATGATGGCGAGATCGCGGGTGGTGACGTTGACCGAGCATTGGCGGAAATAGAGGTCGAGCACGTCGTTCGGATCGCGTTTGATCATGCCCGTGTTGAGCATCATGTAGGCGATGGCGCGATTGCGGTGGCCTGTAGCCTCCTCGGAGCGAAACACCACCTCGTCGATACCGAGCGGTCGCCCGGCGAGATCGCCGAACAGCGCGAGCATGTTGGCGGTACGCTGTTCCTGTGATGCTCCGTCCATCAATTCGGCCACGGCGATGGCGCCGGCGTTGACCATGGGGTTGAACGGGCGATTGGCGACCTCGTCGAGCACGATCGAGTTGAATGCCTCTCCGGTGGGCTCGACGCCGACATGCTTGAGCACCGCTTCGCGGCCATAGCGGTTGAGCGCATAGCCATACATGAACGGCTTCGACACGGATTGGATGGTGAAGGGGTGCTGGGTGTCGCCGACGCCGTAGACCTCTCCATCGGTCGTGGCGATGGCGATTCCGAACAGCGAAGGTTCGACCTTGCCGAGCTCCGGGATGTAGTCGGCCGGCTTACCGCCGGTGAGTGCCGATACTCGGTCGTGCAACTCGGTAAGATAATCCTCGACCGGCGCAAGCGCGGCCGGTTCCGCACCCACGACGGGCTGCGCGCCAAAATCCTCGTGCATGCAAGCTCCCCCAGCCCCCCGCGCTCCAATGCGGTTGAATATCATTAGACGGAATTAGCACTGCACGCCAATGACGCGGCTGAGATCGTGCTGAAACTTTGTGCAGATTGAGGAAAGAACTATTTCTTGCGGAACAGGTCGAGATGCACGACCTCGGCCGGAGGCCGCGACATGACGACTTCTTGCGGCTCGCTCCCCTCGTCGTGCAGCGGCTCGAGCGCTCTGCGCGGCTCCTCGGGCTCTCCGACGAGGTCCGGAAGGGCGGCAGCCATGTGCTGGCGGGCCGAGTCGTTGGCAGCGCCGGGCTTGCCGAACTGAAGTCCGAACTGGGCTGATGGGTCGTAGAATGCCTTGACCGCGTTGAATGGCACGACCAGCCGCTCGGGCACGTTGGAGAAGGAAAGCTTAACCTCGAAGCGATCGTTGGACACCTGCAAATCCCAAAACTGGTACTGCAGGACGATGGTCATCTCCTCTGGATATTGCTCCTTGAGGCGCTTCGACACCGAGACGCCTTCGGCTCCGGTATCGAAGGCGATGTAGAGATGGTGCTCGCCGGGAAGCCCTTCGCGCTGCACGCGCGCCAGAACCTGACGCACCACGCCCCGCAGTGCATCCTGCGTGAGAAGGTCGTATCTGATCTCGTCTTCTGCCATGGATACCGCCGCCTACCCTCTCTGCGACGCTAGGCAGTTCCCCCGTCATAAAGTGGAGGGCTTCTGTTGCCCGGTGCCCTCCGAAACCGCGCCTAACCCCTGCGAAGAGGCTGGGACTTGATTTTCAGGCTATCGCGCCGCTTACGCAGCGAGAGCAGCCTCCGCATAGTTGTCGTTGGCAACTATTTGGTCGGCCCGATAACGGCGGAACCATACCGAGCGAAAGCGCTCCCTTTACACCCTCGTCGATCCTATTTCGCCCCCGCCAGAGTGATCGCTCATTAGTAATCAGGACGCCCTTGATATCTGATCACTTTGGTGGAGGCGCCGGGTACCGCCCCCGGGTCCGAATGGCTTATTACGAAGGCTGTTTATCGCCATAGTCGACTCGCGCCGACAGCACTGAATATAGGCTTCTATGGCGGCGAAAAAAAGATTGACGGGTCAATAACCCCCAGCCGCGAACTGTCCGCAATGCTATGGTGGGCGCGAGAAAATAGGGTCTAGTCGTCCCGCTTGAGCTTGATGATCTCCCCGCTAAAGGCATCGACCTTCATCTTGATCTCATAGCCGCCGGCATCCTCCCCTTCGACCTTCCAGATGCCGTTGTGGAGTTCGCCTTTTTCGATCTTAACGATGCCTTTGGCGAAGGCCATATTGCGGACATCCTCGATAGTGAGTCGGGCGCCGGCTAGCGCGGGGGCGGCAAGGCCGAAACTCATGGCGAGAATCAGAGGCATGAAACGCATCGAAAGCACCTTTTGATGTTTGCACCATTGAGCAAACACTCAAGTGCCCATTAAGGCAAAATCATAGGAGAAAACCTGACCCTTGCATCAATATCTCGACCTCCTCGCCCGTATCCGCAATACCGGCACCCGCAAGGACGACCGGACCAATACCGGCACGCTCAGCATCTTCGGCCATCAGATGCGCTTCGACCTCGCCGAAGGCTTTCCTCTCGTCACAACCAAGAAGCTTCACGTCAAATCGATCATCCACGAGCTGCTCTGGTTTCTGCAGGGCTCTACCAATGTGCGTTACTTGCGCGAGCATGGCGTCACCATCTGGGACGAGTGGGCAGACGAGAACGGAGACCTTGGCCCCGTTTATGGCCGCCAGTGGCGCTCTTGGCCCACGCCTGACGGGCGCCACATCGATCAAATCGCAAGAGTCGTGGAAAGCCTGAAGCGTGACCCTGATTCACGCCGGCATATCGTCAGCGCCTGGAACGTCGGAGAGCTCGACAAGATGGCGCTCTCGCCGTGCCACTGCCTGTTTCAATTCTATGTGGCTGATGGGCGGCTCTCCTGTCAGCTTTATCAGCGTTCGGCCGACGTGTTTCTCGGCGTGCCTTTTAATATTGCCTCTTACGCGCTGCTCACACAGATGATGGCGCAAGTGACGGGCTTCGAGCCTGGTGAGTTCGTCCACACGTTCGGCGACGCCCATCTCTATCTCACTCACCTCGATCAGGCCGACGAGCAGTTGAAGCGCTTACCGCGCGCGCTCCCGCGCATGGAGATCAATCCGGAGGTGCGTTCGCTGTTCGATTTTGCCTATGAGGACTTCAAGCTTGTCGGCTACGACCCGCATCCCGCCATCAGCGCCAAGGTGGCGGTGTGAGTCTTGAGAGTAAGCTGTTAGTCATTTCCCCCTATGCTTGACGCGCCCATGTCCCAGAAGGAATCTGGTTTGCCTATGCGAATCGCATCGCGCATGCGAGCGGCATGCCCAGCAGACGCGCAAAAAGACGAGGGGCAAAGACTCAAATGATCCGGTCCTTCGTCATAGCCCGCTCCGAGAACTTCGTAATCGGATGCGAGACGGGTATGCCTTGGTCACTACCAACCGATCTTAAGCTTTTTCGTCGCCTAACGCTTGAGAGACCCATCATCATGGGCCGGAAGACCTTTGAGGCGATTGGTCGTCCGCTAGACAAGCGGGACAACATCGTAGTCACACGTGATCCAGGATTTTCCCCACCCGGAGTCTTAGTGGCTCGCGATCGGGATTCAGCGCTCAAGATTGGTGACGCCCAGGCCCAACGGCGACACACTGATGAAGTCGTCATTATCGGAGGCGCGGAGATTTTTCGCCTGTTCCAAAACGACGTCGATCTCGTTTATCTCACTCAGATTCACGCTGTAGTCGAAGGCAACGCGTGGTTTGACAAAGACTTCAGTCAGTGGAAGGAAGCTGGGCGAATCGAGGTGGCTCGGTCTTCGACCGATCAGTACGACTTCACGTTTCAGATACTCGTAAATCCTTCGTCTGCGCTGGCAGGCGATGCTCGGCGAGTTTCTGAAACATGGGAGCGATTGCCAGTCGCGGCCTAGTCGTTGGTAGGCGGCTCAGGCCGCGCCTGCATTGCACCGCCCCGGTGACTGGCCTATAACCCTTGCCGATCCTTGTCGCAGGACCGCCATTTTGATGCAGCTAGTCTCTCTCTTTAGCTGATCACTCCTCACGGTCGGTCTTTAGCGCCACCCTTCACACTACATCAGGACGACGATTCATCATGCCTTGGAGCAATCAAAGCGGGGGCGGCGGTTGGAAGGGCGGTGGCGGCGGTCCCTGGGGCCCGCGTGCCACAGGACCCGGCCAGCAGCCTGATCTTGAGGAGATCCTGCGGCGCGGCCAGGACCGCATCCGTCAGGCCATGCCTGGCGGCCGCATGAGCGGACCCCTGGGTGCACTGATTGCCGTGGTCGCGATCGCGCTGATCGGTTTCTTCGGCTTCACCGTGCGCGTGAACCCCGAGGAGCTCGGCATCGTGCTCAGATTTGGGAAGTATGTGCGCCAGCTCCCGCCCGGCCTGAACTTCCGCTGGCCGTATCCGATCGAGCAGGTCGAGCTGCCGAAGGTCACCCGCGTCAATCGCATCGAGATCGGCATGCGGGGTTCTTCTGCCTTAGAAGGGCGCGACGCCTCGAGCGCCGTACGCGACGTGCCCGAGGAAAGCCTAATGCTCACCGGCGACGAGAATATCGTCGATGTCGACTTCGTGGTGTTCTGGGAGATCAAAAGCGCTCCCGACTATCTGTTCAATATCCAAAATCCGGAAGGCACGGTGAAGGACGTGGCCGAGAGCGCCATGCGCGAGATCGTCGGCCAAAGCGACATCGAGCCGATCCTGACCGAGGCCCGCGCCAAGACCGAAGCTTCGGTGCAGGAGCTGATGCAACAAACGCTGGACAGCTACGGCGCTGGCGTTTTGGTCCGGCAGGTACAACTACAGAAGGTGGACCCGCCGCAACAGGTGATCGACGCCTTCCGCGACGTGCAAGCGGCGCGCGCCGATAAGGAGCGGCTCCAGAACGAGGCACGAGGCTACTCCAACAAGGTGATCCAGGAAGCCAAGGGCGATGCCGAGCGCATCCTCCAGGGGGCGCAGGGCTATCGTGGCCAGGTGATCGCCGAGTCGAAGGGCGAGGCTGATCGCTTCCTCAAAGTCTATGACCAGTACAAGCTCGCGCCCGATGTCACCCGCAAGCGCATGTTCATCGAGACCATGCAGCGCGTGCTCGGCGACACTGACAAGGTGATCATCGACCAGAAAGCCGGGCCAGGGGTCGTGCCGTATTTGCCGCTCCCGGAATTTTCAAAGCGCACGCCAAGCCCGGAGCCGCAGCAATGAGCCGCGCCGCATTCACCCTCCTTCTTGTGTTGCTGGGGATTGCCGCGGTGGTGGGTTATCTTTCCCTGTTTACCGTCGCGCAGACCCAACAGGCGTTGGTGCTGCAATTTGGCAATCCGATCCGTGTCATCAACGCGCCCGGCGGGCTGATGCCGGCAAAGGAAGGCGCCGCAGTGGAGACCGGAGGCCAGCAGCCTCGCTCCGATAATGTGCTCGGTTCAGACAATTCCGGCCCGGGCCTCTATTTCAAAATTCCGTTCGTCCAGAACGTCGAGTATTTCGACAAGCGCATTCTCGATATCGACACGGGCTCCGAGGAAGTGATCGCATCGGACCAGAAGCGCCTCGTCGTCGATGCTTTTGCCCGCTACAAGATCGTTAATCCGCTCTTGTTCTTCCAGGCCGTGCGCGACGAGCAAACCGCCAATTCGCGGCTGGGCGCCGTGCTTGAGGCGTCTCTGCGGCGCGTGCTTGGCGGCGCAAGCTTCGTCGCTGTCGTGCGCGACAAACGCGAGGCGCTAATGCGCACCATCGCCAGCCAGGTCAACCAAGAGGCTGAGCCGTTCGGCGTCAAAGTTGTTGACGTTCGTATCAAGCGCGTCGATTTGCCGGAGGCGAACATGCAAGCAATCTATCGACGCATGCAAACCGAGCGCCAACAGCAGGCGGCGGAAATCAGGGGTGAAGGCGAGGGAGCGTCGCGCGGCATCCGCGCCGACGCCGACCGTCAGGTGACGGTGATCAAGGCCGAGGCCACCGGCGAGTCCGAGCGCATCCGCGGCGATGGCGATGCCGAGCGCAACCGCATCTATGCCGATGCCTTCAACAAGGATCCCGATTTCTTCGCGTTCTACCGGTCGATGCAGGCTTACGAGGCTTCACTGAAGTCAGATGATACGAGGCTTCTCCTGAGCCCCGACTCGCAGTTCTTCCAATATTTCAATAACGACATGGGAAAGGCCGGCCAGGGTACGGGCCCCGTGCCTTCGCCAGAGCCCTCCAAGCCCGCTGAGAAGCCGGTTGCGCCGACTAACAACGGGTCAAGCCCGGAGCCAGAGCAAGGTGCTGCTGCCGGCGCAGGTCCAAAGCCGCAGCACGACGTCTCGGCCGATCAAGCGCCTCCGCGCGGCCCGCAGGTGCCTTAGGACCGCGCGGCCGGCGCGATAGGGACGGCGCCTCTGACATGAGCGACCTCGCTGTTGCGTTCGGGCTTGTTCTCGTCATCGAGGGTTCGCTCTGGGCGCTTGCGCCGCGGTTCGGGCGTAAGATGCTCGAAGCAACGGCGGATATTCCTGAGACGTCGCTCAGGCTCGCCGGGGCTCTTGCCGTTGCCGCGGGCGTAGTCCTGATCTGGCTCATCCGCGGTTAGTGCTTGGCGCGGCTCTGCGTGCGAGTGCTTTCCCTTGGCAATTTCCGCTAAGATGGCCGCACTGGGAGTTTAGATGGCGACGAGCGACGTAAGGAGACTTCAATCGATGGCGGCTGGCACTCAGGCCCTTCTCTCCATGCCTCGCCTTAGGCGTTGGTGTTTCGCGGCGGCGTGCTTTGCACTTCTTGCCGGAATACCGCTCGGTCCCACGCCGAGCTTCGCGCGTGGGCCCGAGTCGGTCGCCGATGTCGCCGAAGGTCTTCAGGATACGGTAGTCAATATCTCGACCACCCAGACATTGAAGGGCAATGCCGAGAGCAGCCCCACCGGGCCCGGCCCCAAGGGCTCGCCTTTCGAGGAGTTCTTCAACGATTTCTTCGATGACGAGGACAAGGAGGGCCTGCCGCGCAAAGTCAGCTCCCTCGGTTCCGGCTTTGTCATCGACCCGTCAGGCCTCATCGTCACCAACAATCACGTGATCGAGGGTGCCGACGAGATCATCATCAATTTCACCGACGGCACCAAGCTTAAAGTCGTGAAGACTTTGGGCCACGATCCTAAGACTGACCTGGCTCTCCTTCAGGTCGAGCCGAAGAAACCGCTCAAGGCAGTGACGTTTGGGGACTCATCCAAGATGCGGGTCGGCGACTGGGTGATGGCCATCGGCAATCCGTTCGGCCTCGGCGGCAGCGTCACGGTCGGCATCATCTCCGCCACCAAACGCGACATCAATGCCGGCCCTTACGATGACTTTCTGCAGACCGACGCCGCCATCAATCGCGGCAATTCCGGCGGCCCGCTATTCAACATGGACGGGCAGGTGATCGGCGTGAACACGGCGATCATCTCGCCGACTGGCGGCTCGATCGGCATCGGATTCGCCGTGCCCTCGAACAGCGCCGTGCAGGTGGTCGATCAGCTCAAGCAATATGGCGAGACGCGGCGCGGCTGGCTCGGCGTGCATGTGCAGAACGTGACCGAGGAGATCGCCACGAGCATGGGACTCAAAGAGCCAGCGGGCGCTCTGGTCGCCAAGGTCTCGCCTGACAGCCCGGCCGCCGCTGCGGGCATCGAGGAAAGCGACGTGATCCTCAAATTCGACGGGCAGCCCATCGACAACATGCGCAGCCTGCCACGCGCCGTTGCTGCGACTGCCATCGGCAAGGCCGTGCCAATAGAGCTCATGCGCAAGGGCCAGATGGTGGACGTCACAGTCACGGTCGGCCGATTGCCCGAGGACGAGGAAGCCGCCGATGGGGTCAAGGGCGAGGAGGGCCAACCCCAAGCCGACGTCGAGAAGGAGGATGTACTCGGACTGTCCATAGCTCCGCTGACCGACGAGCTGCGCAATCAATATGGCATCGGCAAATCGGTGGAAGGCGTAGTCATCACCGAGGTCAAGCCTGACAGCCCGGCGGCACAGAAAGACGTGAAGCCGGGCGACGTTATCGTCGAGATGACGCAGGAGAAGGTGAAGCAACCGCAGGACGTCAAGGCGCGGCTGCTCGCGGTGAGGAAGTCCGGTCGCAAGTCGGTCCTGTTCCTGCTGTCCGACGCCAAAGGCGGCCTCCGATTCGTCGCCGTGCCGACGAGCTAGGCCCTGACGGCCTCTTCAATTCTCATTGGCGGGCCGACGGCGAGCGGCAAGTCTGCTACGGCCCTTGCGCTCGCTTCGGATTTGCGCGGTACCGTCATCAATGCCGATTCGATGCAGGTCTATCGCGAGCTCGAGGTGCTCGCGGCGCAGCCTGCGCAGGAGGAGATGAGGCGGGTTCCGCACCTGCTTTACGGCACGATCTCTGCGAGCCAAGCGTATTCGGTTGGAAGCTGGCTTGAGGATGCGTCGGACGCGATCGCAGAGGCGCAAAGCGCTGGCAGGATGGCGATCCTGGTCGGGGGCACAGGCCTCTATTTCAAGGCTTTGCTTGAGGGCTTGGCGCCTGTTCCCGACATTCCGCCGGAGGCCCGTGCCCATTGGCGCGCGCAAGCGGAGACGCTCGGAGCCGGCGCGCTTCATCTTCAACTTGCGGCGCGCGATCCTGCTATCGCCGCCAAAGTCAGGCCGAGCGACACGCAACGGGTCGTGCGTGCGCTTGAAGTGATTGACGCGACCGGCGTCTCGCTCGCCGAGTGGCAGGGGGCGAACGCGCCGCCTCTGCTCGATCCCGATACCGCGCTGAAGCTCGTCATCGCGCCCGAGCGCGAGCCGCTTTATGCCGCGATCGACTCGAGATTTGATCGTATGATCGAGGCCGGCGCGCTCGATGAGGTACGCGCTCTTGTCGCGCTCGCGCTTGATGATGGCCTTCCAGCCATGCGCGCTCATGGCGTGCGTGAGTTGAGGGCTTATCTTGCTGGCGCCGCAAGCCTCGAGGAGGCCAAGGCCAAGGCCAAGACCGAGACTCGGCGCTATGCCAAACGGCAGATGACCTGGCTCAGGCGCTATATGGCCGACTGGGAGTGGTTTCCCGATGCCGCCGCCGCGGTCGAAGCCACAAAGGCCCGCCTCCTCACGCCGTGACTTGCGTACCGATCTCGACCACCCGGTCGGTGGGAAGGTGAAAGTAGCTCGACGCATCATCGGCGTTTTTGGCGAGGATGATGAACAGCCGATCTTGCCAGACCGACATCCCCGACTTTGGGTCCGGGCGTACCGCTCGCCGCGACAAGAAGAACGAGGTCGACATGATATCGAAGCTCAAGCCGCGCTTGCGGGCGAGCTGCCTTCGGGATGTTCGGCGTCTCCATGAAGCCGAAACGGATCAGAATGCGCGTCAAGATCTTGCCGAGCGGCTCGAGGGTGACGCGGTCGGCCGCGGCCACCCGGGGCGTGGATTCGATGATGATGGTGAGCACGACATTTTGCTCATGCAGCACCTTGTAGTGTTTGAGGCTGTGCAGCAGGGCTGTCGGCGCGCTCGAAGGATCTGCGGTGAGGAACACGGCAGTCCCCGGGACCTTGTACGGCTGCTTCCTGTCGAGCGACTGGATTAGGCTGTCGATTGGCGTCTCTAGACGTCGCGTCTTGGTGGCAAGGATGCGCGCCCCCCTGCGCCAGGTGAGCATCACCACCATCACCATGGCGCCGATCAAGAGCGGCACCCACCCGCCGCTGAAAACCTTGAGCAGGTTGGCGCCGAGAAAGGTGAGATCGATTAGGAGGAACGGCACCATGAGCGCCGCCGCCCACCAGATCGGCCATTTCCAATATTTCCAGATCACGATGAACGCGAGGGCCGCCGTGACCACCATGGTGCCCGTCACTGCGATGCCATAGGCCGAAGCAAGCGCGCCGGAGGACCTGAACTGAACGACGAGAAGAACCACGCCGATCAGGAGCAGCGTGTTGACGCGCGGGATGTAGATTTGACCGAACTGTGCCTCCGAAGTATGGCGGATATCGAGGCGCGGCAGGAGGCCGAGTTGAACTGGGCCGAGATCGGCATAGAGCGCCTCGACGCCAGTGACCACGAGGAACACGGCGCCAAGAGTGAGCAGCCCGATATAGCCGTGGCTAAAGAGGAAGCTCACACCGTGAAGCGGATTGAAGGCTGCGAGCACGGTCAAATTTTGCGCGATATGCCATGTCCCGCCGATGGCGAGCACGACGAACCAGACAAGCGTGATAGGGCCGAAAAAAGCGGCGATCCTTGCCGTGCCCCGCGATTGTACCGCGAACAGGGCGAACAGGATGAGGACGGACAGCGGAACGACAAAACGCTCGAAAGCCGGCGCTATCATCTCAAGCCCTTCTACAGCCGACAGCACCGATAGCGCGGGCGTGATCATCGCATCGCCATAGAACAGCGCGGCGCTGATCATACCGAGCAGTATGATCGTGAAGCTTTTTCCTCCGAGCGCACGACTGGCGAGAGCCATCAAAGCCAGGGTGCCGCCCTCGCCGTTATTGTCGGCGCGGAGCAGGATGACCACGTATTTAACTGTGACGATGAGGAGTAGCGCCCAGATGATGAGCGAGAGGATGCCGAGAATCGCCTCTTCTCTGGCCGCTGCATTGTGGCCAGTCGCCGCCAGTGCCGACTCGCGAAAGGCATAAAGCGGGCTCGTGCCGATGTCGCCATAGACGACACCGATCGAGCCGAGCATGAGCGCCAAGAAGTTGCGAGTCGGCGCCGCCTCTGACTCAGAGCCTGCTGGCTTTGGCATCCTGTGCCATGGGAGTGGTGAGAAACTAGCCGCGGGTGGACAGGGACATACAACGTAACCGGCCGCGCAAAATCCTGCTCTCGACCGCGAATTAGACCGAAACAATCCTGGAATATCCATATCGCGTGCCGGTCATTCAACGTGCGACTTACTTAACGCGCGTGCGGCTAAACAGTGACCTGGGTGCCGATTTCGACCACGCGATCAGTCGGGAGCTGGAAATAACTCGATGCATCATCGGCATTCTGCGCGAGGAAAATGAAGAGCCGGTCCTGCCATGCCGGCATGCCCGAGCGCGCGTCGGGGCGGAGTGCGCGTCGCGACAAGAAAAACGAGGTCGACATGATGTCGAAGCTCCATCCGGCCTTGCGGGCGATGGCGAGCGCCTTGGGGATATTCGGCGTCTCCATGAAGCCGAAACGCAGGATAACGCGCATGAAATGATCGCCGATGCTCTCCATGACCACGCGGTCCTGCGGCGGGACGCGTGGAAAATTCTCGATGTTGATGGTCAGGATCACATTGTTCTCATGCAGCACCTTGTAATGCTTGAGGCTGTGCAGCAGCGCGGTCGGGGTGCTCTCGGGAGCGGCAGTTAGGAATACGGCTGTGCCGGGCACGCGGGGCGGGGGGTTCTTCTCCAATATGCGGATCAGCTCTTCCACCGGCATTTCCAAACGCCTCGTCTTCTGGGCAAGGATGTGCGCGCCCTTTCGCCAAGTGAGCATGACCACGACAAGGCAGCCGCCGATCAGGAGCGGCACCCAGCCGCCCTGCGGTACCTTGAGCAGGTTGGCGCTGAAAAAGATGAGATCGATGACCATGAAGGGCAGCATCAGGGTGAGCGCCGCCCCAAGCGACCAGTTCCACACCCTCCAGATCACGATGAAGCCCATCAGCCCATCGACCAGCATGGTGCCGCTCACGGCGACCCCATAGGCCGAGGCGAGCCCGGTCGAGGAGCGAAACATCAAGACCAGCATGATGACGCCGACCAGCAAAAGGCCCCTGATGCGGGGAATGTAGATCTGGCCAGCCTGGGTCGGCGAGGTGCGCTTGACTTGAAGCCGCGGCAGTAACCCGAGTTGCACAGCCTGGTTGGTGAGGGAGAAAGCGCCGGTGATAACTGCCTGGCTTGCGATGATCGTGGCCGCGGTGGCGAGAGCGATCATGGGATAGAGCGCCCATTCGGGCACCATGCGGTAGAATGGATTGGCGATGGCGCTATTGTCCGCGAGCACGAGCGCACCCTGGCCGAAATAGTTAATGACGAGGGCGGGCAGTACTAGGAACAGCCACGCCGTCTGAATCGGTTTGCGTCCAAAATGCCCGAGATCGGCGTACAGCGCCTCTGCGCCGGTGACGGCGAGAAACACGGCGCCAAGCGTAACTAGGCCGATATATCCGTGGCTCGACAAAAAGCGGGCGGCATGCAGCGGATTGAGCGCTGCCAAGACGCCAGGGTCGTCGGCGACATGGGCAAGCCCCGCTGCTGCGATCGTCACGAACCAGAGTATCATCACTGGTCCGAAAAACGACGCAACGCGCGCCGTGCCGTGCGACTGCAAAGCAAACAACGCGACGAGGATGATCACGGTTAGCGGCACCACATATTGTTGGAGCTGGGGCGCCGCGACCTCCAAGCCTTCGACCGCCGACAGCACCGAGATGGCAGGGGTGATCAGCGCATCGCCGTAGAACAGCGACGCCGCGATCATGCCGAGAAGGAACATGCCGAACCGGATGCGGCCCAGGCCTAGCGCATGCTGAGCGAGAGCCATGAGCGACAGTGTGCCGCCTTCGCCTTTATTGTCGGCGCGCAGCAGAATGAGCACGTATTTGCAGGTGACGACGAGAATCAGCGCCCAAAGGATGAGCGACAGCACGCCGAGCACGATCTCGCGCGTGACAATACCATTTGGCTCTGCAGCGGCATCCAAGGCGACCCGAAAGGCATAGAGGGGGCTCGTCCCGATGTCCCCGAACACGACGCCCATGCTTCCGAGGGTCAGCGCCCAGAAAGTATGGGGCGAGCGCGCCCCGATCTCAGTACCATTGGCGGCAGCAAGCTCTGTTTGGAACTGCGGCATGAAGTGAAGGGTGGAAGAGGACTATAGGTATCGCCGAACGCCAAAACCTGCCGCGCGATCCGTGAAGCGGTAGCCACATAGGCGTAAGCGCCGTCATTGTCCACCCGTGTTCTATCAGCCCGCGTATCGACGAAGGGGCTATGCGCAAGAAAAGCACAGCTAGACCGCTGAAAACGATATTTATGGAAAGCAAATGACGGCTAACCTTGCCATTCATTCGCATTCTTCATTGACCCTTTCTGGGCCAAGCCTTAGGGTGCGCCGCTTGTTAAGGCTTTTCCGCCACTCCTTAGATTTTAACCGGCCGCAAGCCGCGAGGCGCTGGGCCGGTTTTTGTCAGTGGGACTAGAGATGTCGCGCGTAATGACGGGCGCCCAGATGGTGCTTCAGGCTCTCGCCGATCAGGGCGTCGAGCACATTTTCGGCTATCCGGGTGGCGCGGTCCTGCCAATCTATGACGAGCTGTTCCAGCAAGACAGGATCAAGCACATCCTCGTCCGCCACGAGCAGGGCGCGGCCCATGCTGCCGAGGGCTATGCGCGCTCGACCGGGAAGGTCGGCGTCCTGCTCGTGACCTCGGGCCCTGGCGCGACTAACGCCGTGACCGGCCTGACGGACGCGCTGATGGACTCGATTCCCGTGGTCTGCATCACCGGACAGGTGCCGACGCATCTCATCGGCAATGACGCCTTCCAGGAATGCGATACCGTGGGTATCACTCGCCCCTGCACCAAGCACAATTATCTCGTCAAGGACGTCAATTCTCTTTCGAGCGTCCTGCACGAGGCGTTCTACGTCGCGCGCACCGGCCGCCCAGGTCCCGTCGTGGTCGATATCCCGAAGGACATCCAGTTTCAGCGCGGCGACTATACCGGGCTCACCAACTCGCAGCACAAAAGCTACAACCCGAGGACCGTTGGCGACGAGCGCGCGGTCGAAGCCGCCATCGACTTGATGGCGCACGCCAAGCGGCCGCTGTTCTATACCGGCGGCGGCATCATCAATTCTGGCCCGCTGGCGAGCCAGCGCCTGCGCGAGCTTGTGCGCATGACGGGCTTCCCCATCACCTCGACGTTGATGGGCCTCGGCGCCTACCCCGCTTCCGACAAGCAGTGGCTCGGCATGCTCGGCATGCATGGCACCTACGAAGCCAACAACGCCATGCACGATTGTGACGTGATGATTTGCATCGGCGCGCGCTTCGATGACCGCATCACGGGGCGCGTCGATGCTTTCTCGCCGGGCTCGAAGAAGATCCATGTCGATATAGACCGCTCGTCGATCAACAAGAACGTCAAGGTCGACGTGCCTATCGTCGGCGACTGCGCGCATGTCCTGCAGCAGATGATCGATGCATGGCAGACCAAGAAGCCAAAGGTGGACAAGGCCGCGCTAAAGGCGTGGTGGACCGAGATCGACCGCTGGCGCGCACGGAAATGCCTGCACTATCGCAAGCGCGACGACGTGATCATGCCGCAATACGCGATCGAGCGCCTCTACGCGCTGACCCGCGATTACGACGCCTACATCACCACCGAAGTCGGCCAGCATCAGATGTGGGCTGCCCAGTTCTTCAAATTCGAGGAGCCGAACCGCTGGATGACCTCTGGCGGGCTCGGCACCATGGGCTACGGCCTGCCGTCAGCCGTCGGTGTGCAGGTTGCGCATCCGAACTCGCTGGTCATTGACATTGCCGGCGAGGCCTCGGTGCTGATGACGATGCAGGAGATGTCAACGGCGGCCCAATACGACCTGCCGATCAAGATCTTCATTTTGAACAACGAGTACATGGGCATGGTGCGCCAGTGGCAAGAGCTGTTGCATGGCGGCCGCTATTCGCATTCCTACACTGCCGCTCTGCCGGATTTCGTGAAGCTCGCCGAGGCTTATCAAGCGGTCGGCATCAGGGCGGAGAAGCCTTCCGAGCTTGATGACGCCATCCGCGAGATGATCGCCGTGCCCAAGCCCGTGATCTTCGATTGCCGGGTGGACAAGCACGCCAATTGCTTCCCCATGATTCCGAGCGGGGAGGCGCACAATCACATGCTGATGGGCGACGACCTCACCGAGGAGGACATCGAGAACGCGATCACCGAAGAAGGCAAGGTGATGGTATAGCGATGCACGGCGTGCTCGGTTTTCTGCTTGGGCTTCGCGCCATCATGCTGATCGGCTCGGCTGGCGCCATGGTTGGAGCGCTGCTCATGTTCCTTCAGGGCAGCTCGTTCCTCTATCACGCCTGGCACGATTTCTTCGCAGGCCAGCAGGTCGTCGTGCCCGTGCTCGAGGCCGTCGACGCGTTCCTGTTCGGCATTGTCCTCGTGATCTTCGCCTATGGCATCGCCATCGGCCTCGTGTTCAGTTTGCCCGAAGGCTATGGGCGCAGACTACCGAACTGGATGAAGGTGGAGGGCGTCGGCCAGCTCAAGGCGACTTTTGACGAGGTGGTGATCGTGGTCCTCATCGTCATCTTTGCCCGTGTGTTGGTCGGTACCGCCGAGCTCGACAAGCCATTCGATTGGCCGATGCTGGTGCTGCCCGCCTCGATCTTCCTCATCGCCACTGCGCTGCGGATGATCGAGCTCGGCGGCGCGAAGGGATTTCATAACTCCAGCGAGGCTGACGCAACGGGAGGGCACTAATGGCACAGCCCGGATCGGCCTACCCGCTCGAGCACCGCAACGAACAGCTCGAGACGCACACCATGACCGTGCTCGTCGACAACGAGCCAGGCGTGCTCGCGCGCGTTATCGGGCTATTTTCCGGCCGCGGCTACAACATCGAGTCGCTCACGGTGTCGGAGACCGAGCACGAGGCGCATCTTTCGCGCATCACCATCGTCACCACCGGCACGCCCATGGTGATCGAACAGATCCAGCATCAGCTCGAGCGGCTGGTGCCGGTGCACTCGGTGACCGACCTCACCGTCAAGGGCAACCCCATCGAGCGCGAGCTCGCGATGGTCAAGGTCGCAGGCAAAGGCGAGAAGCGGGTCGAGGCCTTGCGCCTCGCCGAGGCCTTCCGCGCGCAGGTCATCGATGCCTCCACCGAGCATTTCGTGTTCGAGATTACCGGCAAGCAATCGAAGATCGATCAGTTCATCGTGCTGATGCAGCCCCTCGGCCTGGTCGAAGTCTCGCGCACGGGGCTCGCCGCCATCTCGCGCGGCCCCGAGCGCATGTAGCTCACCACTTGCTATTTGGCTGGTCGGACGGCACAAACGCCGCGGAGCCGTAACCGGGAGACATTAGGGCAGGGGAATTCGTATGCGTGTCTATTACGATCGGGATGCCGATCTCAATTTGATCAAGGGTAAGAAGGTCGCCATCATCGGCTATGGCAGCCAGGGACACGCCCACGCTCTGAACCTGCGCGATTCAGGCGTCAAGGACGTTGCCGTTGGTCTTAGGCCAGGCTCAAAGTCCGCGGCCAAGGCCGAAAAGGCCGGCATCAAAGTCATGGACGTGCCTGCCGCCGCCAAATGGGCTGACGTCGTAATGATGCTCACCCCCGACGAGCTCCAGGCCGGGATCTGGGAGCGCGATCTTAAACCCAATATGAAGCAGGACTCGGCGCTGTTCTTTGCCCACGGCCTCAACATCCACTTCAATCTGATCGAGCCGAGTCCAGACATGGATGTGTGCATGGTTGCGCCCAAGGGTCCAGGTCACACCGTGCGTGCGGAATATTCGCGCGGCGCCGGCGTCCCGTGTCTCATGGCCATTGCGCAGGACTCGACGGGCAATGCCCACGACTTGACGCTCTCTTATGCCGCGGCGATTGGGGGCGGCCGGGCTGGCATCATCGAGACGACGTTCCGCGAGGAATGCGAGACCGACCTGTTCGGCGAGCAGTCGGTGCTGTGCGGCGGGCTGGTCGAGCTGATGCGGAATGGCTACGAGACACTGGTCGCTGCTGGATACGCGCCGGAGATGGCCTATTTCGAATGCGTGCACGAGGTGAAGCTTATCGTCGACCTCATTTATGAGGGCGGCATCGCCAACATGAACTACTCGGTATCAAACACGGCGGAGTATGGCGAGTATGTCTCGGGACCGCGGGTGGTGGGCCAAGCGAGCCGTGAGGCGATGAAGCAGGTCCTGGACGACATCCAGTCCGGCAAGTTCGTCAAGGACTGGATGCTCGAGAACCGCGTCAACCAGACCTCGTTCAAGGCGATGCGCGCCAAATGCGACAACCACGATATGGAAGCCGTGGGCAAGCGCCTGCGCGCCATGATGCCGTGGATTGCCGAGCGGGCGCTGGTCGATAAAAGCAAAAACTGAAACTCTGATATTGGGGAGGATTTTGATGAGGGTCTTTGCGTCTGCAGAGACGACTTCGATTTGCATCCTCGTATTGGCGGCGGCTCTGTGTGGTGCCGGTCAGGCGGCAGCGCAACAGCCAAGCGAGGACCAGATCGCTGCCGTCAAATCCAACTGGCGGTCCGATTTCATGGCGAAATGCTGGGGCGTACCGCGCGGTGGGACTGAGGCCTTTCAATGCCTCAAGAAGAATCTCGCTGCCTATTGCGCTGGCGTGGAATACGGTGACGGCCGTCAGCTCCGCTGCCTCGAGAGCAACAAGGCATCGCTGTCGCCCGATTGCCACGGAGCTTTGGCGAAGCTCGCCCAATGAAATGATCTGTACAGGTGAACCGGGCTTATCATGCTGATCACGCGCTATGCCAAGATCATCATGAGCCTGGTGCTTGCCGCTTTTTGCCTGCTCGTCACCTTCGACAACATAACCGATTACGGCACGAACTACCTGTTCGTGCAGCACGTGATGAGCATGGACACGACTTATCCCGGCAACGCGCTGATGTACCGGTCGATCACCAATCCGGTGCTCTGGCGCGCAGCTTACGCAGCCATCATTGTCGCCGAAGGCATCACCGGCATTCTCTATCTCGCCGGCGCTATCCGCCTCTTCAAGGCCCGTAACGCACCAGCCGCGCGTTTCAACCGGGCAAAAACCTACGTCATCGCCGCGTCGGCGCTTGCCTTCCTCGTCTGGTTCTTCGGCTTCATGGTGGTTGCCGGTGAATGGTTCGCCATGTGGCAGTCGGCGACGTGGAATGGACAGGAAGCCGCATTCCGCTTCTATGTCGCCGTGCTCGCCGTGCTGATCTTCATCAACCAGCTCGACGTCGATCTTCCTGGAACTGAACCTCTGGCCTCTGCACCCAAGGCCAGCCGCAGCAGAAGGAAGCAAGAGGTTTGAAAGTTGTCAATCGCGGCGCCGGTCGCCGTTCCTCGCATGAACTCCGCCCTTAACACCTTCCTTCTCGTGCTTGCCGCGATCTTTCCGGTGGTTAACCCGCCAGGATCGGCGCTGGTCTTCTTGGGCTTGACACGCGGAGCCTCGCCCGAAACCCGGCGCCTTCTCGCCAAGCGCGTTGCCAGGAACTCGTTTTTCGTTCTGTTGTGCTCTCTGCTGCTCGGCGCACTGATCCTCGAATTCTATGGCATTTCGATACCGGTGCTCCGGGTCGCAGGGGGCCTCATCGTTGCCGTCTCGGGATGGAAGCTCCTGAACGAAGGCAGCCAGAAGGAGAGCCAAGCCTCTAGCGATAGCCCCCCGCAAACCAATCTACTGGACCAGGCCTTCTATCCGCTGACACTGCCCTTGACCACGGGCCCGGGAACGATCGCGGTTGTTATCAGCCTCGGTCTGGGTCGCGCCTCCTACGCGAGTTCTACCGATGAGGTCCTTTCGCTTCTGGCCAGTCTTGCGGCTGTCGTCGTGATCTCCGTAACCATATTCGTGTGCTTTGCCTATGCGGATCGAGTCCAGCGGCTGCTCGGACCGGGAGGCACTGACATCGCGGTCAGGCTTTCGGCCTTCATTCTATTTTGCCTAGGCGTTCAGATTCTGTGGTCCGGCGGCAGCGAGCTTCTGCGCTCGGTCATTCATGCCGCCCCACCGAGCGCGCCAATCTGACTGCAGACCGAAATGCTTGCTCCCGCTCGCTCAGCCAATTATCTTCCCGGCCGAAACGACAGGTGATTTGATGCTGGCCGCTTGCAGGCATATTGGGGCAAAGAATGGCGCTTTGGCGCGCCCCTCCGCTCGCGCGCTCATTCTGAAACTCGTCCTTAGACGCCCCTGAGCTCCAGCGGAACCTGCTCAAGCGGGTCGGGCGTTCAGGGGATGGCAAGATAAATCCAAGAAAATCCAACTCGCTGGCCGGTCATGCTAGATTGGCCGCAAAGCCCTAAGGACAAGACTTATGAAGTTTAATCACCACAAGACCGCGGCACCGCGCAACGAACGCGACCGCGTCGTCATCTTCGACACTACCTTGCGCGACGGCGAGCAATGCCCCGGCGCCACCATGACCTTCGAGGAGAAGCTCGAGGTCGCCGAGGTGCTGGATGAGATGGGCGTCGACATTATCGAGGCAGGCTTCCCCATCGCGAGCCAAGGCGATTTCGACAGCGTGCAGGAGATTTCACGCCGCGCCAAGAATTCGGTGATTTGCGGTCTTGCGCGCGCGCAAATGAAGGATATCGACATCTGCGCCGACGCGATCAAGCCGGCGAAGCGCGGCCGCATCCACACCTTCATCGGCACCTCTCCGCTTCATCGCAAATATCAGATGGGCATCGACGAGGCCGAGGTGCTGGAGCGGATCACCCAATCGGTCACGCGCGCGCGGGGCTATACCGACAATGTCGAGTGGTCGGCAATGGACGCAACCCGCACCGAGCACGATTTCCTCTGCCGCTGCGTCGAGGCTGCGATCAAGGCTGGCGCCACCACGGTCAACATTCCCGACACGGTGGGCTACGCCACGCCAGACGAGTTCGCCGAGTTGATCCGCATGATCATCGGGCGGGTGCCAGGCGCAGACAGCATCGTGTTCTCCACCCACTGCCATGACGATCTCGGGCTTGCCGTCGCCAACTCTCTAGCCGGCGTTGGAGGAGGGGCCCGTCAAGTCGAATGCGCCATCAACGGGCTGGGCGAACGCGCGGGCAATGCCGCTCTGGAAGAGATCGTAATGGCGATCAAGACGCGGTCGGACGTGATGCCGTACTGGACCGGCATCGACACCACCATGCTGACGCGTGCCTCTAAGCTCGTGTCGCGCGTGACGGCATTCCCGGTTCAGTACAACAAGGCCATCGTCGGACGGAACGCGTTCGCGCATGAGAGCGGCATTCACCAGGACGGCGTCCTCAAGCATGCTCAGACCTTCGAGATCATGACGCCAGAGAGCGTCGGGCTGAAGGAATCCTCTCTCGTCATGGGCAAGCACTCTGGGCGTCATGCTTTCCGCGAGAAATTGAACGAGCTCGGCTACGAGCTCGGCGACAACGCTTTCGAGGACGCCTTCGTGCGCTTCAAGGCGCTCGCCGACCGCAAGAAGCACGTCTATGACGAGGATCTCGAGGCTCTGGTCGATCAAGAGATCGCAAGTGCGCACGACCGCATTAAGGTTGTTGCCTTGACGGTGATCGCCGGCACTGGCGGCCCGCAGCGGGCGACGCTGACGCTCGACGTCGACGGCAAGCAGCAGACCCATGAGTCGACTGGAGATGGCCCGGTTGATGCCACCTTCCGGGCCATCAAAGCCATTGTGCCGCACGAGGCGCGCATGCCGCTCTACCAGGTGAGCGCAGTGACGGAAGGAACCGACGCGCAAGCCGAAGTGGCAGTGCGGCTCGAGGCCGACGGCAAGACAGTCACCGGCCGGGGCTCCGACACCGATACCCTAGTCGCGTCGGCCAGGGCCTATGTCAGTGCGCTCAACAAGCTCCTTGCCCGCGAGGCACGGAGGAAGCCCGAGACGATGCTCGCGTCCTGAGGCTTGTCGCTGAAAAACGGCAGCCCAAATGCCGGTATCTCCGACGCTACCGGGCCGAGAATCGGGCTTTCGGGCAAGTACGACTCAAGGTTAAAACGGCCGGCGATCTGGCGGCCGCCTTAGCCACCTCCTCGGAATCTGATGGCGGAGCGGCCTATTCCCCTGAAAGCTTAAGGGACCCCGTCAACCGGACTGCCTCTTGGCCCCTTGGACTTTGGTTCCCGCGGGCCCGGCCAGCCGGTCAGCCCAAGCCAATTGTTTTTGTAAAACAGGCCTCAGACGCATTGCTTGCAATCGCAATTTGCAGCAAAGTACGCCGCAGCGGCGCGCTCGACAGACAGCCAAAAACCGATGGATCGGCAGTGCCATCTGTCGCTCGCAAGTGACGTGGCGTTGATGGCTGCCCGCGCGGGTAAGCCGATTTTTGGGGCGAGAGAATGTTCTCAGCCTTGGGCCTTGTCTCAAGCGACATGGCCATCGATCTAGGTACAGCGAACACGCTGGTTTACGTGCCGGGACGTGGCATCGTTCTCGACGAACCCTCCGTCGTCGCCGTGACTGAGCGAGGTGGCGAGCGCAGGGTCATCGCCGTCGGCCACGAAGCCAAGGGCATGCTCGGACGCACGCCGAGCAAGATCGAGACCATTCAGCCGCTGCGCGATGGTGTGATCGCGGACTTCGCCGCGGCCGAAGAGATGATCAAGCTCTTCATCCGCCGGGTGAGCCGGCGGAGAGGCTTCACGGGCCCCCGCATCATGATCTGCGTGCCGGCGAGTGCCACGCCGGTCGAGCGGAGAGCCGTGCATGAAGCGGGGCTGTCGGCCGGTGCGCGCAAAGTCTTTCTCATCGAGGAGCCGGTTGCGGCCGCGATCGGCGCAGGCCTCCCGATCGCGGAGCCGCGTGGCTCGATGATTGTCGACATTGGCGGCGGCACCACCGATATCGCCGTTCTCTCCATGGGCAGCGTACTCTATTCGCGCTCGGTCAGGGCCGCCGGCAACGCCTTCGACGAGGCGATCGTCAACTATGTGCGGTTCAAATACAACGTGCTGATCGGCGCGACCATTGCCGAGACCATCAAGAAAGAGTCGGGCTGCGCCATCGCCAAGGCCAACGGTGAGCGCGTGTCGATCCATATCAAGGGTCGGGACTTGCAGCGCGGTTTCCCCACCGAGATTATGCTCGAGCCGCACGACATCGCCGAGGCCTTGACGCTGCCTATTCAGCAGATCGTGGGCGGCATCAGGGCCGCGCTCGCCGATGTGCCGCCAGAACTCACCGCGGATGTTTGCGACTCTGGCATTTGGCTGACCGGCGGCGGCGCGCTGCTGGAAAGACTCGATGCGAGACTAACCTATGAGACGGGGGTGAAATACCGGATCGCCGAGGATCCTCTGCGCTGTGTCGTGCGAGGAACCGGGAAGGCGCTCGAAGAAATTAACGACATGGCTGATCTTCTGATCAAGCCCTGAGGCCGAGGCAACGACCAAGGGATTGCGCAGGAGCCGCAAGCCCCAATTAGACTGAAGGAAACGCGAGGTCGCGACGTTTCCTTGACGTGAGACGCGAAGATGCGCGGGGCTAGATCACCGTTCAGGCCGAGGCCGAGCCGATGGCGCGGGCCGGTCGAGCTGCTTTCCTTCACGCTCTATTTCCTGTGTGCTGTTCTGTTGGTCCTGAGCCGAATCGGCCACGGACTCCTGGTTAATGTCCGTGACGACTTTGTCGACCTATCGGCGCCTCTGCTCGAAGCTGCGTCCATGCCTGCCATTCTTGGCCGCCACGCTCTGGAGCATGCGCGCTCCTACGCCGGCGCTTTTGCCGAGATCGACCGCCTGAAGGCCGAGAACGAGGAACTCAAGCAGTGGGAGTGGCGCGCCAAGTCGCTCGAAAACAAGGTCGAACATCTTCGGCTGCTGCTGAATGCGGTCGACGAGCCTGCGCTCCATTACGTGACGGGCAGCGTAATTGCCGATGCGCGGGGTCCCTTCCTCAGGAGCGCGCTCATTAATCTCGGAAGGGACAATGGCGTGCGCATTGGCTACGCCGTCATCAATGGCGACGGTCTGATCGGCCGCACGGTCGACGCCGGCGCGTCGGTCGCCCGTGTGCTGTTGCTGAACGACTTGAATAGCCGGATCCCGGTATTGGTTGGACCGGCCGGCGTGCGCGCGCTCGCCTCGGGCGACAACAGCGCCGAGCTCAGGCTCGATTTCCTGCCCGACGGGGCCAAGCTTTATCCCGGGGACGAGGTCTACACTTCCGGGAGCGATGGCGTGCTGCCACGCGGTCTCCACGTCGGCGTGGTCAGCGGTTCGCCCGGCGCTTACAGGGTAAGGCCCCATGCCGAGCTTAGCTCGCTCGATGCGGTGAGCGTGCTCTTCTTCGATACTCCCACTTTGACCACCACCGATCCGCCGGTCCTCCCCGATCCGCGCGCTTTGTCGGCGGCGCCTGAAGCAACTCCCGCCGTGGCAGCGGCACCGTCGCCTACGGCCGCGCAAACACCGGCCGTCGCATCGCCGCCGTCTGCGACAGATCAAACACCCGCCGTGGCAGCGGCACCGCCGCCTGCGCCTGAACAAACACTCACCATCGCATCACCACCGCCGCCGATCGTGTCAAGCGAAGTGGCCCCGGTCGAAACCGTCAAACAAACCGTCGGCGGGTCGGAAGGCACAGCGTCAGTCGAGGCGCAGACGCAGCAATGAGCACGATGCAGCCCATTCTCTCGGTGCTCTTTGCAGTGGTAGCAACCGCGGTCCCCTGGGGCCTTCCGGCGGATGCGACGTTCATCTTGCCCCTGGTCGTGGTGATGATGGTGTTTTGCTGGCGCGCGCTTCCCGGCGCCACGCTGTCGGCACTCGCGGCGATGCTGCTCGGCCTCCTCACCGACATCGTGAGCGGAGGACCGCTTGGCTTCTGGGCCCTTCTCACCCTCATCGGCGCAAGCGCCGGCGGCTACGCCAAGGACTTCGGCGCAGGCCCCGAAGTGGTCACTTTGTGGCTTTTCTGGGCTTGCCTTGCTCCCGGGCTTGCGCTCCTCGGCTGGTTATTGGCTTCCGCCTACTTTCTGCGCTGGGTCGATTGGTGGCCGATTGCCGTGGGCGCTGCAGCCTCTGTCGTCCTCTTCCCAGTAGTGGTGAAGGGCCTTCGCTGGATCGAGCGCGGGAGCTTCGCGCTCGGCGCGCGTGCCAACTATCGGGGACGAGCATGAAATCGCGCGGCTTCGGGCCCTCGCTGCGCCGCCGTGTTTCGTGGCGCACCCTCCTGATTGGACCAAAGCTCGCAAACATGATGCCGCGCGACCAGGATAAGAAGCTGCGCAACCGCTTCTCGCGGCGCGCGCTTTTGATCGGCGCGGGACAAGCGGGGCTGTTCGGCCTGCTCACCTGGCGGCTGCGCCAGCTTCAAATCAAAGAATCTTCGGAGTATCGGCTGCTCTCCGATGAGAACCGGCTGAACTTTCAGCTCGTGGCGCCGATGCGCGGCACGATTTACGACCGTTCTGGCGCGCCGATTGCAAGAGATCAGGAGAATCTTCGCGTCATCGTGGTGCCGGCGTTCTGCATGAGCCTCGCGGCGACACTCGATGCCATCTCCACCGTTGCGCCGGTATCGCCGGCGGACAGGGACCGCGTACTCAGGGCGGCCCGGCGGCAAAACCACTATTTCCCCATTTTGGTCAGCGAAGGCCTCTCTTGGCGCGAATTCGCCTTGCTCAACCTGCTCGCCCCGCAGCTGCCCGGCGTGCAGACCGACAGGGCCTCGTCCCGCCGTTACACGGAAGCCCGCGCCGTGGCCCATGTGGTCGGTTATGTGGGCATGGCCGGAAAGGGCGAGATCGACGAGGACAAGATCATGCGAATCCCGGGATTCCGCATCGGCAAAACCGGGATCGAGAAAGGCCTCGACCGCGAGCTCAGGGGTCAGCCCGGCACGATCCAATACGAGGTCGATGCGCATGGACGCATCGTCCGCAAGCTCGGCTCGACGCCGAGCGAACCGGGGAACGACGTGGTTCTTACCCTCGACCGCGACCTGCAAGCCTTCACCCTCGACCGGCTCTCCGGCTATCGGCGCGCCTCTTTGGTGGCGATCGATGTCACGACTGGCGGCGTGCTAATCATGGTTTCGAATCCGAGCTTCGACTCCAACGACCTCTCCTTCAAAGCCAATCCCAAGAGCTGGGTAACTCTGGTCAGAGGTGTCGACCATCCGCTCAACAACCGCGCCGCTGCAGGTCTTTATCCGCCTGGCTCAACCTTCAAGGTCGTGACTGCGCTTGCGGGGCTTACCGCAGGCGTCATCACGCCTGAGGAGCGGATCACTTGTAAAGGAGCCTTTCCGTTCGGCGGTCATATCTTCCACTGCTGGAAGCCGAAAGGCCACGGGCCGATCGCGCTGCACGACGCCATCAAAAAATCCTGCGACTGCTATTTCTACGAGGCGGTGCACCGGCTGGGCATCGACAAATTAGCCGTGACCGGGCGCGCTCTCGGTCTCGGTCAGATCTTTGACTGCGGCTTGGCTGGTCTAAAGCAGGGCATCATGCCCGACACCGCCTGGAAGCGCGCGACACTCGATCAGCCCTGGTATCCTGGCGAGACCATCAGCTGCGGTATCGGCCAGGGCTATGTCTCGGCGACGCCGCTCCAGCTCGCCGTCGTGGTGGCGCGGATTGCCTCTGGCAAGTCGATCGTGCCGAGTTTCATCTGCTCACATGCCAACGAGACGCAAGTGCCTGCCGCGCCGCTCCCCATAAACCCGACATATCTGCAACTGGTCAGGGGCGGGATGAGCGGGGTGGTGAACGAGCAGGAAGGCACGGCGACGCGCTCTGCTCTCAACCTTCCCGGAGTGCTGATGGCGGGCAAGACCGGAACCGCGCAGTCCTTCAGCAAGGGGGCAAAGCGCCCACCCACGGGTTGGGAAGCCGAGCCCCATTCCTTGTTCATCGCTTTCGCGCCGGTCGACGCGCCACGCTACGCCGTTGCCTGCGTGGTCGAGCATGGCGGCTACGGGGCACAAGCGGCAGCCCCCGTCGTCCATGATGTGATGACCGAACTCTTGCTACGCGATCCCGCGGGCAAGCCTGTGTTCGTCGTCGATCGGCAGGCCGGCGAGCCGGCCATGGCCGATGCGGGGAGCGCCCGATGAGCATGCTCTTCGCCGAAGCCTCCGAGGGGCCGCAGCTCAAGCTCAGCAAGAGGCTACTGCTGCTCAACTGGCCGTTCGTCGTGCTGATCGTCGCCATCGCGGTGGTGGGCGTGGCGGCCCTCTACTCGGTGGCAGGGGGGTCGCTCGAGCCATGGGCCACGCGGCATATTCTGCGGCTGTGGTTTGGTTTGGCGCTCATCTTCGCCATCGTGCTGGTCGACCTGCGCACCTGGATGCGTGTGGCATATCCCTTTTATTTCATTGTCCTTTTGCTGCTCGCCCTTGTGCCGCTGATCGGCGTGGAAAGCGGCGGTGCACAGCGCTGGCTCGGCTTCGGAGAGTACAGCTTTCAGCCGTCCGAGATCATGAAGATCGCGCTCGTGCTGGCGATCGCCCGCTACTATCAGTGGCTTCCGCCGGAGAAGATCTGGCGTCCCGACGCCGTGCTGGCCCCGGTGCTGATGATCGGCGTGCCAACGATTCTCGCTCTCGGCCAGCCGGACCTTGGCACCGCCGCGCTGTTTGCCATCGTCGGCTGCGGCCTCCTGTTTCTCGCTGGCGTGAGCTGGCTCTATTTCATCGGCGGCCTTGTCGGCATCATTGCGGTCCTGCCGCATGTCTGGGAGAAACTGCACGATTATCAGAAGGAACGCGTCCTGACGCTGATCGAGCCCGACCGCGATCCGCTTGGCTCGGGTTACCACATCCTCCAGTCCAAGATCGCCATCGGCTCGGGCGGGCTCACCGGCAAAGGCTTCATGCATAGCACGCAAGCCCAGCTCAATTTTCTTCCCGAGAAGCACACCGATTTCATCTTCACCATGTTCGCCGAAGAGATGGGATTCATCGGCGCGCTCTCGCTGCTTGCGCTCTACCTTCTCGTGCTCCTGTTCATTACCTATATGGCGTTGAGATGCCGGAGCACCTTCCCGAGGCTGGTCGCCGCCGGCATGGGTCTCTGCCTGTTCACCTATGTGTTTATCAACATCGCGATGGTGACCGGATTGGTTCCGGTAGTCGGCGTGCCTCTGCCGCTCGTCTCCTATGGCGGCACCTCGATGCTGACCATGATGGCGGGGCTGGGTTTTGTGCTGAACGCGCACGTCAACCGGGCGACCCGCATCAGGCGCGAGGAATACGGCCCGCTGTGGTGAGCGAGTCCCGCTGGACAGGCAAAGCGGCGCAATGCTAAGGGGTGCCCCCTTAAGTGCGCCCTGCCAAGGCAGAGGCGGTAATCTTAGGGCGCATAGCTCAGGTGGTAGAGCAGCTGACTCTTAATCAGCGGGTCCAAGGTTCGAGTCCTTGTGCGCCCACCAGCGATTTCAATGATTTGCGATCCAAGTTGCGAACATGAAATGTTCGACGGGCATACGTTCGGGCATCAAATGTGCGGTGCACGGGCCTGAGAGCAAACGGCGGGTGGTTGATGTGTAAAGCGGTGCCAAAACGCTCCAACGACTCGCTGTGAGCGCCTAGCGGCATTTTCAAAGCAGCGCCGAAATGAGGTTTCGCGTCAGGTGACGAAAGGCTAAGTATCAGAACTCGCTGGGACGGAGCTCGAAGTTCAGAGACGCTAAACCTGAATGAGCTTCAGTAGGGCTCGATACCCTGCTCTTTAAGAAAGCTTACAAGCTCCTGGCAACTGCAAGCAGTGCCAATTACAAGCTGCAGGTTCTCACGGAATTCGTTCAAGACCTCGCGGATGATTTCGCCCTCGGTGAATCTAACATCTCTGCCATTGATGGTTTCCGTGAAAATGACCTCGCTTCTCTTTTCCTTCAGTTTATCGAGCGCCCTACCGGTAACGGGCTTCAAGGGGGCGACCTTACGGGAAATTACTCCAATTGCTGCTTCTCGTAACATCAGTGCCCCACCGGAATTGCCGAGGTTAAAGGCTGCGTTTACGTACCATCGCTCTACGACTGTGCCGTTGGTACCAATATGCTCGTGCACGCCTGCTAGATAACCAACGCTCAACAACGGCTGCACGTGAAAGACGCCTCCAGGAAAGCCCCAAGTGTAGACGAGGTGACCAGGAAGTGGGCTTGCGCTGGAAAGGGGAATGGAGGGTATTCGCTGTGAAAGGGGCTCGTTTGGTTTGAGCAGCGCTATATCTCGGTTTTGGTCAGCCGCGATTACCTTGCTTTGGTGAGATTCCATTTCAAAGTGTACATTTGCGAAATTTCGACCTTCCACGATGTGTGCGGCCGTAATGATGTGGCCACTGTGATGCAGGAACCCAGTGCCGTGGTCGCCTTCTGCTACTACACGCGCCACACCCCGGGCCAATTCTGGGAAGAAGTCCTCTGGTGTCATGTTTAGGGCTTATAGCCGTTCGAGCCCTCCCGGGCCCACCAATAAAATCAATGATTTAGAGTGAAATTCGCTCGCACATGTTATGATTTGACCTCGGCTTCCGCGGGTGGGTTGATATGCAAAACAGTGCCAAAACGCCCCAACGACTCGCTGTGAGCGCCTAGCAGGAGTTCCGAAGCGGCCTGGATAAGTATTGATACGGGTCTGAAAATCCGCGTGTCGGTGGTTCGATTCCGCCCCTGGGCACCATCCTTTTCAATTTCAAATCAATGTGTTGAAGAGGGATAGGTCTTCACGACAAAGTCGTGCATTCATGCCCTGGGTAACATTTTGGGTAACAGAAGACCCGCGTTAGGCAAAAGCGGGAGCTCATTGATCTCACGGCTGCGTGGCAGCAGCTTATAGAAATGAATCCATCAGAAGTCGATCACATCAACCATCTTAGCGCTGTCAGTTCAGCCTGAGCTCGCCGCTAACAAACCTAAATTCTTGTGGCGCGATGAGCCGCCGGTGGGCGACACGCACTCGGTAGAGCGGTCCATCGAGATTGGCCGCCCAATAATCAAGGAAATCGACGAGCTTCGGAAATTCCGGCGCGACGTCGTAGTCTTGCCAGATGTAGCTCTGTAGCAATCGCGGGTAGTCCGGCAGGCGATAGAGGATTTCTGCCGTGGTGAGGGAGAATCCTTCGAGCTCGCGCAATAAGGTTGTATGAGGCATAGCGACCCTGCTTTGGTCATGATTGTTCAGACGCCTAAGTCTGGTGCCAGCTATGGGTTTCGTCCAAATAATTTCCTTCAGCAATCAAGTGCTTACCCACAAGGCAGTTGGCCAAGCACTCCTGTCTTGAAAGTGCTAACAAGCTGATTTAGATAAGGGCCGGAAAGCTCCGGCGGGGCTTCCGTTCAACTGGAATCCATGTTTTCGAAGGAGGTTCAGAATGCAATTTCGTCCATTGCACGACCGGGTGGTGGTGCGTCGTATCGAGGAGGACGAGCGGACTCCCGGCGGCATCATCATTCCCGATACCGCGAAGGAAAAGCCCCAGCAGGGCGAGGTGATCGCTGCCGGACCAGGAGCGAGAGACGAAAAAGGAGTGGTTCAGCCGCTCGACGTTAAGGCTGGTGATCGCATCCTCTTCGGCAAATGGTCGGGCACCGAAGTCAAGATCGACGGCGAAGAGCTCTTGATCATGAAGGAAAGCGACATCCTCGGCGTCCTTGAAGGCGCTGCTGCAAGCAAGAAGAAAGCCGCCTAGGCGGCATGCAAGTGGAGTAGCAACAATGGCTGCAAAAGAAGTGAGATTTGCCCAAGACGCCCGTGACCGCATGTTGCGGGGCGTGGACATTTTGGCGAACGCGGTCAAGGTGACCCTCGGCCCTAAGGGCCGCAATGTCGTGCTCGACAAATCATTCGGTGCCCCACGTATCACCAAGGATGGTGTGACGGTGGCGAAGGAGATCGAACTTGAGGACAAGTTCGAGAACATGGGCGCACAGATGGTGCGCGAAGTTGCCTCAAAGACCTCAGATACTGCCGGTGACGGCACCACGACGGCTACTCTTCTCGCCCACGCCATCGTACGAGAGGGTGCAAAATCCGTCGCAGCTGGCGGCAATCCAATGGACCTTAAGCGTGGCGTCGATAGCGCGGTCATCGCCGTCGTCAATGAGCTAAAGGCGAAGGCTAAGAAGGTCACCTCCAGCGAAGAGATTGCTCAAGTCGGCACCATCTCTGCTAACGGAGACCCAGAGATTGGGCGGATGATCGCGGAAGCCATGCAGAAGGTCGGCAATGAAGGCGTGATCACCGTCGAGGAAGCTAAAAGCCAGGAAAGCGAGCTGGAAGTAGTTGAGGGCATGCAGTTCGACCGCGGCTACATCTCTCCTTACTTCATCACCAACGCTGAGAAGATGGTCGCAGAGCTCGAGGATCCGTACATCCTCATTTATGAGAAAAAGCTTTCAGGACTGCAGGCGCTGCTGCCGTTGCTTGAGAAGGCAGTGCAGTCGGGTCGTCCATTGCTTCTCATCGCCGAAGATGTCGAGGGCGAGGCTCTTGCCACACTCGTGGTGAACAAGCTCCGCGGCGGATTAAAGGTTGCTGCGGTGAAGGCGCCAGGCTTTGGTGATCGGCGCAAAGCCATGCTGCAGGACATCGCCGTGCTCACCGGCGGCGAAATGATCTCCGAGGATCTCGGCATTAAGCTTGAGAACGTCACCATCGACATGCTCGGCCATGCCAAGCGCGTTTCGATCACTAAGGACGACACCACCATTGTCGATGGAGCCGGTAAGAAGAAAGACATTCAGGCCCGCATCGCTCAGATCAAGCAACAGATCGAGGACACGACCTCCGATTACGATAAGGAGAAGCTCCAAGAGCGGCTCGCAAAGCTCGCAGGGGGCGTTGCCGTGATCAAGGTCGGCGGCTCGACTGAGGTGGAAGTAAAGGAGAAAAAGGATCGCGTGGATGATGCGCTAAATGCCACGCGTGCAGCGGTCGAGGAGGGTATCGTTCCTGGTGGCGGTGTGGCACTGCTGCGCGCGTTAAAGGTGCTGGACGGCCTCAAGCCTGCAAATGATGACCAGCGTATTGGCATTAACATCGTGCGCCGCGCGTTGCAGGCACCTGCGCGACAGATCGCCGAGAATTCAGGAGAGGATGGAGCGGTCGTGTCGGGCAAGATCCTCGACAGCAAGGACTACGCATTTGGCTACAACGCCCAGACCGGCGAATATGGAGACCTCGTTAAGCAGGGCGTCATAGACCCGGCCAAAGTAGTGCGCACGGCGCTGCAGGATGCGAGCTCCGTCGCAGGGCTTCTCATTACTACCGAGGCCATGGTGGCGGAAAAGCCAAAGCCTAAGGCGCCCGCCATGCCTCCGGGCGGGGGCATGGGGGGCATGGGCGACATGGATTATTAGCCCGTCCTCGTCTACAAGTTCTTTTTTGAGCCGCCCCGCTAAAGGGCGGCTCCTTCTTTAACACTCGGAATCATAATCCGCGTGTCGGGGGTTCGAGTCCCTCCTCCGCTACCAATCCGATCAACATGTTAGCTCTGGCTCGCGCGCTATCCGGCCGCGCGTGGGTGTCAATTTGGGTGACAACAAGCATATTACGAGCTGACGGCTCCCGGGCTTTCTTTTTGTCCGTCGTGTTTATGCGACCATGCTCGCGCTTTCTGCTTAAATGACTCCGGTAAATGGCGAGAGGCTCACGAATTTTGTATTTTTTGGAGACTGTCCTAGAGCGTCTACTTTGCTGGCATCCCCATCGGCCTGATGATAAAAGCAAGACGTGAGGCTGGGTTAACTCACCGGAATGACGTGTATCGGGGGATTATCACTTTTCCAAAGCAAAGTTCTGGCGCCCAACATGAAATTAGGCTTGTGCCCGATTGTGCTACAGCG
>Ga0207657_10000113_pt1 | contig 79650 bp, 80 predicted proteins | sample KBSC33metaG_FD_184316 | JGI IMG/M metagenome (GOLD analysis project Ga0207657, IMG submission 184316) | Corn rhizosphere microbial communities from Kellogg Biological Station, Michigan, USA - KBS C3-3 metaG (SPAdes) (version 2) | ecosystem: Host-associated > Plants > Roots > Rhizosphere > Soil ...
CGGAGCCTGGGCGAGCGATGGATCGACGCCCGGCCGACCAAGACCGCGATGTTCTGGTCCTGGGTGCTGGTCGTGGTCCTGACCTTGATCGTCGGGTTCGAATGGGGCGGCTGGGTGACCGGGAAGACCGCGAAGAGCATGGCGGAAGCGGCATCGAACGACGCGGTGATCGCGCGCCTGGCGCCGATGTGCGTGGTGAAGGCGACGCAGGATCCGCAGTGGGCGGAGAAGAAGAAGGCCCTGGACGCGACCGGGTCGTGGGACCGCCCGGACTACGTGACCAAGCAGGGCTGGGCCACGCTGCCCACCGAGCACGAAGCGGATCCGCGGGTGGCGCAGCAGTGCGCCAATCTCCTGGCCGAGAAGTGAGCGACGGGGTCAGGCCCTGCACTCCGAAAATGTCGGAATGTAAGACCTGACCCCAGATTGTCAGAAGCGCTTCAGTACGTCTTCGAAGGCGTTCAGGGTCTTGGCGACGTCGGCGTCTGTGTGGGCGGTCGACATGTACATCTTCTGCGTGTTCTTCACCACGCCGCGCTTGATCAGCTCGGTGGTCAGGACTCGCGCCTTCTGCCCGTCGGCCTTCTGGAGCGAGCGGTAGTCGACCACGGGCTCGGGGGTGAACAGCACGTCGAAGACCACGGGCTCGCCCACCACCTGGGCGGGAAGGCCGCGGCGGGTCAGCAGCTCGGAGAGGCCCTTCATCAGGGTGCGGCCGGTACCGAGCAGGCGGTCGTAGGCGCCGGGCTTGCGGAGCTCGGCCAGGGTGGCGAGGCCGGCGACGGCCGCGATCGGGTTGCCGTTCAGGGTGCCGGACTGGGAGATGAAGTCGCCCTTGCCGTCCTGGCCGGGATCGAAGGGGCGCATCAGGTCGGCGGAGGCGCACACCGCGGCCAGCGGGAAGCCGCCGCCCACGATCTTGCCCACGCAGGCGATGTCGGGCACCACGCCGTAGTACTCCTGCGCGCCGCCGTAGGCCAGGCGGAAGCCGGTCACGACCTCGTCGAACACCAGGAGAATGCCGTGGCGCCGGGTGATCTCGCGCAGGCCCTGCAGGAATCCGGGCTGGGGCGGGATCAGCCGCTGGAAGGGCTCGATGATCACCGCGGCCAGCTCGTCGGCGTGGGTGGCCACGATGCCCTCGACGGTGGCCAGGTCGTTGTAGGGCGCGATCAGCACCTCGGCCTCGATCGCGTGCGGGATGCCGGAGGAGTCGGGCACCGGGGCCGGGAACGCCTTGGGCGAGCGGGGTGACGACGACATCATCGCGTAGTCGTTGGCACCGTGGTAGCCGCCCTCGAACTTGAGGATCTTGTCCCGCCCGCGCGCGGTGCGCGCCACCCGCAGCGCGAAGAACGTGGCCTCCGACCCGGTGGAGGTGAAGCGCACCTGCTCCGCGCAGGGCACCGCGCGGCAGATCTCCTCGGCCAGCTCGATGATCGGCTCGGTCACCATGAAGTACGTCGTGCCCGCCTCGAGCTGCTGGCGCACCGCGGCCACCACCGCCGGGTGTGCGTGCCCCAGCACCATGGGACCCGAGGCCATCACGTAGTCGATGTACTCGCGGCCGCTCACGTCGTAGATCTTGGAGCCCTTGCCGTGCTTGACCACGAAGCCCACGTCGTCGGCGTAGCGGCTGGTGCCGAGCACGCCGCCGGGCAGGCGCTGCTTGGCGCGATCGAGGAGCTGGGTTTCCTGGGCGGAACGGGAGCCGATCGTTTCGGGCATGGCCGAGACCTCGCTTCGATGAGAGTAGTCGCCGACTGCGTGAACGAACGAGCCTAGGCTCGGGCGCCGCGCGCTGTCAAGCATGGGCCGTGACGATCTTTGTGCTTGACGGCTCGCCCGCATCGCCCTGCGAGCCGACCGCCGCCTCGAAAAAGCGCGTTGCCTGCGCGGCGCCGCGGGCGCGCCGCGCGACGAACGGCGCCGGAGGAGCGCGCGGCGATGCCCTTGCGCCCGATCGCCGCTTCGGGCCGCAACCCGGAGGCACGATACCCGGGGTGTAGAGTGCGGAGAGCGCGCAAAGAGTCGCTGCCCCGATGTCTCCGCGCCGAAGGAGGCCCGCCGATGTCGACCCATATCGCGTCGCCCGCCGCCGAGTCCGTGACTGCTCGTCCGTCCTTCGTCCCCTCACCGCCGAGGGTCCAGGAGCTCGATCGCCTCGGCGACGAGATCGCCGAGCTGTCGGCCCATCTCGATGCCGCCACCGCGCGGTTGCTCGCCCTGATCCGCGAGTTCGACGCGCGCGGCGGCTGGAACACCGGCTTCCGCTCCCGCGCGGAATGGCTGGCGTGGCGGGTCGGCATGTCGCCTGGAGCTGCCCGGGAGCACGTGCGCGTCGCGCACGCCCTTGCGACGCTGCCGAGATTGACCGAGGCGTTCGCCCGCGGACAGCTCTCGTACTCGAAGGTGCGGGCCCTCACGCGTGTCGCCACCCCTGAGACGGAAGCTCGCCTGCTGAGCGTGGGACGCAGTGGCAGTGCCGTGCACGTGGAGCGCATCGTCCAGGGCTGGCGTCAGGTGGACCGGAACACCGAGGTTCGCCAGGCCGCCCGCCGGCACCAGGGCCGCATGCTCCAGGTCTATCCGGACGACGACGGCACGGTCATGGTCCGGGGCCGCCTGACTCCGGAAGCCGGTGCCCTGCTCCTCCGCGCTCTCGACGCAGCTCGCGAAGAGCTCGTATCAGCGATCGCGGTCCGCTCCGGGAGGGCAGAGCACCGACCGCCCGACCAGGGCGCAGCAACAGGCCGACGCACTGGGCCTGCTCGCCGAGGCCGCCCTGCACCACGATCTCGATCCGGGCGCGCCGGGTGAGCGCTATCAGGTCGTGGTCCACGTCGACGCCGCGGTGTTGATGGATCCGACCCGACCCGGCCAATCCGAGCTGGAAGACCTGGGCCACGTTCCCGCGGGAACGTCAGAGCGCCTCGCCTGCGATGCCAGCCGGGTGGTGATGCGGCACGACGGCGACGGCCGCGCAGTGGAGATCGGGGCCCGCACTCGCACCATCCCGCCCGCCCTCCGGCGCGCCCTCCTGCACCGCGACCGGACTTGCCGCTTCCCGGGGTGCGGCTCCCGCCTGAGTGAAGGCCATCACATCCAGCACTGGGCCCAAGGCGGTCCCACCACGCTCGGCAACCTGGTGCTGCTCTGTCGTCGCCATCATCGCGCGGTCCACGAGGAAGGGCATCGCATCCGACGAGCACCAGGCGGCACTCTCGAATTCGTGCGGCCCGATGGATATCCGCTGCCGGACGTACCCCCGTCGGCCGCGGTCGCGCCCGACCCGGTCGCTGCACTCGCGGCCTCCAATACCGCCGAGAAGCTGCACCTCGACGCGCGGACGGCATGTCCCACCTGGCTCGGAGAGCGACTGGATCTCGGGTGGGCGCTCTCCGTCCTGCATCCCGGGGCCGCCGCGCGCAATCCCGACCGCGCGTCCTGACCGGCCCCACGCGTCGGGCAGGCGACCGTCCCCCACGCGCCCTCCCCACGCTTCCCGACGCGCCCCGAAGACCCGATTGTCAACGGTGCACTTCACTGGTATACAAGTAGCACTCAAGACCCTTCCCCTAGGAGATCCAGCATGCGCCTCTGGCATCGGTGGGTGGCGGCGATCGCGATCGGAGCGGGCCTGACCGCGTGGGCCGGGGCCGGCCATACCCAGGCCCCCAAGGCCCAGTGGGTGGTGGCCATCGGCGAGGAGGGCGAGAGCCTGGATCCGCCGACCAGCATGCTGTTCACCTCCGAGATCTACCAGCAGCACCTCTTCGACTGCCTGCTGGGCATCGAGGGCGAGGAGTTCAAGCCGGTCCCGCTGCTGGCCGAGAAGTGGGAGACCATCAACCCCACGACCTGGCGCTTCCACCTCCGCAAGGGCGTGAAGTTCCACGACGGCAAGCCGCTCACCGCGGAGGACGTGAAGTACTCCTTCGAGCAGTACGCGGACCCGAAGAACCGCCGCTCCGTCTTCGCTCGCGGCATCTCCAAGATCGAGATCAAGAACGCCAGCACCGTCGACCTCATCACCTCGGAGCCGGTCTCGGCGCTGCTCTTCAACCTGACCCGGCTTCAGATCCTGCCCAAGGACACGCGCGAGAAGGCCGGCGTGCAGGCCTTCTCCGAGAAGCCGATCGGCACCGGCCCCTACAAGTTCGTGGAGTGGAAGCGCGACCAGCAGCTGGTGCTGGAGGCCAACCCCAGCTACTGGCGCGGCCAGGTCAACCCCAAGCGCCTGGTCTTCCGCGCGATCCGCGACGCCTCCACCCGCGCCGCGGAGCTGCGCAGCGGCGGCGTCGACATCATCGCCACCCCGCCGGCGCCGCAGCTCGAGATGATCGACAGCGGCGACACCCAGGTGACGCCGGTGAAGGGCGGACGCATCATCATCTATCCCTTCAACGTGAGCGCCGCACCCTTCGACAACAAGAAGGTCCGCGAGGCCGCGAACCTGGCCGTCAACAAGGACGCCATCGTCAAGAACGTGCTGGGCGGCCGCGGCATCGTGATGGCGGGCCCCTTCACGCCGGCGTGGCTCGGCTACGACCCGGGCGTGAAGCCCTTCGCCTACGATCCCGCCAAGGCCAAGGCGCTCCTGGCCGAGGCCGGCTTCCCGAACGGCTTCGACACCACGTGGTCGATCTCCTCGGGCGTCTTCCTGAAGGACACCGAGATCGCGGAGGCGGTGGCGGGCCAGCTCCGGGCCGTGGGCATCCGCGCCAAGATCGTCCCCACCGAGCGGGCCAAGATCCAGAAGGACGCCCAGGAGAACAACTTCCAGGGCATGACCTCGGTGGCGTGGGGCACCCAGTTCGAGCCGGACGTGATGCTGAACTGGGTGATGATGCGGGACCACATGACCGTGCCGCGCATCAAGGAGCTGGTGCTGGCCGGCCGCGCGGAGGTCGATCTGGAGAAGCGGCGCAAGATCTACCAGGAGCTCTACCGCACCGCGCACGACGAGGCGATGTGGCTCTTCGTCCACGCCCAGGACGAGCTCTGGGCCAAGCGGCGCGACATCCCGTGGACGCCCTACAGCATCACGGGGTCGAAGGCCATCGTGTACTACTTCCAGGTGCCCGGTGCCCGCTGAGCGGCGAGGCAACGGGCGCGGCGCCGGGGTCGCGACGGGCCCGCGGCCGGCCCACGTCTACGACCGGCTGAAGGACGCGATCATCACCGGCATGCTGCGCCCGCTGGAGCGCATCAGCGAGAACAAGGTCGCGGCGGACTTCGGGCTGAGCCGCACGCCGGTGCGGCAGGCCCTCCAGCGGCTCGAGGCCGAGGGGCTGATCCAGGTGGTGCCGAAGCGGGGCAGCTTCGTCTCGCGGCCCACCGTCGAGGACATCCTGGAGATCTACCAGATCCGCACCCCGCTGGAGGGCGTGTGCGCGCGGGTGGCCGCGGAGCGCATCGAGGAGGACCAGCTCACCACGCTCGACCGGCTGGTGAAGATCGAGCAGGGGCGCGGGCCGGGCCGGGCGCCGGACCGTTCGCTGCGCGCGGCGGCCCAGTTCCACGCGGTCATCGCCGGCTGCTCGCGCAACCAGCGGATGGCGACGCTGCTGGCGGATCTCCAGAACCAGGTGCACCGGGTGCGCGTGCTGTGGCCCTCCACGGTGACGCGCCTCACCGACACCTGGGTGGAGCACGCGAACATCCTGGACGCGCTCCGCGCCCGCGACGGGGCGGAGGCGGAGCGGCTCATGATGGAGCACCTCGAGCGGGCGCGCCTCAGCACCCTGCACCGGATCCTGCCCAGCACCGGCAGCCTCTGAGGCTTCCGACGAACGAGGGCCGCCGCATGACGACCGCCGTCTCCACTCGACCGGTCTCTCTGATCGTGAATGGGCAGCCACGCCGCGTGGAGGTCGCGCCGCGTCGCACCCTGGCCGAGCTGCTGCGCGAGGACCTCGGCCTCACCGGCACCAAGATCGGCTGTAACCGCGCGGAGTGCGGCAGCTGCACGGTGGTGCTGGACGGTCGGGCGGTCTTCGCCTGCTCGGTGCTGGCGGTGGAGACGGCCGGCCGCGTGGTCGAGACGGTCGAGGGCCTCGCCGGCCCCGAGGGCCTCCATCCGCTGCAGTCCGCCTTCATCGAGCACGATGCGGTGCAGTGCGGGGCCTGCATCCCGGGCATCCTGATGTCGCTGAAGGCCCTGCTGGACGACCGCCTGGGTGCCGGCGGTGACGTCGGCGGTGACGTCGACGAGCGGGACATCCGCGAGGCGGTCGGCGGCAATCTCTGTCGCTGCGGCACCTATCCCAACACCGTGAAGGCCACGCTGGCCGCCGCGCGCGCCCTGCGCGCGGGCCGGGGAGCGCGCCCGTGACGCCGCCGGTGGGTCCGCCGCCGAAGGGCCGCCTGCTCGTCCACGGCGAGGTGCCCCCGCCCCTCGGACGCGAGCTGGCCGTCATCGGCCGCTCGCTGGACCGCCGCGACGCGCTCGAGAAGGTGACCGGCGCCGCCATCTACTCCTCCGACATGACGCGGCCGGGGATGCTGCACGCCAAGATCTTACGGTCCCCGCACCCGCACGCGCGCATCCGCCGGATGGATACCTCGCGCGCCGCCGCCCTGCCCGGGGTGCACGCGGTGCTCTCCTGCGAGAACACCGAGGGCTGGCACACCTACTGGTACATGATCGCGCAGCCCGGCTTCCCGCGTGACATCGCCTACTCCGGTCAGGAAGTCGCGGTGGTGGCGGCGGAGACCATCGACATCGCCACCCAGGCCCTGGGCCTGATCGAGGTGGAGTACGACGTGCTCCCCGCCGCGCTCACCCCGCGCGAGGCCATGAAGCCGGACGCCCCGCGGGTGCCGGTCCTGGACGTCGAGCGGCCCCGTGAAGGAAACGTGCAGCAGCCGGTCTACGTGCGCCAGCGCGGCGACGTCGACCGCGGACTGGCCGAGGCGGACCTGGTCAGCGAGAGCCACTTCTCGCTGCCGACGCAGTACCACGTCGACATCCAGACCCGCTGCTGCATCGCGGAGTGGGACGGCCAGCGGCTCACCGTCCACGAGGCCTCCCAGGGCGTGTGGAACGTCAAGCGCGAGCTGGCGAAGTCCCTGGGACTCCAGGAAGACCAGGTGCGCGTGGTGGTGCAGTCCATGGGCGGGGGCTTCGGCTCCAAGGCGGGCGCCCAGCGCGTGGTCCACTACGCGGCGCGCCTGGCCATGATGCGGGCCGGCCGCCCGGTGCGGCTCGAGCTCACGCGGCCCGAGGAGTTCATGAGCCACCCGCGACGCTACGCGGGCGAGGTCACGATGCGCCTCGGCGCGAAGCGCGACGGCACCCTCACCGCGCTCGACGCGGAGATCGTGCTCGACATCGGCTCGGGCAGCCTCTACGCCGGCCGCTACACGATGACGCTGCACCAGATCTCCGAGCTCTACCGCTGCGCGAACGTGCGGGTGCGCATCGTGGCGGTCTACACCAACACCGGGCCCACCGGCCCCCAGCGGGGGGTGCTGGATCCGATCGCCACCTTCTCCACCGAGGCCGCCATCGACGACCTGGCCGCGCGCCTCGGCATGGACCCGCTCGCGCTGCGGCTCAAGAACTACGCGCCGGACTTCCAGGGCCTCGACGACACCACGCCGCCCCTGCCCTACACCTCCAAGCACCTCGACGTCTGCCTCGCCACGGTGGCGGAGGAGATCGGCTGGGAGAGCCGCGACCGCAAGCGCACGGCCTCCAAGGGGCCGGTGCGGCGCGGCGTGGGCATGGCCGCCTACTGCATCGAGCGCGGCGGCTACGCCCCCTTCTCGGCCAAGGCCGACGTGGTGGCGCAGCCCGACGGCACCGTGGAGGTGCAGGCCGGCGTGGTGGAGATCGGGGCGGGCCAGATCACGGTGCTGCCGATGATCGCGGCGGAGGAGCTGGGGCTGCCGGCGGAGCGGATCAACATCCGCCACGGCGACACCGACGGCACCCACTACGCGCCGTCGAGCCACGCCTCGCGCATCACCAGCGAGGTGGGGCCGGCGGTCCTGCAGGCCGCCGCGCAGGTGCGCCAGCGCCTTTGCGAGCTGGTGGCCGAGCGCATGGAGGTCTCGCCCCACGACCTGGTGGCCCAGGGCGGGCGCATCCACGTGCGCGGCGCGGCCGAGCGCGGCATGACCTTCGAGGCCGCGTGCGCGCTGATGCCCGGGCCGGAGATCCGCGCCACCGGCAGCCGCGCGCCCAACCCCGACGACGTGATCTTCCGCCTCTTCGGCGCCCACGGGGTGGAGGTCGAGGTGGACACCGAGACCGGCGAGGTGCGGGTGCTCCGCATCGTGTGCTCGCACGACATCGGCCGCCCCATCAACCCGAAGCTGGTGGAGTCGCAGCAGCACGGCGGCGCGGTCATGGGGCTCGGCTACGGCCTGTACGAGGAAGCGGAGATGGACCGCAAGAGCGGCGTGCTGCTCACCCCGGACGTGCACCAGTACCGGGTGCCGACGTCGCTGGAGACGCCCCTCATCGAGGCGCGCAACGTGGAGCGCGAGGACGCCTTCTACCCTTACTCGGCCAAGCCGGTGGGCGAGGCGCCGCTGGTGGGCGTGATGCCGGCGGTGCGCAACGCGATCATGCACGCCCTCGGCGTCGGCATCGACGCGCTGCCGATCACGCCGGCGCGGATCCTGGAGGCCCTGGCCGCCCAGCGCGCGGCGGCCCGCACGGCCGTCGCGAAGCCCGGGGGCGCCCGGCCCGCCGCGGAGCAGTAGCCGCCGATGCTGGACGAGCTGCCGCCGTTCGATCACGTCGACGCCGCCTCGCTCGCCGAGGCGATGGCCGCGCTGGCCGCGCACGGCCCGCGCGCCCAGGTGCTGGCCGGCGGCACCGACCTGCTCGGCCTCATGAAGGACCGCATCGGCGGGCCCGGCATGCCGGTGCCGGAAGTGCTGGTCAACGTCAAGCGCATCCCGGAGCTGCACGGCATCGCCGGGACCGCCGACGGCGGCCTGCGCATCGGCGCCGCGGTCACGCTGGCCGATCTGGAGCGCCACGCGGACGTCACCGCGCGCTTCCCCGCCCTGGCCCAGGCCGCGGCCGCGGTGGCCACCACCCAGATCCGCGCCATGGGCACGGTGGGCGGCAATCTCTGCCAGCGCCCGTGGTGCTGGTACTTCCGCCACCCCCAGTTTCCGTGCCTCAAGCGCGGCGGCACGCAGTGCTTCGCGCTGCCGGGCAGCAACCGCACCTACTTCGGCGTGCTGGGCCTCGGCGTGTGCGTGATGTCGCACCCCTCCGACCTGGCGCCGGCCCTCGTCGCGCTCGACGCGCGGGTTGTCATCGCGGGTGCATCCGGACCGCGCACCGTCCCGATCGAGCAGTTCTTCCGCGGCCCCCGCAGCCGCACCGAGACCGTGCTGGAGCCGGGCGAGATCCTGGTCGCGGTGGAGGTGCCGGCGCCCGCGCCGGGCGCGCGGAGCCTCTTCCTGAAGCATCGCGTGCGCGGCACGTGGGACTTCGCGCTCTCCGAGGTGGCGGTCTCGGCCACGCCGCGGTCCGCCGCCGGCGGCAATGGCGCGGACCGCTGGCACGACGTGCGCGTGGCCCTCGGCGGCGTCGCGCCGTTCCCCTACCGCGCCGTGGCCGCGGAGACCGTGCTCGATGGCCACGCGCCCAGCGAGCCGCTCCTGCGCGAGGCCGCGGAGGCCGCGGTGGGCCGGGCGCGCCCCCTCCCCCAGAACGGCTACAAGATCGACCTCACCCGCGCGCTGGTGGCTCGCGCGCTGACGGCGCTGGCCGCCGATCTTCGCTGAGATGGCACCGACATGGCGCGCCTGATCCTCCGACGCCTGCTCCGGGCGGTGGCGGCGCTGCTCGTGGTCACCGCGGTGGTCTTCACGCTGCTCCACGTCTCCGGCGACCCGGCCTACATCCTGCTGACGCCCGAGGCGACCGCGGAGGACCGCGCCACCTTCCGCTCCCAGTACGGCCTGGACCGCCCGCTGTGGGTGCAGTACACGCGCTACCTCGGTCGCCTCACCCAGGGCGACTTCGGCCAGTCGCTCTCGTTCCGCATCCCGGCCGCGTCGGTGGCGCTGGAGCGGCTGCCCGCGACGCTCGAGCTGACCCTGGCCGCGATGGTGCTGGCGGTGCTGGTCTCGATCCCGGCCGCGGTGCTGGCCGCGGTGCGACGGGGCACCCTCTTCGACCGCGTGCTGATGGCCCTCACGCTCGTGGGCCAGACCGTGCCCACCTTCTGGCTCGGCATGGTGATGATCCTGCTGCTGGCGGTGCGCTTCCACCTCTTCCCCGCCTCCGGCCGCGGCAGCTGGCTCCACCTGGTGATGCCGGCCACCGCGCTGGCCCTCTGGCTCACCGCGCTGCTGGCGCGCGTGACCCGCAGCGAGATGATCGAGGCTCTCGAGCAGGACTACGTGCGCACCGCGCGCGCCAAGGGCCTGGCCGAGAGGGGCATCGCGGCCCGCCACGCGCTCAAGAACGCGCTCTTGCCGATCATCACCGTGATGGGGCTACAGTTCGGCGGTCTCCTCGGCGGAGCGGTCATGACCGAGACCGTCTTCGCCTGGCCCGGCGTCGGCACCATGATCTTCGACGCCATCCTGAAGAAGGACTTCCCGGTGGTGCTGGCCGGGGTGGTGATCGTCGCGGTCGGCTTCATCATCGTGAACCTGCTGCTGGATCTGCTCTACACCGTGCTCGACCCGCGGCTGCGGAGGGCGTGAGGTGGTGGGCCCGGGCGAGCGCGGCGAACCGGCCGGCGTGCTGATGGCCACCGCGCCCCGCGCATCGGGGTCCCCCCAGGCCGCCGGCGCCTCGACCTCGGCGGTCGAGCCGGCCGCCCCCGCGCGCCCCGTGGCCCGCGGCGGTCTGGCCGGCCTCGCCGGCGCCGGCCTCGTGATCCTCGTGGTCGCGCTGCTGGTGGCCGCCTTCGCGGACTTCATCGCCCCGCGCGGCTACGACGACCAGGACCTGGCCTTCGCGCTCCAGCCCCCGGCGTGGGCCGGCGGCACGTGGGCCAACCCGCTCGGCACCGACCCGCTGGGGCGCGACGTGCTGAGCCGCGTGATCTACGGCGCGCGCACCTCCCTGCTGCTGGCGCTGGGCTCGGTGCTGCTGGCCGCCGCCGTCGGGGTGACCCTCGGCCTGGTCAGCGGCTGGGCCGGCGGCCGCGTCGACGCGGTGGTCATGAGCGCGGTCGAAGCGCAGCTCTCGCTGCCCTACCTGCTCTTCGCCATCGCGTTCATGGCCCTGCTGGGCTCCAGCATCACCAACCTCGTGATCGTGCTCGTGCTGCGCAGCTGGGTGGTCTACGCCCAGCTGGTGCGCGTCTCGGTGCTGTCGATGAAGACGCGCGAGTTCGTCACGGTAGCGGTCGCGCTCGGCGCCCGCGGCAGCCGCATCCTGTTCCGCCACATCGCCCCCAACGTGATCGCTCCCGCCCTGGTGGTGTCGAGCTTCCAGCTCGCGGAGCTGATCATCGTGGAGTCGTCGCTCGGCTTCCTCGGCCTGGGGGTGCAGCCGCCCACCCCCAGCTGGGGCAGCATGCTGAGCCAGGGCCGCGAGTACCTGGGCTCGGCGTGGTGGCTGGTCACGTTCCCCGGGCTCGCCATCATCGTCACCGTGCTGGGCGCCAATCTCTTCGGCGACGCCCTGCGCGACGCGCTGGATCCCCGGCTCCGCAATCGATCGCGAGGGGCGCGGGGGGCGCGCGGCCGCTTCCGCCGGACCCTCAAGGAGATCTCCTGACCATGGACTTCGGCCTCTTCGTTCCCTGCCACCGCTTCGACGCCTCGCTGAGCGTGAAGGAGCTGTACGACCAGGTGCTCGAGATGGTGAAGCTCGCCGACGAGGCCGGCTTCAACACGGTGTGGTTCCCCGAGCACCACCTGGTGCAGTACTACGCCTCGCCCTCGCCGCTCATGTGGATGGTGAAGGCGGCCGCGGCCACCCGCCGCGTGCGGGTGGGCGCCGCGATCCTGGTCATCCCGTACTACAACCCGCTGCGCCTGGCCGGCGAGATCGGCATGGCCGACATCCTGTGCGACGGCCGCCTGGAGATCGGGGTGGGCCGGGGCGCCTTCGAGTACGAGTTCGACCGCTTCGGGATCAACGAGCAGATCGGCGGCGCGCGGCTCCGGGAGGGCATGGAGATCCTGGAAGGCCTCCTGACCCAGGACGACTTCTCCTACGACGGCGCCACGTGCTCCTTCGGCCCCGCCACCGCGGTGCCCAAGTCGCTCCAGCAGCCGCACCCGCCCATCTGGGTGGCGGCCCGCTCGCCCGACACCATCGGCTGGGCGCTCAAGCGCGGCTACAACCTGCTCACCACCCCGTGGCGCGATCCGTTCTCGCGCATCAAGAAGCACCACGAGCAGGTGATGCAGATCGCGGCCGAGGTGGGCGTCACGAAGCCTCCCAAGCTCGCGGTCTCGCGCATGACGTTCGTGGGGGCCACCGACGGCGACGCGCTCGAGGCCATGGCCGACATCCAGGTCAGCCACCGCATCTTCATGCGCCTGTTCCGCAACGAGGCCACCGTCAAGGGCGGCTTCACCCTGCCCGAGCCGGTGGACGACGAGTACAGCCGCGAGCAGCTCATGGAGAACCTGGTGGCGGGCTCACCCGCCACCTGCGTGGAGAAGGTCCGCGCCTACGAGCAGCTCGGCATCAGCCAGTTCATCCTCTACGGGGCCTTCGGGCCCGATCACTCCCGCACCATGGCCTCGCTCCGCCGCTTCGCGGAGCAGGTGATGCCGCACTTCCAGAAAGGATCCCGCGCATGAGCAGCCATCCCGGCAGCACCGTCACCCTCATCTCCGCCGAGCGCCTGGTCGACGGCACCGGGCGCGAGCCGGTCGAGCGCGGGGCGGTCGCGGTACAGGGCGACCGCATCGTGGCGGTGGGCGAGCGCACCGAGCTGGCGGCCCGCTTCCCGGGCGCGACGCGGGCCGACTACCCGGGCGCCACCATCATCCCGGGCATGGTGGACTCCCACGTCCACATCACCTTCAGCGCGAGCGCGGTGCCGTTCGAGGACATCCAGAACGACGGCGACGTGGCGGTGGGCCTTCGGGGGGCCATCAACGCGCGCGACGCTCTCCTGGCCGGGGTGACCGTGCTGCGCGACCTGGGCGGCCGGCAGCGCACCACGCTGGAGCTGCGCAACGCGATCAACGCGCGTGCCATCCCCGGCCCGCGCCTGCTGGTGTGCGGCCGCCCGGTGACGATCCCCAACGGGCACTGCCACTTCCTGGGCGGCGTGGCCAAGGGCGTGCCCGAGGTCACCCGCCTCACCGGCGAGCTGGTGGAGCAGGGCGCCGACGTCATCAAGGTGATGGCCACCGGCGGCAACATGACCGTGACCTCCGACCCGCTGAAGGCCCAGTTCAACCTGGAGGAGATGCGCGCGATCGTGGGCGTGGCCCGAAGCGCCAACCTGCGCGTGACCGCGCACGCCCGCGGGGTGGAGGGCATCCGGGTCGCGGCGGAGGCCGACGCCCACGGCATCGAGCACTGCCGCATGGAGGTGGGCATGGGCGAGTGGCAGTTCGACCACGAGCTGGCCCGCATGCTGGCCGACAAGGGCATCTTCGCCGCCCCGACGCTGGCCGCGAGCTACCGCGCGTTCCAGCGCCAGGCGGCCGGCGGCAAGGTGGGCATCCGCGCCGGCGCGATCCCGTTCGCCACCCGCCAGAAGAACGCCTCGATGCTGCGCGAGGCGGGGATCCGGGTGGTGGTGGGCACCGACGCGGGCGCCTCGCTCTGCCGCTTCGACGAGGCGGTCCACGTGGAGATGGAGGCGCTCGTGGGCGCGGGCTGGACGCCGGTGGAGGCCATCCACGCCGGCACCCTCGGCTCCGCCACCGCGGTCGGCGTCGAGAAGACCCTGGGGAGCCTCGAGGCGGGCAAGCTGGCCGACGTGGTGGTGGTGCGGGGCAACCCGGCGCGCAGCATCAGCGACGTGCGGCAGGTGGAAGCGGTGTACCTGAACGGCCGCCGGGTGGCGAGCCGCGGGCACGCCACCCTCGACGAGCGGCCGACGCCGTGGCCGGAGAGCGCCATCGCCACCCGCACCGAGTACCGCAGCACCGACGTGGGCCCGCGCCTGCCGAAGGCCTGAGGAGACGATCATGGCCAAGCCCAAGCTCCTCAACATGAACGGCCGCGTGATCCCCTACGAGGACGCGCGCGTGCACGTGCTCTCCACCGCCATGAAGTACGCGGCCAGCGTCTACGAGGCCATGCGCGCCTACTGGAGCGACGCCGACCAGCAGCTCTACGTGTTCCGGCTGCCCGAGCATCTCCGGAGGCTGGAGCGCTCGGCCAAGATCGCGCGCATCCCCCTGCCCGCGGACTCGGCCCGGCTCGAGCGGGAGACCCTCGAGATCATCCGCGCCAACAACCTGAAGGAGGACCTGCACGTCCGCCTGATCGTCTTCGTCGACACCGAGGACGGCGGGCTCGGCTCGCGGGAGCCGGTGGGCTACGTGATCGCGCCCATCCCCACCGCGCGCTACTTCGAGACCGCGGGCCTGCACGTGGCGGTCAGCTCCTGGACCCGCACCGCGGACAACGCGATCCCGGCGCGGGTGAAGGCGGCGGCCAACTACCAGAACAGCCGCCTCGCCCTGCTCCAGGCCAAGACCGACGGCTACGACGACGCGATCCTGCTCAACAGTGACGGCAGCGTGGCGGAGGGGCCGGGCTACACCCTCTTCCTCGTCCAGGACGAGCGGCCGATGACGCCGTCGGTGACGAGCAACATCCTGGAGGGCGTCACCCGCTCCACGCTGCTGAGCCTCTTCCCGGAGGCGCTCGGCCTCACGGTGGAGCAGCGGCAGATCGACCGCACCGAGCTCTACACCGCGGACGAGGCCTTCTTCACCGGTACCGCGGCCGAGGTCACCCCGATCCTGTCGATCGACCGGCGCCCGGTCGGCGACGGGACCATGGGCCCGCTCACCGCCAAGGTGCGCGACGCCTATTTCCGAGCGGTCCGCGACGGCTCCGCGCCGCACCCGGAGTGGCGGCGGCCGGTCTGGGTGTAGCCGCGATGCCCGCCGCGGCGGCCGACGTCGTCATCGTGGGCGGCGGCGTGATGGGCACCTCCATCGCGCTGCAGCTGGCCCGCCGGCGCGCGGGCCGGATCGTGCTGTGCGAGAAGCACCACGTGGCCTCCGGCCCCACCGGCCGGTCGAGCGCCTTGCTGCGCCGGCACTACTCGATCGAACTCTACGCCCGCATGGCCGCGCGCTCCTTCGAGCTCTATTCCAACTTCGAGGAGCTGACCGGCCGCCCGGCCGAGATCACCCGCTGCGGCCTCGTGATGGCGGTGGGCCCCGAGGACGTGGCGGCCATGCGCGACACCGTCACCATGATGCGCGGGCTCGGGGTGAAGGTGGAGGAGCTGGCCCCGCGCGACCTGGCCCGCGTGGTGCCCGGCCTCGCGGTCGACGACTTCGGCGCCGCCGCGTGGGAGACCGACACCGGCTACGGCGATCCGGCGAGCGTCAGCCAGGCCTACGCGGCGCGGGCGCGCGAGCTGGGCGTGGAGATCCGGCAGGACACCACGGTCTCGCATCTCGCTTTGACCGGCGGACGGATCTCGGGCGTGCGCACCAGCGGCGGCGACATCGCGACCGCGACGGTGGTGAACGCGGCCGGGCCCTGGGGCGCGGCGCTCTCGCGCGCGGTCGGCCACGACCTGCCGGTGGTGGCGAGCCGGCAACAGCTCGTGATCCTGCGCCCCGGCGCCCAGGCCGCCGCCGCGCGGCCGGTGCTGGTGGACATGGTGGAGCGCGCCTACTACCGGCCGGAGACCGGCGGGCTGGTGCTCGTCGGCACCCGCAACCGCGCCGGGGTCAGCGCCCCCGTCGATCCCGACGCCTTCTCCGAGCGCGCCGATCCGGACCGCGTGGCGTGGACCGCGGAGGCCGCCGCGCGGCGCTTCCCCGGCTTCGCGGACGCGGAGGCGGTCGGCGGCTACGCCTCCGTCTACGACCTCACCCCCGATCTCCACTTCGTGATCGAGCACAGCCCGGTCGTGCCGGGCCTGTTCCACGCCCTCGGCTTCAGCGGGCACGGCTTCAAGCACTCGCCGGTGATCGGCGAGATGGTCACCCAGCTGGTGATGGACGGCCGCGTGTCGGTGGTGGACGCCTCGCCGTTCTCCTCCACGCGCTTCGGCGCGCCCGCCGGCGCGCCGCCGGTCCTGAAGGGACGCTATGGCAGCTGGCCGTTCTGATCGTCACGCCCCGCCCCCATTCCACGCCCCAAGATACGGAGGTCTCGCGATGCCACGTCGCCTCATAGCCATCTCCCTCGGTCTGTGCCTGGCCCTGCTCGCGGTCGCGCTACCGGTCGGCCCCGCCGCCGGGCAGGACCTCGTGATCGCGCAGGGCGCCGACATCACCACGCTCGATCCGACGCAGGCCACCCAGATCCACAACCTGAATCTCTTCTACAACGTCTACGACGCCCTGGTGACGTGGGACCCGAAGGACATCGGCAAGCTGATGCCGGAGCTGGCGGTCTCGTGGAAGAGCGTCGATCCGCTCACCTGGCAGTTCAAGCTGCGGCAGGGAGTGAAGTTCCACAACGGCGAGCCGTTCAACGCCGACGCGGTGAAGTTCACCGTCGACCGCCTGATCACCAAGGGCGTGCACCAGGTCTACGGCGGCTTCAGCACCATCGAGCGCGCCGACGTGGTGGACGCCCACACGGTCAACATCGTCACCGGCAAGCCGGACCCGATCCTGGTGAAGCGCTTCGCGGGCTACGGGGGGCAGATGCTCCCGCCGCAGTACATCAAGCAGGTGGACTGGAAGACGTTCGCGATCAAGCCGGTGGGCACCGGGCCCTACAAGTTCGTGGAGTGGGTGAAGGACGACCGGGTGGTGCTGGAGGCGAACCCCACCTACTGGCGCGGGGTGCCCAAGATCAAGCGGGTGATCTGGAAGCCCATCCCGGACAATTTCGCGAGAGTGGCCGCCCTGACTCGCGGCGAGGCCCAGATCATCACCAAGGTCATCCCCGACCACGTGAGCCAGATCCAGCAGGCGGGCTGCTGCCGGGTGGAGCACACCCTCACCAACCTGGTGACGGTCTACCTGATCAACGCCCAGAAGGGCCCGCTCGCGAACACGAAGGTCCGCCAGGCCCTGAACTACGCGGTCGACAAGGACAAGATCATCAAGGAGCTCTACAAGGGCTACGCGATCCCGATCGGCAGCGGCATCCCCAACACCGACTTCGGCTACAACCCCAAGATCAAGCCCTACCCCTACGACCCCGCGAAGGCCAAGGCGCTCCTGACCGAGGCCGGCTTCGCCAACGGCGTCGACGTCGACGTCCAGAGCGGCAACGGCATCCACCTGAACGACCGCCAGCTGAGCGAGGCGGTGGCGCTCATGCTGCAGGACGTGGGGGTGCGGGCCAAGATCGGCGTGCTCGAGCCCTCGCAGCGGAGCCAGCTCCTGCGCGCCAACACCTTCCCGGGGCTCCTGCTCGCGGACCCCGCCAGCACCACCTACGACACCGACGGGGTGCTCTGGCGGCTCCGCGGCCCGGGCGGTATCATCCACCAGGCCTGGCCCGGCAACTACGAGGGCACGCCGTTCTACAAGATGATGGAGGAGGCGCGGGTGACGCTCGACAGCGGCAAGCGCCTGAAGATCTACCACGAGGCGGCCCAGGTGTGGCACGACGAGGCGCCCGAGCTCTTCCTGTTCCAGGGCGAGATGATCGACGGGGCCCGCAACGAGATCGTCTACAAGGCCCGCGGCGACCAGCGCATCATCCTCTACGACATAACCTATCGCTGATCCCACGGCCGGCGCCGGGCGCACGGAGGTCCTCTCCCGCGCCCGGCGCCCGGCCCGCCTCCCCGCGTGCGCGACTTCCTGATCCAGAAGCTGGGGCACACCGCGATCGTGGTGTTCTGCGTGCTCACGCTGGTCTTCGTCGTGCTGCACATGACCGGCGACCCGGTGATGATGCTCTTGCCCCCCAACGCGAGCCGCGAGGAGATCGACGCCCTCTCCCGCACCCTCGGCCTCGACCAGCCGCTGATCGTGCAGTACGGGCGCTTCCTGGCCCGTATCGCGCGCGGAGACTTCGGCACCTCGCTCCAGCACCAGCAGCCGGCCATGGGCCTGGTGGCCGAGCGCCTGCCCGCCTCCGCCCTGCTCGCGGTCACCGCGCTGGGCCTGGCCGTCGCGGTGGCGCTGCCGCTCGGCATCGTGGCGGCGACCCGGCGGGGCACCGTCCTCGATCGCCTCGCGGTCGCGCTGGCCGCCCTCGGCCAGTCCGCGCCCATCTTCTGGACCGGCCTCATGCTGATGCTGGTGGGCTCGGTGATCCTCCAGCTGCTGCCCACCTCGGGCTACGGCACCTGGCGGCACCTGATCCTGCCCGCGCTCACCCTGGCCAGCTATCCCATGGCCGCCATCGCACGGCTGGTGCGCTCCGGCATGCTCGAGGTGCTGGACGCCGACTACGTGCGGACGGCGCGGGCCAAGGGCCTGCCCGAGCGGCGGGTGGTGCTGAAGCACACGCTCCGGAACGCGGCGCTGCCGATCGTGACCGTGGTGGGGCTGCAGTTCGGGCTGCTGCTGGGCGGGGCCATCGTGTGCGAGATGATCTTCTCCTGGCCCGGGGTGGGCCGGCTGATGATCTTCGCGATCTACAACCGGGACTTCCCCCTCGTGGAAGCCGCCGTCTTCGTGATGGCGATGGTGTTCGTGGCGGGCAACATGCTGGTCGACCTCTGCTACGCGTGGCTCGACCCGCGCGTGAAGCTTCGCGCCTGATGCGCCGCCTGCCGATGGCCCTGGTGCTGGCCGCGGTGCCGGTCACCGCCGCGGTGGTGTGCGCGGTGCTCGCGCCCCAGCTCGCTCCCTACGATCCCACCCGCGGCGATCTCTCGGCGCGGCTTCAGCCGCCGGCCTGGACCGAGGCCGGCCGCGCCGCGCACTTCCTCGGCACCGATCAGCTCGGCCGCGACATCCTGAGCCGCATCGTCTTCGGCGCGCGCGTATCGCTCCTGGTCGGCGTGGTCTCGTCGCTCATCGGCGGCACCGTCGGCCTCGCCCTCGGCATGCTCGGCGGCTACTTCCGCGGGCGGGTGGACTCGGTGATCGCCAAGCTCATCGACATCCAGCTCGCGTTCCCGTTCCTGCTGATCGCCATCACCGTGATCGCGGTGCTGGGCCCGAGCCTGCCGAACCTCCTGGTGATCCTGGCCCTGAGCGGCTGGGTGACCTACGCCCGCGTCGTCCGGGGTCAGACCCTCAGCCTGCGGGAGACCGACTTCATCCAGGCCGCGCGCGGCCTCGGCTGTCCCGCGTGGCGAATCTTGCTGACCCACGTGCTGCCGAACGTGGTGTCGTATGCGCTGGTGATCATGACCACCGAGATCGGCCGCCTGATCGTGCTCGAATCGACTCTGAGCTTCCTCGGGCTCGGGGTGCCCCCGCCGACGCCGAGCTGGGGGCTCTCGCTGGCCGACGGCAAGGAGTACCTGATCCGGGGCTGGTGGCTGGCCACGTTCCCGGGGCTGGCCATCATGCTGGTGGTGCTGTGCATGAACGTGCTCGGCGACGGCGCGCGCGACCTCCTGGAGCCGCGGCGGCGCGGCCGGGGCGCGCGCGAGTGAGCCCTGCTACCATGAGCGTTCGCGAGCGAGTCCCTCGACGAGGAGAGATCCGATGAGCGGTTTCCTGGCCGGCCTCGAGTGCACCCGTTGCTCCAGCTACTACGAAGGCGAGAGCCCCCGCGCGGTCTGCGAGTGCGGCGCCACCCTGCTCGCCCGCTACGACCTGGCCGGCATCCGCAAGGCGGTGACGCCGGGGGACATCGCGCGGCGTCCGCCCACCATGTGGCGCTACCGCGAGCTGCTGCCGGTGCGGGACGACGCCTCGATCGTCACCATGGGCGAGGGCTTCACCCCGATGATCCCGGTGCCGAAGGCCGCGCGCGAGGTCGGGGTCGGCGAGCTGTGGGTGAAGGACGAGGGCACGAACCCCACCGGCACCTTCAAGGCGCGCGGCGCCGCCGCGTCGATCTCGCGCTGGAAGGAGCTGGGGATCACGCGCTTCGCCCAGCCCACCGTCGGCAGCGGCGGCCACGCGTGGGCCGCCTACGGCGCGCGCGCCGGCGTGGAGATCCACACCGCGCTGCCCGTCTCGTGCCCCGACCTCGGCTGGAAGGGCAGCCTGATCAACGGCGCGCACGTCTACCGGGTGGACGGCACGGTGGGCGACGTCTTCCGCCTGATGGGCGAGGCGGCCGCGCGGCACGGATGGCTGCTCGCGGGCGCCGGCCGCGAGCCCTATCGCTTCGAGGGCAAGAAGACCATGGGCCTCGAGATCGTCGAGCAGATGGGCTGGCAGGTGCCGGACGCCATCCTGTACCCGACCGGCGGCGGCGTGGGCATCATCGGCATGTGGAAGGGGTTCGACGAGCTGCAGGAGCTGGGCTGGATCGGCGGCGAGCGGCCGCGGCTGGTGTCGGTGCAGGTCGAGGGCGGCGCGATCGTGAAGGCCTTCCACGAGGGCGCCGACGAGTGCGTCGGCGCGCGTCACGTGGACACCATCGCGCCCGGGATCATGGTGGTGAAGCCGTTCTCCGACCACGTGGCCCTGCGCGCGCTGCGGGCCACCAGGGGCTGGGCGGTGGGCGTGCCGGATGCGGAGAGCCTCGCGACCATGAAGTGGATGAACAGTCGCGAGGGGCTGTTCATGTCGCCGGAGGGCGCGGCGACGGTGGCGGCGGTGCGGCGGATGGTCCGCGAGGGCCAGCTGGGGCCCGCGTCGCGGGTGGTGGTGTTCAACACCGCCACCGGGCTTCGCTACCCGCACCTGATGGACGGGCCGGTGCCGGTGGTGCCGGGCGACGGGGCGATCGACGACGCGGCGGTCGCGCAGGCGGCGCGAGCGCGCGGCTGAGCGCGTTCTGCGTGCTCGCGCACGGGATCACCAGGCGGGTCGGCCGAGTGATCGCCGCGTGCGCGCTGGGAATCGGCGTTGCCGTCGGGGTCACTCCGACTCCGGCACTCGCCGAGGCCCCCGTCGACATCCATGCCGTCGACACGCTGATGCGCGACCTCATCGCGACGTACCACGTACCGGGCGCGGCGCTGGCATTGATCAAACGGGGCGAGGTCGTCCTGGAAAAGGGCTACGGTTTCCGGCACCTGACCACGCATGCCCCCGTCACCGCGCACACGCTCTTCAACATCGGCTCGATATCGAAATCGTTCACGGCGCTCGGCATCAGTCAGCTGGTCGATCAGCACAAGCTCGATCTCGATGCGCCGATCATCGACTACGCGCCGGACGTCCGGCTGAGCGACCCACGCCGGACGCGGAGCGTGACGTTACGGCAGCTGCTCTCGCACACCAGCGGATTGCCTCCCGACGAGGAGTGGCCCGGTCAGGTGCCGGCGAGCCGCCGGGGGATCGTCCGTGAGTTCGCCACGATGCCGATCACGGCCCAACCGGGGACACGGTTTCAGTACTGTAGCCGGTGCGTCGTACTCGCCGCGTACGTCCTCGAGCGCATCAGTGGCCAACCGTGGGAGACATACACTCGGACGCAGATCCTTGCGCCGCTCGGGATGACGGGCGCTTCATTCGGCCCCGCGGGACTGGAGCGGGCCGCCGAAGCAGCCCAGCCGTATCGGCACGACTCGGCCTTCGGTCACGTCCCGGTACCCTGGGGACGTCTCGCCTACCTCGATCCCCTGGGTCCCGCCGGTGGGATCGACGCGAGCATCGCCGACCTGACCCGCTATGCACTGTTTCAGCTCGGCGACGGCATGATGGTCGGCCGACGTGTGCTCTCCGCCCACATGATGGCGGAGTTGCATCGCCCGGAGATTGCGGTCGGATCGGCCTGGACATCACTTCCCGTCGAGGACCTGCACTATGCGCTCGGCTGGCTCACCGCCGAGTACCACGGCCGGCGTCTCATCTACCACAACGGCGTGAACCCCGGCTTCCGGGCCGCGATCGTCCTCGTCCCGTCCGCCCAGGCCGGCGTCGTGGTGCTGGCGAACAGCGACGCCGGCCAGTTCACCGGCGCGGCGAGCGTGAGCCTCCTCGAGCAGCTTCTGAGGTAGGCTAGGTCGCCGAGAAGCGCTGGGCGTTGCCCATGTGGGGCCACGCGTAGGCCTGCACGTTGGCCAGCATCTGCCGCATGTGGTTGCGGTCGTGGTGCACCCACTCGTGCAGCAGGTCGCGCACGGTGAGGAAGCCCACCCGGTGGCGGCCGCCCCGGGCCAGGTCCGCCGCGGAGAGGCCCGCGGTCAGCTTCACGCTGTCCGCGCGGATGCGGTCGAACTCGGCGATGAGCGCGCCGCCGTCGCGCGCGCAGTCGTTCCGCTCGCGCGCCACGATCTCCTGATCCCAGCCCTCCAGCTCGAGCCCCTCGCCCGCCCGGTCGCCCGCGTCCAGGATGAGCCGGATGCGCCCGGCGAAGCCGCGGCCCTCGCTCTCGATCAGGTGCCCCAGCACCTCCTTCACGCACCACTGGCCGGGCGCGGGATGAAGGACGAGGGCCGCGTCGGGCAGCGCGGAGAGCTCGGCGCGGATCATCGCGCCGGCGGACTGCAGAAGGGCGGAGACCGCCCGCGGGTCGAGCGCAGACGTCGTCATCGGCTCACTTGGCCCCGGAGGGGGCGGGCTCGAAAATGTCGGAATGTAAGACCTGACCCCGGCCTAGTCGCGGACCACGAGCTCGGCGACGGGGGTGCCGGCGCGGAAGCGCCTCACGAGGTCGTCGGGGTCGTACTCGACGCCGATCGGGTTCCGGTCGAAGGCGGGGGAGTGCATCCAGGCCTGGCCTTCCTCCGCGGTGGCGAAGTTGTCGATCTGCAGCTCCACGCGATTGCCGTCGGGATCGACGTAGTACATCGAGGTGGTCGGCCCGTGGTTGATGCAGCGGAACGGGCGGATGTCCCGCGCGGCCAGCCGCTCGTAGTTGTCGAGGAAGGCGCCCATCGACTCGAAGGTGAACGCCACGTGGTGGAGGCCCGGCTGGTCGGTGGAGCGGTAGCGCAGGTCGCTGCCGCCCACCTCCCGCGCGGCCAGCGGGCCGAAGTCGATGAAGGCCACCCGGTGGTGCTCGTCGTCGTAGGTCACGAAGCTGAGGTGCGGGTTCTCGTAGATCACGTGACCGTCCAGCACCGTGCAGTACCAGTCCCGCATCGCGGGCAGGCGGTTGGTCTGGAAGACGAGGTGCGCGAGCTTGCTCGGGGGCATGCGGGCCGCTCCTACTGCAGCGGCGAGAACGCCGACGGCATCACGATCTTGGTCTCCTGCGCCAGCAGCTCGTCTCCGCCCCCCTTGGGCGGCCAGATCCCGGCCTTGCGGCCCTGCTCCCGCACCTGCAGCCGCTGGTCCAGGGACTTGTAGGCCCAGATGTGGATGAACCGGTTGGCGGCGCCGAACTCCACCCCGCCCGCCATCACCAGCGGAGACAGCTTGATCCGCTCGGGAACCGCGGCCTCCCAGCGCTTCTGCACGCCGCCCAGCGAGCCGGCGGCCAGGGTGTAGCGCCGGATCTCGAAGATCGGCCCCACCGTGCCCGGGGTGATGTCGGGGACGAACGGAAACGGGTTCAGCACCTCCACGTTCTGGTCCACGATGAACTCGCGGATCTTGGGCGGCCAGTTGGCGTCCTTGGACGCCTCGGCCCGGATGCGCGCCCGCTCCGCCAGGTCCTTGTAGCCCCACACGTGCATGATCTCGTTGAGCGGCCCGATCTCGGTGTGCCAGAAGGCGGCGAGCGGAGAGTACTTCTTGCGGTGCTCGTAGGCCTCCGCGTAGCGCTTCTCGACCTCGGCCAGGCTGCGGGGCTTGAGCGTGTAGGTGCGGAACTCGTAGATCATCGACCGCCCTCCTGTGAGTGCCTTTCGTCGCTGCGGTGCGGCCGCCCGGTCGGCGGCACGGCGGAAGTCTGCGCCCCAAATGGAGCGACGTCAAGGCTGAGCCGATGCTACGGTGTCCCTCTCATGGCGCGCGGCGCGGCGCGGTTCGGCATCGTGTTCCTGCCCGAGCGGTTCGACGGGTGGGGCGAGCTCTGCCGCGAGACGGAGGACGCGGGCTTCGAGTGGGTGGGCGTCGCCGACTCGCAGTCCGTCTTCCGCGAGCTCTACGTGGCCCTGACCCTGGCCGCGCTGCACACCCGTCGCGTGCGTCTCGGCCCGCTCGTCACCAATCCCCTCACCCGGCACCTGGTCGTCACCGCGAGCGCGATGGCGAGCGTGGACGAGGTGGCGGACGGCCGCGCGGTGCTCGGCCTCGGCTCGGGCGACAGCGCGATCTACACCATCGGCGCGCCGCCCGCCACGCTGGCCGGGCTCGAGGAATCGATCGTCACGCTGGGCCGCCTCACCGCGGGCGAGACCCTCGAGCGAGGGGGCGAGCGCGCGCGGCCCTGGCGCGTGCATCGCGCCACCCGGCGCATCCCGATCTACCTCGCGGCCGAGGGTCCGCGGACGCTGGAGCTGGCCGGTCGCGTGGCCGACGGGGTGATCGTGGGCCTCGGGCTCACCCCGGAGGTGATCCGCCTCTCCCTCGCCGCCATCGAGCGCGGCGCCCGCGCGGCGGGGCGCACCCTCGACGACGTCGACGTCTGGTGGTTCGCCAAGACCAGCCTCGCGGACCGCCGCGCGGAGGCGATCGAGCCGATCAAGATGGCGCTGGCCGCGAGCGCGAATCACGCCTTCCGCTTCACGCTCGAGGGCAAGGGGGTGCCGCCCGATCTCCACGAGAAGATCCGCGCCCTGCAGCGCGAGTACGACTCGCACCACCACGAGCTGCCCGGCGCGGCCAACGCGAGCCTGCCCGACCGCTGGGACCTGACCGACTTCCTGGTCGACCGCTTCGCCATCGCGGGCACGCCGGCGGACTGCGTGGCCCAGGTGGAGCGCGCGGTGGAGGCGGGCGCGCGGCAGTTCCTCATCACCGGCTTCGTGCCGGATCCGCGCGCCTTCGTGCGGCGGTGGATGCGCGAGGTCGCGGGCCGCGTCACCGCGTGATAGGCTCGCTCCCATCGCGTGATCCTCGCCGCGTTCCGCGTCCGCAGCTTCCGCTATCAGTGGCCCGCCGACCTGCTCACGTCGTGGGCCTCCGAGATGGAGACCATCATCCTGGGCTGGTACGTGATGGTCCACACCGGCTCGGTGGTGCTGCTCACCGTGTTCGGCTCGCTCCAGTTCCTCGGCACGCTCGCCGCGCCCATGTTCGGGGTGCTGGGGGACCGGGTCGGGGCCCGCCTCATGCTGTGTATCATGCGCGGGACCTACGCGGGCCTCGCGGGGCTTCTGTTGCTGCTGGCCGCCACCGGCTGGCTCACCCCCGGATGGGTGCTGCTGATCGCGGGGCTCAACGGCATCTTCCGCCCCAACGACCTCGTCATGCGCAACTCGCTGATCGGCGAAACCATCCCGCCCGCCGAGCTGATGGGCGCGGTCGGCCTCTCGCGCGCGACCATGGACTCGGCCAGGGTGGGCGGCGCGCTCGCGGGGGCCGGGCTCTCCACGTTCCTGGGGCTGCCCTTCACCTACTGCGTGGTGACCACGTGCTACCTGGCCGGACTCGCGCTGACCCTCGGGGTGGCGCGCCGGCGCCCGGTGGGCGATCCGACCGCGGCGGCGGCCGGCGGCGCGGGGGCGCGATCCTCCGCGCTGCCCGAGGCCCGGCTGGCCGCGCGGTGGCGCGAGCTCAAGGACGGCCTCGTGCACGTGTTCACCACCCCGCGGCTGCTCGCGCCGATGTGGCTCGCGTTCCTCATCAACCTCACCGCGTATCCCGCCTCGGGCGGGCTCCTGCCCTACGTGGCGCGCACCGTCTACCAGGTGGACGCCACCGGCCTCGGCTGGCTGGTGGCGAGCTTCTCGCTGGGCGGCCTGCTCGGCTCGGTGACGATGGTCACCACCGGCGGCGGACGCCGGCCGGAGCGCATCACGCTGGTCTACACCGCGGTGTGGTACGCGCTGCTGCTGGGCTTCGGCCACCTGCAGAGCGTCGGCCCCGCGGTGCTCGTGCTGCTGGCGGCCGGCTTCGTGCAGAACGTGGCCATGATCTCGATGACCACCACCCTGATCACCGGGGCCGGCGACCGCTTCCGGGGCCGGGTGATGGGAGTGCGCACGCTCGCGGTCTACGGGCTGCCGCTCGGGCTCATGGCCTCCGGCGCGCTCATCCAGCGCATCGGCTACCCGCTGACGATCACCGCCGCCGCCGCCACCGGCCTGCTCTTCACGCTGCTGATCGGGATCAAGTGGCGGGCCAGCATGTGGCGGGAGAGCCGCGTGATCCCGGTCTGAGGCGCCCGCGCCGCCGCCGGCGAGATCAGACGCTGATGCCCCACACCGCCTTCGCCGCGAGCCCGATCCCGTAGCTGATGGCCACCGCCGCCGCGATGATCCCCAGGTTCAGCAGGATGCGGCGCTTGACGTCCATGCCGGAGAGGAAGGCGAGGATGCTCGACACCAGCACGATCACCGCGCCCGCCACCAGCAGCGACGGGATCAGCGTGCGCGCGCCGAAGGCGACCGGCAGCACCGGGACCACCGCGCCCACCACGTAGCTCACCCCCACCCGGATCCCGGAGCTGACCGGGCGGTCGCCGGCCTCGTCGGTCGTCTCCGCCTCGCCCAGGAAGCGGCGCCGCCGCACGTCGGTGCCGCGCACCTCCGCCTCCGAGCTGGCGGCCAGGTAGGCCCCGGCCCCCATCGAGAGCGCGCCCGCCACCCCGACCATGAGACCCGCCACCAGCACGGCGGTGGCGCTCGCGAAGGCGCCGAAGAAGCCGCTCACCGCGCCCAGGATCTCCACCAGCCCGTCGTTGAGGCCGAGGAAGATGTCGCGCACCCGCTGGGGGCTGATCTGCCGGGCGCTCTCCGCCGTCACCACGGTGTCCTCGTGCTTGAACTCGTCCTCCAGCACCTCGCGGACCGCGGCCCCCAGGGGACCGTGCTCGTACTGTCGCCACACCGTGAGGTACTTGCGCACCCCGAAGACCTCGATCGCCTCCAGGATCAGGTGGATGGCGGGGGCGCCGAAGACGCGGGCCACCGCGATCATCAGCCAGAGCTTGAGCCGGCGGCCCCAGTCGAGACGCGGCAGATCGAGGCCGAAGAACTCCTGCAGAAGGCGTGGTGCCGGGTCTCGATGGGAATCAGCTGGTCGAGGATGGCCCGCTGAGGCGCGGGGGCGATCCGGTGCAGCGCCCGGTAGAGGGAGAGATCGAACAGCTCGTCCAGGACGAGCCGGCGGCCCAGCCGGAGGTCGGTCGCGGGCTCGGGCATGGAGGGATATGTTATACATTCCGGGAGCGGGGAGCCCGCCGAAGGAGGCGTCGATGAAATTCACCTGGTTCAACCTGATGCCGTGGCCGTACCTGCCCGACGACTTCCGGGAGAAGAACCGCTCGGTGTGGGTCGACATCCCCAGCACGCTCTACGACCCGAAGAAGGGCCACTTCGTCTACCACCAGTACATGGACCAGCTGGAGTACGCGGAGAGCCTGGGCTTCGACGGCATCGGCTGCAACGAGCACCACCAGAACGGCTACGGGCTCATGCCCTCGCCGAACCTGATCGCGGCCGGGCTGGCCCGCCGGACGAGTCGCGCCGCGATCTGCGTGATCGGCAACTCCATCGCGGGCTACAACCCGCCCATCCGGGTGGCCGAGGAGTTCGCGATGCTCGACGTGATCTCGGGCGGGCGCCTGGTGGCGGGCTTCCCGGTGGGCACCCCCATGGACACCAACTTCTGCTACGGACAGATCCCGGCGCTCACCCGCGACAAGTACGGCGAGGCGCACGACCTGATCATGAAGGCGTGGGCGGAGGACGAGCCGTTCGCCTTCGACGGCAAGTACAACCAGCTCCGCTGGGTGAACTGCTGGCCCAAGCCCATCCAGAAGCCGCACCCGCCCATCTACATCCCGGGCGGCGGCTCCATCGAGACGTGGGACTTCTGCCTCGACCACGACTACAACTACTCGTACCTCTCCTTCTACGGCTACCTGCGGGGCAAGTCCCTGCTCGACGGCTACTGGGAGCGGGTGGCCCAGCGCGGCAAGGACGACTCGCCCTACCGTGCCGCCTTCGCCCAGATCATCTGCGTGGCCGACACCGACGCGCAGGCCGAGGAGCTCTACGCCGAGCACTGCCTCTACTTCTTCAACCGGTGCCTGCACGTCTTCCCGCCCTTCGCGGACCCGCCGGGCTACCGGACGGTGAAGACCATCAAGTACGGCGCGCTCTCGCAGCTGCGCATGGAGGCGCAGCGGATCATGCAGGGCCTCACCTGGAAGCAGCTGGTCGACGAGCGCTTCATCATCGCGGGCAGCCCGGAGACGGTGCGCCAGCAGCTCGAGGAGTGCATCACCGGGCTCCGCATCGGCCACCTCTTCTGCCTGCTCCACACCGGCAACATGCCGGACTGGAAGACGCGGCACTCCACCAAGCTCTTCGCCGAGAAGGTGATGCCGCAGCTGCGCCACCTCTGGTCCGACTGGAAGCACGACGACCGATGGTGGATCCATCCCATGGACGACCGGCTGCATCCCGAGGAGGGCCGGCCGGGCGCGGAGAAGGCCCGGCAGGAGTGGCGCTGATGAAGACCCGCACCGTCGAGACCCGCAAGGGCTGCCGCTGCCGGGTGCTGGAGGGCGGCAGCGGGATGCCGGTGGTCTTCCTGCACGGCGCGGGCGGCCTGCTGGCCGACAACCCGTTCCTCGACCGGCTCGCGTCCCGCTACCACGTCTTCGCTCCCGAGCTGCCGGGCTACGGAGAGTCCACCGGCGAGGAATTGCTGGAGGACATGCTCGACTTCACGCTCCACGGCTGGGACGTGGTCGCGGCGCTCGGCCTGCGCCGTCCGCACCTGGTCGGCCACTCGATGGGCGGGATGATCGCGGCCGAGATGGCGGCGGTGGCGCCCGGCGATCTCGACCGGCTGGTGCTGGTGGCCGCGGCCGGGCTGTGGATCGAGGCGCACCCGATCCCGGACATCTTCGCGCTGCTGCCGGCCCAGCTCGTCGAGCTGCTCTTCCAGGATCCGGAGCGCGGCCAGCAGCTGCTCACCGGCGGCGTCGACTTCTCGGACATGGAGGCGTTCAAGAACTTCTATCTGGGCCAGCAGCGTCGCCTCGCGATGGCGGGCAAGATCCTGTTCCCGATCCCGAACCGCCGCGTGTCGAAGCGGCTCTACCGCGTGACCGCCAAGACCCTCGTGCTCTGGGGCGCGGCCGACCGGTTGATCGTGCCGGCGTACGCCCAGCAGTGGGGCCGGCTCGTTCCCGGCGCCACCGTGCAGACCATTCCCGACGCCGGGCACATGCTGCCCTACGAGCAGCCGGAGACCTTCGTGGACGCGCTCGTTCGCTTTCTGGGATGAGCGAGCCCGCGGGCAACGGCTGGATCGGGCGGCCGCTCAAGCGACGCGAGGACCACCGGCTCCTCACCGGGGCCGGCTCCTACGTGGACGACCTGCGGCCGGCCGGCTGTCTGCACGTGGCGCTGCTGCGCTCGCCGCATGCCCACGCCCGCATCACCCGGCTCGACGTGGAGGCGGCGCGGCGCGCTCCCGGCGTCACGCTGGTGGTGACCGGCGCCGACACCCGGCACCTCGGTCCGATGCCGGTGAACCGGATGATGCCCGACATGAAGGTGCCGCCGCACCCGATCATCGCCGACGGTGTCGTGACCTCGACCGGCATCCCGGTGGCCGCGGTGGTGGCCGAGAGCGCCTACGCGGCCCACGACGCGCTCGACCTGATCCAGGTGGAGTACGAGCCGCTCCCCGCGCTGCCGGAGCCGGAGACCGCGCTGGCCGGCGGCGCGCCCGCGGTCTTCCCGGGCGTCGACGGCAACCGGGTGCTGCACCGCGCGCTCCGCGAGGGCGACGCGGCGGGCGCCTTCGCGAAGGCGGCCCACGTGGTGGAGCTGCGCGTGGCCCAGTCCCGGGTCTCCGCCGTCGCGCTGGAGCCGCGCTCGGTGCTGGCCACCTTCGACCGCTTCACCGGGGAGCTCTCGATGTGGGTCTCCTGCCAGGCCCCGTTCCGCATCCGGGCCGAGGTGGCCCGCCTGCTGGAGCTGCCCGAGAGCCACGTGCGGGTGATCGCGCCCGACGTGGGCGGCGGCTTCGGGGTCAAGACCGGCCCCTATCGCGAGGACGTGCTGCTGGCCTGGCTGGCGCGCCGCCTCGCGCGGCCGGTGAAGTGGGTGGCCACGCGGCGCGAGGACCAGGCCACCACCAACCAGGCGCGCGGCTCGGTGTGCGAGGGCGCGCTGGCCCTCGACACGGACGGCCGCATCCTGGGGCTGCGCGCGCGCATCGCCTCCCCGCTCGGCTCCTCGCTGATGAACGCGGCCGCCGGCTCGCCGTGGAATCACGCGCGCCTCTTGCCCGGCGCCTACGTGATCCCCGCCTGCGACATCGCGGTCTCGGGCGCGGTCACCACCACCGCGCCGGTCGCGGCGTACCGCGGCGCCGGGCGGCCGGAGGCGTGCTTCTACATCGAGCGGCTGATCGACACCGCGGCGCGGGCCCTCGGCCTCGATCCTGCCGAGCTGCGGAAGCGCAACCTGATCCCGGCCGACCGCTTCCCGTTCCGCACCGTCACCGGACAGAGCTACGACTCCGGCGACTATCCCCAGGCGCTCGAGCGCGCGCTGGCCACCGCCGACTACGCGAAGCTGCGCCGCGAGCAGGCCGAGCGGCGCGCCCGCGGCGAGGTGGTGGGCATCGGCGTCGTGTCCTACGTGGAGCCGTGCGCGCTCGGCTGGGAGAGCGGCTCCATCAAGGTCGAGCGCTCCGGGCGGGTCACCGCGATCACCGGATCCAGCGCCCACGGCCAGGGCCACGAGACCACGTTCGCCCAGGTCGTGGCCGACCACCTGGGCGTCACCCCCGACGAGGTGACGGTCCTCCACGGCGACACCCGATCCGGCCCCGAGGGCTTCGGCACCTTCGGCAGCCGCAGCGTGGCGCTCGGCGGCGGCGCGCTGGTGCGCGGCTCGGTGGAGGTGCGCGACAAGGGTCGCCGCATCGCGGCCCGGATGATGGAGGCGGCGCCGGAGGACGTGGTCGGCGTGCCGGGCGGCTTCCAGGTGGCGGGCGTGCCGGACCGGCGCGTGAGCTGGAAGGAGGTCGCCACCGCGGCCTACGCGGGCGGCCAGGCCCTGCCCTCGGGCGACACGCCCGGGCTCGAGGCCACCATGTACTTCCAGGCCGACGCCGAGGTGTGGAGCTACGGCGCGGTGGTGTGCGTGGTGTCGATCTCACGCGACACCGGCCGCCTCGCCATCGAGCGGCTGGTGTGGGTCGACGACGCGGGCACGATCATCAACCCGCTGCTGGCCGAGGGGCAGCTGCACGGCAGCCTGGCCCAGGGCCTGGGCCAGGCGCTCATGGAGGCCATCGTCTACGACGGCGACGGCCAGCTGCTGACCAGCACGCTGATGGACTACGCGATGCCGCGCGCCGAGGACATCCCCGCCCTCACCATCGAGAAGATGCACGTCACGACGCCCCGCAATCCGCTGGGCGCCAAGGGCCTGGGCGAGGCCGGCTGCATCGCCATCCCCCCCGCCCTGGTCAACGCCGCCGTCGACGCCCTCGGCCCCCTGGGCATCACCCACGTCGACATGCCCCTGACTCCCGAGAAGCTCTGGTCCGCGCTTCGCTAGGGGTCAGGTCTTACATTCCGACATTTTCGTGGGACCGGGTGTCAGGCCTCTCGCAGAAAAATGTCGGAATGTAAGACCTGACCCCGATCAGGCGACGTCGACGCCGAAGGTGGCTTTCACCTGGCGTCGTACTCGCGCGGGGTAGAGCCTCGTGAAGGCCACCGCTCCGACGAACGCCGCCACCGAGGCGGCGACGTCCACCCAGATAGGGATGGCGGCGACGTACTCGGCGGCGATGTCGGCGAGGACCATCACCGCGAAGGCGGCGCCCCACACGCTCGAGATCGCGCGGTTGACCGCCATGAACCGGGGCGTGGCCCAGAACTGCTCGGCGACCTGCTCACGCGCGTACTGGATCGTGAACGGCCGCCCGATCGCGAGCGAGATCACCACGATGGCGAGGAGCCCCGCGTCGACGGCCAGGCGCACCGTGGCCACCGTCCACTCGGGCCGCGCGGCCAGCGTGTAGACGGTCAGCAGGCCGAACAGCGCGAGGCTGCCCACCTCCAGGATCTTCAATGACTCGCGGCGCACGCGCATGCGCAGGACGAGGAGCGCCGAGGCCACGAGCGCGCCGGTCAGCCCCGCGGTGGGCGAGACGCCGCGCATCAGCACGAAGAACACGATGAACGGCGAGAGCCCGAGCAGCACGTTCACGCCGCCGTCCTCGCTCCGGTGACCAGCAGTCGCATGATCTCCCCCCGGATCGTCTCGAAGCTCGGCTCTCCCGGCAGCTTGCCGGCCAGGTGGAGCATCACGAGCCCGTGCATCGCGGACCAGAAGGCCAGGCCCAGCAGCTCGGGAGTGCCGTGGAAGACGCCCGCCGCCACCAGCGCCTCGATCGAGGCGGTCATGGTGGCCCGCGCCCGGCCGCTCGCCCGCATCAGCTCCGGATAGCGGTCCGGGTGCGGCTGCGAGACGTCGAACATCAGGCGATAGCCGTCGGGATCCTCCAGCGCGAAGCGCACGTAGGCCTGACCCACCGCCTGCCCCGCGACGGCGGGGTCGCCCGCCCCGGCCGCCGCGCGCTCCAGCGCGGCCGCGAAGCGATCGAAGGCGGCGGCTCGCACCGCGGCCAGGATCTCGTCCTTGTTGCGGAAGTAGCGGTACGGCGTCATCGGGCTGCAGCCCAGCGCGTCGGCGAGCTGACGCATGCTGACCGCGTCACGCCCCTGGGTGGCGAAGCGGTGCTGCGCCACCGCGCAGAGGCGCGTGCGGAACTCCGTGACCTGCTCGGCGGAAAGCGTCCGCGGCATCGGCTCAGAGCTCCGGCGGGATCGAGCGCGGGAACTGCCGCACGTACTCGAAGAAACGCGCCAGGTGCCGGTCCGAGGCCACCAGCGTGCGCGGCCGGAAGCGGATGGTGTCGAGCACCGGCGCGTCCTCTGCGATGAGTCGCTCGACGAACCCCCGCAGCGTCGCCAGACGCCCCGGCACCGCCTCGCGCCCGCCATCCCCGTGATCGGGACGGACGCCGTAGGCGTAGAATCCCATGGTCCGGCCGTGCTCGATCGGCGCGCCGGCGAAGAGCATGTAGACATCCTCGCCGGCCATGGACAGGTGCTGGGCGAACACGTTCACCCCGGTGATGCGGCCATGCTGGATGAAGTGAGGCGCCTCGATGCGGTACTCGAGCGAGTGCGGTCCGACGGTGATTGCATCCGGATCGACCGCGGAGAGGCCGTGGAGCGTGCGTAGATGCTGGAAGTCCACCCCGTTGGAGACGGAGACCCACGGGTCGACCGCGCGGGTGCCGCGGTAGTGCGTCTCCGTGACCAGCTCGCGCTCCTCCACTCCCGGGATGGCCGGCACCGGAAAGGTCGGCTCGCTCCCGTTGAAGAGCCACACGAGCCCCCACGCCTCCGCGCTCGGGTAGGTCGGGATGCGGGCTCCGGGCGGGATGCGGTCGCCGGCCGGGATGTCGACGCAGGCGCCCGCGCAGTCGAACCGCCAGTGGTGGTAGCCGCAGCGGATCTGGCCCCCGATCACCTCGCCCACCGAAAGGTCCGCGCCGAGGTGCGGGCAGTACGCGCCCTGCACGACCGCGCGGCCGTCCGCGTCCCGGTAGAGGACCACGCGGGTACCCAGCACGTCGCGCCCCACCGGCCGGCCCGAGACGACCTCGCTCGCGAGCGCCACCGGGAACCAGGACCGGTGGTAGCCCGCTGCCTCCGCCCGTCGCCCCGCCTTGTCCGTCCGCCGAGCCGTCGTGACGCCCATGACCTGCCTCCTTGGGTCCCCTTGGTCGGTCCCCTCGGGGAGCCGTATGGACTGACACTGTATATTTACGATGTAAACACGTCAAGCTCTTTTCCGACCATGGGAGACCCCGCATGAAATCCATCGACATCCACGCCCATCTCGTCCCGGCCTCCCTCTGGCGCGCCGCGGAGGCGGGCCGCGAGTGGCACGGCTTCCGTCACGAGCCCGGCGACGGGCTCGGCACGTTCCTCGGCACCAACGGCAAGCGCACCGGCTTCACCTCGCCCAAGGTGCGGCTCACTCCCGAGGAGCGCCTGGCCGACATGGACGCGCAGGGCGTCGACATGCAGGTGGTCTCCATCCACACGCCGCTCTTCGGCTATCACCTGGAGCCGCCGCAGGGCCTGGCCCTGGCCCGCGAGGTCAACGACGAGATCGCGGGGATGACCCGGACGTGGCCCACGCGCTTCACGGGCCTCGCCACCCTGCCGGTGCAGGACGTGAAGGCGGCCATCGCGGAGCTGGAGCGCGCGGTGACCGTGCTCGGGCTGAAGGGCGCGGAGCTCGACACGCTCGTCAACGGCGAGAACTGGGACGAGCCGCGCTTCCTGCCCCTCTTCAAGGCCGCGGAGGCCATGGGCGCGGTGCTCTTCTTCCACCCGCAGCCCCAGCAAAACTTCATGGTGGAGCGCGCCGGCCGCTACGGACTCTTCAACAGCCTGGGGGTGATCGTGGAGGACGCGATCGTGGTCGCGGTGCTGATCCTGGGCGGCATCCTCGAGGCCTGCCCCGACCTCAAGGCCTGCATCGCCCACGGCGGCGGGCCCGCCTGCTACGCGATGGGGCGCCTCGACCGCGGGTGGCAGGGCACGCCGGCGGCGCGCGTCCATATCCCCACGCCGCCCAGCAGCTACCAGAAGCGGCTCTACTACGACACGGTGGTGGGCAGCGAGGCCGCGCTCCGCTTCCTCCTCGACCAGGTCGGAGCCGACCGCGTGGTCCTCGGCAGCGACTGGCCGTTCGTGCCCTGGCACCCGTCGCCGGTCACGTGGCTGCAGGGGCTCACCAGCGTCAGCCCGGCGGAGAAGGAGCAGATTCTCCACCGCAATCTGGAGGGGCTGCTGGGTCTGTAGGTGTCGGCGAGTTTCGGGAGGACGAGGGGCGGGGGGCGGCGGGGGGCCCGGCCCTTGTCCGGTGAACCACTCACCGGGCCGGGCCCCCCGCCGCCCCCCGCCCCTCGCCCTCCCGCGCGTGCGGTTGGTTCCTGCTTGCGGTTGTTTCCTAGCGGAAGACGCCGGCGCGGTCGAGCTCCATCAGGGCCTGGGCGCCGGTGCTGAAGCAGGGGCCGCCGCCGGGGACGGCGGCGGACTGGATGGCCTCCAGCAGCTCGCGCTTGGTGGCGCCGTGGTCGATGGCCCGGCGCATGTGGGCGATCACGCCGTCCTTGCGACCGCGGAAGGCGAGGATCCCGATGATCACCATCTCGCGGTACTTCACCGATAGCTCGCGGCCCTCGCCGATGGAGAGCTGGCTCAGGGGCTGCCGGGCCTTCACGTACTCCGGGTCCTCCCGCGCCACCCACTCCCAGAACGGGTAGCCGTAGGTGTTGCTGCCGCCCCCGCCGGCCCGCGCCACCTTGCCATTGGTGGACCTACCGGTGCCGGCCTTGCCGTTCACGGCCTTCGTCGCCTTGGGTGCCATGGGTTGCCCTCCTCCGGCCTTACCGGGCCTCGCGGGCGGTGGGCGCCTTCATGCCGGCCAGGCGCTCGATGATCGTGAACACCACGCTCGTGTCCTGCTCCCCGAGCCCGGCGGCCAGCGCGGCCTGCTGGTAGTGCTGGGCCAGGGCCGAGAAGGTCACCGGCACGTGGAGCTCCTTGGCGATGGTGTGGAAGGTCTCGAGGTCCTTGTTCATCAGCGCGACCTTGAAGCCGGGCTCGAAGTCGCGCGGGATCAGGGCGCGCGGAATGCGCTCGAGCGCCTTGCTGCCCCCGCTGCTGGCCTTCACCACCTCGTAGATCGTCATGGGGTCGAGGCCGGCCTTCACCCCGAGCACGAAGCCCTCCATCATGGTGGCCGAGTTGACGCAGGCCATCATGTTGTTGATCGCCTTCACGGTGTTGCCCGCGCCCGCCGGGCCCACGTGGAAGACGTTCGGGCCCATCGCCTTGAGCACCGGCTCGGCGAGGGTGAGCGCCGCCTTGTCGCCCCCGACCATGATGGCCAGCGTCGCCGCGCGGGCCCCGGTCACGCCGCCGCTCACCGGGGCCTCCAGGAAGTGCACGCCCCGCGCCTTGGCCCGGGGCTCGATCTTCCGGGGGGTGGAGGGCAGCACGCTCGAGAGGTCGATCAGGATCGTGCCCGGCTTGGCCCGCTCCACGAGGCCGCCCGCGTCCAGGTACATGGCCTCCACGTCGGGGGACGCGGGCAGCGAGGTCAGCACCACGTCCGCCCCCTCCAGCGTGGCCTGCGCGGAATCCGCGCGGCGGGCCCCCGCCTCGACGAGGTTCGCCATCGCCTTGGGATTCAGATCGAAGACCGTCATCGGGAACCCGGCCTTCAGGATGTTGCCGGCCATAGGGTTGCCCATGTTGCCGACACCGATGAATCCGACCGAGAGAGCCATGCGCGCCTCCTTGGGCGATCAGCAGGGAGACAACGGGGGTCGTAGGGACCCGCCGAGCATAAACCTCCGCGACGAGCGGAGCAACGTGCGGTAGACTCCGCCCTAGTGTTACGTGCATTCGCGCTCGACCCGGTCGGGACGCTCTCCATCGAGGAGATGTCCTCGGCGGGCCTCCTGAAGCTGTCGACGCGGACGTACTGGCGTCGCATCTGGCCGGCCGGTCTCGGCCTGGCCTCCTACATCGTCGAGCGCTTCGGTCCCGACGGCCTGCGGGACCGCGACGTCCTGGACCTGGGCTGCGGGGTCGGCCTGGTCGGCATCGTCTGCGGCCGGCTCGGCGCGCGCGTCACCTTCCTCGACCGCGAGGCCGGCGCCCTCGCCGCGGTCCGCCGCAACTGCCGCCGCAACGGCCTGCCGCCCGCCCGCACCATCGGCGGCGACTGGAACCACGGTGGTCATCGCGTGGAGCCGGACGCCTACGACCTGGTGGTCGGCGGCGACGTGGTCTACGACGATCTGGAGTGGCCGGCCATCGGCACCGCGCTCATGCGCACGCTGCGGGTCGGCGGCATCGCGCTGCTGGCGGACCCGGGCTGGATCGTGCAGCGGAAGCTGCGGCAGGCGTTCCGCAAGAGCGGCTTCTCGGTGATCCGCAGCCGGCGCCGGGTGAGCTGGCCGCCGTGGCGGACCACGCACCTGCGCCCGAAGGACATCGACGTCTACGAGCTACAGCGACAGGCGGGACGGGAGCCGCGCGGGCGGGAGGCTACCGGCGGGGCTCTTCAGCGGACGAGTCCGGCCGTGTAATCCGGCCGACCCGGAGATGGCCGACCTCCAGGTCGGCGATCTTCAGCGAGCGGATCTCTCCCCGCCCGAGCCTGAGCGTCCGCACCACCAGCCGGCCGATCGCCACCGCCCCGATCGCGAACGCGCCCAGGGCCAGCGCCCCGAAGGCCAGCGCTCCCACCCGTCCCGCGCCCACCAGGCCGTCGCGCACGAGCACCCGCTGCACGTGCCCGTAGGAAGGCGCGAGCGCACGGTCGTCCAGGCTCGAGCGCTCCGGCCACTCCGGCTCGCCGAACCGGTCGCTCATCGGTCCGGCCGCGGCCAGCCGAGCCAGTCGCACACCGCGCGGCCCATCACCAGCTCGAGGCTCCGCCCGGTCAGCCAGGGGAGCTCCTCGGTGAACATCGTCACGCACTGCCGCCACGGGATCGGCATGCGGGTGATGTCGGTGCCCCAGAACATCCGCTCCGGCCCGAAGGCGTCGTGGATGCGCCGGAGGTGGTCGTGGATGTTCCGGTACGGGTACGGCGCGCTCGAGTAGCTGGGAGCGCCGGTGGCCTTGATGGCGACGTTGGGGTGCCTGGCGAGCGCGAGCATCTCGGGCAGGCTCGCCCACGCCGCCTCGTCCTTGGTGCCGGACGGCCGCCCGAGGTGATCGACGATCAGCCGGAGCCGCGGATGCCGCTCCGCGATCTTCCCCACCGTGGGCAGGTAAGTGGCCGCGAGCAGCGCGATCGGCAGGCCCGCGCGCTCGGCGGCGGGCCAGAGCCAGTCCATGGTGCCGTCGGTGGGCCAGGTGCGCTGATGCGGCTGCAGCAGCGCGAAGCGGAGGCCGAGCATGCCGGGGCGCTGCTTCCAGCCATCGACGCGGGCGCGGCTCGCCGGATCGTCGAGGGGAAAGTTCCCGAGGATGGCGAGCCGGTCCGGATGGCGGCGCGCCGCCTCGACCGCGAGCTCGTTGGCGTCGGGATCCCAGGAGGCGGGCGGGTGGATCACCGCCGCGTGCACCCCCGCCTCGTCCATCTCGCGCAGCAGGTCGTCCGCTGAATAGGTCTCGACCTGGCGGTGGTTGGCGTTGGTGGGCTTGTGGTTGGCCCAGATGTGGACCTGCGCGTCGACGATCAGCACCGGCGGCTCACCCCGGAGACTAGATGACGCCGCGCTTGGCGAGGTCGGCGATCCGGGCCGCGTCGTAGCCGAGCCCGCCCAGGATCGCCTCGTTGTCCTGCCCCAGCTCGGGGGCGGGTCCGCGGATCGGCCGGCGCTCCGGGCCGTGCGAGACCGGATGGCCCAGGATCGTGATGTCGCCGAGCGCGGGCGAGCGCACCGGCTGCGCCATCTCGAGGTGCTGCACCTGCGGGTCCGCGAAGGCCTCGTCGATCCGGTAGATGGGCCCGCACGGCACGCCGGCCTGGTTCAGCAGCTCGATCCAGGTGGCGCTGTCCTTCTGCCGGGTGACCGGCATCAGGACCTCCATCAACACGTCGCGATTCGCGGAGCGGGCCTTGGCGGTCGCGAAGCGCGGGTCGCTGCGCAGGTCCGGCCGCTCGATGGCGCGGCAAAGACGGTCGTAGAGGTCGTCGCCCGCCGCCGCGATGTTGATGTGCCCGTCCCTGGTCTCGAAGACGCCGGTGGGAATACCGGTCGGGTGATTGTTGCCCGCCTGCGGCGGTACCTCGCGGCTCATCAGCCAGCGGGAGGCCTGGAAGTCGAGCATCGAGAGCATCGCCTCCAGCAGCGAGGTGTGCACCCACTTCCCCTGCCCGGTGGACTCGCGCTCGATCAAGGCCACCAGGATGCCCTGCGCGAGCAGGATGCCCGAGCAGAGATCCGCGATGGGAATGCCCACGCGCACCGGCCCCTGCCCCGGCAGCCCGGTGATCGACATGAGCCCGCCCATGCCCTGGGCGATCTGGTCCACCCCGGGGCGGTCGCGATAGGGCCCGCTCTGGCCGAAGCCCGAGATGCTGCCGTAGATCAGCCGCGGGTTGACCGCGCGCAGGTCCTCGTAGTCGATGCCGAGCCGGCGCTTGACGTCGGGCCGGTAGTTCTCGACCACGATGTCGGCCTTCTCGGCCAGCCGCTTGAAGATCGCCACGCCCTCCGGCTCGCGCAGGTTGAGGGTCAGCGCCTCCTTCCCGCGGTGGAGGTTCTGGAAGTCGAAGCCGTGACGCGCCCCGCCCATGCCGTCGCCGGCGCGGCCGCCGGGCATCTCGATCTTGATCGCGCGGGCGCCCCAGTCCACGAGCTGGCGCACGCACGTCGGGCCCGCCCGCGCCCGGGTGAGGTCGAGCACGGTGTACCGCGCGAGGGGGAGCGCGCCGGCGGCGGGCAAGCGAGCGTTACCGCTCCCGGGCCGGCCAGTACACGAAGCCGCAGCCGGTCTGGGTGCAGTGGGCCGCGGTGTACTCCACCACGGTGGCCGGGCGGTTCATGGCCGCGGCGAGGCTGATCCAGGCCCGCACCTCGCCGGTGCCGGAGCGCATCGCGTCGGAGTCGAAGGTGAACAGGTGCTCGAGCGCGGCCAGGTCGTTGCGCTCCAGGCGCTCCAGGATCCAGCGGTCGAGCGGCTGATCGATCCAGCCCGCGTTGAACATGCCCGGGAAGTGGGAGAGACCGCCCGAGGCGTACATCGCGATGCGCTCCGGCCGCTCGTTCAGGATCTGCCCGATGGCCTGCCCCAGCTGGGCGCAGCGCTGGGCGCTCGGCAGCGGCGGGAAATACTCGTTCAAGAACACGCACACCAGCGGGATGCGCAGCTCCGGGTCCACCTCCGGCACCAGGTTCGACACCATGTGCGAGACGCCCCGGGTGGGGTTGCCGCGCGGGTCGAACTTGCCCACGTTGGCCACGTCGAAGCCGCGCTTGATCAGGCCCTTCAAGAGGTGGCGCGACAGCTCGGCGTGCTGCGGGAACGTGATCCTGGTCCGCTCCTGCGGCGGCGTCGTCATCGGATCGCGCGCGCTCCGCCCCCAGATCGGCTCCTCCCCGGTGTAGATCGAGAAGGTCGGGTTGTTGGCGTCGTCGAACATGTCGCCCTGGTCGTCGCCGATCATGACCAGCACGTCCGGCCGGTAGGCCTTCACCTGCTCGCGCAGCACCGCGAAGGCGGCCTCGATCTTCTGGATGTGGCCCTCGATGATGCTGGGGGTCGCGATCTCCACCCGGGCGCTCTGCGGGAGGTGCTCGCGGGCCACCTTGGGGATGCGGTCCACGACCTTGGGCCAGTACTGCGCCTTCTGGAACATCATGGGGGCGTGCGACGAGGCCAGACCCAGTCCGAGCATGTGAAGTCCTCCCGCCAGGAAATCTAGCACGCCCGCGGGCCTATGCAATCGGCTAGGATTCCCGCGGGAGGCACGACCCATGATCCTCGAGCGCTTCAAGGTGCCGGAGAAGGACCAGGTCCGGGTGTCCGATTCCGCCCTCCGTGAGACCGTGACCCGGATCTTCGAGAAGCTCGGCGTCACCCCGGAGGACGCGGCCGACGCCGCCGACGTGCTGGTGATGACCGACCTGCGCGGGGTGGAGACCCACGGGGTCTCCAACATGCTGCGCGCCTACGTTCGCGACTACCGGGCCGGCAAGCTCGACCCGAGCCCGGGCTGGCGGATCGAGCGCGAGGCGCCCGCCACCGCGGTGGTCGACGCGGGCAAGCGCCTCGGCATCATCGTGGGGTCCCGGGCGATGCGCCTGGCCATGGACAAGGCCCGCCGCGGCGGGGTCGGGGTGGTGACGGTGCACAACAGCGGCCACTTCGGCGCCATTGGCCACTTCGCGATGCAGGCCGCGCGCGAGGATATGGTGGGCGTCTGCTTCACCGCGGCGGGCCTCCACGTGGTGCCGACCTTCGGGGCTCGTCCCCTGCTCGGCACCAACCCCATCGCGCTGGCCGCTCCCGCGGGCCGCGAGGCGCCGATGCTGTTCGACGCGGCCACCTCGGCCATCGCGGGCAACAAGATCCGGCTCGCGATGCGGATCGGCTCGCCGCTCCTGGCCGGCTGGGTCACCGACAAGGCCGGCACGCCGATCATGGAGGAGAAGCCGATCTTCGATCGCGAGGACGTCTACCAGGCGCCGCTCGGGGGCACTCGCGAGCAGGGCTCCCACAAGGGCTACGGCTTCGCGATGATGGCCGAGGTGCTCTCCACCCTGCTGGCCGGCGCGCTGCCCACGATGCTGGACCCGGCGAGCGGCTCCAAGAACCAGTTCGCGGCGTACGACATCAAGGCCTTCACCGACGTCGACCGCTTCAAGCGCACGATGGACGACATGCTGCGCACCCTGCGCACCAGCGCCCCCGCCCCCGGGCAGGAGCGGGTGCTCTATCCGGGTCTCTCCGAGGCCGAGGAGCTCGAGCACCGGCGCGCCCACGGGATCCCCCTCCACAAGGAGGTCATCGAGTGGTTCGGGGAGTGCACCCGGGAGATGGGCCTGCCGCCGCTGCCCGTCATGCCCTGAAGTCCTGGCCGGAGAGCGTTTCACGCCGGGACTCCCGCGGGGTCTCACCCGTGACGCCCGGGAGGGGCGGCCTGATGGCGACGATCCGGAAAGAGCTGCACCTGGAAGCGCGGGCGGACGATGTCTGGGACGCGGTGCGGGACTTTGGATCCGTGCACGAGCGCCTGGGCCCCGGCTTCCTGCTGGACGCGCGCTGGGACGGTGACGCCCGCGTCGTCACCTTCTTCAATGGAATGGTCGTGCGCGAGCCGCTCGTGACCCTCGACGATCTCGAGCGCCGGCTGGTCTACAGCGCGACCGGCGGCATGAGCCGCCACTACAACGCGGTGATGGAGGTCTTCCCCGACGGCGACGACCGCTGCCGCCTGGTGTGGACGATCGACCTGCTGCCCAACGAGCTCGCGCCGACCGTCGACGGGCTGGCCGAGAAGGCCTGCGAGACGATGAAGCGGACGCTGGAGGGCCGGATCATCGCCTGATCCCTGGGCGACCGAGCGGCCGGGCAGCCGCCCGGCCGACGCCTCGGCCGCCGTGGCATACTCGTAGGCCATGGCGGCGCGCGACGCGGACATCCCCCTCCTCTACGGTCGCGGCCACGTGCCGGTGCGCCCGCCGGCCGGCTGCGTCCCCACCGTGATCGAGAAGCGCGCGATGCCGGTGCTCCCCGACGCATCCGCCACGGTCGCGCAGGCCCTCGCCGCACCCGTCGGCGTCCCACCGCTCCGCGAGGCCGCGCGCGGCAAGCGCTCCGCCTGCATCCTGATCTGCGACGTCACCCGCCCGGTGCCGAACGGGCTCTTCCTGGGCCCGCTCGTCCGCACCCTGCTGGATGCCGGCCTCCCGCGCGCCGGCATCACGGTGCTCGTCGCCACCGGGCTACACCGCGCCAACGAGGGCGAGGAGCTCCGCGAGCTGGTCGGCGACCCGTGGGTGCTCGACACGGTCACGGTGGCGAACCACGACGCGACCGTCGATCGCGACCACGTGCTGCTCGGGCGCACGCCCGGCCGCGGCACCGTGGTGCGCCTCGACCGCCGCCTGGTGGAGGCGGAGCTGCGCATCGCCACCGGCCTGGTGGAGCCGCACTTCATGGCCGGCTGGTCGGGCGGGCGCAAGGTCATCGCCCCCGGCGTCGCGCACGCCGAGACCATCACCACCTTCCACAACTCCGCGTTCATGGCGCACCCGCGCGCGGCCAACTGCGTGCTGGACGGCAACCCGCTCCACGAGGAGCAGCTCGCGATCGTGGACATGCTGGGCGGCGCGCTGGGGCTGAACACCGTGATCGACGACCGGCGGCGGCTGGCCTTCGTGAACTTCGGCGAGGTGGTGACGAGCCATCGGCAGGCGGTGGACTTCGCGCGCGACTACTCGGAGGTGCGGGTGCCGCGCCGCTTCCGCACCGTGGTCACGAGCGCGGCCGGCTACCCGCTCGACAAGACCTACTACCAGACCGTGAAGGGCATGGTGGGCCCGCTCGACATCCTCGAGCCGGGGGGCGAGCTGATCGTGGCCTCCGCGTGCTCGGAGGGGCTCGGCTCGAAGCACTACGTGGAGGCGCAGCGCCGCCTGGTCGACCTGGGCCCGGACGGCTTCGCGGCCAGCATCGCGGGCAAGGCGCACGCGGACATCGACGAGTGGCAGACCCAGATGCAGCTCAAGCCCATGCGCGTCGGGCGGGTGCGGCTCTACACCGACGGGCTCGACACGACCGCGGCGGGGCTGACCGGGGTGGAGCAGGTCGCCGACCTCTCGGCCGCGGTGGCGGAGAGCATGGCGCGGCAGGGCGATCCCCACGTGGCGTTCGTGCCCGAGGGGCCGTACGTGGTGCCGGTGCACGAGGAGGGGTGATGCTGGACGCGGTGATCGTGGGCGCCGGCTTCGCCGGCATGTACATGCTCCACAAGCTGCGCGCGCTCGGCCTGACCGCGCGGGTCTTCGAGGCGGGCACGGGCGTGGGCGGCACGTGGTACTGGAACCGCTACCCCGGCGCGCGCTGCGACGTGGAGAGCATGGACTACTCCTACTCGTTCTCCGAGGAGCTGCAGCAGGAGTGGCGCTGGACCGAGCGCTACGCGGCCCAGCCCGAGATCTTGAAGTACGCCAACCACGTGGCCGATCGCTTCGACCTGCGGCGCGACATCCAGTTCGAGACCCGCGTGACGCGCGCGGTCTTCGACGAGACCACGTCTCGCTGGGACGTGGAGACCGATCGCGGCGACCGGGTCTCGGCCCGCTTCTGCGTGATGGCCACCGGGTGCCTCTCGGACGCGCAGGTGCCCGACTTCGAGGGCCTCGACTCCTTCGAGGGCAAGTGGTACCACACCGGCCGCTGGCCGCATCAGGGCGTCGACTTCACGGGCCGGCGGGTCGGGGTCATCGGCACCGGGTCCTCCGCGATCCAGTCGATCCCGATCATCGCCAGGCAGGCGCGGCACCTCTACGTCTTCCAGCGCACGCCCAACTACAGCATGCCCGCCCAGAACGCCCCCCTCGACGCCGAGTACGAGCGGCGCGTGAAGGCGGCCTACGCCGACTTCCGGCGGCAGGCTCGCGAGTCGCGGGTGGGCTTCGTGACCGAGCGCAGCGGCGACTCCGCCCTCGCGGTGCCGGCCGCGGAGCGGGAGCGCGAGTACGAGAAGCGCTGGAGCCGCGGCGGCCTCGGCTTCTCGGCGGCCTACGCGGACCTGCTCATGAGCAAGGACGCCAACGACACCGCGGCCGACTTCTTCCGGGCCAAGATCCGCGCCATCGTGCGCGATCCCACGGTCGCCGACCTCCTCTGTCCGACGAGCTACCCGCTCGGCACCAAGCGGCTCTGCGTCGACACCGGGTACTACGCCACCTTCAACCGCGACAACGTCACCCTGGTCGACGTGCGCACGCAGCCCATCGGGGCGATCACCCCGAAGGGAGTGCGCACCGGCGGGGTGGAGTACGCGGTGGACGACCTCGTCTTCGCCACCGGCTTCGACGCGATGACCGGCGCGCTGCTCAACGTCGACATCCGCGGCCGCGGGGGCCGGCGGCTCGACGCGGAGTGGGCCGGTGGCCCGCGGACCTACCTGGGCCTCACCGTCGAGGGCTTCCCGAATCTCTTCCTGATCACCGGGCCGGGCAGCCCCTCGGTGCTCAGCAACATGATCGTGTCGATCGAGCAGCACGTGGACTGGATCGCGGACTGCGTGAGCCACCTGCGCGACCGCGACCTCGCCACCATCGAGGCCACGCCCGAGGCGCAGGAGGCGTGGGTGCGGCACGTCAACGAGGTGGGCCACATGACGCTCTACCCGCTCGCGCCGTCCTGGTACATGGGCGCCAACATCCCGGGCAAGCCGCGGGTGTTCATGCCCTACATCGGCGGGGTCGGCGTCTACCGCCAGAAGTGCGACGAGGTGGCCGCGAAGGGATACGAGGGCTTCGCGCTCCGCTGACTCCGTCGCGGAAACTCGATCGTGGTAGGATCGTCGGAGATCGTCGAATCCGGGAGGCGCGAGCGCGAGCCGAGCGGGAGCCGGGGAGGGTGGCCAGGAAGGGATGCTACAAGCGCCAGGTCCGCCTCCGGGCGGATGACGAGGCAGGGGCCGATCGAAGCATTCGGCGGATGGCCCCTCGGCGGGCACAGTCGTGATGGGTGGAGCAAACCAGCGCGGTGACGCGCTGACAAAGACCACCCAGCGTGCCGGCGGGTTGCTGCAGCCCGCGAGCTGAAATCCCCTTCTCTTCCCCGTCGTCACCCTCGACGCTCGCGGTCCGTCGTCTCTCCGCCATCGGAGAAAGGGAGCGAGCCATGTGCGGAATCTTCGGCTACGTGGGAGGCGGGAGGAGCAGCGCGGACGCGGCGGGCATCGTGCTGCGCGGCCTCAAGAAGCTCGAGTATCGCGGCTACGACTCCTGGGGGGTCGCGGTCGCGCACGACGGCACCGTGAAGCTGGAGCGGCGCGTCGGCAAGATCGGCGAGGCCAGCGTGGGGTTGCCGCCCGGTCTCGTCGGGATCGGGCACACCCGCTGGGCCACGCACGGCGGGGTCACCGAGCCGAACGCGCACCCGCACCTCGACTGCCGCGGGCGCCTGGCTCTCATCCACAACGGGATCGTCTCCAACTACCGGGAGCTCCGCGACACCCTCGACCTCTCGCGCCACCCGCTCCGGTCCGAGACCGACACCGAGGTGATCGTGCACCTGCTGGAGGAGCGGCTGGCGCGCACCCCCGAAGCGCCCGAGCAGCTCGTGAGGGCCCTGGTCTCGGTCTTCCGCGAGCTCGAAGGGCTGAACGCGGTGGCGGTGCTGGACGTGCGGTCCGGGCAGCTGGCGGTGGCCAAGAGCGGCTCGCCCATCGTCCTCGGCTGGGGGACCGGGGAGAGCTTCCTCGCTTCGGACTACAGCGCGCTGCTCGAGCACACCCGGCGGGTCACCTTCCTGGACGACGGCCAGGCCGCGCTGATCGAGGGCCGCGGGATCCGGGTGTTCGACGTGGCCACCGGCTCCGAGATCGCGCCCGCGGTCGAGGAGGTCGAGTGGGAGGCGGCGGCGACCGAGCTCTCCGGCTACCCGGACTACCTGAGCAAGGAGATCCACGAGCAGCCGGCGGTGCTCCGGCGCCTCGGCGCCGAGTGGGCCGAGCACGTCCGCGGGCTCGCCGGCATGCTGCGCGAGGCGCGCGACGTCTTCGCGGTGGGCTGCGGCACCGCCGGCCACGCCGCGCTCGCGGCTCAGTACCTCCTCGCCCGCATCGCCGGGCGCCGGCTCACCTTCGCCACCGGCTCGGAGTTCAGCTACCTCAAGGACTTCGTCGGGGACGGCGCGCTGGTGATGGCCTTCTCCCAGAGCGGCGAGACCATCGACGTCATCGACGCGGTGCGGGACGCGAAGCGGCGGAAGGCGAAGGTCGCCGCGATCGTCAACGTCGAGGGCTCGTCGCTCTGGCGGCTCGCCGACCGGGCGTTCCCCATCGGCGCCGGCCCCGAGCGGTGCGTGCTGTCGACCAAGAGCTTCACCGGCAAGCTCGCCATTCTGATGATGACCGCGCACGAGATGATCGGCCGCTCCGACGTGGGCGCCTCGCTCGTGCAGGCCGCCGCGGAGGAGACCGAGCGGCTGCTCCGGGACGAGCGGCGCACCCTCATCCGGCAGATCGCGGACCACATCCACCGGCACGAGCACATGTTCGTGATCGGCCGCGGGCCCAGCTACCCGCTGGCGCTCGAGGCCGCGCTCAAGATCAAGGAGGTCAGCTACATCCACGCGGAGGGCTTCGCGGGCGGCGAGCTCAAGCACGGGGTGATCGCGCTGATCGAGCCGGGCACCCCGGCCCTGGTCCTGGCCCCGCGGGACGAGACCTACGACGACGTGATGTCCGGGGCGCTCCAGATGAAGGCGCGGGGCGCGATGATCATCGGCGTCTCGCCCGAGCCCCACGAGGCCTTCGACGCCCACATCCCGGTGGCGGATCTGGGGCCGGCGACCGCCATCATCAACGCGGTGCCGGCGCAGCTGCTCGGCTACTACCTCTGCCTGCTGCGCGGCCACGATCCCGACAAGCCGCGGAATCTGGCCAAGAGCGTGACCGTGAAGTAGCGGGCGGGCGCCGGCCGTCCTGGCCGACCGGCTCAGCTGGAGGCGGAAGCGGTGGCCGCGCGCCAGATGCGACGCGCGTCCTTGTCGATGTGGAGCGCGACCACTGCCGCGACCGCCAGCAGCCCGCACGCCATCGTGAAGGCCGCGCCGTAGCCGCCGGTCACCTCGAACAGCGCGCCGGCCAGCCACGAGCCCAGCGCGGAGCCGGTCTGGTGGACGAGGAAGATGAGCCCGAAGATCGAGCTGACCGAGAAGCGCCCGTAGATGTCGGCGGTGAGCGCGGAGGTCATCGACCCGGTGCCGGCCAGCGTGATCCCGCCCAGCATCGCGACCACCATCAGGGCGGTGGCGTTGTCGCGGATGAGGAACAGGCCGGAGAAGATCGCGATGCGGCCCGCGTAGATGCCGGACAGCACCGGGCGCCGGCCGAAGCGGTCGGAGAGCGCGCCCAGCATCACCGTGAACACGATGCTCGAGCCGCCCAGCACCCCGAGGGCCCACGAGGCCACCATCGGGGTGTAGCCGTGGTCGGTCAGCATCGGGATGCCGTGCGCGGAGATCAGGCTCATCGAGAAGCCGCAGGTGAAGAAGGAGCCCGCCAGCTGCCAGAACGCGAGCGTCTTGAGCGCCTCGTTGGCGCTGACCCGCTCGATCTTGGCCGCGGCCACGCCCGGCCGCGGCGGGGCGCCGTCGGCGGTGAGGCCGACCGACTCCGGCGAGTCCCGCAGCACCCACAGGCAGAGCGGCAGCGAGACGAGCAGGATCAGCCCCGCGATCACCACGTACGTCGCGCGCCAGCCGTGGCTGAGCACGAGCCAGGTCACCGCGGGCACCAGCAGGCTCATGCCGGTCATCGACGCGCTGCCGAGCACCGAGAGCGCGGTGCCGCGTCGCCGGCTGAACCAGCGCGCCACCACCCCGGAGGCGATCACCGGTCCGGTGCCCGCGAGGCCGAGCGGCACCAGGACGCCGTAGACCGCGGCGAACTCCCACACGTTGCGCACCATCGCGGTCAGGATCAGCGAGGCGACCAGCAGCAGCGTGCCCGCGGAGGTGACGACCCGGACGCTGAAGCGGTCGAGGGCCATCCCGGCCAGCGGCATGAACACGCCGTAGAGGAAGAGGCTCAGCGCGATGACGGCCGAGAAGCTGGCCCGGTCGAGGTTGAGGTCGGCCACGATGGGCTTGAGGAACGGGCCCACCGCGTGGCGCACGCCGGTCGACATGAAGGTGGTGACCGAGAACGCTCCCACGACCCACCAGCCGTAGAAGATGCCCTGGCCCCGCGCTCCGTCGCGCATCGCCCCTCGACTATAGCGCATCCGTCGACGGGACGAGCCTAGAAGCTCGGCTTGGTGGAGAACGGCGTGAGCTGCAAATCGTGCGTCCAGCAGGAGCGGTCCTGGGTGTGCAGGTACCAGAACGCCTCCGCGATCTTCATCGGGTTCATCACGACCTCGGGCTGCTTCTGGGCCCGCGGCAGGGCGCGGGTGCCCGGCGAGTCGATGAGCCCGTCGATGATCACGTTGGCCACGTGGACGCCGTGCTCGGAGTACTCCTCGGTGAGCACCTGGGCCAGCGTGCGCATCATCACCCGCGGGTAGTAGAGCGATTGCCCGGTCATCCGCTTGCGTCCCCGGATGGACGACGCGTTGTTCGAGATCAGGAACGAGCCGGCCCCGCGCTTGCGCATGGCGGGCAGCACCTCCTTGGCCACCAGGAAGGGGCCGCGGCTCGAGATGTGCTGCGCGACGTCGAAGATCTCGTTCGGCACGTGCTCCAGCAGCTCCTTGTCGGGCGGCAGGTCGCGGCCCTCGAGGTAGCCCGCGTTGTAGACCAGGACGTCGGGCTCGCCCCACGTGTCGCGGACGGTCGCGAAGGCCTTCTTGATCGACGCCTCCGAGACCAGGTCCAGCTCGACGACGCTGCTGGCCCCGCCCTGCGTCCGGATCGCCTCGTCCAGCGCCTTGGCGTTGGCGGCGGTGCGCGTGGTCAGCACGGCGTGGAAGCCCTCCTTCGCGAACTTCTGAGCCACCGCCCCGCCCACGCCCCAGCGGATTCCCACCGGCACGTCGCGATCGTCGAGCGCCTTGCCGTGAGCCAGCTTGGTGTTGCGGCCATCCGCCTGCCACTTGGACGTGGCGCCCACCACCACCGCGACCGGTCGACGGCTCGTGCTCATCTCCACTCCTCCTCTAGGCTGGGCCGCCGCCGAAGAACTCGAGCAGCAGCCGGTTGACCTCGGGCGCGTTCTCGTAGGCCGACCAGTGGCCGGCCTTCGGGATGCGGTGCAGATCGAGATCGGGGACCGCGGACTGGATCTCGCCGATCAGCAGGTGCGCGGGCCGGAACGCGGAGTCGTCGCGCTCGCCCCACAGCAGGCGGATCTTCCCGCCCCGGCGCGCGACCTCGGCCAGGTCGCCCAGCAGCGTGCCGCCCGCGCTGACTTTTCTGCTATCGAAGCGCGTCCGGCGCACGCACTCCACCTGGATGTCGAGCGTCTCCTCGGTCACGCTGGCCTCGTCGCTCAGCATGTTCACCAGCAGGTTGTGCCGGCAGATCTCGCGGAAGAGGCGGTCGTCGCCGCCCGCCTCCTTGTAGCTGCGGATCGGGCGCTCCCCGAACTTTCGGGCCGGGAAGCCGCCGGGCGAGACGAGCGCGAGGTGGCTCACCCGCGGGCCGAGCCGGCGCGCCATGCGGGAGGCGATGGCCGCGCCGAAGGAGAATCCGGCCAGGCGCAGGGGCGCCTCGCCGGGGACGACCTCCCGCAGCAGCGCGTGCACGAGGTCGAGGTACTGCGGACCGGTGGTCTCCCGCGGCACCGACGCGGACTCGCCGTAGGAGGGATGGTCGAGCGCGTGCACCGTGAAGCGCTCCGACAGCGGCCCCACGTTGCGGATCCAGTGCTTCCACGAGCCCATGCCGCCGTGGAAGAGCACGAGGTCGGGCCCGTGACCGGACCGGTGCACGGCCATGCGGGGCGCGGGATCGGGGCTCACGCGGGGTCAGGCGCAGCGGGGGCGGACACGCTCGGCGAAGGCGACCATCTGGGCGTCGAGCTCGGGGCCGTCCGCGGCGAGCAGCTCCAGGACCAGCTCCTCCACCCCGCACGCGGCCAGCTCCGCGATCTGATCCACGACCGCCGCGGGCTCGCCCGCGATCACGCGACCGGCGTGGGCGGAGGCCGGGGCCGTCTCGCCCGCGCGCAGGATGCGCACGTCGTTGCGGAGGGTGAGCGCGGGCGGGGTCGCGCGGCCGCGGGCCCGCGAGAGACGCGCGAGCTCGGCGACGCCGGCGCGCAGCTCCCCGGGCGCGCGATTGATCGGATGCCACGCCGCGCCCAGCTCGACGGTCCGCCGCAGGGCCGCCTTGCTGTGGCCGCCCACCCAGATGGGCGGGTGCGGCGCCTGGATCGGCCGGGGCTCGAAGTGCAGATCGCGGAACTGCACGTACTTGCCGGAGAACGAGGGCGCGGGGCTCGTCCACAGCTCCTGCATCGCGCGCAGGTACTCGTCGGTCATCGGGCCGCGCTCCGCGAACGGCACCCCCAGCATCGCGCTCTCCGCGGCCACCCACCCCGCGCCCACGCCCACGATCACGCGGCCGTCGCTCAGGGCGTCCAGCGAGGCGATCATCTTGGCGGCGACCACCGCGTGGCGGTAGGGCACGATCAGCACCGTGGTGCCGAGCCGCACCCGGCGGGTCGCGCCCGCGACCACCCCGAGGGTGACGAGCGGATCGAAGATGGTGGTGCCGAAGTTGGCGACGTTGGCGCGCGGCACCACCACGTGGTCGCTCACCCAGACCGAGTCGTAGCCGAGGGCCTCCGCGCGCACCGCCGCGGTCCGGATGATCTTCGGCGTGGCGAGATGCCGGCAGGTGGGCAGCCAGATCCCGAAGCGCATCAGCGGTTCAAGTAGCGGAGCGGCAGGCCCGGGCGCGGCCACTCGAAGGACACCAGGGCGCCGCCCATCGAGAGCGTGGCGTACGCGGTGCGCAGGTCCTTGCCGCCGAAGCACACGTTGGTGACCATCATGTCGGGCAGCGTGTACTGGTCGACGCGGCTGCCGTCGGGCCAGATGTCGCTCACCGCGCCGGTGATGAGGGTGGCCACGCACACGTGGCCCTCGCCGTCCACCGCGAGGGAGTCGAACATCTGATAGCCGCCGAGCCCGGTGATCACGGTGCCCTTCTCGCCCCGGTAGGGGCCGTTCGCGGACTCGATCTGGCCGGGGGCGGAGACGTTGAAGGCCCAGCAGCGCGCGGTGGGCGTCTCCACCACGTAGAGGGTCTGCTCGTCCGGAGAGAGCCCGATGCCGTTCGGCCGGTCCAGCGGGAAGATCGCCTCGCGGATCATGGAGCCGTCGGCCTTCGCGTAGTAGACCGTGCCCCGATCCATGTCGCGCTCGCGCGTCTTGCCCAGGTCGGTGAACCAGAAGCCGCCCGCCCCGTCGAAGACGAGATCGTTGGGTCCGCGCAGGCGCTGGCCGTCGCAGCGATCGTAGAGGGTCTCGAACTTGCCGGTCTCGGGATCCACGATCTGGATCGAGCCGGTCAGGTAGTCGTCGGCCTGGGCCACCGGGAAGAGCTTGCCCGGCCGCTCCACGAACTTCAGCCCCCCGTTGTTGGTCACGTAGATCTTGCCGTCGGGCCCCATCGCGGCGCCGTTGGGGCCGCCGCCGAGGATGGCGATCACGCGGACCTTGCCGTCCGGGGTCACGCGCGAGAGCGAGCGCCGCTCGATCTCGACCAGGATCACCGAGCCGTCCGGCATGGCCACCGGGCCCTCGGGGAATCGGAGGCCGGAGGCGATCTGCTTGATGGCGGGCGTGTGGGCGGCCATCGCTAGCGGGCCTGGCGCATGAGGGTCGCGCAGCGGTCGAGCACGGGCAGCACCTCGTCGGCCTTCGCGGGCGGGAGATTGAAGAGCAGGCGGGCCACGCCCGCGTCGCGGTAGCGCTTGATGAGGTCGCCGTCCTCGGCGACCCCGAACACGGTGATCGGCAGCGCGGCCGGATCGCGCCCCGCCGCGCGCGCGAGCGCGGCGAACTCGGGCAGCTTGCCGAGCACGTCGCCGTAGGCGGGACGGCGCGCGTGCGGCACCCAGCCGTCGCCGTAGGCGATGGCGCGGCGCGCCCCGTAGGGAAACGCCCCGCCCACCAGCAGGGGCGGGCCCGGCTTCTGTATCGGCTTGGGCCAGGTCATCATGGGCGGGAACTTCACGAACTGGCCCGCGTACTCCGGCTTCGACCTGGACCAGATCGCGCGCATGGCCTCGACTCGCTCACGCATGACCTCGAAGCGAGACGCGAACTCGGTGCCGTGGTCGGCCATCTCCTCCGCGTTCCAGCCCGCTCCGATCCCGAACAGGAAGCGGCCGCCCGACACCTGGTCGAGGGTCGCCACCGCCTTCGCGGTCTGGATCGGATCGCGCTGCACCACCAGGCACACCCCCGTGGCGACCCGCAGGGTCGTGGTCGCGGCGGCGGCGGCCGCGAGCGTCACGAACGGGTCCATCACGTCGTAGTACTTCTTGGGCAGATCGCCCCCCTGCGGGAACGCGGACGCGCGCGACAGCGGGATGTGCGAGTGCTCGGGGGCCCAGAGCGACTCGAAGCCGCGCTCCTCCAGGGCCCGGCCGAGCGCGGCGGGGCCGATCGAGTAGTCGGTGAAGAAGATCGCGGCGCCGAAATCCATGAGGTCTCCTCGCGGCCCGAGCGTGGGGCGGCCGCGGCCGAATCTACCGCCGTGGGGCGGGCGGGTCAACCGTGCTACGATTCCCCGCGACGTGCGACCCCTCGAGGAGGAATTCATGGCGACGACGCTCGTGGCTCGGCTGGCGGTGACGACGATGATCGCGCTGGGCGCGCTGGCGTGGTGGCCGGCGGGCGTGACGGCCCAGGAGACGATCCGCATCGGCTGCCCCACCAAGACCTACTTCCCCACCATCCTCGCCACCGTGGCCAAGGAGAAGGGCCTCTTCGAGAAGGAGGGCCTCCGTCCCGAGATCACCATCTACCGCGGCGGCGGCGAGACCTTCGAGGCGATCGCGGCCAACTCGGCCGACCTGGGCCCGGTGGCGGTCCCGCTGGTGGCCACGTCCCGGAAGCGGGGCGTGCTCACGAAGATCGTGGGCGGCAACGGCGACGAGTGGTCGGGCTGGATCCTCGGGGTGAAGACCGGCTCGGCGATCAAGTCGGCCAAGGAGCTCGACGGCAAGAAGGTCGGCATCACCTCCGCCGGCTCCGGCACGGACACGCTCGCCCTCTGGGCCCAGAGCGAGGCCAAGGCCACCTTCCAGAGAGTCGGCGTGGGCGGCGGCGGGCTGGTGCCGAACCTGCTCAACGACAACCTGGCCGCGGCGGTCATCTACTCCCCGCTGTCGTACCAGGTGGTCTCGGAGGGCAAGGTCCGGGTGCTGATCGACTTCGCCACCGCGATGCCGCCGAACCTCATCGGCGGCTGGGCCGCCACCGAGAAGAATCTGAACGAGCGCCGGCCCTTCATCCTGAAGGGGCTGAACGCGCTCTACGGCGCGCTCGAGTACATGCGGAACAATCCGGACTACGCGATCAAGACCATCGCCAGCAACAACGAGCTGCCGATGGAGATCGCCAAGATGGAATACGAGAAGACCTTCCTGCGCCTCTCCCGCGACGGCAAGATCACCCAGGCCTCGGTGGAGAAGGCGATGGAGCTGGCCGCCGCGAGCGGGGTGAAGGACATGGCGCCGGCCGCCGAGGTCTTCATGAACGTGCCGATCACCCCCACCAAGCCCTAGGGGCCATGCGGCGGCACGAGCGGCTGATCGTCGCCGCCGCGATCCTCGCGCTCTTCGCGCTGTGGGAGGGGCTGGCCCGCCTGGGCCTCGTCGACCCGAGCCTCGCGCCCGCCCCCAGCGTGGTCGCCGCCGCGCTGGTGCGGCTGGCCGGCCGGCCCGAGGTGCTGGCGAGCCTGGGCGTCACCGCGTGGGAGGTGGCGGCCGCGTTCCTGCTGGCCACCCCGCTCGGCCTGGGCCTGGGCTTCCTGCTCGCGGAGGTGCCGGCCCTCGGCGCGCTCTTCCGTCCGCTCGTCAACTTCCTCTTCGGGGTACCCAAGTCGATCTTCCTGCCCGTGTTCATCCTGGTGTTCGGGGTGAGCATCCCCCAGAAGATCGCCTTCGGGGTGTTCACCACGATCTTCGTGCTGATCGTGGGCGGCATCGCGGCGGTGCAGTCGGTGCCGCCGGAGCTGATCACGGTGAGCCGGGCCTACGGGGCGAGCCGCGCCCAGATCGCGCGCGAGATCTACCTGCCCGCGATGGCGCCGATCCTGCTCGAGTCGGCGCGCCTCGGCATGGTGTTCAACATCACCGCGGTGCTGCTCTGCGAGATCTACGGCGCGCGCGACGGCATCGGCTACCGCATCGCCTCGTGGGGCGAGAACCTCCAGATGCCACAGCTCTACGCGGCGCTGGTGATCGTGGCCGCCGCCGCGGTGGCGGTGAACGAGGCGCTGCGCGCGGTGGAGTCGCGCCTCGGCGCCTGGCGGGAGCGCGCGTGAGCCGGGCCCTCGTCGCGATCCGCGGCGTCTCGCAGCGCTTCGGGACCGACGGCGCCGGCGTCGCCGCGCTCGACGGCATCGACCTCGAGATCCCGGACGGCCAGTTCGCGGCGGTGGTGGGACCGAGCGGCTGCGGCAAGTCCACCCTGCTCTCGCTGGTGGCGGGCCTGCGCCAGCCCTCGCGCGGCACCGTGCTGTGCGACGGCGAGCCCATCACCGCGCCCATGCCCCGCAAGGTCGGCATGATCTTCCAGGAGGCGAACCTCCTGCCCTGGCTCTCCGCGCTCGACAACGTGGCGTTCCCGCTCAAGCTCCGCCGCGTGGCCAAGGCGGAGCGGCTGCCCGCGGCGCGGCGCATGCTGGCCCTCACCGGGCTCTCCGGCTTCGAGGACCGGCTGCCGCACGAGCTCTCGGGCGGCATGAAGCAGCGGGTGGCGATCGCGCGGGGCCTGGTCCAGGACCCCGCGGTGCTCCTGATGGACGAGCCCTTCGCCTCCCTGGACGAGCAGACCCGCATGGTGCTGGGCGACGAGCTCTTGCGCATCTGGTCGGAGACGCGCAAGACCGTGCTCTTCGTCACCCACAGCCTGAACGAGGCGGTCTACCTCGCGGACCGGGTCATCGTGCTGAGCGCGCGACCCGGCCGCATCGTGGACGACGTCGCGGTCGACCTGCCCCGTCCGCGGACCTTCACGATGAGCGCGGGCGAGCGCTTCGGCGCGCTCAAGGACCGCATCTGGCAGCACATCAAGCACGCGGAGCGGCCGTGACCGCGACCGGGCGCCGGCTGGGCCAGGCCTCGCTCTATCTCGGCATCCTCGCCGCGTGGGAGATCCTGCCGCGCGCGGGCGTGATCCCGCGCCTGTTCGTGCCGCCGCTCAGCGAGGCGCTGACCACCCTGGTGGCCGACCGCCGTGAGTACCTCGGCAGCCTGCCCACCACCTTCGGGGAGATCGCGGTCTCCTACCTGATCGTCTGCGGCGGCGGCATCCTGCTGGGCCAGCTCATCGGCTCGTCGGCAGGCGCCCGCCGAATGATCCTGCCGGTGCTCCGCAGCGCCTACGCGGTGCCGCTGGTCGTGCTCTACCCGGTGATGATGGTGTGGTTCGGCCTCGGGTCCGAGTCGAAGATCGCCTTCGCCTCGATCTACGCCTTCATCCCGACCCTGCTCACCGCGGTGGCCGGGGTCACCGCGCTGAGCCCGGCCCTGGCCGAGACCGCGCGCGCCTTCGGGGCCACGCGGCTGCAGCAGATCCTCTACATCGCGCTGCCCGCGAGCCTGCCCTCGATCGTGGCCGCCCTGCGCCTGGGCGGCGCGCTGGTCATCGTGGGCGTGATCGTGGCCCAGATGCTGGGCGCGGCCGAGGGGCTCGGCTTCCTCATCACCCGGCACCGGACGCTCTTGAACAGCCCCGGGGTCTACGCCGGCATCGTGCTCGTGCTGCTGATCACCGGCCTGCACGAGGTCCTGCTGCGCGGCCTGGAGCGCCGGGTGGCCGCCTACCGTCAAGGAGGCTGAACGTCATGACCCTCCCCGTGCTGCCGACCACCGTGGTGGGAAGCTACCCGCAGCCCGACTGGCTCGTCGATCGCGCGCTGCTCTCGAAAGGCGTGCCGCGGGTGCGGCAGCAGGCGATCTGGCGCATCCCCGAGCCCCTGCTCGAGCAGGCGCAAGACGACGCCACCATCGTGGCCATCCGCGAGATCGAGCGCGCCGGCATCGACATCGTGAGCGACGGGGAGATCCGCCGCGAGAGCTATTCGAATCGTTTCGCCACCGCGCTCGACGGAGTGGACATCGCGCAGCCCGCCCTGATCACCGATCGCTACGGCAACCAGACCGCGGTGCCGCGCGTCGTGGGGCGCGTGCGCCGGACGCGGCCGGTGGAGCTGCGCGACATGCAGTTCCTCCGCCGCCACACCGACCACCCGGCCAAGATCACCCTGCCCGGGCCCTTCACCATGACCCAGCAGGCGCGCAACGAGTTCTACCGCGACGTGGAGTCGCTGGCCATGGACTTCGCGGCGGCGGTGAACGCGGAGGCGCGCGAGCTGGAGGCGGCCGGCGCGGACCTGATCCAGCTCGACGAGCCGTGGCTGCGCAACGATCCGGAGGGCGCCAAGCGCTACGCGGTGCCCGCGATCAACCGGGCGCTCGAGGGCCTCCGCGTCCCCACCGCGCTCCACCTCTGCTTCGGCTACGCGGCGGTGGTGAAGCACCAGAAGCCGACCGGCTACTCGTTCCTCCCCCAGCTGGCCGCGACCACCGCGCAGCAGATCTCCATCGAGGCCGCGCAGCCCAGGCTCGACCTGGGGGTGCTGAGCGACCTGGCCGGCAAGACCATCATCCTGGGCGTGATCGATCTGGGCGACCCCGCGATCGAGACGGTGGACCAGGTGGCCGAGCGGATCCGGGCCGGACTCGCCCGGGTGCCCGCCGAGCGGCTGGTGGCCGCGCCCGACTGCGGGATGAAGTACCTGCCGCGCGAGACCGCCTTCGGCAAGCTGCGCGCGCTGGTCGACGGCGCCCGCGCGGTGCGCGCCCAGATCGCCTGACGCGGCCGCGGCTCAGCTGAGCTGGCTGCGGAAGCGCCAGGCGCTCACCGCGACGAGCCCGGTGGCCAGCACCGCCAGGGCCAGCAGCTGCGGCCACACCACATCGACCCCGGCGCCCTTCACGAGCACCGCGCGCGCCACGCTCGCGAAGTGGGCGATCGGGTTCAGGAGGGTCACCGGCTGGACCCAGTGGGGCATCGCCTCGATGGGCGTGAGCGCCCCGGAGAGCATCGCGAGCGGCGGGTTCACGAAGAAGCCGATGAGCTGGGTCTGGTTGGCGGAGCGGGAGACGGTGGAGAGGAACGTGCCGATCCCGATCCCGGTGAGCACGCAGAAGCCGCAGGCCACCACCACCAGGAGCAGGCTGCCGCGGAACGGGACGTGGAAGACCACGCGGGCCAGCGTCAGCACGAGCCCCACCATGCCCATCAGCAGCACGAAGAGCGGGATGATCTTGGCCGCCACCACCTCGAGCGCGCTGGCCGGCGTCATCAGGAGCTGCTCGACGGTGCCGCGCTCCTTCTCCCGGATCATGGTCGCGCCCGCCACCAGCGAGCCGTTCAGGATGATGAGGGTGCCGAACACCCCGGTGACGATGAACCAGGTGTTGACCAGCCCCGGGTTGTAGAGGAAGGTGGGCCGTACCTCCACCCGCGCCCGCATCATCCCCGGCGGCTCGACGACCTCGCCGCCGGTCCCCGCCTCCGGCGTCGGGCTCGGCGCGGCGTCCGGCGTCCGCGCGTTGAGCCACGCCACCGCGCCCTCCACGTAGCCCTCGGAGATCTGCGCGGTGTTGGCGTTGGCCGCGTTCAGCAGCACCTGCACCGTCACCGGCCGGCCGCGCGCTTGCCGGCGGGCGAAGTCGTAGGGCACCACCACCCCCACGTCGAGCCGGCCCACGGCGAGAGCGCGCTCCAGCTCGTTGGAGGTGTCGTAGGTGCCGGCAAGGCGGAAGGTCTGGTTCTCGGTGATGGCCGAGATGAGCTCCCGGCTCTCGTAGGTCCGGCTGTCGTCCACCACCCCCAGACGCAGATCGCGCACGTGGGAGTCGAGCGCGAAGCCGAAGAGCAGCACCTGGAGCATGGGCGGCACCACCAGGGACATGGCGAGGCGCCGGTCGCGGCGGATCTGCCGGAGCTCCTTGCGGGTCAGCGCCCAGAAGCGTCCCCCGAAGAGCCGGCCGAGCCGCTCCCTCACGCCTTCACCTGCATGCGCCGCATGGCGAGCCAGGCGAACGCGTAGTAGACCGCGCCGATCACCCCGATCATGCTCACCGCCCACCACACCGCGGGCCAGCCCCCGCCCTGCAGGAACGCGTCGCGCACGATGACGATGTAGTAGCGGGCCTGCACCAGGCTCGAGATCCACGAGAGCGATGGCGGGATGTTCTCGATGGGGAAGATGAGACCGGAGAGCAGGAACGCGAGCAGGAATCCGCCGAGCGAGACCCCCTGCACCGCGGCGGCCTGATTGGGGATGGCTCCGCCCACGAGCGTGCCGAACGTCACCACGCAGAACAGGAAGAGCAGGCTGCCCGCCACCAGCGGGGTGGGATCGCCGGCCAGGCGCAGGCCGAACAGCGTGAACATGAGCCCGCTCACCAGCAGCCACTGGGCGATGCCGATGACCACCCCGGCCAGGATCTTGCCCAGCAGGAACTCGTGGACCGAGATGCTGGAGACGTAGACCTGCAGGATCGTCTGCTGCTCGCCCTCCCGCGACATCGCCAGCGCGGCCAGCACGGTCGGGAAGATCGAGAGCGCCAGCACCAGCATGCCGGGGCCGTAGAACTTCCGCGGCTCCCGGCCGGGATTGAACCAGAGCCGGGTGGCGGTGCGGATCGCGCCGGTGTCGCCCGCGCCGGAGAGCTGACGGCTGAAGGCGCGCGTGATCTGCCCGGCCCCGCCCCGCACCAGCAGCGCGGTGTTGGTGTCGGTGCCGTCGACCAGCAGCTGGGCCTCGGCCACCCGCCCCCGCTGGATCTCGCGCGCGAAGTGCTCGGGCAGGATCACGGCCCCGCGGGCCCTCCCGCTCGCGATCGCGGCTTCGGGCGAGGTCGCGATCGGCAGGCTCACGACCCGAAACGTCAGCGAGCTGCGATAGGCGTCGACGTAGCGGCGCGAGAGCGGGGTCTGGTCGAGGTCCTGCACCACCAGCGGGATGTCGGTCACGGTCAGCGAGATCGACGTCCCGAGCAGCGCGGTGAGGACCACCGGCAGCACCGCCGCCAGGGCCAGGGCGAGCCGGTCGCGCAGCAGCTGGGTCACGTCCTTGCGCGCCTGGGCGAGGATGCGTCGCACGGCCGGCCGGCGGCGGGCGCGGTCAGGCCGCGGCCCGCGTCCCCTTGGCCCGCCCGTTGCGGGCCACGATCAGGATGAAGACGTCCTCCAGCGAGTAGTCCTCGTCGGTGATCCCGCGCACGTGCAGGCCCTCGCGCTCGAGACGGGCGGAGAGCCGGCGGCGCGTCTCGGCGGAGTCGCCGTCCACGATCACGTGGATGCGGTCGCCGAAGAGCGAGACCCGCCAGTGCTCCATCTCGCTCTTCAGCAGGGCCATCGCGCGCGGGGAATCGTCCACGCGCACCTCGAGCACCCGCCCGCCCTGCGCGGCCTTGACCCCGCTCGGGGTGCCCTCCGCCACCAGCTCGCCGCCCACCATGAAGCCGAGGCGATTGCACTGCTCGGCCTCCTCCAGGTAGTGCGTGGTCACCAGCACCGCGGTGCCGGCGTCGGCGAGCCGGTTGATCATCGCCCAGAAGGCCCGGCGCGCGATCGGGTCCACGCCCGAGGTCGGCTCGTCGAGGAAGAGCACGCGCGGCTCGTGCATGATCGCGGCCCCGAAGGCCACCCGCTGCTTCCAGCCGCCCGGCAGCGAGCCGGTGAGCTGGCCGCCCCGCCCGGCGAGGCCCGCGAAGTCGAGGACCCAGCGCTTCCGCTCCTCTCGACGCGCGGGCTCCACCTGGTAGACGCCGGCGAAGAAGTCGAGGTTCTCGTCGATGGTGAGATCGTCGTAGAGTGAGAACCTCTGCGACATGTAGCCCACCTGCTGGCGCACCGCTTCCGAGCGCAGCGTGCCGCGCTCGCCGGCGAGCTCGACCTCGCCGACGCTCGGCTCGAGCAGCCCGCACAGCATCTTGATGGTGGTGGTCTTGCCCGCCCCGTTGGCGCCGAGGAGCCCGTAGACCTCGCCGGGCCGCACCTCCAGGTTCACGTCGCTCACCGCGTGGAACGCGCCGAAGCTCTTGCCCAGCCCGCGCGCGCCGATGGCGATCGCGCCGGGCGACGACGCCTCGTGCCGGGCGCCCGGAAACGGGGGCACGTGCTGCTCGCCCTGGAGCGACTGGAGGATCGACACGAACGCGTTCTCCAGCGTGGGCGCCCCGGCCCGCACCGATTCGAGCCGCCGGCCCGCCGCGGCCATCGCCTCGCGGACCGCCCGCTCGCCCGCGGCCACGTCGCGCACCATGACGTCGAGGCGATCGCCGAAGCGCTGCACGTCCGCGATACCCTGGTGCCCGGAGAGCACGGTCTCCACCGCGGGCAGGTCGGGGCCCCGTACCTCCAGGCGCGACAGCCCGAGGCCCTCGCGCACCTCCGCGGGCGTACCGGTCTTGAGGATGCGCCCCTCGTGCATGAGGGCCACCCGGTGGCACCGCTCGGCCTCGTCGAGATACGGCGTGGCCACCAGCACCGTCATCCCCCGGCCGGAGAGCCCGACCAGCGCGTCCCAGAACTCGCGTCGCGAGACGGGGTCGACGCCGGTGGTCGGCTCGTCGAGCAGCAGCACCTTCGGCTCCGCCACCAGCGCGCAGGCCAGCGCGAGCTTCTGCTTCATGCCGCCGCTCAGGCGTGAGGCCAGGCGGTCGCGGAAGCGGTCCAGGTCGAACATCTCGAGGTAGCGGTGGCCGCGCCGCTCGATCTCCGGGCGCGGCACCAGCCGCAGCTCGCCCACGTAGCGGAGGTTCTCCTCCACGCTGAGGTCCGGGTAGAGGCTGAAGACCTGCGTGAGGTAGCCCACGTAGGAGCGCGCCTGCCGCGCGGGGCGGCCCAGGAGCTCGGCCTCGCCCCCGGTGGCCTCCATCACGCCGCCCAGCACCTGGAAGGTCGACGTCTTGCCCGCGCCGTCGGGGCCGATGAGCCCGAAGATCTCGCCCGCCTCCACGGTCAGGTCGATGCCGCGCACCGCCTCGACTCCGCCGTAGCGCTTGGTGAGTGAGGCGACGCGGATGGCGGGGGCGGCGGCCTCCGGGCTCACCGCCGCGTCCCGTGCGCGGGCCACGATCCGTCGACCAGGATCTCGCCGTCGGCGGGCATGCCGGGCTTGGCGTAGCCGAGGGCGCCGTGGATCAGGAGCTTCACGCCCACCACCTGCTTCACGCGGTCCTCGCGGAAGTAGGTGTTCTCGGGCGTGAACGAGGCCTCGGGATCGATGCGGATCACCGCGGCCTCGATCGGGGTCGTGGGCGCGGAGTCGAGGTACACCCGCGCGGGCTGCCCGATCTTCACGCGCCCGATCTGACCGCCGGGGACGAACGCGCGCAGGTAGACCTGGCCGAGGTTGACCATGGTCACGATCGGGGTGCCCGCGGTCACGACCTCGCCCGGCTCCGCGGTGCGGGTGGCCACCGTGCCCGAGAACGGCGCGATGACGTGGAGGTCGGCGCGGTTGGCGCGCGCCTCGTCCAGCATGGCCTGGGCACGCTCGGCGTCGGCCTCCGCCGCCGCGATGTCCGCCTCGGCCTGGAGGATCTGCCCCTGCACCGCGGCGACCTGGGAGGAGCGGATGGCGGGGTTGGTCAGGTTGGCCCGCGCGGTCGTGAGCGCGCCGCGGGAGGCCTCGACCTGCTTGCGGTTGGCGGACACCACCGCGGCCTGGGCCTCCTCGGTGTACCGCTTCTGCACCGCGTCCTGCTCGGCCACGTAGCCCTTCTGGACCAGGCGCGTGTAGGCGTCGCGCTCCCACTTGGCCTGCGCGTGCGAGGCCTCGGCCTGGGCCAGCTGGGCCTCGGCGGCGGCCAGCCGCGCCTCCGCCTCGCTCACGCGGCCCTGCGCATCGGCGCGCGACTGCTCCACGCCCAGCTCGCTCTGCTTGAGCTGCTCGCTCAGCACCGCGATCTGGTGCTTCGAGATGCGCACACGCGCCTGGGCCTGGCGCACCGCGGCCTCGGACTGCTGCTCGCGGGCGCGGATCTGGGCGTCGTCGAGCACCGCGATGACCTGGCCGGCCTCCACGTGATCGCCCTCGCGCACCGTGATCTCGCGGATGCGCCCGGAGATCTTGGCGCCCACCGCCGCGTCGTCGCCCTCGACGCGCCCGCTCACCGGGATCACCCCGGGCGATCCGCCGGAGTGGGCGAGCAGGTACCAGGCGCCGCCGCCCAGCGCGAGCACCAGGATCACGGCCACCAGCAGCAGCGGGCGGCGCCGGCGCGGAGCGGGGCTGGCCGGCGCGGGCGGCGCCGGGGTCGGCGGGGTCGGCGTGGGCGTGCTCATGACCGGCGCGCTCCGCGCGGCGCCGCGGGGCCGCGCACCGCCAGCCCCTCGATGATCAGGTCCTGGAGGTGCCGCACGTAGGTGTCGCCGTCCGGCGGATCACGATGGAGGCCGTCGCGCAGGATCCGCTGGCGGAATCGCATGGTGGCGAAGAAGAAGACCAGGCTGCCGACCAGGCTCAGGTGGGTCAGGAGCGGGTCGACCGGCCGGAAGGCGCCCTCACGCACCCCGCGGCTGACGATGCGCTCCACCGCGGCCAGGACCCGCACCGGCTGGGCCAGCGCGGTGGTCTCGAGGCGCGGACCGCCGGTGAGCACCTCGCGCAGCATCATCGTGCAGAAGTGCGGGTGCCGGTGCGTGGCGGCCTCGCCGATGGTGGCGATGACCTGGCGCAGGACGTCGGGGGCGGGCGCGGTGGAGGCGGCGATGCGCTCCACGTCGGCCACGATCTCCTCGAAGGTGGCGGCCAGGATCGCCAGGTAGAGCTCGCGCTTGCCCCCGAAGTGATAGCTGATCATCGCGGGGTTCACGCCCGCCTTCCGGGCGATGTCCGAGACCGAGGCGCCGTCGAAGCCGAGGGCGGCGAACAGCTCGGTCCCGGCGGCCAGAAGGGCCTCGCGCGAGCCGGCCGCGTTCCGGGGCCGGCCCGGGCGGCGCCGGCCCGCTGCCGCCTTCCGCCCTGCTCTCGATATCCCGAGCTGTCTGGCCATGACTTAATCAAATGTTTAATTAATTTATCGGTCGATGTCAAGCCCTCGTTCCGACCCCCTGATTGATGAGCCGGCGGCGCGCGCGCATGCTTGCCGCCATGACCACCTCCGTGCTCGTGCTCGACGACCCGCTCCCCGGCGTGCGGCGGCTCACCCTCAACCGGCCGGAGAAGCGCAACGCGCTCAACAACGAGCTGCGCGGCGCGATCCTCGCCGCCCTGCGCGCCGCGGACGCGGATCCCGCGGTGAAGGTGTCGGTCCTGCGCGGCGCGGGGCCGAGCTTCTCCTCCGGCTACGACCTCTCGGCCGACAACTCCAGGGATCAGCCCTTCTACTCCCCCGGCGGGGCGGGCCAGTGGGCGCGCCACGTGGTGGAGGGATGGTTCACCATCTGGGACCTCGGCAAGCCGGTGATCGCGCAGGTGCACGGCTACTGCCTGGCCGGCGGCAGCGAGCTGGCCGCGTGCTGCGACCTGGTCTACGTGGCGGAGGACGCGCGCATCGGCTACCCGCCCACCCGGCTCATGAGCCCGCCCGACAACCAGTTCCACCCGTTCCTGATGGGCATGCGCGCGGCGATGGAGATGTACCTCACCGGGGATGCGCTGACCGGCACCGAGGCCGCCGCGCGCGGCTTCGCCAACCGGGCGGTGCCCGCGGCGGAGCTGGAGAAGACCGTGCTGGGCGTGGCCGAGCGCATCGCGCTGGTGCCCACCGAGCTGACCCAGATCAACAAGCGCGCGGTGCACCGGGCGATGGAGGTGATGGGCCTGCGCGCGGCCATCCGCGCGGGCACCGAACTGCAGGCGCTCGCCTTCTCCACCGCGGCGAGCCAGGCCTACCGCGCCCAGTTCAAGCGCGACGGCGCCAGCGTCCGCGACCTGCTGAGCCAGCGCGACGCGGCCTTCGGCGACTACCGGGAGAGGCCGCAGTAGGCGGAGGAGCGGGCGGGGCGGGGGCGGCCGTTGTCCCGCCCTTGTTCGGTGAACCACTCACCGGGCGGGGCCCCGGCCGCCCCCCGCCCCGCCCGCTCCTCCGTCGTTGTGCTTCGCCAACGCTACGGACCGCAACCACCGCGGGGGGGAGGGCGACGATGGATGGCCTCAGGCAGATTGCAGTCGTCACGCAGGGTGACTCGTGGCATCTGGTCGGACTCGACGATCAGGGGCACGTCTGGTTCGGGACAACGCGCCGAACCGCCAAGGGACGAGCCGTCACCTGGGCCCTGATGGATGAAGCCGCCGAGGACACTGGGCCACTGCCAGCGCCGGGCACCCAGCCTCCGGAAGGAGGACCTGGGCACGGGCGGTGGCCAGCTCGACCTCGGGTGAAGTGAGCGGATCGGATCAGGCGGGGCCGACGAAGCCGATGTAGGCGCCGCCGGTGTGCGGCGGCGTGACCAGCATGGCGTGCTCTCCGGTGTTGCGCACGCCGCGCTCCGGCGCGGGCAGGCCCTCCGCGGCCATCCACGAGGTCGCCGCATCCATGCTGCGCGTGCGGTAGAGCACCTGGAACGGGCCCGGGCCGCGGCGCGCGAGCGCCTCCGCGGCGGGGCCGGGCTCGGCGGGCTGGGCCACGGTGAGCCCCGTCGGTCCCAGGGCGAAGACGGCCATGTCTGCCCTGATCACCGCGCCGCGCTGGATCTTGGGCTCGGGCAGGCCCAGCACGCGGGCGTAGTGGCGCCGGCTCGCGGCCACGTCCGGCACCGTGATGTAGACGCGCTCCACGCGCAGGACCCCGTTCGGGTGGTCGCCCGCCTTCGGCACTTGCCGGCGCCGCTCCTCGAGCGGGGTCAGGTGCTGGATGATGAAGATCGGCAGCACCTCGTCGCCGCCGAGGAACGCGGCGCGCCAGCGCAGCTCCTGCCCGGCCGGGGTGCGCCGGCCCCCGTCGCGGATCTCCCCCACCTCCACCCCGCGCCTGCGCATCGCGGCCACGTCGGCGCCGAGATCGTCGCTCTGCAGCGCGACGACGCGGAAGCCGCCGCCCTCGGCCAGATAGCGCGCGAGGCTCTCGTCGGCGCTGCCCGGCGCCACCGGCACCCCGGGGCGCAGGCTCAGCACCTCGATGTACTCCTCGCCGGTGAAGGCGATCGCGTTGTGGCTCGCGCGCCCGGTGTGCGCGCCCCCCGGATAGATGTTGAAGCCGAGCCGCCGGTAGGCCGCGATGCCCGCGTCCAGATCGGGCACGCAGATCATCACGTGATCGACGCGCGTCAGCACGAGCGGCTCGGGCCCGGCCAGGTCAGCACGCGCGGCCCGGCTAGCGCGGCCGCGTCCACGCGGGCTCGGCCGGCGGATCCTCGGCGGCCATCCGCGCGAACTGGCGCTTCATGGCGTTGACGCGCGCCAGGTAGGCGCCCGCGTCGTGGTCGCCGCAGCGCTGCCCGGGCGGCAGACGGAAGCCGCGCCGGGCGAAGTCGTCGCCGGCTCCCGCTCCGCACAGGTGCACCAGGGCGGCCAGGTCCTGCTTCTGGCGGGGCGTGACGGCCACGATGCGGCGCCGCTCCAGGATGCGCGCCACGTCCCGGTCGAGCAGGGCCGAGGTCATCTCCACCGCGTGGCTCGGAAGCACCCGGGTGTAGAGGCTCCGGAACCAGCACCCGTCCTCCAGCACCACGTGGTCGCGCACGCAGTAGCGCCGCGCCTCCTGGAAGGTCGGATCGGTGATCTGGTACATCCCGACCGCGCTCGAGGCGGGGCGGTAGACGTCGAAGGGGTTCCACGCCACCTGCCAGCGCCAGTAGGTGCGCGCCACCGGATCGCCCGAGCCCTCCACCTGGGCCAGGGCCGCCAGCAGCTCGGGGGAGACGGTGGCGGTCGAGTGCCGGCGGAAGAGCGGCGCGTACTGGCGCCACGTCTCGGGGGGCGCCTTGGCCAGCGTGCCGCTCACCGGGAAGAACAGCTCGGTGGGCTTGCGGATCACGTGGTAGGTCCAGTTCGCCGCCGACCACAGCAGCACCAGCAGGGCCAGGCCGAGCACGAGACGGATGGCGAGCGGGGCCGCCCACAGACGCCGCGCGGCACGCCGGACGCGCGGCGAGCGGAGCCAGCGCAGCGCGCGCCGGACTCGGCCGGCGCGGGCGCGACGCGGGAGGGATCGGGCCACGCGGGTCGCCATGGGGATCCCTCCAACTCTAGCGTTACTTGAGCCCGACCGCCTCCCGGAACCGCCGCAGGGTCTGGACGTGGTCCCCCGGGCTCTTGAGCCCCATCCCGGCGGTGTGCACGCAGAGGTGGGTGATGCCGCGCATCGCCTGCCAGGCCTCCAGCTCCCGACCCCAGTCCGACGGCGGGATCTGGGGCAGCGCCATGCGCCCCTCGATGCCGAAGACCTTCGGGTCGCGGCCGCCCTCGCGCACCATCGCGTGCATGCGGTCGACGATCTCCTGCGAGGCCGGCCCGGGGCGGAAGTGCGGCATCCAGCCGTCGGCGACGCGGGCCATGCGCCGCTGGACGACCTCGCTCTCGCCGCCCATCCAGACCGGAATGGGCCGCTGCACCGGCAGCGGGTTCAGCCCCGCGTCCGGGATGCGGTGATACGCGCCGGTGAACGTGACCAGCTCCTTGGTCCAGAGCGCCCGCATCACCTGCACCTGCTCCTCGACCCGACGGCCGCGGGTATGGAAGTCCTCGCCGAGCGCCTCGAACTCCACCGGGTTCCAGCCCACCCCGACGCCCAGGCGCAGCCGGCCGCCCGACAGCACGTCGACCGCGGCGGCCTGCTTGGCCACCAGCGCGGTCTGCCGCTGCGGCAGGATCACGATGCCGGTCACGAGGCCGACTCGACGCGTGGCCGCGGCGAGGAAGCCGAAGAGCACGAACGGCTCGTGGAAGGCGTGCCGGTACGTGTAGGGCCCCTTCCAGCCGCCCGGCCGCTCCGGATTGGCGCCCAGCACGTGGTCGAAGACCAGGATGTGGGTGAAGCCCATCTCCTCCACCGCCTCCGCGTAGGCCTTGATGGCCCCGGGGTCGTTCCCGATCTCGGTCTGGGGCAGCACGACGCCGATCTTCATGGAGTCCTCCTGGTCGGGCGGGTCAGCGGCCGCCGGGCACGGTGCCGGCGGGCAGCGACTCGACGTGGGCGCAGATGTCGCGCGGGCGCGTGATCCACACCCGGTCGCGGTGGCCGAGGATGTGCTGGAGCGCCCGGCGCAGCCGGCGAATCCGGTAGGGCCGGCCGAACACGAACGGATGGAGCGAGATCGGGCACACCAGGGGCTGGCGCTCGGACTGGGCCAGCATCTCGTCGAACTGATCGGTGATCATGTCCGCGAACTCCTGCGAGGTGTGGTGGTACCAGATGATGCCACGGGTGTCGTTCACCTCGATCGGGTACGGGATCGAGAGGATGCGGCCCTTGCGCGTCTTGAGCCAGACCGGCTGGTCGTCCATGGTCCAGTCCATCACGTAGCGGTAGCCCGCCTCCTGCAGGAGGTCCATGGTCACCGCGCTGTTGGAGAGCCACGGGCTCATCCAGCCCACCGGCCGCCGGCCCTCGTGTCGCTCGATGATCGACGTCGCTTCCGTGATCAGCGCGCGTTCGCGCGCTTCGTTCAGGTGGCCCTGCTCGTCGGAATTGGTGAGGCCGTGGCCCAGGATCTCGTCGCCCCGCGCGCGCAGGCGCGCCGGGATGTCGGGCGCCGCCTCGTAGATCGCGGTGTTCATCTGGGCCTCGGCGGGCAGCCCCAGCTCGTCGAGCAGCTCGAAGAGCCGCCAGATCCCGACGCGGTTGCCGTAGTCGCGCCAGGAGTAGACGCTGTGGCTCTGCGCCTGGTCGGGGGGCGCGATCGCGGCGCCCTTCCCCACCCCGAAGCCGAAGGCCTCGATGTTGAGCGCCAGGTACACCGCGAGGCGCCGGCCGCCCGGCCACGAGTAGTCGGGCCGGGTGGTGATGTTGGAGTACTCGTAGCGTCCGTGCGTCGGCAGCATCGGCGATGCCTCCCCGGTTTCCGGCGGTTGACCTTCCCGGCCCCGCAGAATACGGTATGCGCCATGCCAACCGCTACGGCTCAGCTGAGGACCACATGAAGCGTCAGAACATCCAGCCCGGGTCGCTCAGCAAGCGTGTGGTCGGGGGCCACGTGCTCTACTCCCACGTGGTGGTCGTCGAGGGCAAGAAGACGATCTTCGTCTCCGGCCAGCTGGCCCGCGGGCCCGCCGGCGAGGTGGTCGGCGCGGGCGACATGCGCGCCCAGCTCCGCCAGGTGGGCGAGAACATCAAGGCCGCGCTGGAGGCGGCGGGCGCGACCCTGGCCGACATCGTGAAGACCAATACCTACGTCACCGACATCGACGAGTTCTTCAAGCACGTCGACGTCCGCATGGAGTACTTCGGGGCGCTCCCCACCAGCACCACGGTGGAGGTGCGCAAGCTCGCCCACCCCGACCTGGTGGTGGAGGTGGAGGCGATCGCGGTCGTCGACTGACCGGCGCGCGCGCCGCGGCGGCTCAGGCCCCCGCGGGGCCGGGCCGCCGCGCGATGGCCGCCGCGATCTCCCGCCCGCGGGCCGCGCCCCGCTCCGCGAGCTCGCGGCAGAGCCCGGTGTAGCGGGCGGGATCGAGCAGCGCTTCCATCTGCGACGGGGTGAGCCCGGCGCTCACGTGCGGGTCGAGGGCGAGCATCTCGCGGAACGGGCGCGCCTGGGTGACCGAGGCCTGGGCCGCCTCGTAGACCGCGTCGTGGGCGCGCTGGCGACCGATCTGACGGCCCAGCTCCAGCATCAGGGCCTCGGACATGATGAGCCCGCCCGAGAGGTCGAGGTTCTCGCGCATCCGGTCCGGGAACACCTGCAGGCCGTCCATCAGCACCGCGAGGCGCTCCAGCATGTCCCCGGTCAGCTCGCAGGCCTGCACCACCGCGCGGCTCATCATGATGCTGGTGGTGCGGTCGGCCTCGTGCTCGGTCTGCATCGCCTCGAGGGCCAGCGGGACCAGCGCGCGGATCTGGGCCGCCGCCGCGATGATGTCCTGGGAGAGCTTGGGGTTCCGCTTCTGGGGCATGGTGCTGCTGCCCACCGTGCCCGGCGGCACCGGCTCCTCGACCTCGCCGAACTCCTGCTTCATGAGGGTGTAGATCTCGCGGCCGATCTTGCTGCAGGTGGCGGCGAGCATGCCCAGCAGCGTGACGTACTCCGCCTGATGGTCGCCGATGGTGCGCGCGGGCAGCGGCATCGGGGCCATCCCGAGGTGGGCCGCCATCCGCTCCTGGGTCGCGAGCCCGAGCTCGCCCAGCGAGGCCAGGGTTCCCGCCCCGCCGCCCAGCATGGCCACGAACACCCGCCCCTCGCAGGCCTGCAGGCGCTCCACGTGCCGTCCCAGCTCGTCGATCCACACCGCGACCTTGAACCCGAAGGTGGCGGGCACCGCGTGCTGGCCGTGGGTGCGACCGGGCAGCAGCACGTCGCGGGTGCGCTCGGCCAGGTGGGCGAGCGTGGTCAGGATGGTCGCGAGCTGGCGGAGGAATATCTCGTGGGCCCGACGCACCTGGAGGAGCTGGCCGGTCTGGGTGACGTTCTGGGTGGTCGCGCCCCAGTGCACGTAGCCGCCCGCGTCGCCCTCGCAGGCGCGGTCGAGCTCCCACACCAGCGGCACCAGCGGGTGGCCGGTGCGCGCGAGCCCCTCTCGCACCGCGGCCAGGTCGAGGAGCGGCAGGTGCGCCTTGCGCACGATCTCGCGCGCGGCCCCCTCGGGGATGATGCCGAGCTCGGCCTGCGCGCGGGCGAGCGCCGCCTCCACGTCCAGCCAGCTCTGGAAGCGCGCCGGCTCGGTGAAGAGCGCGCGCACGCCGGGATCGTCGATTCGGAGGGAGGTGGGCTCCTCGAGCATGGCCGATTCTCTCGCACGGCGGGCGGCGCGTTGTCAAACGCCGCGGGTCGTGCGAGAGGGTCGACCGCCGGGCTAGCGGCGCGAGCGGGCCCGGGTGCGGGCCGCCTTCCGGGCCGCGGCGCGACGGCGGCGAGGGCCCTTGGTCCGCACCGCGCGCGACGCGGACGCGGAGCGTGCCCGTCTCCCCCGCCGGCGCGCGGTGGTGCGCGCCTGGCGCGCCAGGGCCTCGCGCGACGCGGCGCCGCGGCCCTCGCGGCGTAGCGCGCCGAGGGTCCCGCGCGATCGCCGGGCCGAGGTCTTCCGCCTCGATCCCCCGCGCCGCAGGGCCGACTGGGCGCTGCGCCGGGTCCGATTCGACGCCTTGCCCTTGGCCGGCGCGCGGAGGCCCACTCCGGCCCGCCGAGCCTTGGAGAGCCCGATGGCGATCGCCTGCTTGGTGGACCGGGCCCCGTGCTTGCCCGCCCGGATGTGATCCATCTCCTCCCGCACGAACTCCCCCGCCTGGGTCGACGGGGACTTGCCCGCTCGCCTGTCCGCCTGCGCCCGCTCCAGCGTGGCCTTCTCCGGCATCGTCTCCTCCTCTCAGTCGTCCTCGTCGAGGCCGGTGCGCGCCCGGGCCTTGAACGACCGCACCGGGCCCTGACCGGCCCGGGAGACCTCGAGGCTCTCCTGGCACCGCACGCACGTGGTGGCCTCGGGGATCGCGAGCAGCCGCTTGGGCGCGATCTCCTCCCCGCACACCGCGCAGGTGCCGTAGGAGCCGTCATCGAGCCGGTCCATCGCCTCGACGATGCGGTCCAGACGATCGGTCAGTCGCTCGCGGGAGTCGAGGTGCCGCTCACGGCTCTCGGTGTGCTCGATGCGGTCGAACGGATCTCCGGTCATGCCCTCGGCGGCCGTCTCGCCCACCGTGCTCGGATCGAGCGGCCAGCCCTGGTCGTGCAGGCGCGACTTCATGATGCGAAGCTCTTGCTCCAGCCGTCGACGGAACTCGTTGGTCTTCATGGCGGGCGGAGGATTGCATCGGGTGTGCCAGCGAGCACGCGCGGGGGAATCGGCCGTGCGATCGCGTTCGGCCGGCGCGCCGGCCGCGCGCCGCGACGCTCTTACCGTGTCACGACGACCGGGCCGGTGCCCGGACACCGCACTGCAGCGCGAGGCGCGCATTGCGTTTAAGCTCTGCCCCATGGAGGAATCACGGACCGCGGTCGTGGCGGCCTTGCTGGGCAACGCGTCGCTCGCGCTGCTGAAAGGCATCGCCGCGGCCGTCACCGGCAGCGCCGCGATGCTCGCCGAGACGTTCCATTCCATCGCCGACACCGGCAACCAGGTCCTCCTGCTGGTGGGGATGCGGTGGGCGCGCCAGCCCGCCAACGCCACCCACCCCTTCGGCCACGGCAAGAACGTCTACTTCTGGAGCTTCGTGGTCGCGATGCTGCTCTTCACCATCGGGGGCGCGTTCTCGATCTGGGAAGCGGTGCGGCACTGGCTCCATCCCGGGGCGAGGACCACCCCCGCCCTCTGGGCGTACGGCGTCCTCGCGGGCAGCTTCGTGTTCGAGTCCATCTCGCTCGGGGTCGGGGTGCACGGCCTCCGGCGGGCGGCCGGATCCCGGTCCCTCCGGGAGTACTGGCGGGAGAACCGCGACCCGACCCTGATCACGGTGCTCCTCGAGGACAGCGCGGCCCTGGTCTCGCTCCTGATCGCGGCCGCCGGCATCTGGCTGGCCCAGGTCACCGGCCGGGGGGGATGGGACGCGGCGGCCTCGGCGCTGATCGGCACCCTGCTGCTCGTGGTCGCCATCGTGCTGGCCGCGGAGAGCCACTCCCTGCTGCTGGGCGAGCGCGCGCCGGCGTGGGTGGAGCGCGCGATCCGCGAGGTGGTGACGGCGGACCCGGAGGTGCGGGGCGTCGCGGAGCTCCACACGATGAGCCTCGGTCCTCGCAGCGTCCTGGTGGTGATCGGCGTCACGTTCGCGCGCGACCTGCCCGCGCCCGGCGTCGCGACGGCGGTCGAGCGCCTGCAGCAGCGCGTGATCGAGCGGCTCGACGGGATGACCGATCGCCGTCGGGTCGTGATCGAGACCGCGGAAGAGGCCGACCCCGCGCGCTGAGCGGCCTCGTACTGGCACGACCATTGCCGCTCCTCGTGCAGGAGGGCTTCCCATGGACAGCTCACCCATGATCAATCAGTGCTTCCGGCATCAGCACCCGGAGGCATATGGCAGCCTGGAGGTCTCCGAGCCCAGCGTTCCCGCCGGGTTGCGCTACGGGCGAGACCGGCTACCCGAGGCCTCGCAGGAGTACCTGGTGGAAGAGCTGCTGGGGTATTCGGACGTCCGACCGATCGCCGACTGAAAGTTCTTCCCGCCTCCAGCGCCTGGAACCGGCGCGGCGCCACCGGGGATTGCCGCCCACGCGGGCCCGCCTGCGACGGGCTTACTGGGTAGCTTTTCCCGCCGCGCTGGCGTGCGCGATCACGTCACCCCGGCCGCGTGAGCCACCGCGGCGCGAGAGTCGCGCTCGAAGTCCCGATCGGGTGCGCGAGCGCCAGGGTCATCCCGGTGGCACAAGCGATGCTCGATGAAAGCGCATGGACACATCTGCCGACCTCACCTTCCGCAACACCGTTGCGCAGCCGGACATCGAGGCGCTGGTGCAACACGAGGCGGCCAAGCTCGAGCGGTACGGCCGGCGGCTCGTGTCGTGCCGGGTCGCGATCGAGGAGCCCCAGAGACACCAGCGAGCGGGCAATCGGTACCGGGTCCGCCTGGAGATCGGCGCCGGGCTCGCCCGGCCGATCGTGGTCACCCGCGAGCCGGGTGACACGGAGATGCACCGCGAGCTCCGCACCATCGTGCGGGACGCCTTCCGGGCCGCGCGGCGGCAGCTGCAGGCGGCCCGCGAGCGGGTCCGGGGTGACGAGCGCGCGCCGGCGGAGCCGCGAGGACTGGTCGAGCGGCTGGTCCCGGCGGAGGATCCGGACGCGGCCTACGGATTCTTGCGGGCCCTCGACGGCCGCACGATCTATTTCCACCGGCACAGCGTGCTCAACGACGCCTTCGAGAGGCTCGCCATCGGGACCGAGGTGCGCTTCGAGGAGGAGGAGGGCGACGAGGGACCGCAGGCCAGCACCGTGGCGATCGTGAGCAAGCCCGGCGTGAACTCGCGCCGGGCCGGAGGAGCATCGGTATGAGAACACGTTCGGTGACGCGAGATCCGAGGGCGTGGGCCGCGACCGGGGCCCTGACGGTGGTGGCGGTGGCGGCGGGCGCCGCGTGGGTGGCCTCGCGAAACCCGCGATGGAGCCACGACGGCCGGCGGCGCGTCGACATGCCGGCGCTGGCCGCCGGCCGCGGCGCGCGCGTGGAGCGCACCGTGACCATCCTGCGCTCGCCCGACGAGCTCTACGCGCGCTGGCACGACCTGGCCCGCCTGCCCGAGCTGATGGCCCACCTCGAGTCGGTGACCCCGCTCGACGAGAAGCGCTCCCGCTGGGTGGCGCGCGGGCCGGGCGGCACCCGTGTCATGTGGGAGGCCGAGATCACCGCGGACGAGCCTGGCCGCCTCATCGCCTGGCGCTCGGTGGCCGGCTCGGACATCGAGAACGCGGGCTCGGTGCGCTTCACCCCGGCTCCGGGCGGGCGCGGCACCGAGGTGAAGGTGCTGCTGAGCTACGAGCTGCCCGCGGGTCGGCTCGGCGAGGCGGCGGTGACCCTGCTGGGGGAGAGCGGCGACCATGAGGTGCGCGAGGACCTGCGCCGCTTCAAGCAGCGGATGGAGACCGGGGAGGTCGCGACCGCCGCGCGGCGCGTCGAGGATTCGCGATGATGCGCGCGGTGTGCTGGCACGGGCCGCGGGACGTGCGGGTCGACACGGTCCCGGAGCCCGAGATCCTCAACCCTCGCGACGCGATCGTGCGGGTGACGTCGACCGCCATCTGCGGCTCGGACCTCCATCTCTTCAACGGGATCATCCCCACCATGGAGTCCGGCGACGTGCTGGGGCACGAGTTCATGGGGGAGGTGCTGGCGGTGGGCCCCGGATGCCGGACCCTGGCCGCGGGCGACCGGGTGGTCGTCCCCTTCGCCATCGCGTGCGGGGACTGCTTCTTCTGCCGCGAGCGCCTCACCTCGCTCTGCGACAACAGCAACCCCAACGCCAGCATGGCCGAGGCCCTCTACGGCTTCTCGGGCGCGGGACTCTTCGGCTACTCGCACCTCTACGGCGGGTACGCGGGCGGCCAGGCCGAGTACGTGCGCGTACCGTATGCGGATGTCGGCGCGTTCAAGGTGCCGGCCTCCGTGCGCGACGAGCAGGCGCTCTTCCTCTCCGACATCCTCCCCACCGGCTACATGGCGGCGGAGAACTGCGGGATCCGGCCCGGCGACGTCGTCGCGGTGTGGGGCGCGGGGCCGGTCGGCCTGCTCGCGATCGAGAGCGCGTACCTGCTGGGCGCGGACCGGGTCATCGCCATCGATCGGTGGCCGGCGCGCCTGCGCCTCGCCGAATCGCACGGCAAGGCCGAGACCCTGAACTACGAGGAGCTGCCCGACGTGGTGGAGGAGCTCAAGCAGCGCACCGGCGGCCGCGGACCCGACGCCTGCATCGACGCGGTGGGCACCGAGGCCCACGGCACGAGCCTCGACGCGCTCTACGACCGCGCGAAGCACGCGGTGGGGCTCGGGACCGACCGCTCGCACGTCCTGCGCCAGGCCATCCAGGCCTGCCGCAAGGGCGGGACGGTCTCGGTCCCCGGCGTGTACGGGGGGCTGCTCGACAAGGTGCCGTTCGGGGCCGCCTTCGCCAAGGCCCTGACCTTCAAGATGGGACAGACCCACGTGCACCGGTACATGGCGCCGCTGCTCGCGCACATCGAGGCCGGTCGCCTCGACCCGAGCTTCATCATCAGCCACGACCGGTGGCCGCTGTCGGCGGCGCCCGAGGCCTACCGCATGTTCCGGGACAAGACCGACGACTGCGTGAAGGTGGTGATGGACCCATGGCGATGAGGCCCGCACGGTCGCGCGCTCGATCCACTGCCCTGGCCGCGGTGCCGCTGGCCGCTCTGGGCCTCCTGGCGGCCCGGCGGCTCTGGCGCCACCGGCGACGGTGGGACCTGCGCGGTCGTACGGTGCTGATCACCGGCGGCTCCCGCGGGCTCGGCCTCCTGATCGCGCGCGAGCTGGTGGCCGAGGGCGCTCGGGTGGCCGTGGGCGCGCGCGACGAGGAAACGCTCGACCGGGCGCGCCGGGATCTGACGCAGCGGGGCGGGCCGGTCGCGGCCATCTCGTGCGACGTGACCGACCCGGTCGCGGTGGAGCGGCTGGTGCGAGCCACCACCGACCGGCTGGGACCGATCGACGCGCTGGTGAACTGCGCGGGCACCATCACGGTCGGACCCGCGCGGGAGATGTGCCTGGAGGACTTCCATCGCTCGATGGACACCAACTTCTGGGGCGCGCTGCACGCGACCCTGGCCGTGCTGCCCGCGATGCGCGCCCGCGGCGCGGGACGGATCGTCAACGTGGCATCGATCGGCGGCCGCGTGAGCGTGCCCCATCTCCTGCCCTACAGCGCCAGCAAGTTCGCGCTGGTCGGCCTGTCGGAGGGGCTGCGGGCGGAGCTGGCCGCGGACGGCGTCCAGGTGACCACCGTCTGTCCGGGCCTCATGCGCACCGGGAGCCCCCGCCACGCCTGGTTCAAGGGGCAGCACCGCGCCGAGTACGCGTGGTTCAGCATCGCCGATGCGCTGCCCCTCGTGTCGATGGACGCGACCAGTGCGGCTCGCCAGGTGGTCGACGCGCTCCGCCACGGGGATCCGGATCGTGTGCTCTCCCTGCCCGCGAAGGTCGCCGCGACCGTGCACGGGCTCATGCCGGGAGCGACCGGCGGGCTCATGGCGCTTGCGAACCGGCTGCTGCCGGGCCCCGACGGTCGGGCGGACCGCGCGCCGGTCGAGGGCGTGGCGAGCGAGTCGTCCGCCTCGCCGTCCGTGCTCACCTCGCTGGGCGACCGCGCGGCGGCCCTGAACAATCAGATAGAGAGCGGGCAGATAGAGAGCGGGCAGATAGAGAGCGGGCAGATAGAGAGCGGGCCGAGGGCCGGCGGCGAGATCAGGACCGGCCGGTGAGCCGGGCCAGCCGCCAGCGGAGCCGGTCGAGCCCGGGCGCGGGCGGCGGGTCGATGACGAGCGAGAGGCTGCCCGCCGCGTGCAGCGAGCACGCGTACTGGAACCGTCCGGGCCTGCGGAACGGGATGCGGTAGGTCTGCCGCGAGCCCAGCACGATGGGCCCCAGCTGGTGGGCCACCTCGTCGTCGTTGGTGAGCACCAGCACGTCGCGCACGCCCACCGTGAGATGGATCGGAGACGGCAGCACCGTGACCGGCTCTCCGGCGCGCAGGCGCGCCGCGGTCCCGGGCGGGATGACGAACGTCAGCGTGTGCGCCCCGGCCGGAAGCGGGGCCAGGGCGGCCCAGGCGAGCGCGGCCGCGACGAGCCCGAGCGCCGCGAGGCCGGCCAGGGTGACGGGCCGGCGCCTCACCGCACCTCGGCGCGCGTGGTCAGACGTCCCGCCCGCTCGAACTGCAGCGTGAGGGTGACCGTCTGCCCCGGCGTGAGCGCCCGCCTGAGCCCGATCAGCATGAGGTGGTACGAGCCGGGCTTGAGCTCCACGCGCCCCCCCGGCGCCAGATCCACCTTCTCGACCGGCTCCATCATCATCATCCCCGACATGTTGCGCGTCTGGTGCAGCTCCACGCGCGCCGCCGCGTCGGCGCTCGCCGCCACCAGGGCGTCGCGCTCCGACCCGCGGTTGACCAGCGTGACGTAGCCGGCCGCGGTGCTCTCCGCGCCGGGCCTGGCGTCCGGCATCAGCGGCGCCCGGCGCACCCACGGCTTCTCCAGCCGGATGGCGACGTCCTGGGCCAGCGCGGCGGGGGCGACCAGCAGCAGACCGGTGAGGACGAGCGCGAGCGATCGGCGCATCGAGGTCACTCTTCCAGCAAGACGCGGATGTCGTGCACGACGTCGTCCACCGGGGTGCCGAAGGGCGCCATCACCCGGAGGCGGCCCGCGGGGTCGATCAGGAACACCGACGCGGAGTGGTGCAGCAGGTACATCGGCGGCCGGGTGCCGGGCAGGTCGCGCCGCACCACCGAGACCCCGTAGGCCTTCCACACCGCGGCCAGCTGCTCCGCGGTGCCGGTGAGGCCCACGAAGGTCCTGTCGAACTGCCCGGTGTAGGCGCGCAGCCGCGCGGGGCTGTCGCGGTCCGGATCCACCGTCACGTAGGCCACCTGCACCCGGCGCGCCGCGCCGCCCAGGCGCACGCGCACCTGGACCAGCTCGGCCAGCACGGTGGGGCAGATGTCGGGGCAGCTCGTGTAGCCGAAGGTGAGCGCGATCACCTTGCCCTGCTGCCGGCTCAGCCGGAACTCTCCGCCGGTGGTGGCGGGCAGCGCGAGCTCCGGCGCCGGTCGCGCCGGCTCGAAGGCCCCGCTGCGGAGCGCGCCGCCACGTGCGGCCTCGCCGGGCGGGGCAGGGGCGAGCGCGCAGAGGGCCAGGGCGACGAGGGCCAGCATCCGGTGCCGGATCACGGCCGGGCCTCCGTCTCCGCGGTGTCGACCCCGAGCTCGCGCAGGATCGAGGCCTTGAGGGCGAGCAGCGCGGGATCGGTCGTCGAGCGCGGCCGCGGCAGCTCGACCGGGACGACGCGCTGCAGCCGCGCCGGGCGCGCGGACAGCACCAGCACCCGGTCGGCCAGGTGCAGCGCCTCCTCCACGTCGTGGGTCACCAGCAGCACGGTGTGGCGCTCGCGGGAGAGGATCCGGAGCAGCTCGGCGCGCATGCGCAGTCGGGTCAGCGCGTCCAGCGCGCCGAAGGGCTCGTCCAGGTACAGGATCTCGGGCTTCACCATCAGCGCGCGCGCCAGCTCGGCGCGCTGCTGCATGCCGCCCGAGAGCTCGCGCGGGAACGCGCGCTCGAACCCCTGCAGGCCGACCAGGGCGATGTAGTGCGCCACCAGGCGCCGGCGCTCCTCCGGCGCCTCGCCGTTCAGGCCGAAGACCAGATTGCGCTCCAGGTCGAGCCAGGGGAAGAGCGACGGCTGCTGGAAGATGAACATGCCCGTCCGCCGGGGCTCGCGCACCGGCTCGCCGTCGACGCGCACCTCGCCCTGATCGGGCCGCTCGAAGCCGGCCAGGATGCCGAGCAGCGTCGACTTGCCGCAGCCGGAGGGGCCGATGACGGCCACGAACTCGCCGTCGGCCACCTGGAAGGTCAGGTCGTCGAGCACCGGGAGCGGGCCGCCCTGGGTCGGGAACGTCTTGGAGAGGGACTGCACCGTGATCTTGGGATTCACGGCTCGCTCAGATCTCGTAGCGCCAGCGGACCTCGTCGAGCCGCTCGAGCCCGCGCATGAGGCTGTCCAGGAGGAAGCCCACCACGCCGATCACCACCATGCCGGCCACCACCAGATCGTAGCGGTTGCCCGCGTTGCGCGAGTCGATGATCAGGTAGCCGAGCCCCGAGCTCACCGCGATCATCTCCGCCGCCACCACCACCAGCCACGCCACGCCCAGCCCGATGCGCATGCCGGTCACGATCTGGGGCAGCGCGGCGGGCAGGATGACGCGACGGAAGAGCCGCAGCCCGGAGTACTCGAAGTTGCGCGCGGCCCGGAGGTACTTGCGGTCGATGGTCAGCACCCCGGCGGTGGTGCCGACCACCATCGGGAAGAACGAGGACAGGAAGATGAGGAAGATCGGCGAGAGGTCCCCCACCCCGAACCACAGGATGGCGAGGGGGATCCACGCGATGGGGGAGATCGGCCGGAGCCCCTGCACCAGCGGGTTGAGGAACGCGTGCGCGGGCGCGAACCAGCCCATCAGCATGCCGACCGGGATCGCGAGGGCCGCGGCCAGGAGGTAGCCGACGGTGACCCGGAAGAGCGAGGCCACCACGTGCTTGAGCAGGAGCCCGCGCCGGGCCAGGTCCGCGAGGCCCACCGCCACCTGCCACGGGGTGGGAAAGATGGTGCTGCCGCTCAGCACCACCGCCGCGTGCCACACCACCACCAGGGCCGCCACCGGCGCCAGCAGCGGCAGCCACCCCCGCCTAGCGCTCCACACGGATATCCACGGGACGCGCCGCGCGCTGGAAGCTGTCGTCGACGTACCGCTCGTACGGGATCC
>Ga0207657_10000114_pt1 | contig 79120 bp, 89 predicted proteins | sample KBSC33metaG_FD_184316 | JGI IMG/M metagenome (GOLD analysis project Ga0207657, IMG submission 184316) | Corn rhizosphere microbial communities from Kellogg Biological Station, Michigan, USA - KBS C3-3 metaG (SPAdes) (version 2) | ecosystem: Host-associated > Plants > Roots > Rhizosphere > Soil ...
GGTGTTGATAGGGATTTGCGGCGCTTCAGATGGCGGAGAAGCCGCCATCGACAGACAGTTCCACGCCGTTCACGAAGCTTGAATCGTCTGACGCGAGAAACAGCGCGGCCGCCGCAATTTCCTCAGGGCGGCCCATCTTTCCCCGCGGGATCAGGGATTCGAACATCTGCTTCGCTTCCGCGGTGAGAACCTGGTCCTGCATCGGCGTGGCGATCGGCCCCGGGTGCAGCACGTTCACCCGGATATTCCTGCCCTTGAGTTCGTTGAGCCATCCGCGCGCGAATGCGTGCAGCGTCGCCTTGCTCGCCGCATAGACGCTGTAACCGGGAAAGCCTTTCATCGAAGCAACGGACCCGGTCATGAAGATCGAGCCGCCATCCTTGAACAGCGGCAACGCCTTCTGAACCGTGAACAGCGTGCCGCGCGTATTCAGGTTGAAGGTCGCATCGAAATGCTGCTCGGTAATCTCGCCGAGTGGGACGGCTTCGCCCGTGCCGGCGCTCGCGTACAGGATGTCGATCTTGCCCTTTTCCCGTTTGACTGTTTCGAACAGCCGGTCGAGGTCGTCGAGATTGGCCGCGTCGCCGCGCACGCCGGTCACGTTCTTGCCGATCAGCTTGACGGCCTCGTCGAGCGTCTCCTGTCTGCGGCCCGTGATGAAAACATAGGCGCCTTCTTCAACGAACCGCCTGGCGCTCGCCAGCGCCATGCCGCTCGATCCGCCCGTGATGACCGCAACCTTACCGTCCAGCTTTCCCATGACTTTTCCTTTCGTGGTGTCGGGACAGCATCTGCCTCCGAGAACCTCGAAATGGGCCCGCCGGCGTCGGTTGTTGAGTGCGCAAGCGCGCACACCGGTGGTGCGAAATCGATCCGGCTGGGCGACGGGCGCCGGGCGATAGGCTATGATAATCGCCCGTATTGCCGTTCGATGTGTTGGCTGCGGGCTTTGGAAGGCGCACCGCACGGTGCCGGATTGCACCATGATCGACTGGGATGACGTTCGCTACTTTCTTGCCGTCGCGCGCGGAGGTTCGGTGCGGGCTGCCGCCGAGCGCCTGGGGGTGAACCACACCACGGTGCTGCGGCGCATCGCCCAGCTCGAGGAACGCCTCGAGGTGCACATGTTCGAAAAGCTGCCTTCGGGTTACCGCCTGACGGCCGCGGGCGAGGAGGTGCTCGAATTCGCGGAGCAGATGGAGGCGTCGTCAAACCGGCTGGAGACGCGCGTCTCCGGGCGCGATCAGAGCGTGCGCGGGCTTCTGCGGGTGACGCTGGCGCCGACACTCGCAACGCATCTGCTCATGCCGGACTTCGCGGAGTTTGCGCGTCTGCATCCGGACATCGAGATGGAAATCCTGTCGTCCGGCGAGTTGGCAAATCTGACCAACCGCGAGGCCGACGTCGCGATCCGCGTCGTCTACGACCGCAAAACCCTGCCGCTCAATCTTCACGGCCTGAAGGGACCGGAGCTGTTCGGCGCCGTCTACATGTCCCGCGATCGTCTCGCCGCATTGCGTGCAGGTGCGGCCGATCCCGTCCGGTGGATCGTCATAAGCCTTCATGGAATCCCCGACTGGGCCAGCGCGGGTGAAGTTCTCACCACGGGCGTTCCGTTCCGCATCACGGACGGCGAGGCGCAGATCGCTGCCGTACGCCAAGGGCTCGGGATCACGACATTGCCGTGCTTCGTTGGCGATGCCGACCCCCTGCTGGTGCGGGTGCCGGGCACCGGCCTGCACATGTACGGAGCGCTCTGGCTTCTCACGCAGGGAGAGACACGCAAGACGAAGCGCGTGCGGCTCTTCACGGAGTTCGTATCCCGCAGGCTCGCCGCGTACGCGCCGCTTCTCGCGGGACTTTCCGTATAGCGAACCGTATCGGGCAGCGCGCGATCTGCGGCGCGCAAATATTTTATCCCGCAAATTTGTGATGTCGGAACTTGTGGGACAATTCGCGGGAAATCCGACCTTTTTGAAAGGGCAAGGGCCGTAAGATAAAGTTGGCCAGCAAGGACTCCCGCAACCCCGTCTTTATCTCCAAGGAGGCAATTCCGATGAAAGCAATCGTGGTAACGGATCAGGCCGCCGGAACGGCCGGGATGAAATTGGTGGAGCGGCCCGAACCGCAGGCGGCGATCAACGATGTTGTGGTTCGGATTCACGCGTCGGGATTTGTCGGCACGGAGTTGTCGTGGCCTTCGACATGGGCGGATCGGTTGGGGCGTGATCGCACGCCGACGATCCCCGGGCATGAACTCGCGGGCGTGGTCACCGCGCTCGGCTATGGCACGACGGGGCTTTCCATCGGGCAGCGCGTGTTCGGCCTTGCCGATTGGTATCGCGACGGCACGCTGGCGGAGGATATCGCCATCGAGGCGCGCAATCTTGCGCCGCTGCCGGGCGATGTGGATTTCACCGTGGGTGCGAGCCTGCCGATCTCGGGCCTCACCGCATGGCAGGGCTTGTTCGATCACGGCCGGTTGCGCGCGGGGCAGAGCGTCATCGCGCATGGCGCGGCCGGCGCGGTCGGGTCGATGGTGGCGCAACTCGCGCATGAATTCGGCGCCTATGTGATCGGCACCGGGCGCGCCGCCGACCGGCAGAAGGCGCTCGACTTCGGCGCCAATGAATTCGTCGATCTCGATCACGACAGTTTGGAAGATGTCGGCAAGGTCGATCTGGTGTTCGATCTCATCGGCGGCGATATCGGCAAGCGTTCCGCGCGGCTGGTTCGCGCGGGCGGAACGCTGGTGTCCATCGTCGGGCCAAGCGAGGTGCGGCCTGTGGACGGCACCGCGATTGATTTCGTCGTCGAATCCGACCGCGCCCAACTGACCGAGATCGTCCAGCGCGTGCGCGACGGGCGGCTGCGCACGAACATCGGCACCATCGCGCCGCTGGATGAGGCCGTGGCCGCGTTCAACCCGAAGGAGCGGCGCACGGGCAAGACGGTGATCCGCGCTCGCGCGTGAAGTCGACCGTTGCGCGGGTAATCGGTATTCTGTCGCAATGCAGTTTTCGCCCTATGTCCCCGGCCAGATCTGGCTGTGCGCCTATCCCGTGCGATTGGCGGGCACGAAGTTCGACGCGCGCATGACGGTGATCCGCCTCGCCTCCGGCGCGCTCATGCTGCATTCGCCGTGCGAGATCACCGCGCCGCTCGCGCAGGAGATAACGGCGCTGGGTCCTGTCGCCCACATCGTGGCGCCCGGAAATTTCCATCACATGTTCGTGGCCCCCGCGCAGGCCGCGTTTCCCGCCGCGAAAACATGGATCTGCCCCGGCGTGGAAAAGCGGCAACCGGGCCTGAGATACGATGCCGTTCTGGGCGACGCGCCGCCGCCCGATTGGGCGGGCGAGATCGATCAGGTGCTGGTGCAGGGCACGCGCATCATGCGCGAGGTGGCGATGTTTCACCGCGCCAGCCGCACATTGATCCTCGTCGATCTCATCGAGAACTTCACCGACGCGACGCCCCATACCGGCGGCGCGTTGAAGTTCTGGTTCAAATTTGTGCTTCGCATGTGGAACAACCCGCGCCCCGCGCCGGAATACCGGATGGGCTGGCGCAACCGCGCCGCCGCGGCCCAATCTCTGCGGCGCATACTGGCGTGGGATTTCGAGCGGATCGTGCTGTCGCATGGCGATCTCATCGATCGCGACGCGCACAACGTGGCGGCCAAAGCATGGGCCGGTGTGCTGTAGCGATAGATGCCACGCGGTCCAAGCGGCAGGGTGGTGCGCAGGGAATATGAATACCGTCCGCTGCATTTCTAGAATTTTCGCGTAATAGGTATCGTGTCGCCGTATTCTCGCATGATCTGTCAGCACAACGAAGCCAAAAGGAATTTCTCGCAATGCTCACCATTTACGGCGAAGGGCGTGGTTTCCGGGTTATCTGGCTGCTCGAAGAGATGGGGCTGCCGTATCGGCTGCGGACCGTCGATCTGCTCGCCGGCGTCGAGAACGATCCGGAGTTTCTCAGCATCAATCCCGGCGGGTTCATTCCGGCGCTGGTGGATGGCGATGTCACCATGGTGGAGTCCATCGCGATCATGGAATATCTGCTCGCGCGCTATGGCGACAAATCGAAGAGCAAGGCGCCGCTTGCGCCCGCGCCGAACGATCCGGCATTCGCGATGTATCAGCAATTCCTGCATCTGGGCGAAGCGGGGCTTGGGGCGAATATCCAGGTCGTCGTCGTCAGCGGCTTTGTCGCGCCGGAAGGCGAGCGCGACAATTGGGGTGCGCGCTGGGCGCTGAACCAATTCAACAACCGGATGAAGCTGGTGAAGCGGCAACTCGCGCGCGCGCCTTACATGGCGGGCGATAATTTCACCGCCGCCGACATTTCGGTGGCCTACACGCTGAACCTCGCCATAAGGCGCGGCGGCATCGTTCTGGATGACGCGGAGAAAGCCTACATGGCCCGCCTCACGGCGCGCGACGGTTACAAGCGCACGCTGGACGCGTGCCCGGCGACGAAGGGGTTTTACGAGTCGATCCCACCCGCATGATGATCGCTTCCCGCCACTTGTCATGGCCCACTCTTCGGTGGGCCATGACAATGCGGGTTATTGATTTCCGTCTTCCTCGCTCTCATGCACTTGCGTGTCGAGCGCCCGCTTCACCACGTACACGGAATCGATCGTGGCTTCGAGCTGGGCGCGAAATTGGTCGATCGCGTCCTGCATCGGCGGCGGCAACTCCGCCCAATTGTTCAGCACGCGCCGCATCGCGTTCTCGACGGTTCCCATCATGCCGTCGACGGCGATCTCCCGATAGATCTTCGCCATGGCTTCTCCTCCGCAAAAAAACCGGCCTGCTTGAATGCACGCCTCAGCGCCGCGGGGACCGGCGCAGCCATTCATCGAACGCGATCTTGCCAAGATGCGCCTCGCCCAGCGGCACCAGCGAGCGTTCCTCGACGTGGCCGCCGAAGTAGCGCGCCTCGGGATCGCGCACCACTTCGCGCGGATCGCCGACCGCTTTCAGGTAGCGCGCGACGAATTCGTCGAAGGGCGCGCGTTCCGGGCCGGCGATTTCGGTGATGCCGTTGCGCGGCGCGGCGAGCGCCGTCTCGGCGACGAAGGCCGCGACATCATCCGCCGCGATGGGCTGGAACAGGCCGTGCGCGATCCGGACCTTGTTTCCGTCCATGGCTGAATCGGCGATGGCGCGGAAGAATTCCATGAACTGCGTCGAGCGGATGATGGTGTAGGGGACACCGGAGTTCTCGATCAATTTCTCCTGCGAGAGCTTGGCGCGGAAATAGCCATTGTCCGACCGGTCGATGCCCACGATGGAGAGCGCGACGTGATGTTTGACGCCCGCTGCCGTTTCCGCGGGAAGAAGGTTGCGCTCGGAAGTCTCGAAGAATTCCAGCACCGCCCTGTCTTCGAACGAGGGCGAATTGGCGAGGTCGATCACCACCTGGGCGCCGGCCAATGCTTCCTTGAGGCCTTCGCCGGTAATGGTGTTCACGCCGGTGTTCGGCGATGCGGCGACGACGTGGTGATCACGTTGGCGCAACAGGGTCACGGTCTTCGAGCCGATCAGGCCCGTGCCGCCGATGACGACGATGTTCATGATGGTCCTCCCTTGGCAGTTTGCGGAAGATCCGGGGAGTTTAACGGCATAGGCGCCAAAGTTCGACTCTATCCGCCGACGATGGAACTATCGCAAATATGTGATTTGCGGGGCGCCGGAACGGGCCTGACAATTCGCATGTTCGCTGCCGGGGGATTGCGATGAAACCGATGGTTTGGAGAAGCGCGGCCGTTTTCGGCGCGCTGTTGCTGGGCGCATCCGTGGTGCAGGCCGCGACCTACACGGCGATGGCGCCGGTCGATCAATACATGATGGATCGCGATGCCGAGATCGGGCTGGCGAAGAGCGCCGCGCCGCCATCCATCTCGGACAAGGCCACGGTCATGGTGCTCACGCCGCATGGCTATGAGACGGCGGTGAAAGGCAGCAACGGGTTCGTTTGTCTGGTGGAACGTGCATGGCTGGCGGAGCTGACCAATCCCATATTCTGGAATCCGGATGTGCGCGGTCCGGACTGCCTCAATCCCGCCGCGGCGCGCAGCGTGCTGCCGCATGATCTTGAGCGGGCGAAGTGGGCGCTTGGCGGACTCACCATTTCCCAAATGATCGAACGCACCAAGGCCGAACTTGCGGCAAAGACCTATGTGATGCCGGAGCCGGGCGCGATGTCGTTCATGATGTCGAAGGAACAGCGCCTGAACAGCCAGGGCACGCATTGGCATCCGCATCTGATGTTCTTCGTCGCCACGATGAACGATGGCGACATGGGCGCAAATCTTCCAGGTTCTCCCGTGCTGCATCCTTTTGCGGCGGCGCCGGATGCCTATGGGACATTCCTTGTGCCGGTGGGAACCTGGTCCGATGGTTCGCCGGCGATGGACATGCACTGAGCGCTAAGCCTTCAACACCTTGCGCAGCGATCTCTCGATCTGACCGCCGCAATAGGCGTCGCCGTAATCTTCTTCGGCTTTCGCGGCGAGTTTCTTCAGCGGCGGCAGATCGGACACGCGCTTTGTCAGCGCGGCCGTCATCGGCGCGGATTTTTTCAGGATTGTGTCGAGCTTCTTGAAGCGGTCTGTCATCGTGTCCCAGAGCGTGGCGGTCACCACATCGGCAATGCCGGGTTTGTCGCCGCCGAGCAGAAAGCCGCTGTCCGCTTTCAAGCCGTGGCGGCGGCCGGCTTCTTCCCAGAAGGACATCCACTTCTTCAGGCGTGGGATGAATTCCTTCCAGCGCTTATCCGTCCACATCTGCATGCCGCCCTGCAGCGTGATCTCGTCGATCACATCATTGGCGTCGCACACGATCTTGAGCGTCATCGCGCGCAGGGCAGGGGATTTCGGCAGAAGATTCAGCGTCTCGCCCAGATAAAGGATGATCGCCGGCATCTGCGAGATGGCGACGTCCGCCTTTTTGTCGATCAGCAGCGGCGGCCCCATGAACGGCACCGGCATTTTCTTCACCGGCCCTTCCATCAGTTTGCCGATCGCCGCATCGCCGGCTTCGGCCCACGTCTCTCCGGCATAGGCCAGAACCGCGCGCACGAATTGGCCGCGGAAGGGCACGGACCAGTAATAGAGTTCATAGTCGGACATCAGCGGATCCAGGTTCCCGGCGTCCATTGGTAACGCCGCCAAGGCTGGGCGGTTTCCCGCCATATGCTATTCTAACGGGCCAGCAAGCTGGAGACATCGCCATGATGAACCGCCGCACATTCGCATCCACTTTGGCGGCGGCCGCCGCGTTGGTCCCGCATGGGGCGTTTGCGCGAAATATCGTGCCTGCCCGGAACGTGGTTCTAGTGCACGGCCTGTTTGCGGATGGGTCGTGCTGGTCCGACGTGATCCCGCATCTGCAGGCGGCGGGGCTGAATGTGACATCTGTGCAAAATCCGCTGACGACTCTCGATGAGGCGGTGGCGGAAACGCAGCACGTGCTTGCGCGGCAGGAAGGGCCGACGGTGCTTGTGGGCCATTCCTTCTCCGGCATGATCGTTACGGAAGCAGGCGTCGATCCAAACGTTTCGGCCCTGGTCTATGTCGCGGCGCGGGCGCCGGATGCGGGCGAAGATTACACGGCGCTGGCCAAGAAATTTTCCACGCCGCCCGCCTCCGCCGGCATTGTGTTCGACGGCGACGAGGGCCGATTGAGCGAAGCCGCGTTCCTGCGCGATTTCGCCGGCGATCTGCCGGTGGAGAAGGCGAAGGTGCTCTATGCCGTGCAGCAGCCGTTTCACAAGGCGCTTCTGACCGGCAAGACCACGCACGCCGCCTGGCGCTCCAAGCCGAGTTTCTATGCGGTGTCCACCGAAGATCGCACGATCAATCCCGATCTCGAGCGGTTCATGGCCAAGCGCATGGGCGCGACGACGATAGAAGTGAAGTCCAGCCATCTGTCGCTCATCTCCCATCCGCGGGAAATCGCGGCGCTTATCCTGCGCGCTGCCGGGCGCGATGGATAGTTCCAGACGAAGCTATCCATGGGCGGGCGAGAAGGTGCGCACAATCTCGTAGATGCCCGGCTCAAACTTCGCGATCGTCAGCGCTTCTTCCAGGAAGGGCCGAGGGCCCGGATCCCGGCGCATGACCTCATAGTCCTCAATGCTGCGCCACTGCGCATACATCGTCACTTTCGTCCCATCGAAACTGCGATGGAGGGATGAGGACAGAAAGCCCGGCGCGCGGCTGACGAATTCGTCGGTTGCGCGAACAAGCAGATCGACAAGCCGCTGCTGGTTGAGCGGCTGGACAGTAAAGACATTGATCAATGCGATCACCGCGTTTTCTCTCCCCATCTTCTTCGTCCCACGTCATACGTCCGCGTGTTGTTGCCGTCGAGATTCAATGCGTAGAATGGTCGGGGCCGCAAGCTGGGGCAAACACGACCATGAATCCATTTCCCGAAGACATTTTCACCGAACCGGACAATGTCGATCCGGACACGCTGGCCAATCTGGGGCCGCTGCGCAGGCTCGCAGGTGTGTGGGAGAGCGCCAAGGGTGTCGACGTCAACCCCAAGGCGGATGGACCCGAGCGGCGGCAATATATCGAACGCATCGAGATGCAGCCGATCGATCCGCAGGCGAACGGGCCGCAGCTGTTTTACGGATTGCGCTATCACGTTCACATCAACACGCCTGAAGAGCTGATCGCTTTCCACGATCAGGTGGGCCATTGGCTGTGGGAGCCCGCGACGGGGCTGATATTGCAGTCGCTGTCGATCCCGCGCGGGCAGACCGCGCTTGCGTCGGGCCATGCCAAGCCGGACGACAGGACGCTGATGGTGAGCGCCGTGCGTGGCCAGACCAATTATGGCATCTGCTCCACCGATTTCCTCGAATATGCCTTCCGCACGGACTCTTACCGGTTGGAGATCTCGTTCAACCCCGATGGAAGCTGGAGCTATGTCTCTGAAACCATGCTGAAGGTGCGCGGGCGGGACGAGCTGTTCCCGCATCGGGACGTGAATACGCTGGTGAAGGTGGCGGAGCCGACACCCAATCCGTTGATGCTGCGGCTGGCTGCAAAAAAGGGGTGAGCGTCATCCCGGTTTGCGCGCAAGCAGCGCGCGGCAGGGCAGGAGCCACAACGCGACGCGGGACAGAACCTCGACCTTCAGTCCCGCGTCCCGCAGCACTTCGGCGTATCGGGACGTGTGCATGAGATCGAAGATGATCATGCGCCCGCCCGGCTTCAGCACGCGGACAAATTCGCGAAGCGCCCCGTCGCGCGCCGACCGTGAGGGAATGTTGTGAATCACGATCATCGAAACGATGGCGTCGAACGATGCATCGGAAAACGGCAGCTTGGTGATATCGCCCGTTTCCACCACAACCCGATTGGCGACGCCTTCCGTTGCCGCGTTGGCCAATGTCGCGTCCGGATGGTTGTTGGACTGATCCTTGGCGGCCCACAGATCGATGCCGATGGCCTTGCCGGTGGTAAGCTTTTTCGCGCAGGCGATAAGCGCCAACCCACGGCCGCATCCGGCGTCCAGCACCTGCTCATGTCCGTCAAGCGCAAGCGCCGCGACCAGGCGCTCGCACATCCGCTTTTTTCCCACGAGGCTCGACCACAACATGACCGCCGCGTAGAAGAAACAAAGCGCCGCAAGAGAAGCGGCGCCGATGATCGCCCATGCGGGAATGACATTGAGCTCGAAGCCGGCGGCTGCAATCACCGCGAAGACGACTCCCAAAACAATATTGGCTCGGACCGCCCCCGGCGCGTCGATGCCATAGCTTGCGCGCTTCATGCCGCGCGCCGCCGCATCGCCGCTTCGGCTTCGTGCAGATAAGTCGTGAAGCCGTCCTTCACCGGCGTCATGCCGTTGAGGATCATCACCGCGCTAATCTGCCCGCGATGGCCGACGCCGTGGGTGATCACATGCAGCAGCATCTCCTCGCGTGACATGCAGCCTGCGGCGCCATCGGTAAAGGTGAAGCGGATGGACTCCGCCAAAGCGCGCGGGTCGAGCGCGGAAACATAGTCGATATAGTCACGGTCGCTCGCCCGAATATCGGCGGACAGGTCTTCCAGCTTCGGCATCTCCGTCAAATTCGCCGACGCATAACCGTGCGTCTCCTGCTTCATGTGCGCGGCGAAGATGCGGTCCACGACATGGCTGTGGCTCAGCGCCTTGATCGCCAGTCCCATGATGGGAGATTCGCCGTCCAGTTTTGCCAGCGCGTTCAAAAGCGCGTCATTCGCCCAGGCCTTGTATTCGAAGAGGCGTTGCAAGGTATCGTGCATGTCATTGCCTTTCGCTTTCCCGCAAAATAGAATATGAGCGATAACTCGCTTTTTATACTCGCATTGGACATGCCGCAGGATGGGCCGCAGACCGCTCACAAAACCCCGAAAAGACGCCTCTCAGGAGCGTTCGCGCGCGACGGTGGATGCGCTGCTGGAGGCGACCGCTCGCATTCTTGTGCGCGAAGGCTTCGACAGGGCCAGCACGAACCGCATCGCGGACGTGGCGGGCGTGAGCATCGGCTCGCTCTATCAATATTTCCCCAGCAAGGAGGCGCTCGTCGCCGCCGTGGTCGAGCGTCATCAATGGGAGATCATGCAATCCGCGCGGAAGGATCTGGCGGTTATCCTCGCGCAGCCCGTTGAGACGGCGATGCGCGGGATCGTGACCGCGGCGGTGAATGCGCACCGCGTCGATCCGAAGCTGCACCGGGTGCTGGCGGAGCAGATTCCGCGCGTCGGCGCGCTCGAGAGGCTGGCGGCGTTTAATCGTGAGAATTTCGCGCTGTTCAAGACCTATCTGGAAAACCACCGCGACGAGGTGCGTGTCGCCGATCCGGGCCTCGCATCTTTTGTATGCGTGACGACGATCGAAGCGCTCACGCACAATGCCGTGCTGTCGGAGAGGCTTTCGGGTGACGCGATGGATGCGCTGATCGACGAGGCCACGCGCCTTATCCTGGGCTATCTGAAGGCCTAGCTCAGTATTCCAGCGCCATCGCCCCGATCGTTTGCGCATCCGATGTCAGCGCGATCTCGGTGATCACGCCGTTCTCGGTGATGAATTCGAACACCGCCACCAGCGCGCCGCCAATCGGAACGACCAGGCCCGGACTCCCGTCCACGGATGCCAGCCGCGCGCCTTTCGCACGGCCGTGAAACAGTGTCGCAATCGGCTCGCGGCCATGTGTCTCGTGGGCACGCAGTTCCGGCGCGCCCTGGCTGGCGCGCGCTGCGCTTGCCGCCAGTGCCGCCGCATCGGCGCGCAGCACCACATTGGGATCGAGCACCGCCAGCAGCGCGGAGAAATTGCCGCCGCGCGATGCTTCGAGAAATGCGTTGACGACTTCGCGTTGTCGCAAGCGGTCGGCTTCCGATATGGCGGGCCGGCCTTGCACGCGCCGCCGTGCGCGGCTTGCGAGTTGGCGGGCCGCGACCGGCGAACGTCCCACGATGGAAGCAATATCCTCGAAGGGCAGGTTGAACATGTCGTGCAGCACAAAGGCCACGCGTTCGGGCGGCGGCAGAGTGTCGAGAACTGTCAGCATCGCCACGCCGATGGAATCGGCGAGCACGATGTCGCGCTCGGCATTGTCGTCATTCGCCAGCATTTGGGCTTCGACACCGATGGCTTCTTCATGGCGCATCTTGCGCGTGCGCAGAAGATCAAGGCACACGCGTCCGACAACCGTCGTCAACCAGCCTGTCAGGTTCTCCAATGTGTCCGGTGCCGCGCGCGAAAGCCGAAGCCATGCCTCCTGCACCGCATCCTCCGCCTCGCTGCGCGAGCCCAGCATGCGGTAGGCCACCGCGCGCAGATGGTCCCGGTTGGCCTCAAATTTCCGGGCCAGAAGTTCCGTTTCGGTCATCGGTCACATTCCATCCGTCTCGTCCGTCATAGGGATGACGTATGACCCCAACCCGATGTGACAGGAGATAAGTATGTTGCAAGCCCGAATGAAGAATCCCGGCCTGCTGGTGCCGGGCGCCGTGACCGCGATACAAGCCCTGATTGCGGCCACGCAGAGCACGGGCATTCCATCCAAAGTGCTGCATCTGGCGCATCTGCGCGCAAGCCAGATCAATGGCTGCGGCTTTTGCGTGGATATCGGCACCAAACACGCCAAGCAGGACGGCGAAACCGACGAGCGGCTTCACGCCGTCGCCGGATGGCGCGAGGCACCGTATTTCACCGATGCGGAACGCGCGGCGTTGTTGCTATCCGAAGCGATGACAACCCTCGACAGCCGCGATCCCGTGCCGGATACGGTGTGGGAAAGCGCGTCGAAGCATTTCGGCGAGAAGCAACTCGCGGCTTTGGTGCTTTGGATATCGCTGGTCAATCTGTTCAACCGCGCCAATATCGCGACGCGGCAACTGGCCGGCACGCCGCTCACAGGCTGAACGAAGAGGCTTTGTGCCCGCGAGCCGGCGCTCGCGGGCATTCGGGTTCATATCCGGTTCGCGCGCGCGATCGCACCCAGATGCAGCGCGCTCGGCTTCGGCGTGCGCTTGAAGGTCTGAAGATCCACGCCCACCAATCCAAAATGCTTGGAATAGCCGGACGTCCATTCGAAATTGTCGAGCAGCGACCAGTACATGTAGCTGTGCACCGGAATGCCGTCGTCCATGGTCTCGCGCAAGCTCGCCAGCGCCTCGTCGATGAAGTTGATGCGCTGCGCATCATTGTCGGTGGCGATGCCGCTTTCGGTCACATAGATCGGCTTGCCGATCGCCTGATGCGCCCAGCGGATCGTGCCTGCAACGGCCTGCGGGTAGTATTCATAACCCGCGTCCGTGATCACGGCGTCCTTGGGCGGCGCGGTGATGCCTTTGTCATCCACCAGGAAACGCGTGTAGGGCTGCACGCCCACGAAATCGGCATGGCTGCGCGCCACATCCACCCAATCGCCGTAAAGCCGCTTCAGATATTCGTCGGCCAGCGAATTCGGCCCGACGGGTTGAATGTCCTGCGTGGTGAGCGAGATGCCGACGAGAAGCTCCGGCCGCACGGCCTTGACCGCCGTATAGGCTTTGCGATGTGCGTCCTGCATCAGCGGCGTCGAGATCGCGGGATCGGCATAGGCCATGGTGGAGAAGTTCGGCGAATTCGTCGCCTGCGCCGCTGCGGCGAGCGCGGCCTTCACCGCGGGCTGATATTTCGCGAGGCCGGGCATGATCTGCACCAAAAGCTGGATGTTCGCTTCGTTGAACGGCGTGGCCATGTGCATCAGTCCGCCCAGATGTTCCGCCGCCTTGCCGCAGAACGCCGCGAAGATGTCCGGCGAATCCGCCACCGTGAAGCCTCCGCGTTTGGCGAACCACAATGGCACGGTGAAATGGTTGAGCGACACGACGGGCTTCAGCCCATGCGCGCGGCAGGTTTCCAGAACTTTGGCGTAATGATCCAGCTCGGCGTTGGAATAGTGGCCTTCGTTCGGCTCGATACGCGCCCATTCGATGCCCATGCGATAGCAGTTGAAGCCCAGCTTCGCCGCGATGGCGATGTCCTCGGCATAGCGATGATAGGAGTCGCAGGAATCGCCGGAGCGGTCCTTGTAGAGCGATGGCTTGATATTCTCCTGCAGCCACGCATCGGTGTTGGTGTTGTTGCCTTCGCTTTGATAGGCGGAGATTGCCGTACCCCAGAGGAAATCCTTCGGCAGCGCGCGGCGCGTTTCCGCCGCGCCGGCTTTGATCTGCGTGGCGCCGAGGGCAGCCGTGGCGCCCGCAAGAATTTCGCGACGGGAAACGGTCATGATGCGCTCTTTCGTTACCAGTGAACCATGGGAAGGCCCGCGACCGGGCTTTTGAAGGAGGGAAGGGCGGTGGCTTTCAGCGTGCCGAGATAGGCGGTGGTGAGATCGGCGCCGCCGAAGGTGATGCTGGTCAGCCAGGGCGTGATCTTGCCGCCTGTCGCCGCCATCGTGTCCGCGCTTACGATTTTTCCGCTGTCGAATTCCGCATCGAAGCGCGCGGAGGCTTCGCGGTCGCCGTCCTCGAACAAGGTCAGCAGATCGCCTTGCGGCGTGATCGCCACCAGCCGGTCGGCGAAGATCATCGTCGCCCAGAGATTGCCATAGGCGTCGAAAGCGATGCCGTCGATCAGACCCGATCCCAGCGAGCGCGGGCCATAGACCTCGCGGTCGCGCAACGATCCGTCCGGCATCACGCGCAGCCGGGTCACACGCCGCGCGCAGGTCTCGGCGACATAGAGCCATTCCTCTTTCGCATCGAGGCGGATCTCGTTGGTAAAGAAGAAGCCGTCGGCCACGATGCGGATGCCCTTGGCGTCGATCAGCGCGATATAGCCATCGGCGAGATCGTTGCGGATCGCATCGCTCCACGGATTGACCTTTGTGGAGATGGTGATCCAGAGGCGGTCCCTGCTGTCGCGCAGGACGAAGTTCACCTTTCCCATCGGCTTGCCGTCGATGCTGTCATGCAGAACGCGGCTTTTTCCGTCGCGCGTCATCACGTCCAGCGTGTCGGTGCCGAAATTCGCGATCAGCAAATCGCCGTTGCGCGCGAAGGCCAATCCGTTCGGCAACGTGCCTTCGAAGAGGTTGGGCGTTGTGCCGGCCTGGGTGCTCTTCGCCTGCGGTGTGATGAGCGTCTGACTGCCATCGGATCGGATATGCATGACGCCGCCGCGCGCGTCCGCCGCCCACAACGCGCCGTCGCGCTCCGCGAGGATGCATTCGGGCCGGGAGAGATCGTGCCCGACATTGCGGATCGTCGCCGGATCGAGCTGCCAGCCCTTGAGCGGATTTGGCAACGCTTTCTCGCGGATCAGTGTCATCGCGCTCCCCCTGCCTGCGACTTTCCGCCCGCGGCGTGCCGCCGTCAATACTCATTAGTATGTTAGTGAATATCTTGTGACGTGCCGGCCTGCCGAAATTTGTGGGCTTCTCCCGGCGCGTTACCATGATCCGATTCATGCGAAACGCTCTTCCAGACATCCTCGCCAAAAACCTTTCCGTTGTTTTCTGCGGCATCAATCCCGCGCTGACGGCGGCGGTGTCGGGCAGGCATTTCATGAGCGGGACGAACCGCTTCTGGCGGGTGCTGCATCTTTCCGGCTTCACGCCCGAGCAGATCCGGCCGCAGAACGATCGCTCCATCCTGAAATACGGCTATGGGCTGACGACCGCTGTGGCGCGGCCCACGCGGCAGGCGAATGAGCTTTCACGCGATGAACTTGCGCGCGCCGGCGCGGCGCTCGAACGCAAGCTCGCGGCGTATAAGCCGCGCAATGTCGCGTTCCTCGGCAAGATGGCTTACGCGGCCATCGCCAAAAATCCCAAGCTCGCTTGGGGCCCGCAACCGGCAACATTCGCCGGTGCATCGGTGTGGGTACTTCCCAATCCCAGCGGCCTCAACCGCGCCTTCCAACTCGACGCGCTGGTCGCCGCCTATCGCGAGATGCGCCTCGCGGTTCTGGGCTGACCGCGGCATGCCGCGCGGGCTTTTCCTGCGGCCGTTTGGCCCGTTTTGCCGGACGACATAAAAGTGGTATAGAGAATACCTCTTTATCCGGCGCACGGTGATGCCTTGCAAAGTGACGACATGGTTCACGATGGACTTCCCGATGGGGTGCAATCCTATCGCCGCACCGCTGTGTTCACGCAGGACACCGTTCCGGCAGGTCTTCTGAAGGCGCACAGCACCCGTGATGGCGTCTGGGCGCTGATCAACGTGCTGGAAGGCGAGTTGATCTATCGCGTGACCGATCCGCGCCGTCCCGCATCGCAAAGAGTTCTTACGCCGCGCACGCCGCCAGGCGTGATCGAGCCCACCATTCTGCATGCGGTCGAGCCGCTCGGCCCGGTTCGCTTCTTTGTGGAATTCCACCGGCGGGAGCTCGCGCCATGACGCTGTTCCAGTTGCTGATGTATCCCGCCAATGCGTGCTGCGACCGGCTGGGTCTCGTCGATGAAAATGAGCGCGGCGTGATCCGCATGCTCGTCAACGCATTGATATGGACCATCATCGGCGCGGCGATCGCCTGGGTCGTCGTTCTGGGGTAAGTTACAGGCCGAGCGATTGCTGCGCGGGTTCTTTCGCGCCCACGCGAACGCCTTCCAGCTCCAGCATGCGCACTTTGGAATCCGCGCCGCCGGGCGCCGAGAAGCCTCCCACCTTGCCGCCCGCCGCCAGCACGCGATGGCAGGGAATGATCAGCGGCACCGGATTCTTCGCCATCGCCTGGCCGACATCGCGCGCCATTTCCCAATCGCCGCCCAATTGTTTCGCCAACGTGCCGTAGGTCGTCGTCTCGCCATAGCCGAGGCGGCGTGCGGCGGCATAAATCCGGGTGAACAATTCATCCTGCTCGCCGAGATCGACCGCGACATCGGAGAAGTCGATTTTCTCGCCCGCGAAATAGCGCTTCGCAGCGGCGATAACATCCGCCACGGATTGCGGCGGTGTGCCGGGTTCGGCGTCCGGCAAATGGCGGAGCAGGTTGCGCGTCGCCGCTTCGGCGGTTTTGTCCGGCAGGCGGAACCGGGTAATGCCGACATCGTTCCACGCGATGCCGCAAAATCCGTTCGCGGTTTCGAAGACGAGATAGTGCTGTGTCTTGTCCATGGCGGTCTCTTGGATTTCCGAACCATACCAGAAATCGTGCGGATCGGCGTCTCTTTCAACCCGATTCTTGCCGTTTGAACTCAGCCCGGGAGCGCGGTGAGCTTGTCGCAGAGCGCCTCGATATCCGCGTCGTCGTGATAGAGGCCGATGCCGATGCGCAGCACATCGCCGCGCGCATCCACGATCACATCGTTTTTGAGCAATTCCGACATCCAGGCGAGCGCGCGCTTGTCGCGCAGCGCCAGATAGCGCGCTCTTGGGCCGGTTGCATTGGGCCGCAGGATTTCGGCATCCTTCAACGCGCCTGCTTTCCCGGATGCGATCGCCGCTTCGAGTTTGTCGCGCAGCGCCCCGCAACGCGCGGCAACGGCATTCGTGTCCAACCCTTCGGCGGCGAGCATGTCGCGCACGGCGTTGAAGCGGTAAAGCCCACTGGGATCGAAGGTCGCGCCCATGAAGCGCATGCCGTCGCGCGAATAGGCGACCTCGTTCTTCGGCGACGCTTCGATGTCTGCGAATTCCGCATACCACCCGGTATCGACAGGGCGTGGCCCGAAACCTGCCGGTGCGTGCAGGAACGCGGCGCCTTCGCCCGCCATCGCATATTTGTAGCCACCGGCCAGATAGAACGTGCTGTTCGCCGCGCGTCCAAGATCGACCGGCATGGCCATGAAGGCATGATAGCCGTCGATCACCGCCCACATGCCATCCGGCCGCGCGCGTTCGGACAAGGCGTCGATGCCATCGAAGCGCAATCCGGTCTGGAACATGACATGGCTGACGAAGGCGATGTCCGGCGCCTTTTCCGCGACGGCGGCCAGATAGCGCGCGGTGAAGCTTTCAAACGGCGCGCAAGGAACGGTGCGCCGGCGAACCATGCCGTCCTCTTCCCAGCGCGCGAGTTGCCGCCGGAAGGAATGGAATTCGCCGTCGCTGGTCAGCACCTCGATCGGCCCATCTTTTTGCTTGGCCGAAAAGATACGCTGCACCAGTTCATGCGTATTGGGACCGAAGGCGATGCTGCCCGCATCCGGCAGATGGAGTTCGGCTGCGATATGACGCTGCGTGGCCGGAATGATATGCGCGAACACATGCTCCCATTTGCGGTCCGCCAGCCGCGCGGCATCGTTCCATGCCTGCATGTGGGCATCGAAGGATGCGTCCGGCCATAGATGATGCGAATGGGCCGCGAAATGCAGCCGCTGCGGCGCTGCGTTCAGCGCACGGGAGAAAAGATGTTTGCAGGATTTCAAAGCTTTGTCCGCATGGACCACAGCTCGGGGAAGCAGCGGCGGGACAATGTTTTCTGGAGATAGGCGACGCCGGCGGTGCCGCCGGTGCCCGGCTTCATGCCGATGATGCGTTCGATGGTGAGAACATGGCGGCTTCGCCAGGTCAGCAGCGCATCATCGAGATCGAGCAGCTTTTCGGCAAGCTGATAGAGCGCCCAGTTCTTGTCCGTATCGCGATAGACGGCGATCCATGCCGCTTCCACGGCCTCGTTCGGCACATAAGCCTGATCGCGCGGACGATCCAGAACGTCGCGTGGAATTGCAAAACCCGCTTGCGCCAGTTGCGCGAGCGTTGCGTCATAGATGCTCGGCTCGTTCAGCGCGTGCTCCATCGCGCGCTGTTCGGCCGATCCGGCTTCCTGATATTTCAGGAACGACGCATCTTTCAGGCCGAGGCGAAATTCGAGCGTGCGGAATTGCGCCGACTGGAAGCCGGAGCTGGTGCCCAGCACGCCGCGAAAGCCGAGATAATCGGCCGGCGTCATCGTCGCCAGGATGTCCCATGCCTGGGTCATTATCGCCTGAATCCGCGAGACGCGCGCCAGCCCCTTATAGGCCGGCACCAGCTCGCCGCGCGCGATGGTTTCCTGCGCCGCGTCGATCTCGAACAGCACCTGCTTCATCCAAAGCTCCATCGTCTGATGAAGGATGATGAAGAGCATTTCGTCATGCCGTCCGCTCAGCGGCTTCTGGCAGGCGAGCAATTCGGGAATGTGCAGATAGCTGCCATAAGTTGTCGATGGCGCTGCGCTCATTGATCCAGTCCCCAAAAATCCGACCTAGTTCTAATTGGTTTGCCCGAGCGGTCAATGAATCCCGCCTCCCGGCAGCTTCCTGTCTCGATGGGGGCAAATCGTGATAACAAATGGCGCATGCCCGCCCGTTCTTCGCGCCGAAAATTCGGACCGTCGCAGAAGCACCGCATATTCCTGGCAGCCGTGCCGGATGGGGACACAGCCGCGCGGATTCACGCGCTGGCGCAGGCGCTAAAGGCCGAACACGGCTTTACCGGCAATCTCATCCTGCCGGAGCATCTGCACGTCACGCTGTTTCATCTGGGCGACTGGGCGGCGCTGCCGGAGGAGATCGTCACGCTCGCCAGCGGCGCGGCCTCGCAAGTCAATGCTCCGGCGTTCGACGTCGCTTTTCATCGCGCGCAGAGCTTTCGCAACTCCACCGGCGTTTATCCCTTCGTGCTGACGGGGGATAAAGGGCAGTGGCGGACGTTGCATGAGGCGCTGCGCACGGCGCTCACCGATGCCGGGCTGGGCGGCGCCACGCGCGGCGATTTCGAGCCGCATATCACGCTGACCTATGACAAGGTGCGCGTGAAACCGAAAGCCATAGCGCCGGTATCGTGGCGGGTGCAGGATTTCGTGCTGATCCATTCCGAACTTGGCAAAACGACGCACAACCATCTCGGCCGTTGGCCGCTCGCATGATCCGCATTCGGGACGCGGTTGACTGAGGAGGCGAGGGTCTTATCTAGAGCCGACCCATATCGTGAGGCCATCATGTCCGATCTCTCTTCCTTTCCCATCACCAAGCGCTGGCCGGCGCAGCATCCGGACCGCATCCAGCTCTATTCGCTGCCGACGCCCAATGGCGTGAAAGTATCGATCATGCTGGAAGAGACGGGGCTGCTGTATGAGCCGCATCTCGTGGATTTCAACACCAACGATCAGCATTCGCCCGAATTCCTCTCGCTCAATCCGAACGGCAAGATTCCGGCGATCATCGATCCCAACGGTCCGGGCGGAAAACCGCTGGGCCTTTTCGAATCCGGTGCGATCCTGATCTATCTGGCGGAGAAGAGCGGCAAGTTCCTGCCCACCGATCCCGCGCGGCGTTATGAGACCATCGCCTGGCTGATGTTCCAGATGGGCGGCCTTGGCCCGATGTTCGGCCAGCTCGGCTTCTTCCACAAATTCGCCGGCAAGGATTACGAGGACAAGCGCCCGCGCGATCGTTATGTCGCCGAAAGCAAACGCCTTCTGGGTGTTCTCGAAATGCGGCTCGCGGATCGCGAATGGATCATGGGCGGCGAATACACCATCGCCGATATCGCCACACTCGGATGGGTCCGCAATCTCATTGGCTTCTATGGTGCGCGTGAAATCGTGGAATATGACACGCTGAAAGCCGTGCCTGCATGGTTGGAGCGCGGGCTTGCGCGGCCCGCTGTGAAACGGGGGCTTGAAATTCCCAAGCGGCCCTAACGGCGCTTGTTTTCCGGTCTGCGCCAAGCGCCATTCTGCCATGCGCGCTTTCGAGCGATGTGGAAGCGCGCGGGTAAGCGCTTATGTTGTGTTCCTGGCCTTCGAAGGAACATGATTTGAGATATCTCCTCGCTGCCGTTGCGCTTGGCTTCTGCGCCATCTCTCCCGCCATCTCGCAACCGGTTCCCGATCCGCATGCGGTCACCGCATTCACATCGGTCAATGTCGTGCCGATGGATCGCGAGCGGGTGCTGCGCAACCAGACGGTGATCGTGAAGGATGGAAAGGTTGCCGCGGTCGGGCCGTCGCTCGCGATTCCGGCCGGCGCGCATGTCATCGACGCACACGGAACCGAATGGCTCTCACCGGGCCTTGCCGACATGCACACGCATGCCGACACGCGCAACTACATGAAGGTCTATCTCGCCAATGGTGTGACGACCATCCTGAACATGGGCGATGCATCTTACGGATTCATGGATCATGTGCTTCCCGCGGTGAACGCGGGCAAGGCGCCGGGGCCTTACATCTTTGCTTCGCTGCGCGTGGACGGCTCACCGGATTACGGCGCGTTCGTGGTCAAGACGCCGGAGGAGGCGCGCGGGGCGATGCAGCTGGCGAAAACCAACGGCTACAGCTTCATCAAGGTCTACAACAATCTTTCGCCGGAATGCTTTCAGGCTTTTATCGATGAAGGCCGCGTGCTGCACATGCATGTCATCGGTCACGGCGTCACGCGCGTGGGGCTCGAAAAGCAGCTTGCCGCAGGGCAGGTGATGGTCGCGCATGCGGAGGAATATCTCTACACCGTCTTCACCCATCCGAACGATCCGCCGAGCAATGCGGCGCCGGATACCAAGCTCATTCCCGCCGCGATAGCCTTCACCAAGCGCGACGGCGCCTATGTCACCGCCGATATCAACACCTATGCGACGATCGCCCGTCAGTGGGGCAAGCCTGAGGTGGTGCAACAGTTTCTGAAAATGCCGGAGGTGAAGTATCTCGATCCCTACGATCGGATCGGCTGGCGGCACGAGGGTTATGTCAAGAAGACAGGCAGCCTCGATGATCGCGTGAAATTCCTGAAGGTCTTCATCAAGGACATGAGCGACGCGGGCATTCCGCTGATCCTCGGCACGGACGCACCGCCCATTCCGGGCCTTATTCCGGGCTTCTCGCTGCATAGCGACATGGAGCTGCTGCAAAGCACCGGCATGACGCGCTACCAGATTCTCGCAGCAGCCACGCGCACGGCGGGACAGTTCATCGTTCACAATGTGGAAGGCGCACAGCCCTTCGGCACGGTGACGCCGGGCATGCGCGCAGACCTCATTCTCTCCGCGAAAAATCCGCTCGACGATCTTACCACGCTGCGCAAGCCGCTTGGTGTGATGGTGGGCGGCGCGTGGTACACGCAATCCGATCTGCAAGCGCTGCTGGATTCGGTCGCGAAGGAATATGACGACGCGGCCATTCACTCCTAGCCGGCAACGACCTCGAACAAGCCGGCGCTGACGAACTTCTCCGCCAGCGCAACGCGCACGTCGTCGCCGATCTCGCCGGGAATGTCGCGCACATGGAATTCGCGATTGCCGACGATGAAGGCCACGCTCTCCTCGACGCCGCGATGGATGTAGACGTGGCCGCCCGGATGGCTGAGGTCGATCTTCTGCGCCGTGGCCATCAGATGCGTGACGGCGAGCGGGCTTTGCCGCAGCAGTGACGCAGCCGAAAGCGTCACCTTCCCTTGCGGCGCCGGCAGCTTTTCCAGATCGGCGATGGCGCGGGACGAGCGGCGCTGCAGCGATTGCGCGACGAAATCGTCCGAGCGGCTGACGCTTTGCAGCTTCGCCAGTCCTTCGCGGATTTTCTCCGGCAGCGTACCGAAATTGTTGTTGCGGATCGATAGGGCCAGGCGCGGGTCTACGGATTCGCGGAAGCTGCGGTCGTATTCCGACAGATGATCGAGCGTGGCGATGATCGCTTCGCGCATCGTCAGCGGGATGAAGCCGATGGAAAGGTGGAACGAATCCGCCATCGCGTCGACGCGATGCTTGGTGCCGCGCGGCAGATAGAGGAAATCGCCGACATCGACTTCCACGATGTCGTGCGGCCCCAGGATCACGGCGCCTTCGGGAACCGTCTTCCAGACATTGGGCAAATCCGAGCGCTCGTTGGAGATGAACCACCGCTTCTTGCCGCTGAGCTGCACGACAATGATGTCGTAATCGTCGTGATGCACCGGCGCATGGGCATCGCCGCGGCTGATGAAGGCTTCCACCGTCGTGGGCTGGTGAAAGATGCTCTCCATCGCGCGCAGGAATTCGTCGAGCGCGGGCGACAGCTTGCGGATGTCGCGCAGCCGCACCGTGTAGCCCAGCGAATAGAATGCCTCAATCTTTGCCTTGAAGGCTTCGGCGCTGGGCAGCGGCTCTATCACCGGATGCGGGCCGAGCGGCGCTTCGGAATGACAGCCCATGCGCGGCGCGAGAACTTCAAAACTGTCCAGTGCAAGCTGGAGCGGATCGTCGCCGAACAGATGAGCGCGCGCGCTTTGCGCGTTGCCGGGAATCTTGATGAAGCGCTGCCCGAGCACCGAATCCAGAAAGGTATCCAGCGGCATGGGGTCCAGAATCTTCTGGAAGGTGCTGTAGGCGTCTTGAAGGATCATGGGCCGTCGCTGTCGATCAGGCGTGGACGATATACCGCCGCCATGGTGCGCCTCAACCCATGGCGCTTGTTAAGGTATCCGGCTCTGCCATAGCGTTGCGCGGCATATTCCGGAGAGCGCCCGCGTGGCCACGAAGTCCGTAACGATCTATGGCATCAAGAATTGCGATACGATGAAGAAGGCGCGCACCTGGCTCGACAAGCGCGGCGTCGAATACGCTTTCCACGATTACAAGGTCGAAGGCGTGTCCAAATCCGATCTGGAGAAATGGGCGAAGGCGGTGGGCTGGGAAGTCCTGCTCAACCGCGCCGGCACCACGTTCCGCAAATTGCCGGATAAGGACAAAGAGAACGTCACGGAGAAGAAAGCCATCGCGCTGATGCTGGAGCAGCCGTCCATGATCAAGCGTCCGGTTCTGGACGTTGGCGGCAAGCTCACGGTCGGCTTCAGGCCGGAGATCTACGAGAAGCTTTTTCCCAAGCGCTAGGCCTTCACGAAAATCCACGCGCCGGTGGTGGCCCGCGCTTCGGCAAGGTCGGATAATTCCCCCGATTGTGCGGGGCAGTATAGCGGCTGTATTTCGCAAGGAAATCAGGCCATTGCACAGTTCTGCCCCGATTTTACAAAGCCCCCGCGGAAATCCCGGAACAACTAGCCCATTTGAGCATTGAAGGATTCAGGAGACTTGTTCTTATAATTGTTCAATGGAGGGTCTGGGGATGCTGGGACTTCTACTCAATCGCCTGATGCGCAAGGGCACGCTGACCGTTATTCACGCCAACGGAAAGAAAGAAGCATTCGGCACGGGAGGCCCGCATGTCACGGTGAAATTCCACGATAGCCGCGCCATCCCCGAACTGGTGCTCAATCCCGATCTGGCCCTCGGCGAACTCTATATGGACGGCCGTCTCACCGTGGAGACCGGCACCGTCACCGACCTTCTCGATCTGCTGATGATGAATCTCGGCGCTACGCGGCCGAGCGGTTTGCATAAGCTCGCGCGCAGCTTCCGCCGCATCACGCGCCGCTTCGCGCAGTTCAATCCCGCCAGCAAGGCCAAGGAACATGTCGCCCATCATTACGACCTGGACGGCCGCCTCTACGATCTCTTCCTTGGCGGCGACAAACAATATTCCTGCGCCTATTTCTCCGCGCCGGGCGAAACGCTGGAAGAAGCGCAAGTGGGAAAGAAGCGCCACATCGCGGCGAAGCTCGATCTGAACAAGCCGGGCATGAAGGTTCTGGACATCGGCTGCGGCTGGGGCGGGCTTGCACTCAATCTCGCACAGGATTGCGGTGCCGATGTCTTGGGCGTCACGCTCTCGCAAGAGCAACTTGGCATCGCGCGCGCGCGGGCGGCGCAGGCGCGCATCGACGACACCTGCCGCTTCGAACTGGTGGATTACCGCGCGCTCGGCGGCAAATACGATCGGATCGTCTCGGTCGGCATGTTCGAGCATGTCGGCGCGCCCTATTACGATGAATTCTTCGCCAAGACGCGCGATCTGCTCGCCGATGACGGCGTGATGCTGCTGCATTTCATCGGCCGCACCGATGGGCCAGGCGCGACAAACGCCTGGATCGCGAAATACATCTTCCCCGGCGGCTATTGCCCGGCGCTGTCCGAAGTCATGACGTCGGTGGAAAAGAGCGGGCTTATCGTCAGCGATGTCGAAATCCTGCGGCTGCATTACGCCGAGACGCTGCGCCAGTGGGGTGAGCGCTTCCAGGCCAACCGTGCCAAAGCCGCACAGATCTACGACGAGCGTTTCTGCCGGATGTGGGAGTTCTATCTCGCCGGCGCCGAAATGGCGTTCCGGCACGACGGGCAGGTGGTGTTCCAGATCCAACTCGTAAAGAACCAGCATGCGCTGCCGATCACGCGCGATTACATGGTCGACCGGGAGCGCACCATGCGGTTCGCGGGAACCGAGCAGATGCCCGCGCCTTTGCGCGCGGTATGATCGCGAACGCGTCATTGCCGTCATCGAACGCGGCAAAACGCCCGCAAAGGCTGCTCGGTCTGCCATGATGCGCCGGATGGGCTGATTCGTTGCGGCCCGCGCGTGAGGTGTCATGGGCGCGATCATCGACGGCAAGGCGGTGACGGCTGTTTTTACGCAGCCGCGTTTCGATGGCAGCTTTCCGTCCGGCCTCGCCGAATATCTGAACGCGCTCGCGCATCGCCGTCCGGTTTTGCTTTTCGCTTTCGCGCCGAAAGCCGCGGGCACATTCCTGCGCAGCGCCGCCATCGAAGCGGTGGACGGCCAGCTTGTGCGCATCACCCACGCGCAAGGCGGCCGTGACGCACAGCCCTATCTGCCGGTTTTCGTCAATTATTATCTGGGCGGTGTTTGCGACGGCGTGCTGGTGGCGCATGTCCACATGCAGGCGCTTCCCGCGAACCGGCATTTTCTCGAAATTCTCGGCATCCGGCCGATCATCATGCTGCGCTCGATCTCCGATATGCTGGCGTCTTACTGGGACATGTTGACCGATAGCCCCGAAGCGCGCGCCGAAGGGCTTAATTGCATCATCCCGGACGGATTTCCCGATCTGAGCGACGCGCAAAAAGCCGATTTCATGATCGACATGATCGCGCCCTGGTATGTCAGCTATTTCGCGACGTGGCTGGATTATCTGCAGAAGGAGCCGGAAGATATCTGCCTGCTGCGCTATTCGGATTTCGTGAAAGATCCGGCGGCGGTTCTGGCCACAGCGCTCAATCACGCCGATCTCGGGCGCACGCGCGAACAATGCCAGGCCGCGCTGGACAATGCGTGGAAGGGGCGCGGAGAATTGCGCTTCAACAAGGGCACATCCGGACGCGGCGAAACATATTTCTCCCCCGCGCATCGGGATCGTCTGTCAGCGATGCTGTCCTTCTATCCGGTGCTGGCGCAATATGCGGCGGAACTCCTCTGAGGCCTGCGCGGAAGTTCGCGGAAAATCAAGCGCATCCACGGCGGATTAAGCTGTGCAGAACTCTCGGGCGTTTGGGAATATGCTTGCGGCAGGTGAGCCGCAGCGATTGATTCGCGAGACAGTTTGCGCGATCAACCCGGCCCCCTTCGAGAGCTCTAAACACAGCGCCATGGAACAGGAAGCCTATCGCCACGTCCCCTATGATATCGAAATCGAGCAGGCGCTGCTCGGTGCGATCCTTGTGGACAATCAGGCGCTGGAGCGCGTGGCCGGAACGCTGAAGCCGGAGCATTTCTACGATCCGCTCCATCAGCGCATCTACGAACTCATGGCCTCGCAAGCGGACCGCGGCGGCATGGTCATCACGCCGCTGACGCTGCATGCCGCGATGAAGGCCGATCCGGGCCTTATGGAAGTGGGTGGCCACGGTTATCTCGCCGGGTTGGCGCAAGCTGCGCCCGCCATGCCCAATGTGCGCGACTATGCGCGCATTCTGCAGGATTTGGGCGTGCGCCGCAGCCTGATCCGCATCGGCGAGGACGTCGTCAACAACGCTTATGAAGCGCCGCACGACAAGCCGCCGAAAGCGCAGATCGAGGAAGCCGAAAAGGCGCTCTATCGCATCAGCGAGAGCTCCAAATATAGCGGCGGTCCCATCGATTTCGGCGAAAGCCTGCGCCGCACCATCGAGCTGGCGGAAAAGGCGCAGGCGCGCGGCGGGCGGATTTCCGGCGTGGCTTCGGGCTTCGCCGATATCGACAGCCTGCTGGGCGGCTTGCAGCCCTCGGACCTTCTCATCCTTGCCGGACGCCCGGGCATGGGCAAAACATCGCTCGCCACCAACATGGCATTCCATGCCGCGCGGCTGTGGCAACAGGACATCGAGGCCGGCGCGGAGACGCCACGCGGCGCGCCGGTGCTCTTCTTCTCGCTCGAAATGGCGGCGCAGCAGCTCTCGGGACGTATTCTCTCCGAGCAGACCGAAATCGAGATGTGGAAGATCCGCAACGGCAAGTTCACCGAGGCGGAGTGGGAGAAGTTCGTTCTCACCATGCAGGAGCTTTCGACGCTGCCGCTTTACATCGACGATAGCGGCGGCATTTCCATCGCGCAGATCGCGGCGCGCGCGCGCCGCATGAAGCGCGAGAAGAATATCGGCTGCGTGATGATCGACCATATCCAGCTTGTCGCCGGCACGGGCCGCCCGGAAAACCGCGTTCAGGAAATCACGGAGATTTCCAAATCGCTGAAGGTTCTCGCCAAGGAACTGGACGTGCCGGTGATCGCGCTGTCGCAGCTGTCGCGTTCCGTCGACAGCCGCGACGACAAACGCCCCGTGCTCTCCGACCTTCGCGAATCCGGCTCGATCGAGCAGGACGCCGACGTGGTGATGTTCGTCTATCGCGAGGAATATTACCTGAAGTCGCGCGAGCCGGAGCCCGGTTCCACCGAGCACGCCAAATGGCTGGAGAAGTGCGAACGCGCCCATCGCCGCGCCGAAGTGCTGGTCGAAAAACACCGCCACGGCGCCACCAACAAGATCGAACTCTTCTTCGACGACCGCTTCACCCGGTTCTCGAATTTGGCGCAGGACGACCGCTAAACACGACTGTCATCCCCGGCGAGCCGCGCCAGCGGCAAGGGAAGGGGACCCAGGTGGTTGAATTTGTGCGGCGCCTGTCGATTTTTCCCAGCCTTGCTTTCGCAGGTCAGAAAACGTAGCCACCACCTGGGTCCCCTTCCCCTCGCTTCGCTCGGCCGGGGATGACAGCGGTATTTTTGATCTGAAGCGCACGACTAGAGGAACTGCCGATGTTCTCCTTCTTCACCGGCCGCAGCAATCGTCAGGAATTCTGGATCTCGGTCGTCCTTTTGATCGTGGTCGCGTTCGTGCTGACGGCGCTGCACATGGATTCCGCGATGGCGGCCATCACCATCATGTGGGTCATCACCTGGATCCGGCGGCTGCACGATATCGGCAGGCCCGGCTGGTGGGCGCTCATTCCCATCGTCCTCATTGTTGCGATGGTGCTGGCCGGGTTCGCGCTGGGCGGAGAGCCGCTGGTAAAGGCGCTCACCGCGATACAGGCGATGGACACCAGCTATGCCATTCCCGACAAGGTCGCTTATCTGCTCTTCGCCATCGGCCTGGGGGGCGTGATCATCCAGCTCGGCTTCACGATCTGGTTGGGCGCGAAGAAGGGCGATGCCGGCAACAACCGCTTCGGCGCGCCGCCGGAAGACATCTTCAAGCGAAGCTAGGCTTCGGGTGGTTGCCTGCCCAGCAATGTCATGCCCACCGGAGTGCGGGGCATGACAAGTGAGTTTGTGGCTCAGTTCAAACCGAAACAGCTCTAATAGCCGTCCTGGTGATAGCCCTCGGGGCAATCGACGTCATAGCCGTGTCCGACATCCATGCGCTTGCCGTTCATGGTCTGCGCCACGGTCGGGCGCTGCCCGCCGAAATAGGCGCGGCCATAGCCGTCCACCCACCGAACGCCGCCGCGATAATAATGGTGGCCGCTGCGGACATAACCTTCGCGCGCATAACCGTCGCCGGAATAACTTTCGCTGCTTTCGCGATAGGAGACTTGCGACGCGCTGACATAGCCGTAGCTCTGCACCGACTCTTCGGAGCGCGTGGTGCCGCTGCCGTGATAGCCGCCTTCATAATGGTGGCGGCGATGATGGCGCGGCACATAGGAGAGGCGCGTCAGATGGTTGTCCGGCACGGCGGTCTGTCCGCAGTTGCAGGGCGCGGTTGCGGCGGGCGGCGTCACCTGCGCCGTCTGTTGCTGGGGGGCCGGGGTCTGGTCGCAGCCCGAAAGGCCGATCAGAAGGCCGGCGGCTGCAATGGCAATCGCGCGCATGACGCACTCCTCAAATGTCCTGCCCCTTCAGGCCACCGCGCCGGCGCTGGGGACTTCCGACCCATTTTGGGACAGTTGGGGGGCCGATGCTCGCCCATGTTCAGGGCTTGGTTAAGCGCCGCTCTGGTCCTTGACGGATTGCCATTTGTTCTCTATATGTTCTCATTCACTGATCTGGTGGTGTTGCCCAGATGACAGAAGCGGGAGAGGAGGGGGCGGGTGCCGAATTTGAAATTCAAATGCGCCAAGGCCCCTTCGACCACAACATCCGGGAATTGCGCAAAACGCGGAGCCGAAAATCGAAGAACGATCCCCAGCCCATTTCGCAATGATTTCAATGGCCGGGTGGCGATTGGCATGGCGGCAAACGCTTTGACCGGAACGCACCCTGTCTGCGATGTTCCAAATCACATGAGCAACGCAGATTTCGAACCCGCGCGGCTGACCGTGCGATTGGGCGCACTTGCGGCCAATTACCGGACCTTCAAGCGCCTTTCCGGCAACGCGTGCGTCGCAGGCGTGGTGAAGGCCGATGGCTATGGCTGCGGCGCGCTGGAAGCGGCGAAGGCGTTGCGCGCCGCCGGATGCGACACCTATTTCGTCGCGCGCCTGTCGGAAGGCATCGCGGTGCGCAAAGTCATTCCGGACTCGCGCATCTTCGTTCTCGATGGCGTGCAACAACAAACCATTCCGGCCCTCGTCTCGCATAAACTGACGCCGGTTCTGAATTCGTTGGACGAGATCGCGCTGTGGAGCGATGCCGCGCAAAACGCGCGCAGCGAATACGATGCGGCGATTCATTTCGACACCGGCATGAATCGTCTTGGCCTGCCGCATGAGGAATTGAACACGCTGGCGAACGAATCCAATTCACGCCTCGGCGGCATCCGCATCGCGCTGCTGATGAGTCATCTGGCCTGCGCGGACGATTCCGAATCCGACATGAATCGCGAGCAATTCGCGCGCTTCAAATCCGCGCTTGCCCGCCTGCCATCCGCGCCCGCCAGCCTCGCCTCTTCGGGCGGCGTATTGCTGGGCAAGGATTACTGCTTCGACATGGTGCGCCCGGGCATCGGTCTTTATGGCGGCAATCCGCAGGTTTCCGGCAAGCCGAATCCCTTTGAGACTGTCGCCCTGATGACGGGCAAAATCCTCCAGCTTCGGCGCGTTGACAGTGGGGGGAGCGTTGGGTACGGAGCGACATTCCGGATCGGGCGGGACTCCACTCTGGCAACCGTAGCGTTGGGATATGCGGACGGATTGATGCGCGCCTTGAGCAACAACGGTTTCGGCGCCATCGCCGGCCATCGCGCGCCCATCGCGGGCCGCGTCTCCATGGATTTGGTGACGCTCGACGTCACCAGCGTTCCGGCTTCCGCGCTGCATGTCGGCGCGGATGTGGAATTCTTCGGCGACACGATCTCGCTGGAAGATGCCGCTGCCACCGCGAACACCGCGAGCTACGAATTGCTCACCTCGCTGGGCCCGCGCATTCCGCGCCGTTATGTCGAGGCCGCACGATGAACATCTTCGCCAGCGTCGGCCGCCTGTTCCTGCTGTTCCTCGCCGAAGTCGGCAGGCTGACACGTTTCACGGTCAGCGCCGTGTCCAGCATCGTGCGGCCGCCGGTCTATTGGCGGCTGCTCTTGCAACAGATCATGCGCATCGGCTGGTTCTCGCTGCCGGTCGTCGGCCTCACCGCCTTCTTCACCGGCGGCGCGCTGGCCTTGCAGATTTTCATCGGCGGCAATCGCTACGGCGCCGAAGCCATCGTTCCGCAGATCGTGGTCCTGGGCATCACGCGCGAACTGGGGCCTGTTATCGCGGGCCTGATGGTTGCGGGCCGTGTTGCCGCCGCCATCGCCGCGGAGATCGGCACCATGCGCGTCACCGAGCAGATCGACGCGCTGACCACGCTCTCGACCAATCCGGTGAAATATCTGGTCGTGCCGCGCCTGATCGCCGCCGTGCTCACCATGCCGATCCTTGTCGCCATCGCCGACAGCATCGGCGTTTTCGGCGGGTATATCGTCGCGACCAAGAGCCTGGGCTTCAACGGCGCGGTGTATCTCAAGAACACCGCGGACTTCGTCACCAGCCATGACGTGATGAGCGGTCTGGTCAAGGCGGCGGTGTTCGGCTTCGTCATCGCGCTGATGGGCTGCTACAGCGGCTTCAATTCCAAGGGTGGCGCGCAGGGCGTCGGCAGGGCCACCACCAATGCCGTGGTGTCGTCGTCGATCCTCATTCTCGCCGCCAACTATCTTCTCACCTCGATCCTGTTCACGAGCTAGGCCATGGACACCAAGATCGAACTGCAGGGCGTCAAGAAACGGTTCGGCCAGAAGGTCGTGCTGGACGGCGTCGATCTGAAAATCGGCAAGGGTGAAAGCGTCGTCATCATCGGCGGCTCCGGCTCCGGCAAGTCGGTGACGATCAAATCGGTTCTCGGGATCGTTCGCCCCGACGCCGGCAAGATCTTCGTGGACGGCAAGGAGACGACGCATCTGCACGGCCGCGCGCGCGAAGCGGTGCTGAAGAAGTTCGGCATGCTGTTTCAGGGCGCCGCGCTGTTCGACTCCCTGCCGGTTTGGGAGAACGTCGCCTTCGGTCTCATTCAGGGCCGCGGCATGGGCCGCAAGAAAGCCAAGGACATCGCCATCGCAAAGCTTGCGAAGGTGGGGCTTGGCAGTGAAGTCGCGAGCCTGTCGCCGTCCGAATTGTCGGGCGGCATGCAGAAGCGCGTGGGCCTCGCCCGCGCCATTGCCGCCGATCCGGAAATCCTGTTCTTTGACGAACCGACCACCGGCCTCGATCCTATCATGGCCGATGTCATCAACGATCTGATCACCTCGACGGTGAAGGATCTGGGCGTCACCGCCATCTCGATCACGCATGACATGACGAGCGCGCGCAAAATCTCCGACCGCATCGCCATGCTCTACAAGGGCAAGATCATCTGGCACGGCCCGACGAAGGACATCGACAATTCCGGCAACGAATATGTCGACCAGTTCATCCACGGCCGCGCCGAAGGCCCGATCAAGATGGAGGTCCGCGGCTGATGGCGAAGTCCTCTGCGACCTTCGTCTGCCAATCCTGCGGTAACGTCACGTCCAAATGGGCCGGCAAGTGCGATGCTTGCGGCGGCTGGAATACGATCACGGAAGAGGGCGCGCCGCCGCCGCTCGGCAACAACGCCGGTCCGCGCAAGCGTGGGCGCAAGTTCGCGCTTGAAGATCTGAAGACCGAAGACGAAGCGCCGCCGCGCCGCATCACCGGCACCGCGGAATTCGATCGCGTCACCGGCGGTGGATTGGTTCCGGGCTCGGCGCTGCTCATTGGCGGCGATCCGGGCGTCGGCAAATCGACGCTCATTCTTCAGGCGCTCGCGTCCTATGCGAACAAGGGCGGCACGGCCGTCTATATCTCCGGCGAAGAAGCGATGGCGCAGGTGCGCTTGCGCGCGTCGCGCATGGGGTTGTCGGACGCGAAGGTCGCGCTTGGCGCCGCCACCAATGTCGAAGACATCCTGACCACGCTGGAGCAGCAACCGCCGCCCGGCATCGTCGCCATCGACTCCATCCAGACGATCTGGACGTCCGCTCTCGAAGCCGCGCCCGGCACCATCGCGCAGGTGCGCACCGCATCCTTCGATCTGGTGCGCTATGCGAAGGCGAGTGGCGCGGCATTGCTGCTCGTCGGTCATGTCACCAAGGACGGGCAGATCGCAGGCCCCAAAGCCGTCGAACATCTTGTCGATGCCGTTCTCTATTTCGAAGGCGAGCGCGGCCACCACTTCCGCATCCTGCGCGCGGTGAAGAACCGCTTCGGCGCGACCGATGAGATCGGCGTGTTCGAGATGACCGGCACCGGGCTTTCACAGGTCGCCAATCCGTCCGCGCTATTCCTCGGCGATCGCCACAGCAACGCGCCGGGCAATGCGGTGTTCGCGGGCATGGAAGGCACGCGGCCTTTGCTGGTCGAGATTCAGGCGCTGGTTGCAGCGCCGGCTTACGGCACGCCGCGCCGCGCGGTGGTCGGCTGGGAATCGAGCCGCCTTGCCATGATCCTCGCGGTGCTGGATGCGCGGGGCGGTCTTGGTATGGGCGGGCACGATGTCTATCTGAACGTTGCCGGCGGGTTGAAGGTCGGCGAACCGGCGGCGGATCTGGCAGCCGCGGCGGCTCTCATCTCCTCCTTCACAGGACGCGCCTTGCCCAAAGACACCGTCTATTTCGGCGAAATCAGCCTTTCCGGCGATGTGCGCCCGGGCCCGCAGGCCGAACTGCGCCTGAAAGAGGCGGCAAAGCTGGGCTTTACCCGCGCCGTCGTACCTACCGGCACCAAGGCCGAAGGCGTGGGATTGGCGCTACACCCGATCAGCGATGTGGCCGAACTCACGCAATTTGCAGGCGCTGCACGCGGTCCCGGCCCCGTTGCCGTGGTAAAATAGAATCAATGGCGGCGTTCAGTTTTCATTGGATCGATCTTCTGGTGGTCGCCATCGTTTTGGCGTCGGCCGTGTTCGCGGTCTATCGCGGCTTCGTCGCCGAAACGCTTTCCATTTTCGCCTGGGCCGCCGCAGCCTTCGCCACGCTCTACTTCGCCCCGGCCGCGGTCCCGCTTCTAAGCGGTTCGATGTCCATCGTCGCGGCGCAGGTCATCGCCTATATCGCCGTATTCCTGCTGGTGCTCATCCCGCTGTCTTTTGTCAGCGCCCGGTTCGCGGAAAATGTGCGCAGCTCCTCCGTCGGTCCGCTCGACCGTTCGCTGGGTGCGGTGTTCGGCATCATCCGCGGCCTGATCCTGATCGCGCTGGCCTATATCCTCTTCACGCTGATCGTGCCGATCAAGAAACAGCCGGAATGGATCGCCCGCGCGTGGACGCTTCCATTGATCCAGGACACCGGCGATGTGTTGTTGTCGCTGGTTCCAGATCGGGACACGCACCAGCAAAGGCTCACCGAGAACCCTATTGAGAGCCCTCCACACAAAGCCCGCGCTTCCAAGTCGGATATGCCGCGGCCGCATGCAAAGCCGGGTGTGAAAGAAGCGGCCAAAAGCCACGCCAAACATCCGAAAAAGACCTATGGCGCCAGCGAGCGCCAAGGGTTAGACAGGCTTATTCAATCGACCAGCGGCGGTGGGAAGAAGCCATGAACGGCACAACCTCTCCCTTCGACGACGACAAGCTGCACGAGGAGTGCGGTGTGTTCGGCGTTTTTGGGCATCCCGATGCAGGCGCGTTGACCGTCCTCGGTCTGCACGCGCTCCAGCATCGCGGGCAAGAGGCGGCGGGCATCGTCACCTATGACGGCACGCAGTTCATCGCGGAACGCCATCCCGGCCTGGTCGGTGACATCTTCGGCAAGAACAGCCCGCATGCGGAAAAGCTGAAAGGCGGAAACGCCGTCGGCCATGTGCGCTATTCCACCACCGGCGGTTCGATGGCGCGCAACATCCAGCCGATGTTCGCGGACCTCGCGGGCGGCGGCATCGCCATCGCGCATAACGGCAATCTCACCAACGCCCGCACCATCCGCTCCGAACTGGTGCGCGAAGGCGCGATCTTCCAATCCACCTCGGACACCGAGGCGATCATCCATCTCGTCGCCCGCAGCTCCTACGGCCCCATCGTGGACCGGCTGATCGACGCGCTGAAGCAGGTGGAAGGCGCCTATTCGCTGGTGGCGCTGACCTCCAAGAAGCTGATCGGCGTGCGCGATCCGTGGGGCGTGCGTCCGCTGGTGCTGGGCGATCTGAACGGTGCGCCGATCCTCACCTCGGAAAGCTGCGCGCTCGACATCATTGGCGCGAAATTCGTGCGCGATGTGAAACCGGGCGAAATGGTCGTGATCGACCGGGACGGGATCAAGTCGTACTTCCCCTTCACGCCCCAGCCGGAACGCTTCTGCATTTTCGAATATGTCTATTTCGCGCGGCCGGATTCTACTGTCGAAGGCCGCAACGTTTACGAAGCGCGCAAGCAGATCGGCGCCGAACTCGCCAAGGAAGCGCCCGCGATTGCCGACATGGTGATCCCGGTGCCGGACTCGGGTGTTCCCGCAGCGCTTGGCTTCGCGGCGGAGTCCGGATTGCCGTTTGAGTTGGGCATCATCCGCAATCACTATGTCGGCCGTACCTTTATCGAGCCGACGGATGCGGTGCGCCATATGGGCGTGCGCCTCAAGCACAATCCCAATCGCGCCAAGCTACAGGGCAAGCGCGTGATCCTGGTGGACGACTCCATCGTACGCGGCACGACGTCGAAGAAGATCGTCCAGATGGTGCGCGACGCGGGCGCCACGGAAGTGCATTTCCGCATCGCCAGCCCGCCGACGACGGATTCCTGCTTCTATGGCGTCGATACGCCGAACAAGGAAGACCTTCTGGCGCATCGCATGAACGTCGAAGAGATGCGCGCCTATATCAACGCCGACAGTCTCGCCTTCGTCTCGATGGATGGTCTGTATCGCGCCATGGGCGAGCAGAAGCGCAACGCGCAGAAGCCGCAATTCTGCGATGCCTGCTTCTCCGGCGACTATCCCATCGAACTCACCGATGTGACCGGCGGCCGCAAGGACGGACAGCTTTCGCTGCTGGCCGAAGTCGCCTGATGCAGCGCATCGTTCTCGTCACCGGCGCATCGCGCGGGATCGGCCGCGCCGCTGCGCGCGCGATCGCAAAGACCGGCGCGCATGTCATCGCCGTCGCGCGCACGGTCGGCGGCCTCGAAGAACTCGACGACGAGATCAAGAAAGACGGCGGCGATGGCGCAACGCTCGTGCCGATGGATTTGCGAAATTTCGACGGGCTCGACCAACTCGGCGCCTCCATCCACGAACGCTGGGGCCGGCTTGATGGATTGTTCGGCAATGCCGGATCGCTGGGCGAGTTAAGTCCGATCACCCATCTCGCGCCGAAGATGTGGCAGGAAGCGCTCGACGTGAACGTTACCGCGAACTGGCGGCTCATCCGTTCGCTCGATCCGCTGCTCAAGAAGTCCGAGGCGGGCAGGGCAGTGTTCATGACCAGCGGCGCCGCGCGCAAGCACACGCCATTCTGGGGTTCTTATGCCGTCACCAAAGCGGCGCTGGAGTCTCTCGTTCTGACCTATGCCGCGGAATGTGAAGGTTCGAACGTCAAAGCGAATCTGTTCAGCCCCGGCCCGTTGCGCACGCGCATGCGCGCCCGTGCAATGCCGGGCGAAGATCCGAATACCCTGGAACCGCCCGAGGCAGTGACGCCGCTCATCGTGGAGATGCTGTCCGCGTCCTATGCGAAGAACGGCGCGCTCAATCTTTATCAGCGAACGGGTTCTTCTGCGTCCTGAGCACAAACCGCATCGGGATGCCTTTGAGGTCGAACGCCTGGCGCAACTCGTTGGTCAGATAGCGCACATAATGTTCCGGCAAACCGTCAAGCTGGTTGCCGAATAGCGCGAAGGTCGGCGGGCGCGCTTTCACCTGGGTCATGTAACGCACACGCACGCGGCGTCCGCTGATCGCCGGCGGCGGATGCCGCGCGAGCGCGTCTTCCAGAAACTTGTTGAGCTGCGAGGTGCTGATCCGCAGGTTCCAGGCACGATCCGCTTCTTCGATGGCAGGCAGCAGGCGATCGATGCCTTCGCCGGTCCGCGCCGACACCGCAATCAGCGGCGCGCCCCAGACCTGCGGAAGCAGGCGATCCAGCTTTTCGCGAAGGTTGGAGATCGCGCCGCCGCGATTTTCCAGCAAATCCCATTTGTTGACCGCGAACACGACGGCACGGCCTTCGCGCGCGATCAGGTCGGCGATGGTCAGATCCTGCTTCTCGAAGGGCGCCGTCGCGTCGATCATCACCACCACGCATTCGGCGAAGCGGATGGCTTCCAGCGTGCTGTCGACGGACATCTCTTCCAGAACATGCCCCGCCACGCGCGCCTTCTTGCGCAAGCCCGCGGTGTCATGGAGCAGAATGTCCCGATCGCCTGCTTTCCATTTGGCGATCACGGCATCGCGGGTGGTGCCTGCCTCGGGACTTGTCAGCGCGCGCTCTTCGCCCAGCAGGCGGTTGAACAGGCTCGATTTGCCGACATTGGGCCGTCCGACAATGGCAAGCTTGAGCGGGCCGTGGCCTTCTTCCTGTTCTTCGGCGGGAATTTCGGCATCGGATTTCGCAAAGGCCAGAAGTGCATCAACCAATTCGTCCATGCCCAGCGCGTGTTCCGCCGAGACAGCAATCGGTTCACCCAAGCCAAGAGCGTAAGCTTCGGCTTCGTTCGGCCGTTCGCGCGCTTCGCTTTTGTTCGAGGCAAGCACTACTGGCTTGCCTGAGCGGCGCAGCGCCGCCGCGATAATCTCGTCGCCAGCGGTGATGCCCGCGCGCACATCGACCACGAACAGGCACACATCCGCGTCGGCGATCGCCGTGCGGGTCTGATCCGTCATGCGTTGGCTGAGGCTTCCGGCTTCGCCTTCTTCGAACCCGGCGGTATCGATCAGGCGTATCTCGACGCCGCCGATCTCCGTGCGAACTTCGTGCCGATCGCGCGTGACGCCCGGCGTGTCATGGACGATCGCGAGCCTCTTGCCGGCTAGCCGGTTGAAGAGCGTGGACTTGCCCACATTGGGGCGTCCGACGATAGCGATGGTAAGGGGCATGGCATTCCCATCCGCCTCAGCGCAGTGCCACGAGTTGGGCTTTGTTGGTCAACAGATAGAGCGTTCCGTTTGCCACCACCGGCGCGATATAGGCGCCACCCGGAATTTCCACCCGGCCCGTCAGCGCGCCCGTATAGGGCGAAATCGATTCCGCATAGCCGTTGGAGGACACCACCACGAGGCGGTCGGATACGAGAATGGGGCCAGCCCAGATGATCGGCTCATCCTTGTCGTCCGGATCTTCCCAGCGCGGAAGCTGATGCGTCCACTTCACCTTGCCGTCCTTGCGCTGAAGGCAAAGCAGCGTGGCGTCGGTGGTCAGCACATAAACGAAGTCGCCGGCGGCCCATGGCGTCTGAATGCCGCCGATATCGCGCGACCATGCCCGCTCGCCGGTATTGAGGTTGATCGCCACCATCAAGCCGGAGTGGCTGATGGCGAACACCATGTCGCGATCGATCACAGGGCGGCCGGCGATGTCGTCCAGTTCGGACAGCGCCGTGACGTTGCCGGTGCGCGTGAGCATGTCGCTCCATGCGACGCGGCCGTTGGTGATGCGAATCGCGAACAATTCGCCGGAGCTGTACGGCACCACCACATATTCGCCCGCGACGGCGGCGCTGGTGCTTTCCAGAATGCCGGCGCTTTCCGTGATGCCCTGATGGTCCCAAAGCTTGCGGCCGTCGATTTGCGCGAGCGCATAGAAGTGATTGTCCTGGCTCGATACGAACACGCGGCCGCCACTGGCCACCGGGGCGTTTACGATCGGCACGCCGACGTCGATCTTCCACAATTGCTTTCCGCTTGCGGCATCCAGCGCGAAGACAGAACCGAAGCCGGTGGAGACGAACAGTTTGCCGTCGTCGAAAGCCACGCCGCCGCCGAAACCTTTGGAGGGATCGATGCTGGTGTCCGATCCGAGCAGGCCTAAGGATACATTATTCCAGAACGTACCCCCGCCACCGGATGGCGCGAGTTCTCTGTCCCACGCGGGCGCGCCGCTCTTGGCGTCATATGCGAAAACGTGGGATTCGGCATCGAGCACATAGACCTTGCCATTCGCTACGACGGGCGCTGCCGTCAGGCGCGAGGACGAGTCTGAGCCTTTGCCGGCATCCTGCTCCCAAGCCACGCGAAGCGCGCCATTTGCTTCCAGGTGATACATCGCGTTGGACGAATAACCGCCCGGCTCCGGCCATTCCGGGTTGCGATAGGGCGGCGGCAGCACCACCGGCGTTTGCGCCAGTGCCGGATCCGGCTTGAGCGATTCATCCATCGCCATGATGGAAATGCGCTGGCCTTTGATGTTGGACTTCTTGGTGGACTGGAACCAGCCACTGGTGAGATCGCTCACCGCGTTCACGGCTTCGCAACCGGACAGCGCAACCAGCGCTGCAAGACACAGCGCGATACGGAAAGTCTTTTTGGTCATTTCTTTTGCGAGCCTTGCGGGGGCGGTGCGGCGGGCGTTTGAGCCGGCGCGGCCGCTTTGGGCGCAGGCGGTTCGGGCACGGTGCCGAAGTTTTGCCCTGCGCCTGCGGCCAGATAGGTCGCCATCGCGGCGCTGCGCTGATGCAAGGATTCCGGCAAGTTCTTTTCCGCAGCCAGCTTTTTATAAGCGTCTAACGCTTGCGTGGCTTTGCCGTGGTGAAAATCCCAATAGGCCAGGATCTCGCGCGCCATCGGATTCCACGGGCTCGTCGCAGCCGTCGCCGGCGCGAGCAGCTTTTCCAGATCGGCGCGCGAACTTGTGTCCGCGGTCGCCCAAGCGGCGCGCAAACGCGCGACATTGGCAAGAATGCCGTCACTGTTCGACGCGACTTCCATATACAGCTTTACGGCGTCGCTGGTTCGACCGGTGGCTTGCAATGCACCCGCTTCCTGCAGGCGCGCCACTTGGGCGTATCCGCTCGGCGCATTGGCTGCGAGTTTTCCGAAAGCCTCGGCGGCGGCAGGTGTCTGACCTGCGTCCATCAACTGTTGTGCCGCGAGATATTCCGCGGACGAACGGACTTGTTCCCGCTGCTCGTAATAGCGCCAGACCTGCCAGCCGGCTGCTGCGATAACCAGGAAAGCAGCGGCCGCGATGACGTAGTCGCCGTATTCTTTCCAGAGCTGCTCGTAGCGCTCGCGGCGGACGTCTTCCTCGACTTCATGGAAGATGTCGGTCACGGGAATCCTTTCGGGGGCACGGCCCAGCCAAAGCCTTGATAGCGCGGGATGATTAGCCGCTCGGCCCCGCCGGTGCAACTCGCGGCCCCGTGAAACCCAGGCAATGGGGCGGGATTCTGCTCGCGGGCGCAGATCTGCGCAAAAAGCGCGGGGTTTTCCGCGGCATTTGGGGCGCCAAAAAAAGAAACCGCGGCCTTGCGGGCCGCGGCTTCCAGGATTGTGGATTGTCCTGCGAAATCAGGCTTCTTCGGCCTGCTCGCCTTCTTCCTTGGGACCGGCGCCTTCTTCGAAAAGTTCTTCGGCGGCAACCTTGGCCTGCGCGGAGGCTTCTTCTTCGGCGGTGCGATCGGCAAGGACGTCTTCGCCCTTCGCCTGACGCACGGCTTCTTCTTCGGTGCGGGCGACGTTGATCGTCACGGTCACGCGCACTTCCGGATGCAGCACAACGATGAGCGGGAACAGGCCGATCGTCTTGATCGCCTTGTCCAGCGGCACCTGCGTGCGCGAAACGGTGAAGCCGCCCGCGGTGATGACATCGGCGATGTCACGCGGGGAAACCGAACCGTAAAGCTGGCCACGGTCGCCGGCCTGGCGCAGCAGCGCGAAAGTCTGGCCTTCGAGCTTCTTGCCGATCTTCTCGGCTTCGCTCTTCAGCTTGAGGTTCTGCGCTTCGAGCTGGGCCTTCTGCGTCTGGAAATATTCGCGGTTGGCTTTGGTGGCGCGAAGGGCCTTCTTCTGCGGCAGAAGGTAGTTGCGGCCGAAGCCGTCCTTCACCTTCACCTCATCGCCCATCTGGCCGAGCTTCTCGACTCTTTCGAGCAGGATCACTTGCATGGCGGTTCTCCTACTTCACGACGTAGGGCAGCAGCGCCATGAAGCGCGCGCGCTTGATCGCATTGGCGAGCAGGCGCTGCTTCTTGGTCGACACGGCCGTGATGCGCGACGGCACGATCTTGCCGCGCTCGGAAATGAAGCGCTGGAGCAGCTTCACGTCCTTGTAATCGATCTTCGGCGCGTTGGCGCCCGAGAAGGGGCAGGTCTTCTTGCGACGGAAGAAGGGACGGCGTCCGCCGCCGGCTCCGCCATCACGTCCGCCTTCGCGGCCGCCACGATCTCCGCGGTCACCACCGCCGGAACGTTCTCCACCAAAACTCATTGTGCGGCTCCTTCGGCGACAGCTTCGCCTTCCTTGCGCTCGCCCTCGGGGCGGTCGTCGCGGCGGTTCTTGTTGGAAGACTGCTCGAACTTGTCCACCTTTACGGTGATGTAGCGCAGCACATCTTCGTTGATCTTGAGCTGACGCTCGAGTTCATGAACGGCCTTGCCCGGCGCGTTGATGTTGAGGAGCACATAATGCCCCTTGCGGTTCTTCTTCAGGCGATAAGCAAGTCCGCGCAGGCCCCAATATTCCTGCTTCTCGACCTTGCCGCCTTCGCCTTCGATGATGGTTTTGAGGTGGGTCGCCAAGGCGTCCACCTGTTGCGCGCTGATGTCCTGGCGCGCGATCAGGAGATGCTCGTAAAGAGCCATTCCTTTAAGTCCCTGTTTTGGCTACGGAACTTCGCCCGGCGGGATGCCTGGAGAAGCTTTGGTTCGCGTGGACGCCGGACCATCCGGCATGGACCCCAAATAGGGCCTCCCGCGACCGCAGCCGCTTGAAGGGCGGGCGTATAGCGGAACGGGGGTATAGAGGCAAGGCAGCGGGAGAATCGCCTGATGGGACTGGATCTTTATATGGCCGCCGGCTTTGCCGGGGCTCTTTTGGTTGTGGCGGCCTATCTGGCCAATCAGTTGGGCCGGCTGCCGTCCGACGACTGGCGCTTTCCGGGCGCCAACCTCGCCGGATCCATTCTGATCCTGGCATCGCTCTACTCGGCGTGGAACTTTCCCTCGGCGGTCATTGAATTGTTCTGGGCGGCCATCAGCATTTACGGGCTGCTGCGGCCACGGCGGTATCCGCCGCAACCCTAGTTGGCGAGTTGCCCTTGCAGACCATCGAAATCCGGCAGGACGCCGCGTGACCATTGCGCGATCTTCGCGCCGATCGTTTCCAGCCCTTCGCTCGGGAGCAATCCCGATGCGACAGCCAGCAGCGCGTGGGTGAAGACGGTTGTGATGAGGGAAGGCTCCATGTTGCGCGGATAGGCTTCCAGTTCCGCCGCGCGCATTCTCTGTTCGAGTTCGGTGAGCCGAAGCAGGTAGAGCGATTCCTGCTCGCGGCTGTTCTGAAGCGATGAGAGACGCGCCATGGTCACGACGCATTCCTGCAGCGCGCGGCGGGCGATCTCCTGCTGGATCTGCAACGGTTGCGTCCGCGCGGCGTCGAGTGCGCGTTCCGCGCGCAACGCTTCCGCTTTCGCGTGCCGCTTTTCCTGCGTGGATGCTAGACCGAACATGATCAAAATCCCTTTGCCTGATTAGAACCCGGACCGAGGTGTCTTGGTTCTGCACTGCAGCAGGAAATATTTCGGGAACCGAAAACGGTTCAAAGCGTATGTACGGGTTCGCAGACGAAGGGCGCTGTCGCGAAAGGCAGCGCCCTTGCTTTCCGGCTACGGGAGACGCGCTTGGCGGTAGCTCCGTTTTCGCCGACCGGCCCGGCGGGCGGGCCCGTCTTTATGCCCTTGACCGCGAATGGGTTGGGCACTGAAGCGTCCTCCCACGCGCTATCGAAATCAACGCAAAAATATGACCGCACGTCAGTCGCAAGCGTTCTCAAAAGCAAGCTGGCTTATGTGCCGCGCGGCACGCAGATTTGGTTGTAGTGATCCCAGTAGCACTTCACCTGGCTGTGATGGTGATGATGGTGGTGATGATGCGATCCGGTGGGAAGGCGAAGGCCTTTGCCGCTCGCCCATGCCGGACCGCTGCTGACCAGGGCTAAGGCAAGCGCGCCCGTTGCGATCACTTTCATCATGAGTCTCTCCCAAATGGATCGGCCGCCTGCCGCTCCTTTAGTCAATCACGAACCGGCGCGCCGCTTAAGAGGCCGTAATGCGGAGGAGGGCGGGGGCGCACTTGGCGGCGCGGGGCGGCGATCCTAAGTTCCCATCATGACCGATCCGCTACCCCCGCCGAACGATCCGCATCTGCGCTGGAAATTCCTGCGCGACGTGCTGGTGTTCCAGCTCAAGCTCATTCTGGGCAACCTGCAGAACTTCGTGCTGGTGCCGGTTTCGCTTGTGGCCGCGATGCTCGATCTTTTCATCAAGGGCAATCGCGAGGGCGAGAAATTCTACAAGGTGATGGATTGGGGCCGGCGCACCGACGAGATGATCAACGTCTACAGCGCCATCGGCGGTTATCACGCCACCAGCGGCGAGAACGAACAGGCCATGTATGGCGACTACACGGTCGATGCCATTCTGGGAAAGGTCGAAGGCGCCATCGTGCGTGAATATGAAAAAGGCGGCACGGCGGCGAGCGTCAAGGGCGCCGTCGATCGCGCCATCGACGGCATGCAGGCGCATGGCGACAAGCACAAAGAGAAACTCGACGATGTGATCCAGCGCGCGGCGGAGAAGTTCAAGCCGAAGCCGGATTCTTTTTCCGACAAGAACTGATTTTCCACGCGCGTTTATGCGCCCAGAAAGCCCTCGAGCACATTCACGGTGTTCACGCCGAGATGTTCGATGTTGTAGCCGCCCTCGAACACGAACACCGACGGCAATCCCGCGCGGCCGATCGCTTCACCCATGCGCAGATAGTCTTCCGTCGTGATCTTGAAACGGCAGATGGGATCGCCCTCGAATGTGTCGAGGCCGAGCGAGATTAGAAGAATGTCGGCGCCGTAGTCTTTCACTGCTTTCAGCGCACGGTCGAGCGCGTGGGAATATTCCGGCCATGCGGTTTTCTTCGCGAGCGGGAAATTCATGTTCCGATCTTCGCCCGCGCCTTCGCCTTTCTCGTCCGCATAACCCAAGTAATGCGGGTAGGCGAAAGACGGATCGGCGTGGATGGAGGCGAAGAACACATCCTTGCGGCGATAGAAGATCGCCTGCGTGCCGTTGCCGTGGTGATAATCGACATCGAGGATTGCGGGGCGATGGCCCTGATCCAACAGCCACTGCGCCGCGATGGCGACATTGTTGAGATAGCAATAACCGCCATAGACATCGCTGCTGGCGTGATGGCCGGGCGGACGCGCCAGCGCGAAGGCCGCGCGCTCGCCGCCATGCACCGCTTCCGCCGCCGACAGCGCGATGTTCACCGCTTCGCGCGCAGCGCTCCACGTGCCTTTGCCGATGGGCGTCGCGGTATCGAAGCAATAGGAGCCGAGTTGCTTTTCGATGTCGCCATCGCGCATCTCGCGCAGGCCGCGCGCGGGCCACACCGAGGGCACCGCGTCGGCATCGTCGTTCCAATATTTCTCGCGCCATTTCGGATAGGCGCCGGTCAGGAAGTGCACGAAATCATTGTCGTGGATGCGCAGGATGGGTTCGTCGCTGAAGGCTTTGGGTTTCAGCAGCGGCCCGATCTTGCGTTCTTCAAGGCGGCGCTTCACCTGCTCGACACGTTCGGGAATTTCCACGGCGGGCGTAGCGCGGCCCTGCTCGAATTCTTCCTTGGGCGAATGCTCCAGATGCGTGGCGGCGTAGAAGGTTTTCATTTCGGTTGTCTTTCGACGAGTTTTTTCAAGCGCCCCAGATCGGACTGCAAGGTGCGCTTCAGAAAGGTGGAAGCACCCGGCATTTCCAACACCGAGGCGGTGTTGTTGCGCAGGGTGACGTTCGATCCGTTGCCATCCGGCGCGATCTCATAGGTGACCTCGCCAGTCATCGGCCCTTCGACATATTTGAGGACGAGTTTGCGATCTGCTTCATGCGCGGCGGTTTCCGTCACCCAGGAAAAGTCCCGGCCCCAGAATGCGCCGTGGCGTTTCACGCGCGTGCCAATTTCGGTCGCCGGTTGTTCGACGGGATCGACCCGTTTCGCGCCGTCGATCCAGCGCGGCTCGTTCGCCGGATCGAACATCACGCGCGCCACGATTGCGGGCGGGCGGTCGATCTTCTGCTGCACGACGATATTGGGCATGCGCCGACTATAGCGGCGTCAACCGGCCTGCAAAAGGATCGCGCCCGCAACGATTCCGCCTGCCGCGAGCCAGCGGCGGAAATTCATGTGCTCGCGGAGATAGACCATGGCGAGCGCCGTGCCGAACAGCACGCTCGTTTCGCGCATCGCCGCGAGCTGCGCCGTCGCGCCAAAGCGATAGGCGAGCATGGCCGAGCCATAAGTGGTGATGGAGAGAAAACCGAGCAGGACGCCGAGTTTCCATTCCTTGCGCGCCTCGATGATGACGGCGCGTCCGCGGATTCCCGGCGCCGTCACCAGCACACAGAGCCCATGCGCCACAAAGAACCACAGGACGTAAGAGAAGGGATTGGCGACCGCGCGCACCCCGCTGGCGTCGATCAGAGTGTAACAGCCGATGGTGAGGCCCGTGGCCAGCGCAAAACCGATCCCCTTCATCGCGCCTTCCGTGGCGCGGTGGGAAAGACCCATGGTGATGACGCCGCCGCATACGAACGCGATGCCGAGCAATTCCAGGAATGGTGCGGGTTCCCCGAGGAAAAGGATCGCGCCCAGCGCGGTGAACAGCGGTCCTGTACCGCGCGCCACGGGATAGACGGCGCTGAACGCGGCGCTCTCATAGGATTTCACCAGCAGCAGCTCGTAGAGCGCGTGAACCAGCGCCGTGCCGCCCAGAAACCACCATGCGCCGGTCGGCAGGGGCACGAAGAACAGGGCGGGGGCGACGATGATGGCGGAGAACACGCCGATCAGCAGCCGCATGGCATATTTGTCGTCGGCACGCTTCGTCAGGATGTTGACGATGGCGTGGACGACAGCGGATAGAAGAATGAGAGACAGGGCGATGGTCACCTCGCCAGCATCAGGAGTGGGACATGGCGGCGCAAGACCTCAATCGCGATCTGATCGGCGTTCCGGGCGGACGCGCCATGCTGCAAACGCCGGCCCTCGTCATCGATCTTGACGCGATGGAAAGAAACATCGCCGCGATGGCCGCGCATGCGAAGAAGCACAACATCGCGCTGCGCCCGCATGCGAAGACTCATAAGTGTTCGGAAATCGCCAAGCGTCAGATCAAAGCGGGTGCGCTCGGGATCTGCTGCGCCAAACTGGGCGAGGGCGAAGCGCTGGCCGATGCGGGGATCGACTCCATTTTGCTGACCTCGCCCGTGGTGACGGAATTCGGCATCGCGCGGGTGATGGCGCTCAACACGAAGATTCCGGAACTGCGCATCACTTGCGACAATGCCTCGGTGGCGAAAAAGCTTGAAGAGGCGGCGCGCGCCAGCGGCAAGAAGTTGCGCGTGGTGGTGGACATCGATCCGGGCCTGGGCCGCACCGGCATCCGCCCCGGCGAAGGCGCCATCGCTTTGGTGGAGCAGGTCGCGAAAAGCGCCAACCTCGAATTCGCGGGTCTGCAATGTTATGCGGGCCAGGTGCAGCACATGGAATCGCCGAACGAACGGCGCGCGGCTTCGCTGAACGCGATGAAGGAATTGGCGGAACTGCGAGATCAGTTGAAGGCGAAGGGAATCACCGTTCCGCTTCTTTCCGGCGGCGGCACCGGCACTTTCGATATCGACCCCGACGCCAACACGCTGACGGAACTTCAGGTCGGCTCCTATGTCTTCATGGACAAGCAGTACAACGACGTATGGGAAAAGCCGGGGCAGCGCCCGCCCTTTGAGCCGTCCCTGTTCGTGCAGACGACCGTCATCAGCGCGAATCGCGAAGGCCTCGCCACCACCGATGCCGGGTTCAAATCGTTCGCCACCGATGCCGGAAGCCCGGCGATCTTCAGCGGCGCGCCGGAGGGGGCGAACTATTTCTTCTTCGGCGACGAGCAGGGCGGGATTTTTTATCCGGCCGCGAACGGCAAACTCGATGTCGGTGCTGTGATCAACTGCATCGTGCCGCACTGCGATCCGAGCGTGAATCTCTACGATCGCTACCATTGCGTGCGTGGCGATGTTCTTGAATCCATTTGGACAATCGAAGCGCGCGGCGCTTCGGCCTAGCCATCAAATTTCCTTATTTGTGAATCGCGCGTTCATTCTGGGTTCAGCCACCAGACGCCATCCTCGGCGTTAAGATCAAAACGATCTTGGGAACAAAGGATTCAGGGCAATGAAGAGCTTCGGCAAACTGGCTTTGGGCGCGCTCATGCTGGCGGGTACAGCGGCGGGCACCACGGTCGCAACGACCGCTCCGGCGGAAGCACGCGTTTCGGTTGGTATCGGCATCGGCGTGCCGGGTTACTACGCGCCGCGTCCTTACTATCGCAATCCGTGTGACAGCGCGCGTTATCGCTACTATCACCGGGACTATTGCTACGGCTACGGCCCGGCCTATTACGGCCCGGACTACTACGGCTATTACGACCAAGGCTATTACGGCCCCGGCTATTATGAGCCGGTGATCGGCGGCTTCTGGTTCACCGATGGCGGTGGACGTCGTCATTGGCATGGCGGCAGCTTCCACGGCGGCGGCTTCCACGGACACGGCGGCTGGCATGGTGGCGGCGGACACGGCGGTTGGCACGGTGGTGGCGGACATGGCGGCGACCATCATGGTGGCGGCGGGCATCACCACTAATTGAGTCTGCCTTGGCCTCGAGTTAGGCGAACACAGATTCGGCAACCGGCCTCGGTGAGCAATCACCGGGGCCGGTGCGCTTTTGCGCCGGAGCCGAAACATCGTTGAACTGTTGATTATTCACAATGTTCTCTGGTTCATGGCGCGTTCAGAGAGGTTCCCACATTGTAGCTCTTGGCGATAAGCCGCTTTTCAATTTCGGGAGAACCAGAATGAAATCCATTTTCAGCATAAGCATTGCTACGGCCGCATTGTTGGGCGCTGCGACCTGTTTGAGCGCGCCTGCCGAGGCGCGAACGGACTTCAGCATCAGTATCGGTGTGCCCAATGCCGTCGGTTTCGACTACGGCAGCGGCGGTTATTGCGATAGTTCTGGTTGCCCGGACGAATATTGGGGCTACCCGGTTTGGTATGGCCCCGTCTATTGGCGCGGCACCTGGTATCGCGGACCGGTTTATTACCGGGAGGATTCCGGGCGCCGGCAATATTGGATCGCCGGTGGATGGCATCACGACCAGTGGCGCGGTTCGCGCCCGGATTGGTGGTATCGCGGCCATTACTATGCAGGCCCGGCCCTTGGCTATGACTACTATCGGGGCCATGGTTTCCGTCATGACCGCGACCATCATTGGCGTGGCGATTCCTGGCGCGGCCGTGACCATCGCAATGGCGACAATAGCGGTGTGAGCTTCTTCTTCGGCGGCGATCGTCATGACCGCCATGGCAGCGACAATCGTGACCGGAATGATCGTCACGGCGATTGGCAAAACAGCGGTGGCGGCCACGATGGGAATGATCGTCATGACCGCAACGGCCAGCAGGGCAGCAACGGCAATTGGCAAAACGATGGAAGCGGCCGCGATGCGAACGGCCGCCACGATCGTGGCGGCAATTCCGGCTGGTCTCAGCAGCGCGATCAGCGTGGCGTAACGACCACGACAACGGCCAGCCCGGCGGCGGTCTACAATGCCCAGACCGGCAATGCGGCTCACGGTGCGAAGGACCGCAACAATACCGACAGCACCTCCGGCAACGATTCCGAAGGTCACCACCACCATCATCACGATCAAAACGACAACACTGATAACAACGGTCACTGATCGGACGTATTGACGCGGGAAGGGTCCGGCAGCGCCGGGCCCTTTTCGTTTGTGCCTGTGCCCTGATAGCGTTGTCGCCGGTATTTTGAGGCGGGACCATCATGCTGCAGCCCAACGACATCTCTTCCTTCTGGCTGCCCTTCACACCCAATCGCGCGTTCAAGGCCGCGCCGCGCATGCTCGTGCGGGCCGACGGCATGTACTACTACGACGAAACAGGCCGCGCGCTGCTGGATGCTTGCGCCGGCTTGTGGTGCGTCAACGCCGGCCACGGTCGCAAACAGATCGCCGAAGCGATCTCCAAAGCGGCACATGAGCTGGACTTCGCACCGACCTTCCAGTTCGCACATCCGCGTGCGTTCGAGCTTTCGCAGCGCGTCGCCGCGATGGCGCCCGAGGGCATGGACCATGTCTTCTTCGTCAATTCCGGATCGGAAGCGGCGGATACCGCGCTGAAGATCGCGCGCGCTTATTTCCAGAAGATCGGACAGGCGGGACGCTTCCGCCTGATCGGGCGCGACAAGGCGTATCACGGCACCACCTTGGCGGGGATTTCCGTCGGCGGCATCGGCAACAACCGCAAGCCTTACGGGCCTTTGCTGCCGGGCACCGACGATCACCTGCCGCTGCCCTATAACGCGGCGACGATGCGCTTCACGCGCGGCGAGCCGAAAGGCTGCGTGGATTATGCCGACGCGCTGGAGAATCTCGTCGCATTGCACGGTGCGGAGACAATCGCGGCGGTGATCGTGGAGCCGTTCGCCGGATCGGGCGGCGTCTATGCTTCGCCGACGGATTACATGAAGCGCCTGCGCACGCTGTGCGACAAATACGGAATCCTTCTGATCTTCGACGAAGTCATCACCGGCTTCGGCCGCATGGGCCATGCCTTCGCGGCGGAGCGTTATGGCGTAACGCCGGACATCATCAATTTCGCCAAGGGCGTTTCCAACGGCGCCGCGCCGCTGGGCGGCTCCGTCGTGTCGAACAAAATCCATGATGTGTTCATGAACAACAGCGGCGGCGAACATGCCATCGAACTTTTCCACGGCCACACATATTCCGCGCATCCGCTTGCCTGCGCGGCGGCGCTCGCCACGCTCGACATCTATCGCGACGACGGTCTGTTCGAGCGTGCATTGAAGTTGGAGAAGGTTCTGGAAGATGCGGTGCATTCGCTGAAGGGTGCGCCTTTCGTCGCCGATATCCGCAATGCTGGTTTCGCGGCGGGCATCGAGATCGAGGCCGATCCGAAAGCGCCGGGGCGCCGCGGCCTCGACGCCATCAAGCTCGCTTTCCACGAGCAAAATCTGGTGGTGCGCGTGGGCGGCGACACCATCGCGCTGTCGCCGCCGCTGATCGCCACCGAATCCGATATTTCGAAAATCATCGACGGGATTCGCGGCGTTCTTTCAAAGCTTTCCTGAAAGACCGAGTCTTGCGCGGACGTGGTTATCCGCCGCCATTTTCATGCGCGATCCGCATGTCTGCCCGGCGGCACGGCTTTGTCGCAAGCGGGGCGCTTTGCTTGCCACCGCAAATGGGGTAATCCGCCGCCATTCTAACCGGCAAGCGAGGCTTTCATGCGCATCGGCGTTCCGAAGGAAATCAAAAACCACGAATATCGCGTCGGCATGACGCCCGCCGCTGTGCGCGAACTGACCGCGCGCGGCCACGAGGTGTTTATCGAAACGCACGCGGGTGAAGGCATCAGCCTGCACGACGAGATGTACACGCGCGTCGGCGCGAAGATCCTGAAGACCGCCGACGAAGTGTTCGCCAGCGCCGACATGATCGTGAAGGTGAAGGAGCCGCAGCCGGTCGAGATCAAGCGCCTGCGCAAGGATCAGGTGCTGTTCACCTATCTGCATCTTGCGCCCGATCCGGAGCAGACCAAGGGCCTGCTCGACAGCGGCGCGATCTGCATCGCCTATGAAACCGTCACCGACCGTTTCGGCGGCTTGCCGCTGCTGGCGCCGATGAGCGAAGTCGCGGGCCGCATGTCGATCCAGGCCGGCGCGCATTCGTTGGAGAAGGCGCAGGGCGGCATGGGCATGTTGCTCGGCGGCGTGCCGGGCGTTCCGGCCGCGAAGGTTGTCGTGCTCGGCGGCGGCGTCGTCGGCACCAATGCCGCGCGCATGGCGATGGGCCTTGAGGCGCATGTTTCGATCCTCGATGTGTCGCTGCGCCGCCTGAACGAACTGGACCTGCAATTCGGCGCGATGCTGAACACGGTGTTCTCCACCATCGACACCATCGAAGAGCATGTGACCGGCGCTGATCTCGTCATCGGCGGCGTGCTGCTGCCGGGCGCGGCGGCGCCCAAGCTCATCACCCGCAAGATGGTGAGCCAGATGAAGAAGGGTTCGGTCATCGTGGACGTCGCGATCGACCAGGGCGGCTGCGCGGAAACCAGCCATGCCACCACCCATGCCGATCCGACCTATATGGTGGACGGCGTTGTGCACTATGCCGTGGCGAACATGCCGGGCGGCGTGGCGCGCACCTCCACCTTCGCGCTGAACAACGCGACCTTGCCGTTCACGCGTGCATTGGCCGAACTCGGCGCGGAAGCGGCGATGAAGAAAGACGCACATCTGCGCGCCGGCCTGAACGTTTACAAAGGCACGCTGACCTATGGCGCGGTCGGCGAAGCGCAGAACATTCCGTTCAAGACGGCGGAAAGCGTGCTGGGGATTTGAGGCGGCTTTCTCTCCCAGTGTAATATCCTCGCGCTGGGAGACTGAGCATGGCCGAGCCATATCCTGCCATCGAACCGCATGACAGCGGCATGCTGGATGTGGGCGACGCGAACCGTCTCTACTGGGAGGTTTGCGGGAATCCGCAAGGCCAACCGGCCCTCATCCTACATGGCGGGCCGGGGTCGGGATGCTCTTCGGGCGCGCGTCGCCTTTTCGATCCGTCCGTTTATCGCATCGTTTTGTTCGACCAGAGAAACTGCGGACGCAGCCTGCCGCATGCCTCCGATCTCGAAACGGATTTACACGCGAATACCACGGCCAATCTGCTCTCGGACATCGAAGCGCTGCGCCGGATGCTCGGCATCGAGCGTTGGGTCGTTTTTGGGAGTTCGTGGGGCTCGACACTGGCACTGGTCTATGCCGAGACATATCCCACACGGGTTTCTGTACTCGTGCTTTCGCATGTGGCGCTAACCCGGTGGGACGATATTCATTGGCTCTATCACGGCGTCGGGCAGTTCTTTCCCAAAGCCGCGGCGCGCTTTCGTGCCGGTGCCGGTGCCGCACATCCCGACGCCGATCTTGTGGAGGCCTATGCCGCGCTGCTGGAAAGTGCCGATCCCGCGACACGCGAAAAGGCGGCGCAGGACTGGTGCGATTGGGAAGCGGCTATTGTCTCGACCGATCCCGGCCACAAGCCGCATCCACGCTATGCCGATCCGCACTTTCGCATGGCGTTTGCGCGTATCGCGACCCATTATTTTCGGAACGGCGGCTTTCTCGAAGGCAATCAGATATTGCGCAATGCGGATCGGCTCAAAGGCATTCCCGGCGTGCTTATACACGGCCGCCGCGATCTGGGAACGCCGCTGGCCGGAGTCGAGGCGCTCGCGAAAGTATGGCCGGAGAGCGAGTTGATCGTGATCGACGAAGCCGGTCACGAAACCAAAACACCCGGCGTGGTGGAGGGTATTGTTGCTTCCACCGACGCTTTCAGGACGGCCTTGTAATTCCAGTTACGTCGCGGCCATTACTACGCATCGCGTCCCGCAAAGGGCGGAAACTGATAAGCTTGATACCCTGCGCGGCGATCTGGTCGCGCAGGGTTTTGTTTTTGGCGGCGGCGTAATCGCCGACGCGGATGTCCGCCTCGGTCTTGTCGTAGCCGCGCAGCTCTGGTCCTTCTTCGACCGGATGCAGAATGAATTCGCTGACACCTGCTTCAAGCTTGTCGAGAAACTTTGGCAAGAGCTTTTCTGTCGGTTCGCCCCATTGGAATGCGAAGTCGTCGGGATAAAATACGCCGGCCTCATCTGCTGACGCGCGGCAATTGAAGCCGAGGCGTTCGTCCATCTTGGCGCTCAACATGCGCAAGGGCAGGCGGTAGGCCGCCGCGAGTTTCAGATAGATCGCGTAATAAGCCGGATTGATCTGCATCGTGCCCATGTGCGCGTCGAGATGGGTGATGTCGATGCCCCAATTCTTCGCCTGTTCGATCTGCGCGCGGCACTCCGCTTCCACGTCTTCCAGCTTCGCGTTCTGCCAGACCTCCGCCGCGGTGCGCGGCATGAAGCCGTCTGCGTCATGCAGCGATTGCGCGCCCGTCAGCGCGCGCCAGCGGTAACCGGGATACTCGCAGGTCAATGTGAGGTGGATGCCGATATCGAGATCGCCGCACATGTCCACCGCCTCGCGCGCCCAGGGGCAGGGCACCATAAGCGTCGCGCTGGTGGCGATGCCGCCGCGGATGGAATCGTCGATGGCAAGGTTCGCCGAATGGCTGGAGCCGAGATCGTCGCAATTCAGGATCAGCAGCCGATCCTGCGCGCCATACCCAAGTTTTCCGACAAGATTTTGCATTTGCCCTCTCGCCGCTATCTTAGAAGGAGGAAAGGTTCAGAGTCATGCCGCAAATCCGGCCACTGCGCCGTGAAGACCGCGATGCGCTTTATGCGATCTGCCTGAAGACGGGCAACGCCGGGCAAGACGCGACGGCGCTGTATCGCGATCCCGAATTGCTCGGTCATCTCTATGCCGGGCCTTATGCCGCGCTGGAACCGGAAAGCGGTTTCGTGCTCCAGGACGAGGATGGCCTCGGCGGCTATATCGTCGGCGCGATTGATACCTACGCTTTCGAGAACAGGCTTGAACAAGAATGGTGGCCCGGTCTTCGCGCGCGCTATCCCGATCCGGCGGCGCTCCTGGAGCCTGAACGCTATCTTGTGCAATCCATTCATAAACCGTGGCGCACACCTAAGCGCGTCACGGATTCTTATCCGTCGCATCTGCACATCAACCTGCTGCCGCGATTTCAGGGTGGCTGGGGCAGGCGCATGATGGATCATTGGCTGAACGCCATGGGCGAGCGCGGATCACATGGCGCGCATCTGGGTGTCGGCATGCGCAACGAACGCGCGGTGAAATTCTACCTGCGCTATGGCTTCACGGAATTTCAGCGCTGGAACGACGTGCTGATGCTGGGCATCCGTCTCAAATGATCAGTCCGCGCCGCTGTCGCTGTTTTGACGGCAACTCATATCGCCAGCCTGGCAGTTCGCCGCCTGTTCGAGTTGCTTGATGCGCGCGCGGGTGAGTTCGGTCAGGCATTGGGCACGGACCAACGGCCAAATCGAGCCGCCTTTGCTCCCGGAGGTGCGGAAATCGCATTCAGCATCGCGGAACGCGATCCATGTGCGCTCGGATTTGCGCAGCAGTTCTTGGCCCTCGGCGTCGTATTTCGCCATCGTCTCTTTGTAGAGATTGTTGATGGTGGCGTTGGCCTGCTCCAGTTCGTGACCGGCGCAGATATTCATCTCGGCTTGCGTGCGCGCCTTGCTGCATTCATCGGCTTGCGCAAGCGAGGGCACAAGAACAGCAGCAAGCGTGAGAATGAATATCCGCATCATGATTGACTCCGTTAGATGGTCGCGCCGCCGTCGCAGACGATGGTCTGGCCGGTGGTGAACGATCCGGCTTTCGACGCGAGAAACACCGCCGCGCCCGCGATTTCGTCGGGTTCGCCAATGCGGCGCAGCGGCGCGCCGGAGGTTGAGCGCTTCAGCGTTTCGGGATTCTCCCACAGCGCCTTGGCGAAATCGGTCTTGATCAAGCCCGGCGCGATGCAATTGGCGCGGATGTTGTGCGGGCCATATTCCACCGCGATGTTGCGGGCGAGCTGCATGTCTGCCGCCTTGGAGATGCAATAGGCGCCGATCACGGGCGAGCCGCGCAATCCGCCGATGGACGACACGATGATGATTGCGCCATCCTTGCGCTCTTTCATTTCCGGGATGACGAGCTGCGACAGCCAGTGATTGGAGCGGATATTCGCGCCCATGATCTTGTCGAAGGCATCGTCCGGAATATCCATGCTCGATCCGTAATAGGGATTGAGTGCGGCGTTGCAGACGAGAATGTCGATCTTGCCCCATTTCGCGCGCGTCTGGGCGACGAGCTGTTCGAGTTGTTCCTTGTAGTTGATGTTGCAGGCAATCGGGATCGCAACTTCCTTGCCGCGTTCCTTGTTGATGTCGCCCGCCACCTTCTCGCAGGCATCGGCCTTGCGGCTGGAGACGACGACCTTCGCACCGTGTTCGGCGAAGCGGTGCACGATGGCTTCGCCGATGCCCTTCGTGGAACCGGTGACGAGCGCGACTTTGCCGGTGAGATCGAACAGGTTCATGCTTTCCTCCAATGGATCGAAATATCGTTCGGGCGCATTGTTAATCGCGCGGAGGCAATCCGACAAACCGCTGCCACATTTGGGCGTTTGGGTTGCGGCGGCTCGATGGAGATTGGGATGAAAAGACTGGCAGTTCTCGGCGCATGCTTTGTTCTGACCGCTTGCGGTGGCGCGCCCCGCGGCCGTGACTATGGCCCGCCCCGTCCGGTAAGCTATGGCCCGCAGCAACCTTATTCCGCCTTGCAGCCGCAGCCGCCCGCGGAAGCCCCGCCGTCGCGCCCCATGACCCCGCCCAAGGTGGCCAGCGCCGGTCCGCTCAAGGCCGCGATGATCGGCAGCTACATGGACAACCAGGAAGCCGAGTTGCGCAGCGCCATGCGCGGCACGGGCGTGCTGGTCGGCCGGCCCGGCGACGACATCGTGCTGCATATCAAGAGCGACGAGATGTTCGACGGCAACAGCTACAATCTCAGCACGCGCGCCAAGGACGTTCTGTGGAAGCTGGCGCCGGTGCTGCGCCGCTTCGATCACACGCAAATCTTCATCGATGCCTATACTGACACCAGCGGCGCGGCGGACAAGAACATGGAAGTCTCACGCAAGCGGGCCTACACGATCGGCGGGCAGTTGGTGAAAGACGCCGTTCCGCTGTCGCGCCTGCAGGCGCGTGGTTATGGCGAGGAGAATCTGAAGGTCAAAACCGGCGATCAGATGAACGAGCCGCGCAACCGGCGCATCGAGATTCGCATTGTCGCCCGGGCTGCCGGATAGGGCGTTATTTCTCCAGCGCGGCGTCGATCTCGTCGTTCAGGCCCTGATCGCCCGGCTCGACGCGAGAGCCGTAAGTGCCGGCGATGGTGCCGTCGCGGTTGAACAGGTATTTGTGGAAATTCCATTTGGGCGCGGCGTCGTCGCCCAACTCATGCGTCACCCATTTGTAAAGCGGGTGCGCATCGCTGCCGACGACATGCTCTTTCGCCGTCATCGGGAAATCCACGTTGAAGCGAGTTTCGCAGAAGGTCTTGATCTCGTTTTCGGTGCCCGGTTCCTGTGCGCCGAAATCATTGGCCGGAACGCCCAGCACGACGAGGCCATCCTTGCCCTTCTTCTTCCACAAGGCTTCGAGGCCGGAATATTGCGGCGTCAGTCCGCACTGGCTGGCGACATTCACCACCAGCAGCACCTTGCCTTTGAATTGCGACAGCGGCAGCGGCTTGCCGTCGATGGAGGTGAAGGAGAAATCATAGGCCGTTTTGCTCATGGCATCCTCGTGACCGGGGGCGATGTTGATCGTCCGCCCGTTGCCGCCTAAAGATCAAGCCCATGCGAACGCTTCTTCTCGCTCTGATGTTTGCCGCTGCATCTTTTCCTGCGGCGGCGTCCGGTTGTTCAACACTTCGCCAGCCGCGAAATTCGGCCGGGGTGATCGCGGCGGAGAACGCATGGGTCCATGCGTTGACGGCGAGAGATGCGAAGACGCTGTCCTGCCTCCTCGCACCAGGCTTCATGGACATGGCGTGGAATGGCGAACTTCACGCCCGTGCGGAGGTTCTGGCATTTTTGCCGAAGCGCCCGGCGAACGGCATCAAGCTGAGCAACATGAAGGTGGAATTGTCCGGCGACCGTGCCATGGCGCGCGGCATCAACACGGCGACGAAGCCGGATGGCAGCCTGCTCGCGCGTGTGAAGTTCGAGGACATCTTTCAGTATCGCGATGGCATGTGGCGTGCGCTCACGGCGCAGGAAACCCTGCTGCGCTGATCTGTTTCGAATGACAGCTATTTAATTGAGGCAATCCTACCGCGAGTAGCGGCTGAACAGCTCCACCAGCTCATCGAATTTCTTTTTCTGGTCGCCCGTGTCACCGCTCTTGATGGCGTGGGCCACGCAATGGGCGGAATGATCCTTCAGAATCTGCTCCTCGACCTTCTTGAGCGCCGCTTTGATCGCCTGGATCTGGTCCAGCACGTCGATGCAGTAGCGCTCCTCTTCCACCATGCGCGCGACGCCGCGCACCTGCCCCTCGATGCGGGAGAGACGGGAAATGAGTTTGGGGTCCTTCTGGGCCATGGCGCTGATTTAGCAGAAATGGCGTTGGGGGCCTATCCGCCGGAAAGGCCGGTTTTCCAGGGTTAACGAATTGGAAACAGGGGCTGGGTGACACTGGGCTGGAATCAGGCCCAGAGCCATGCCGATGACGAACGCGATCCTTGTCTTTACGTCCGCGATGCTCGCCGCGATCGGCAGCCTGCTGCTTGCCCTGTTCAATGTGGCCGAATTGCCGATTGCGATCCTCGCCGGCGCCGCGGTGTTTCTGGGCATCACGCAGTTTCACGCCGCAATCCTGCGCAAACGCGAGAAGCGCGCCACGCGCACGGAGATCGCGCGTCTGAAGCAGGCGAACAAGGAAATCCGCGTCGCCCTGCAGGAAACGCATGGCCACATCGAACAAGTGAAGGCATCGGTCGAAGCGAAGGCCTCGGCGCAGAGCAAGAAGATCGTCGCCGAATTGCAGGTGCTGGAAAGCCTGATGCGCGACTTCGCCGGCAAGATCGCGACTTCCGCGCGGGCCGCGACGTCCGGCCCCGCCGAACAGATCATGGAACGCCGCACCACCGCGAGCGCCAAGAATTATCTCGAAACGCTGGGCGAACCGGAGCTGCTGGAAACCATCCGCGCCGCGCTGGAAGAGAACCGCGTCGATCTCTATCTGCAGCCGATCGTGAGCCTGCCACAGCGCAAGCTGCGCTATTACGAAGCGCTGTCGCGTTTGCGCGCCGAAGACGGCGCCGTCATCATGCCGGCGCAATACATGAAAGTGGCCGCGCCTGCGGGCCTGATGAGCGTGGTGGACAATCTGCTGCTGTTCCGCTGCGTGCAGATCGTTCGCCGCCTGACGGTGAAGACCAAAGAGATCGCCGTGTTCTGCAACATCTCTGGCGACACGCTCGCGGATCAGGAGTTCTTCCCGCAATTCCTGGAATACATGCATCACAATCGCGATTTGGCGAGCCAGATCGTCTTCGAATTCAGCCAGGCCGCCGTGACCAAGGCGGGAAGCCAGGGCGATTCAAACCTGATGTATCTGTCCAATCTCGGCTTCGCGCTGTCGATGGATCATGTCGACAACCTCGCGCTGGACTTCGCCAAGATGAAGGGCCTTGGTTTCCGCCACATCAAGGTGCGCGCGCAGACGTTGACGAACGACATGCAGGGCGCCAACGCACTGGTGGCCGCGGAAGATTTCAAGAAGCTGCTGTCGCGTCACGGCCTGAACCTCATCGCCGAGCGCGTCGAGGACGAGAAGACCGTTGTGCAACTGCTCGATTACAATGTGGATTTTGCACAGGGCTATCTGTTCGGTGAACCGCGCGCGGTGCGCGACGATCAGGTCCGCGTGCCGGAATTCGTGGCGCCGGAACGCCCCGCCTCCATCGTGCCGTTCAAGCGCAGCGCCTAAGCCGCATTGACCGGGCGGTCGCGGTCGTGCGATCCGCTTTCTCATGACGAAAATCCTCACAGGTCTGCGCGAGATTGCATCCGGCTATGACGCGCTGGTGTGCGATGTCTGGGGCGTGCTGCACAATGGCGACAAGGCGAATCTGCCGGCTTGCGCCGCGCTCAAGACATTCAAGGAAAAGCACGGCCCGGTGATCCTGCTCACCAACGCGCCGCGCCCGGTGAGCGACGTCGAAGAATTGTTCGTCAAAAAGTATGGCGTGCCGCTGGATTGCTACGATGCCATTGTCACCTCCGGTGTCGCCACACGCGACGATCTCGAAAAGCGCACCAAATCCGGCAGGCTCTCGATGCTGCATTTGGGGCCGGAGCGGGATCGCGGAATCTTCGAGGGCCTGAACATAGAAACCGTAGATGCGGAGCGCGCGCAGATTGTTCTGTGCAGCGGCCTCTACGATGACGAGAAAGAAACGCCCGCCGATTACGTGTCGCTTCTGGAGAAGATGAAGGCGCGCAAGCTCGCCATGATCTGCGCCAATCCGGACTGGGTGGTGCAGCGCGGCGGCAAGCTGGTCTATTGTGCGGGCGCGCTCGCCAACGAATATGAGAAGATCGGCGGTGAGGTCATCTATTACGGCAAGCCGAAGACGGCGATCTACGAATACGTCCGCGCGGCGGCCAAAGGCGCGAAGAAGCTGCTGGCGATCGGTGACGGGATGCATACCGATATAAAGGGGGCCAATGCGGCCGGAATCGACGCCTTGTTCATCGCCGACGGCGTGCATGGCGAGGACGTGGCCGAAATGACCGAGCGGCACATGGGCGAATTGTTCGCCAAAGCGGGCGTGCATGCCAAGGCGGCGATGCGCGCGCTTGTCTGGTAGGCTTGGCGCCGATAAGAACCGGATAGCCGCACAAGGAGCGCCGCTCGTGACCTATTATATCGACGACCTCAAGCCGGGTATGAGCGAGAGCTACAGCCGCACGGTCACCGAGGAAGACATCCAGAAATTCGGCGAAGTCTCCGGCGACATGAACCCCGTCCATTTCGACGAGGCCTATGCCCGCAAAACCATTTTCCGCGGCCGCGTGGCGCACGGCGTGATTACGCTGAGCTATATCTCCAAGGTACTGGGCATGCAGATCCCCGGCCCGGGCACGATCTTCATGGGCGCAACCACGAGCTTCAAATTCCCTGTGCGCATCGGCGACACGGTGGTGACGACCTGCACGGTGAAAAGCGTGGAGCCGGTCAAGCGCCGCGTGACCTTCGATTGCGTATGCAAGGTGGGCGACACCGTGGTGGTGGAAGCCGAAACCCTGGTGATGGCGCCCGCCCGCCCGAAAGCCTGACGCCGCTCCGAATGCGCATCTTCCGCCACTACAATGACGTGACCGCCGATTGCAAAGGCGCGGTTGTGGCGATCGGCAATTTCGACGGCGTCCATCGCGGCCATCAGGCGTTGATCGCGCGCGGCCTGGCGCATGCCCATGCCAGCGGCGCGCCGATGGGCGTTCTGGCATTCGAGCCGCATCCGCAGGAATTCTTCCGGCCATCGCCGGAAAGCTTCCGCCTCACGCCATTCCGCGCCAAGGCACGGCTCATCGCGGAGCAGGGCGTGGATGTGATGTACGCACTCGCCTTCGATGCGCAGATGGCGTCCAAGAGCGCGCAGGAATTCGTGCTCGATGTTCTGGTCGATGGACTTGGCGCGTCGTGCGTCATCGTCGGCGCGGATTTCCAATTCGGCAAAGGCCGCACGGGCGATGCTGCCGTGCTGGGCTATATGGGCGAGATGGAAGGGTTCGGCGTCGAGATTTTCGAGCCCGTGCTGGAAGACGGCGTGGAGAAAATCTCCTCCACGCATATCCGCGAGGCGTTGAAAGCCGGAAGGCCGGACGTTGCGGCAAAGCTGCTCGGCCATTATTGGAGCGTGGAATCCCGCGTGGAGCATGGCGACGCGCGCGGGCGCACCATTGGATTTCCGACGGCGAATATGCGCATAACCGACGCGCTGAAGCCGGCCTATGGCGTGTATGCCGTCCGCGCGACGATCTACGAGGACGACAAGCCTGTCATGCGCAAGGACGGCGTTGCGAATTTCGGCATTCGGCCTATGTGGGAGACAAGAGAACCCCTGCTGGAAACCTGGCTGTTCGATTTCGATGGGGATCTCTACGGAAAGCACGTGGCGGTGGAATTCGTGCATTACATTCGGGGCGAGGCGAAGCTGGATGGGCTGGACGCGTTGAAGGCCCAGATCGCGAAGGACGCGGAAGCCGCAAGGAAAGTGTTGGCATCGGCATGAAAACTCCTGTTCTCCCGCGTCCCTATCCCGACGCAACGATTCTGGAAGGGCGCTTTGCCGATCTGGAACGCATCGACGTCAAACGTCACGCGAAAGAACTTTGGCAGGCCATCGGTTCGGATGACGAGGTGTGGAAGAACATTCCGTCCGGTCCGTTCGCGAATGAAAAAGCGTTCGAGGACTGGCTGCGCGATCGTTCTTCGCGCGACGGGCAAGTGCTTTATGCCGTCCGCGACAAGCAAGCCGGCAAGGCCACCGGCCTCTACTTCCTGCTGCGCATCGATCCGCAAGCCGCGGCGTGCGAAATCGGGCTGACATACGGCAAGGCGCTGCAGCGCACATCGGCGGGGACCGAGGCGTTCTATCTGCTGGCGAATTACGCGCTGGGTACGCTCGGTTATCGCCGCCTCGAATGGCGCACTGGACCGGAGAACGAGGCGTCCCGCCGCGCGGCGGCGCGCTATGGCTTCACGCAGGAAGGCATGTTGCGCCAGACAAGCTGGACCAAGGGCGGCAACTGGGACACCGTTTATTATTCGATCATCGACGGCGAATGGCCTGCCATCTCCGGCCGCTTCCAGGCGTGGCTCAATCCGCGCAATTTTGACGAGCACGGCCACCAAATCCGCGCGCTTTCGTCCTTTTCCTGAGCGCTGGACCGGCGTGGGGGCGGCTGTTAGAACAATTCCAACTGATTTCCTTGGGCTTTCGACCGATGAACCGCGTGGGTTTTGGGGGATTTCGAATTCGCCGCCCGGCTCCGCCGCCGGGGGAATGATCCCTGCTGGTCGCGCGGATGCCGGGTGATCCCGCCCTGTCCGCCAACCTGATAAAGACCTGAGACAAATGTCCGACACGACCGACGCAAAGCCAGCCCGCGATTACAAGGCGACGCTGTTTCTTCCGCAGACCGATTTCCCGATGAAAGCGGGCTTGCCCGCTGCCGAGCCGCAATGGCTGGTGCGTTGGGAGAAGATGGATCTCTATGGCCAGATCCGCGCCAATGCGAAGGGCCGCCCGCTCTTCATCCTTCACGATGGCCCGCCCTACGCGAATGGCGATCTGCATATCGGTACGGGCCTCAACAAGATTCTGAAGGATTTCGTCTGCCGTTCGCAGACGATGCTCGGCAAGGATGCACCTTATATCCCTGGCTGGGACTGCCACGGCCTTCCGATCGAATGGAAGATCGAGGAGCGCTATCGCAAGGAAGGTAAGTCGAAAGACAGCGTTCCGATTGATCAGTTGCGCAAGGATTGCCGCGAATTCGCCAATCACTGGATCGGCGTGCAGCGCGAACAGTTCAAGCGCCTCGGCGTCATCGGCCAGTGGGACAAGCCTTACACGACGATGGACTATCGCGCTGAAGCGACCATCGCGGGTGAGCTGCACAAGTTTGCCGGCAACGGTTTGCTCTATCGCGGCTATCGCCCGGTGATGTGGTCGCCGGTCGAGAAGACTGCGCTCGCCGAAGCCGAAGTAGAGTATCACGAGAAACAGTCGCCGACGATCTATGTGAAGTTTCCGGTCGTCAAAGGCTCGGATGAACTGAAGGGTGCGAGCGTCGTCATCTGGACGACAACTCCGTGGACGATCCCGGCAAACCGCGCCATCGCGTTTTCGCCGACGATGGATTACGCGCTCTACGAAGTGGACAGCGTCAGCGAAGGCGCGCTTGCCGCGGTCGGCGAAAAGCTGGTGCTGCTCGACGCGCTGGCCGATCAGGTCGCCAAGCATTCCAAGATCACGCTGAAGCGCGTCGCCAAGATCGATCCGAAGGGCGTTGTCGCGGCACATCCGCTGCGCGGGCAGGGCTATGAATTCGATGTGCCACTGCTGCCCGGTGAGCATGTCACCGCCGATACCGGTACGGGCTTCGTGCACACCGCGCCGGGACACGGCGAGGAAGACTTTGAACTCATCCTCTCCAACTTCCCAGATTACGCGCGCACCAATCCGGAAGCGTTCAATGTCGTGGGGCCGGATGGTTCGTTCACGAAGAATGCGCCGGGTTTTGAGGGCAAATTCATTCTCGACCGTGACGGCAAGAAGGATGGCGACGCCAATGGCGCTGTCATCAAGGCGCTGATCGAGGCGGGCAAGCTCTTGTCGAAAGGCACGCTGCGCCATTCCTATCCGCATAGCTGGCGCTCCAAGGCGCCGGTGATCTATCGCGCCACGCCGCAATGGTTCGCGCATATGGACAAGCCGTTCGAGGGCTCGAACGGCAAAACGCTGCGCGAACTCGCCATGCAGGGCATCCGCGACACGAAGTGGTTCCCGAAAGCCGGTGAGAACCGCATCGGCGCGATGGTGAAGGATCGCCCGGACTGGGTGTTGTCGCGTCAACGCGCCTGGGGCGTGCCGCTCGCGATCTTCGTGGAAAAGAAGACGCAGAAGGTTCTGAACGATACCGATGTGAACGCGCGCATCACCGAAGCCTTCAAGACCGAAGGTGCGGATGCGTGGTTCAATTCACCGCCCGCACGCTTTCTCGGCAATGAGCGCGATCCCAACGATTACGAGCAGGTTCGCGACATTCTCGACGTCTGGTTCGATTCCGGTTCGACGCACGTGTTCACCGTCGAACAGCCACTCGAAAAAGAATGGCCGAAGAAGGCGAAAGCCGATCTTTATCTGGAAGGTTCGGATCAGCATCGCGGCTGGTTCCAATCCTCGCTCTTGGAAAGCTGCGGCACCACCGGCCATGCGCCGTTCGACGCGGTGCTGACGCATGGTTTCGTGCTGGATCGCGAAGGCGACAAGATGTCGAAATCGCTGGGCAACGTCATCAGCCCGCAATCGGTTGCGGAGAAGAACGGCGCCGACATCCTGCGCCTGTGGGCCGCGAGCACCGATTTCACCGCCGATCTGCGCATCGGCCAGGACGTGATCCAGGCGAGCGCCGATGCCTATCGCCGTCTGCGCAACACCATCCGCTTCATGCTGGCGAACCTCGAAGGCTTTTCCGACAAGGAGAAAGTCGCGCCGAAGGATATGCCGGAGCTGGAGCGCTACATGCTGGCGCGCATCGCCGAGCTCGATGGGCAGGTGCGCCACGGTTATGAGCATTTCGACTACAACGGCGTGTTCACATCGCTGTTCAATTTCTGCACCAACGATTTGTCGGCGTTCTATTTCGATATCCGCAAGGACGCGCTCTATTGCGACGCCGCCTCCAGCACGCGCCGCAAATCCACGCGCACGGTGATCGACGCGATCTTCCGTCATGTCGTGACATGGCTGGCGCCCGTCTTGTGCTTCACGATGGAAGAGGCGTGGTTGCTGCGTTTCCCCGGCGAAAACGAGAGCGTGCATCTGCATACCTTTCCCGAAGTCCCGAAGGAATGGCATGACGAGAAGCTCGTGCAGAAATGGGCGCGCGTGCGTGAACTTCGCCGCGTCGTCACTGGTGCGCTGGAAATCGCGCGCCGCGACAAGGTGATCGGCGCAAGCCTGGAAGCACGCCCGGTCCTATTCGTGAATGCCGATGATGCGAAGTTGATGGACGGAATCGACCTGGGCGAGATCGCGATCACCTCGCATGCCGTGGTCTCCACGCATGATGCGCCGGCCGATGCGTTCAAGCTTTCCGACGTGGAGGGCGCCTCCGTCGTCTTCCACCATGCCGAAGGCGACAAGTGCGCGCGCTGCTGGATGATCCTGCCGGAAGTGGGTAGCCATCCCAAACACCCTGACCTCTGCAACCGATGCTCCGCCGCGGTGGATGCCCTGGAGACAACTGCATGACATCGCGCGACTGGGGCCTGGCGGCCGCGGCCATCGCCCTCATTGCCGATCAGGGCTGCAAAATCCTGATGCTCTACGGCTTCGGCTTCGTGAATATGGCGCCGGGCGATGCGATCGACATATTGCCCTTCTTTAACCTCGTGATGGTCTGGAATCCCGGCGTTTCCTACGGGCTGTTCCCGGCGCATGGACCGTGGGGAACGGCATTTCTGGCGATTTTCTCACTGGCAGCCGTCGGCGGACTGGGCTACTGGCTGTGGAACGCGACCCGTCCGGCCCTGGCCGTGGGTCTCGGTCTTGTGATCGGCGGGGCGCTGGGAAATCTGGTGGACCGGCTCATCTATGGAAAGGTTGCCGACTTTTTCCACTTTTACGCATTCCACTACGATTGGTATGTATTCAATCTAGCGGATTGTGCGATCACCTTCGGGGTGGCTGCGCTGTTGTACGATGCCCTGCTGCGTCCGGAACATCCGGCCAGCGTGGACGGATAGAATCTGGAGAGCTGTTTATGGTCGAGTACCGCATGCGGAATCTATGGCGCGGCGCCGTTCTTCTTGCCGCCGGATTGTCGCTGATGTCCTGCGACAGCATTCGCGATGCGGCCGGCATCACCAAGTCGCCGCCGGACGAATTCGCCGTGGTGACGAAAGCGCCGCTCATCATCCCGCCCGATTACAACCTGCATCCGCCCAAGCCGGGCGCTGCGCCGCTCAACCAGACATCGCCGACGCAAAGCGCGCAAGCCGCCCTCTTTGGCGACGACACCGCCGCAGTGGCCGCTTCGATCAACGGCAATTACAGCCAGGCAGAGAAACTCCTGCTGGCGCAATCCGGCGCCGCGACAGCCGACGATTCCATCCGCCGCACGATCGCCGCCGACAATTCGAAAGCCCAGGATACCGGCACGCTGACGGATTCGCTTCTGTTCGGCGGCAGCGATACGGCATCCAGCGACAAGCCTCTCGACGCGGACGCGGAAGCAGCGCGCATCGCCGCCGGGAAGAACGGCGCGACGCCGGCAGACAAGGCGGATGAAAAGGCTACCGAAAAGGCAACCATCGACAAGGATAGCAGCAGCGGTGGCTGGTGGCCGTTCTAAGCCCCAGAGGTTTTGTTTTCATGCCAATAGCGAAATGTTTCACACGTGCGGCGACCGCCGTGGCCGCCGCGGCGCTTCTATTCGCGGCGCCGGCGCCCGCGCAGGAAAATCATGTATTCCAGTTCGCGCTGCAGAACGGCATGCAGGTCGTCGTCGTGCCCGACCATCGCGCGCCGGTGGTGACGCAGATGCTGTGGTTCCGCGTCGGCGGCGTGGACGATCCACCGGGGCTTTCGGGCCTCGCGCATTTCTTCGAACATATGATGTTTCGCGGCACCAAGACGGTGAAGGGCGATCAGTTCGCGCAGACGGTGGCGCGCAATGGCGGCGAGTCCAACGCCTTCACCACGCATGACTACACCGCGTTCTATGAGCAGATCGCCAAGGACCGGCTGTCGACCGTGATGAATTTGGAAGCCGACCGGATGGCCAATCTGGATTTGTCGGATTCCAACGTGAACACCGAGCGCAACGTGGTGCTCGAAGAGCGCCGGATGCGGGTAGACAACGATCCGCAGTCGTTGATGCGTGAACAGATGGATGCGGCGCTGCAGCTTTCGCATCCCTATGGCCGGCCGGTGATCGGCTGGCCGGATGAAATCCGCCACATCGGCCGCAAGGAAGCGCAGGATTTCTACAATCACCATTATGCGCCCAACAATGCGATCCTGATCGTCGCCGGCGATGTGACGCCGGACGAAGTTCGCAAGGCGGCGAGCGCCGCCTATGACAAGGTCCCGGCCCGCGAACTGGCGCCGCGCGCCGAGTTCTCGCAGCCTCCGCGGTTGGGCGAGACGCGGCTGTCCGTCTATCGCCAGGATGTGAAGGTGCCGTTGCTCATGCGCTTCTATCGTGTGGTGAGCTACACGGAGGCCAAGCCCGGTGAGGCGGAAGCGCTGGACACGCTGGCGCAGCTCATGGGCGGAGATGCCACCAGCACGCTCTACCGCGAACTCGTCGTGAAACGGCGTCTGGCGACCAATGCCGCCGCCAGCTATGACGGCAATGCGCGCGACAATGGCACGTTCGGCATCTACGCCATTCCGCGCCCGGGCGTGCGGCTCGACCAGCTCGAACATGCCATCGACCAGATCATCAGTTCCTATACGAAGAAGATGCCGCCCGCCGGCGATCTCAAGCGGGCGAAAACCCAGCTTGTCGCGGATGCGATGTACCAGCGCGACAACCAATATTCGCTGGCCTCTGCTTACGGCCAAGCCCTCTCCATCGGGCTCACGACCGATGACGTCGATACCTGGCCGGATCGCATTCGCGCCGTCACGCCCAAATCGGTGCTCGATGCGGCGGCGAAGAACCTCATCCCGCGGGAATCGGTGACCGGATATCTGCAGCCGGGAAAACCGCGATGACCTTGCGCCGCTTCCTTCTCACGCTTGCCGCCGTGCTGCTGCTGTGCCCGCCTGCCCATGCGGCGGATGTGAAATCCGTGAACATGGGCAAGGGTGTGCAGGTGTGGTTCCAGGAAGACCATACGCTGCCGATCATTTCCATGACCGTGTCGTTGCCTGCCGGTTCCGGCTACGACCCGGCCGACAAACCCGGCCTCGCCGCGTTCACTGCGGCGATGCTGGATGAAGGCGCCGGACACTACACCTCGCAGGCTTATCAGACGGCGTTGAGCGACCGCGGTATTCGGCTGTCCGCGCGGCCCGACCGGGACTGGACGACGATCACGCTGGTCACGCTGAAGGAAAACGCGAAGGACGCCTTCCAGCTGCTCGGCGTGGCTTTGACCAAGCCGCGCTTTGACAGCGACGCGGTCACGCGCGTTCGCGCACAGATTCTTTCGAGCCTCCAGGAAAGCGAGGAAGATCCGTCTTCCGTCGCAGCCCGCGCGTTTTATACGCGCTTTTTCAGCGGTCACCCTTACGGCCATCCCGTTGACGGCACCGCGGCATCCATCGCGTCGATTTCCCGTGAGGACATGCGAAACTTCGCGCGCACCCATTGGGTGCGGGGCGGCATGCATATCGCGGTTTCCGGCGACATCGACACGAAGGGGTTAAAGGTTCTTCTGGCGAGTGCGTTCCGCGCGCTGCCGCAGAAAGCGCCGCAGCCGATCGCGCCCGTGCGCCACATGGGCGAGCCGGGCGTGAAAGTCATTCCGATGCCGGTGCCGCAGCCCAACATCGTGTTCGCGCTGCCGGCCTTGCCGCGCAAGGATCGTGATTTCATTCCGCTTTATGTCGCCAACTATATTCTGGGCGGCGGCGGGTTCTCCTCGCGGCTGACGACGGAAGTGCGCGAGAAGCGCGGGCTGACCTACAGCATCACCACGTCGATCAACACGCAGACCCATCTGGGCTATTTCGTGGGGCAGGTGGCGACAAAAGCGGGATCGGTTCCCGAAACCGTCGGTGTCATTCGCAACACGATCGCCGACTTCGCGAAGACAGGCCCGACGCAGACGGAACTGAGCGACGCCAAGACATATCTCACCGGTTCGTTCCCGCTCGCCTTCACGTCCAATACGGGAATCACAGCCCAGTTGAACGCTTTCCAAGATGGCGGGTTGCCGATCAGCTATCTGCAGAAGCGCAATGGGCTCATCAATGCCGTGACGGTCGACGACATCCGGCGCGCATTGAAGCGCGTTTTTGGGAATGCCAAGCTCACCATCGTGATCGCCGGCAGCCCGAAGGCGCAGAAGCCGAAGAGCCGTCCGCTGCCCGGCCCGGACAAGCCGTCGGTGCCGCCCAAGCCGGTGAACTCCGCCAAGCAGCCGGTACCGGTCAGAACCCAGCCGCCCGGGCCGCATGCCGCCCATCCGATCACGGCTGCGCCCGCGAAGAACACGCCAAAGCACTGAATTCCCTGTTAGTCGCGGCAAGGGCCCGGCGGCATCCGCGGAGCCGCTCTGCTAGGCTCGAATCATGAGGATTCGCCGTCTTTCCGAAGGCACGATCAACCGTATCGCCGCCGGCGAAGTGGTCGAGCGCCCGGCCAGCGCCGTGAAGGAGCTGGTCGAGAATGCGCTCGATGCGGGCGCGACCCGGATCGAGATCGCAACCTCGGCGGGCGGCGCGGATCTGATCCTGGTCGAAGACGATGGCGAGGGCATGGAGGCGGACGACCTCTCCCTCGCGGTGGAGCGCCACGCCACCTCCAAGCTGCGCGACGACGATCTCTCCACCATCCGCACCATGGGCTTTCGCGGCGAGGCGCTTCCTTCGATTGGCGCGGTGGCGCGGCTCTCCATCGCCAGCCGCACCAAAGCGGGCGAGGCGCATGAAATCCGCGTCGATGGCGGCGCGATGCAGGGGCCGGCACCGGCATCGTTCCGCGCGAAAGGGCAGGCGGGCACGCGCGTCGATGTGCGCGAATTGTTCTACGCCACGCCTGCGCGTCTCAAATTCATGAAGTCGGCACGCAGCGAAGACATGGCGACGACCGATGTGGTGAAGCGCCTTGCGATGTCGCGGCCCGATGTGGCGTTCACGCTGACGCTGGATGGGCGGCGCACGCTCGATCTGGAAGCGGAAGCCGATTTGTTTGCAGGCCGCCTGAAGCGCCTTGCCAAAATCATGGGCCGCGATTTCGGCGACAACGCTGCGCCGGTGGATGTGACGCGCGAAGGCGTCCACATCGCGGGCTTCGCGGGATTGCCGACCTACAACCGCGCCAACGCGCAGATGCAGTTCCTCTTCGTGAACGGACGGCCCGTGCGCGACAAGCTGCTGATCGGCGCGGTGCGCGGCGCTTATGCCGATTTCCTCGCGCGCGACCGCCATCCGGCGCTGGCGCTGTTCCTGGATTGCGATCCGTCTTTCGTGGACGTGAATGTGCATCCGGCGAAGACGGAAGTGCGCTTCCGCGATGCGGGGCTGGTGCGCGGGTTGATCGTGTCGTCGCTCAAGCACGCGCTGGCGGATGCGGGCCATCGTGCATCCACAACAGTTGCCGGGTCGGCGCTGGCGTCGTTCCGCCCGCAGAGCGCGCCCTATCAGGGCGGATATGCCGACAATGTGCGCCCGTTCCCGATGTCTCCGCAGATGGCGGACGCCGCGCGGAATTTTCAATCGCCGCTTTTCGGCGGCAACGCCGCGCCTGCCTATTCGGCGCGCGTGGAAGAGGCGCCGGCCGAAGCGCCACCTGCGGACCTGCCGCTCGGCGTCGCGCGCGCGCAGCTACATGAAACCTATGTTGTGGCGCAGACGGCGGATGGCATCGTCATTGTCGATCAGCACGCGGCGCATGAACGTCTTGTCTATGAGCGCATGAAGGCCGCGCTGGCCGAAGGCGGCATCGCGCGCCAGCCGTTGCTCATTCCCGAAGTGGTGGAACTCGATCCCGCCGAGGTGGACCGCATCGCCTCGCGCGCGGGTGAGCTGGCCGAATTGGGCCTCATCATCGAACCCTTCGGCCCGGACGCCGTGATGGTGCGCGAAGTGCCCGCGATGCTCGGCAAAGCCGATCTCAAAGGCCTTGTGCGCGATCTCGCCGATGACATCGCCGAAACCGGCAATGCGCTCTCGTTGAAGGAACGGTTAGAAGAAGTCTCCGGCACGCTCGCCTGCCACATGTCGGTCCGCGCGGGACGCCGCCTCAACGCCGAAGAAATGAACGCGCTGCTGCGCGAAATGGAAGCCACGCCGCATAGCGGCCAGTGTAACCATGGTCGCCCGACTTATGTGGAGTTGAAGCTGTCGGATATCGAGCGGCTTTTCGGGCGGCGTTAAATATTCCGCGCAAACCGGCGGACACCGGGGATGCCGAGTGCCGCTTCAAAATCCGGGGCGTGTTTTTCTTCCGCGAATTTGAAATGGGACTTGGTGTAGTTCCGCTCCGCCGCGGTGTTGCCCACGAAGAAGCTGATCTGCGCGCGTTTGAATCCCTTGGAGCGGGCGACGCCCAACTCGACCTGAAGCAGGGCATAGGTGAGGCCGGTGCCGCGGAATTGCGGCTTGGTGGCCACATTCTCGATGGTCCATGCGCCCTCTTCACTGGTGGACGGCGAGATGATGAATTTGCCGCGCGGCCAGAATTGTGCCTGTTCGGATTTGGGAATCCCCATCTTGTCGCCGGCCTCGGCCATCGCCGCATGGGATTCCCGATAAACGCTGTCGTCACCAAAGCCGCACATCGCGCTGGCCAGCACGCCATCCACCTCCGCCACATGAAATAGCGACCAGTGCCACCATGACACCGCCTTGGCGAGCGTCAGATAGGTGGCGAACTGGATACAGAACGCCTCGTCGCGCTGGAGCACGATCTCGAACCAGCCGCGGTCCAGCTGGCTGCGCGCCGCCTCGAAACAGGCCCAGCCGAGGAACGGTGCGTCATTCGGCGTGGCGGGGCGGATGGTGATGGGCATGGGGCAGGTCCGGGGAGTTGGTGTAGTGAATAGACCATGGCCTTCTTCCGCAACACCGCCGTCAACCTGCTGAACCTGCATTACGGCCTCTTCGCGCTCGTGATGAACGGGGCAGGGGTGTTCGTTTGCGTCTATCTTCTCAAGGCCGGCGTGCCGTTGCCCGGCGTGCTGGTGGCGATGGCCGCCATCCTGCTGGCGCGCTTCGTCATCCGTCCCGCCATCGTACCGCTGGCTGTGCGCTACGGACTTCAGCGCATGCTGATCGTGGGCACGGTGCTGATGTCCTTGCAGTATCCGATCATCGCGATGGTGCATGGCGTGAATTTCGCGCTCTATCTGATGATCCTCGTCGCGGCGATCGGCGATACGGTCTATTGGTCCTGCTATCACGCTTACATGGCCGCGCTGGGCGATCAGGAACATCGCGGCCATCAGGTCAGCATGCGCGAGGCCATCGCGGCGATGGCGGGGATTGTGTCGCCCATCCTGACGGGTTGGCTGCTGATCACATTCGGGCCTTTCGCTGCATTCGGTGTGGCGAGCGCAATCAACCTGACGGCGATGGTGCCGCTGTTCTGGACGCCCAATGTCGCGGTGGCCAGGCAGGTTCCCGGCGCGTTCCGTGCCGCGTTACCGGGCGTGCTGTTCTTCGCGGCGGATGGCTGGATCGGATCGGGCATCGTGTTCGTGTGGCAGATCGCGCTGTTCGTTTCGCTGGGCGGAAGCTTTCTGAATTTCGGCGGCGCGATGGCGATTTCCGCGCTGGTCGGCGCGGTCGCAGGATTGTTTCTGGGCCGCCATATCGATGCGGGGCATGGCGACCGCGCGGTGTTTCTCGCGCTCGGGCCGCTGGTGGCGATGGTGCTGTTGCGCGCGTTCTCCGTGGGCCATCCGGTGTTTGCCGTTGCCGCGAACGCGCTCGCCTATGCCGGATCGTGCCTCTATGTGCCCACGCTGATGACGGCGGTTTACAACATCGCCAAGCGCTCGCCCTGTCCGCTGCGCTTCCATGTGGCGACGGAAGGTGGATGGGATATGGGCGGCGCCAGCGGAAGCCTTGCCGCCGCGTTGCTGCTCTGGCTGGGCGCACCGCTGTCGATTGCGCTGTTGCTACCGCTGATCGGTGTCGCTGCCGCGTTCGTCATGCTGCGCCGCTATTATGCGACGCAAGGCCATGTTCAGCTCGCTGTCGAGGAGATCGGCGGCAGCCAGACAGCCGGCCATTAAGCCTGCGCGAGAAACTCCACGCGCGTGTCGCCATAGACGCGGCTGTCGAGTTGGCGAAAGCCCGGTGCGGCGATGGCCGGTTCGTCTTCCGCCGTTTCCGCGATGATGAGCGCATTGGGCGCCAGCCATCCACCATTGAGGAGCGATGCCAAAGCCGGGACCATCAGGTGCTTGCGATAGGGCGGATCGAGAAACACAAGATCGAACGGCCCGCCGCTGCCGGTGTTGATGGGACCAAGATCCGTCGCGTCGCGCCGCCAGATCTTGCTCGCGCCGGTGAGACCGAACGCTTCGACATTCTCGCGGATCAGGCCACGGCTCTCCGCGCTGTCGTCCACGAACAGGCAGAAGGATGCGCCATGGCTGATCGCTTCGATGCCAAGCGCACCCGTTCCGGCATAGATGTCCGCCACGCGCGCGCCATCCAGCGTGAAGCCGATGCCGAAATCATTGTGCATCAGGATATTGAACATCGCCTGCCGCACCTTGTCGGAGGTCGGCCGCACCCGCTCGTCCTTCGGCGTGACGAGGTTGCGTCCACGCAAAGTGCCGCCCGTGATCCTCACAGCGCCTTCCACATCACGATGCGCTGGTGTCCGCCGGGGAAGGGCACTTCACCGACAACCTTGTAGCCGAGCTTTTCGTAGAACGGCCGCGCCTGGAAGCTCATGGTGTAGAGCCAGCTATCCTGCGCGCCGCGCCTTTTGCCTTCTTCCTCGACCATCTGAATCATCTTGCGGCCATGACCTTTGCCGCGAATGGCATCGCCGTTCCACACGACCTCCAGATACATCGAGCCAGCGCCCAAGGTCGCGGCCACACCGCCGACCACCGTGCCGCCGTCATCGCGCACCGCCACATTGAACTTCTGCGGCGGCGGCGCATCGACGAAGCGTTTGTTGAAGCCCTTGATCCCTTCGATGATGGCTTCAACCGTCTTTGGGTCTTCATCAATCGAGAAATTGATCGCCATTCACGGCTCTTCCGACATCTGCAGCAGGAGTTTTCCGGTGTTGCCGCCGACGAAAAGCAGGTTCAGCGCAAACAGCGCCTGGTCGATGCCTTTCACGACATGCACATCGTATTTGATCTTGCCTTCGGCCACCCATGGCGCCATGTCGCGATAGAATTCGTGCAGGCGCGGGAAGTAGTCGATGATGATGAAGCCTTCCACGCGGGCGCGCTTCATCAGGATGTTGGCGAAGTTGCGCGGGCCGGGGATTGGGCCTTCGGCATTGTAGCCGCTGATCATGCCGCACAGCACAATGCGCGCCTTCATGTTCAGATTGTCCATCACGGCTTCCATGATGGTGCCGCCCGCATTCTCGAAATCCACATCGATGCCGTTCGGGCATTCGCGCTTCAGCGCCTTGGCGACATCTTCCTTCTTGTAGTTGATGCAGGCGTCGAAGCCGAAATCCTTCACGACATGGCGGCATTTCTCGTCCGATCCCGCGATGCCGACAACGCGGCAGCCTTTCAGCTTGGCGATCTGACCGACGATGGAGCCGACCGCGCCCGCGGCGGCGGACACCACGACCGTCTCGCCCGCCACGGGCTTGCCGATATCGAGCAAGCCGAAATAGGCGGTGGCGCCCGTCATGCCGAGCACGCTCATATAAGCGGTGAGCGGCGCACCGTCGCGCGCGAGTTTCTGCCCGCCATCGAGCACGGCATATTCCTGCCAGCCGACAACACCCGACACGATATCGCCTTTCTGGAAACCGGGATTGTTGGATTCCTCCACGACCGACAACGTGCCGCCGCGCATCACATCGCCGATCTGCACCGGCGGCATGTATTGCTCCATGTCGCTCATCCAGATGCGGTTCGTGGGATCGAGCGAGAGATACACCGTACGCGCGAGGAATTGGCCCGGGCCCGGTTTGGGAATCGGCTGCTCGACCAGTTCCAGATCGCCCGCCTTGATGTCGCCCACGGGGCGGCGCTTCAGGATCCACTGCCTGTTCGTTTTTGTCATGTTTTCCTCCGGTAGTTTCCTGCCCCGCAGCCTATCGGGCCATTCACGGGGATGCGAGTGGCGACGGGCCGTTGTTCCCGGTATAGCGGGCGGCCATGAAACGGTTCCTCCTCGCCTTCGCGATTCTGATCGCGGCTTCAGCTTCCGCAACGGCACAGATCAACACCGGTCCGAAGGTGCAGGCACGCCTCGTCGCGGAGCAGGGCGAGATCGCGCCCGGCGGCAGCCTCACCGTGGCGATGGAAGAGGTCATCAAGCCGGGCTGGCACACCTACTGGTCCAATCCGGGCGAGGCGGGGCTGCCAAGCGAAATTAAATGGACGTTACCCGCCGGTTGGAAAGCGAGCGCGATCGTTTGGCCCTATCCCAAGCGCCTGCCGGTCGGGCCGCTGATGAATTATGGCTATGAAAACAATGTCTGGCTGCTGACAACGATCACCGCGCCGGCCGATGCGAAGCCCGGCGACATCGTGACCCTGAAAGCCGCCGCTGACTGGCTGGTGTGCAAGGAAGTCTGCGTCCCCGAAGACACGACGCTGTCTCTGCCGCTGACGGTGAACGCCCATCCTGCGGCGCCTTACGCCACGGTGAAGGAACAGTTCGACGCCGCGCGCGCGAAAATTCCGATGCCGTCGCCATGGCCGGTGACATTCCAGGCGGGCGACAATCTCGATCTCTTCGTCGCGTCGCCATCGCTCGCAAAGTCGCAGTTGAAGGACGCGGTGTTCTTCCCGGCGGCAGAAGGCATCGTCGATGGCATGGCGGCGCAACTGCGCGGCGCGGCGGATGATGGCCTGGTGCTGCGTCTCGCCAAGGCGAAGAACGGCAAGACGCCGAAGACATTGTCCGGCGTGCTGGTGCTCACCTCCGCCGACGGGTCGGTGCAGGCATTGAGCGTGAATGCGCAGCCGGGTGCGGTACCGCATGTCGATTTCGGGAACGCCGCAGACAGCGGCCTGCTCATCGCGCTTCTGTTCGCGCTCATCGGGGGCTTGATCCTCAATCTGATGCCCTGCGTGTTGCCGATCCTGGCGATGAAGGCGCTTGCCATCGCAGGGCAGGCGCATGGCGACAGGCGCGAGGTGCGGCGCGAAGGTTTTGCTTACGGGGCCGGCGCGATTCTGACCTTTGCGGCGATCGGCCTGCTGCTCGTTTTGCTGCGCGCAGGCGGGCAGGCGATCGGTTGGGGCTTCCAGTTGCAGGAGCCTGCGGCGGTCGCATTCTTTGCGCTGCTGGTGTTCGCGGTGGGACTTAATCTTTCCGGTGTGTTCCAGGTCGGCAATGTCACGGCTGGCGATACGCTTACACGGCGCGGCGGCTGGATCGGCTCATTCTTCACGGGGGTGCTGGCGGTGGCTGTCGCCGCGCCATGCACCGCGCCGTTCATGGCGGCGGCGCTTGGTTATGCGCTGACACAAAGCGCTGCTACCGCGCTTCTTATCTTCGTCGCGCTCGGTATCGGTTTCGCGCTGCCTTTCGTGTCGATCGGATTGGTGCCCGCATTACTGCGCGTATTGCCGAAGCCCGGCGCATGGATGCTGACCTTCAAGCAATTGCTCGCCTTCCCGATGTATGGCGCGGCGGCCTGGCTGCTCTGGGTGCTCAGCCAGGAAACGGCCGATGCAGGATTGGTCGCGGGTTTCGCAGGGTTCGTCATGCTCGCATTCGCGGCCTGGGCGTGGAACGCGAGCCGCAACGCTTCGTCGGGCTGGCGCGCGGTGGGCGCGGTTTTCGCGCTGCTGGGTTTACTCGGCACGATCGTGTCCTTGATCTTCATTCACGATACCGCCGTTCCACCTGTCGCCGCGTCAGCCGCACAAGAAGTGGCGGGAATCCCATCCGAATCCTATTCAGCGTCGAAGCTCGCGGAATTGCGCGCGGCCAAACGGCCGGTGTTCGTGGACGCCACCGCATCGTGGTGCATCACCTGTCTGGTGAATGAGAAGGTCGCGCTCTCGGGCGAGAATGTGCATCAGGCGTTTGCGTCCAAACATATCGCCTATCTCGTCGCCGACTGGACGAACCGCAATCCTCAGATCACCGCGCTGCTGGCCGCGCATGGCCGTTCCGGCGTGCCGCTCTACCTCTATTACGCGCCGGGCGCTGCGGATGCCGTAATCCTGCCGCAGGTTTTAACCGAATCCTCTGTGCTGGAGACGATTGGCGCGAAATAGCACGTTGCCAACTTTTGTTGCGTCAGATCGCGCTGCAGGACATTCCGTTGCGGCTGTCCTGCGCAAATAACAACGCAATTACGACGCGTGGCGTATATGGTCCGGGCCTTCAAAGCAGCCTCCGGAGTGATCATGAGCGCGTTTGAGTCCCCCGATTTCGACCATCACGAAACCGTCGCCTTCTTCGACGACAAGGCCAGCGGGCTCAAGGCCATTATTGCCATTCACTCCACGGCCCTCGGCGCGGCCTGCGGCGGCACGCGCGTTTATCCTTACGCCAATGGCGATGCGGCGCTGACCGATGTGCTGCGCCTGTCGCGCGGCATGAGCTACAAGAACGCCATCGCGAACCTGCCGCTGGGCGGCGGCAAGGCCGTCATCATTGGTGATCCCGCGAAGGACAAGACCGAAGCGCGTCTGTTGGCCTATGGCCGCGCCGTGAACGAACTCGGCGGCCGTTACATCACGGCGATGGACGTGGGCATCACGCCCGCTGACATGCCGGTGATCGCGCGCGCCACGAAACATGCCGCCGGCTTCGACATGCCGGGCAAACCGTCCGGCGATTCCGGTCCGCCGACCGCGCTTGGCGTGTTTGTCGGGTTGAAGGCCGCCATCAAGCATCGCCTTGGCGCGGACAGCGCGAAAGGCCTGACCGTGGCCATTCAGGGCCTCGGCAAGGTCGGCACCAATCTCGCCAAGCGCCTGCACGATGAAGGCGCCAAGCTGATCGTGTCCGATGTGAATGCCGACGCGGTGAAGAAGGCGGTCGGCGCTTTCGGCGCGAAGCCGGTTTCGGCCGACGAGATCGTCACAGCCGAGTGCGATGTGTTCTCGCCGAACGCGCTGGGGGCGATCCTGAACGACAAGACCGTGGACAAGATCCACGCGAAGGTCGTCGCCGGTGCGGCCAACAACCAGCTCGCGCGCGACGAACACGGCGAAGCGCTGAAGGCGCGGGGCATCCTTTACGCGCCGGACTACGTCATCAATGGCGGCGGCATTATCCGGGTGGCCGGCCAGATCTTCGAATGGAGCGATGCCGAGGTGGAGCGCCGCGTGCTCGCGATCGCCGGCACACTGACGCAGATCTTCAAGCGCGCGGATTCCGACAACAAGCCGACCAACATCATCGCCGACCGCATCGCGGAAGAGCGCATGGCGGCGGGCGGAAAATCGGCCGCCCGCGCCGCGGAGTAATCACCGGAAAAGATGCGGCCACAGGCCGATGACGCCGATCATGATCAGATAGATCGCGATCAGGTAGTTCAGCAGCCGTGGCACGAACAGGATGAGGATGCCGAAGATCAGGGCGATCAGCGGCGACAGGACCAGTATGTCGATTCCAAAAATGGGGTGCATGAGGCGGGTCTTTCGCTAGCGCGCAGGATCAACGCGACTTTCTCTTTTTGGTTGCGCGCTTTTTCTTTTTCGCAGCCGGCTTCTTTCGGGCGATGGCCTTCTTTTTGGGAGTTTTGGCCTTCTTTGCCGGTTTGCGACGGCTTCCCGCGGTGGCCCGCCGCTTCTTTGGCGATTTGCGCCGGGGCGGGGCGCCAAGGACTTCACCGCCCATGAAAGAAGGCGGATCGCTGGCCGGGAAGGTCTCTTCGATCTGCTCGTCGATCACGCTGTTTTTCTTCTTGCCTGGCATGATTCTCGTCCCCGAGTTGCGCCGTAACGCTAACAGCTATGCATCTATCCCGTCACGCGAGTTTGATCCTTCACCCAAACGTCATGCGTGCTAGCGTTTGCCGCTTTCGCGATGGGGACAGATATGGCGAAGATTTCCCGCAGAGAATTGCTGGCGGCAGCCGCGGCGCTAGGGGCGAGTGCCGCTTGGGCAAAGGCTCCCGCTCCTTCCCGTGCGGCCTGGCACGAACGCCGCGAATTCTTTCCAGAGGGCGTCGCCTCCGGCGATCCCGACAGCACCAGCGTTCTGTTGTGGAGCCGCAGGCCATATGTTCGGGGAAGCAAGCGCGCGCGCCTGATTGCCGAAGTCGCCACCGATCGGGAGTTTCAAAAGGTCGTGGCCACGGCGAATGTCCATGCGCTGGAAGAGTCCGACTGGACCATGCGGGTGCTGGTGGGCGGTCTGCAACCCGCAACGGAATATTGGTATCGCTTCACCGATGGCGACGGGAACGGCAGCCGCATCGGCCGCACGATCACCGCGCCGGCCGATGACGATCCGCGCCGCGTGAACTTTGCCTTTGTATCCTGCCAGAACGCGAACTATGGCGCGCAGAACGCTTATCGCCGGATGCTCTACGAGGATCAGCGCGCCGCGCCGGAAGACAAGCTCGCCTTCGTCTTCCACATGGGCGATTTCATCTACGAACTGGTCTGGTATCCGGAAGACCGCCCGAAGGGCATGTATGACCGCAAAATACGCGACATCGTGCGCTACGAAGATGGCGAGAAGCACGAAGATTTCCACGTCCCAACAACCGTTGCCGGTTACCGCGCCGTCTACAAAGCCTATCTGCACGATCCCGACATTCAGGACGCGCGCGCTTATCTGCCTTTCGTCACCATGTGGGACAATCACGAGTTCTCCTGGCAGGGCTGGCAGTCGCTGCAGAATTTCGGCAAAGGCGACATCCCATCGCAAACCCGCAAGGTTGCGGCGATGCAGGCGTGGTGGGAAATCCATCCGTCACGGGTGGCGAAGAAAGATCCGTCGCTGGAGAGGTTCGATCCGCCATCCGTCGCGAACAAGCCGGTGACGGTGTTCGACGATCACGGACTCGGCACGGAGCCGAACAATATTGCCGCAGTGAACAGCCTGATCGGCTATCGCGCGCTGCGCTTCGGCAGGCACATCGATCTCATCATCACCGACCAGCGCTCCTTTCGTTCCGAAGAGCCGACCGGCCGCGACGAGGCGGCGCCATTGCAGTCGAAAGACTTCCGTGAGTTCTTTCCGGAAGACCTGCAGATCGTTCTGGATGCGGGGCGCGTAGCCAATGGCGGCAAACCGCCGGAGAAGATCAAATTCGGTGACGCCGAGATCGCGAATTACCGCAAGGACGAGCCGCCGCAAACAATGTTGGGCGCCGTTCAAAAAGCCTGGTTTCTGGACCGACTGAAATCGTCACAGGCGACGTGGAAGGTCTGGGGCAACACGCAGGCCACGCTCGACATGCGCGCCGATCCGCAGAACCTGCCGGATGGCGTGGGCAAAAAATGGCCGGCTGAAGGTTATGCGGGGTTCGGCGGCGGCGAACCGTGCACGGCCTATGTCGAGCGTGACGAGATTTA
>Ga0207657_10000116_pt1 | contig 78728 bp, 54 predicted proteins | sample KBSC33metaG_FD_184316 | JGI IMG/M metagenome (GOLD analysis project Ga0207657, IMG submission 184316) | Corn rhizosphere microbial communities from Kellogg Biological Station, Michigan, USA - KBS C3-3 metaG (SPAdes) (version 2) | ecosystem: Host-associated > Plants > Roots > Rhizosphere > Soil ...
GGTACAGGCGGCGCAGCAGGCATTGCTCGAGGTCCCCAAGATCCCTACCCAGGCGCTTGAGGTAAAGAAGAAGAGCGGTTGAGATTAACCGGGTGACGCGATTTATTCACGCAGAATTTTCAAGGAAGTTGTAACCGCAAAGGCAAAGACAGCAAATCGAATGGAACAGACGCAAACGTTCAAAACGAAGAGACAAAACTGGGTGCTGAAGCACCCACTGCTACGCAAGTACTTGCCGCTGGTGCATGAAGACCTGACCGCGACCTATTCACGCGACCTGCATAAATGGCTGATTATCGCGCCCATCATCGGGGTGGCGACGGGTCTGGTTTGCACCGTTATTACGATCATTATTCTGGGCAAGATATGGCCGGTCGTGCTGGGCTACTATCTGCACCACCACTGGGCCATTGTGCCCGGCCTGGTAGTTGCGTTTGCCGCAACCGGGCTGATCATGCAGTTTCTGACGCCGAACCCGGACGAACATTCCACCGAAGAAGTGATCCGCTCCTATCACGAGCATCAGGGCGATATCAACATGCACCCGTTTCTGGCCAAGCTAGTGGCGGCGGTAACGACGGTGGCTTTTGGAGGCAGTGCGGCTCTGGAAGGGCCGAGCATCTATAGCGGCGCGGCTCTGGGATCGTGGCTGTGGGCCAAGCTGCGGTGGCTGCGCCTCGATGCTCGCGACCGCCGCATTATGCTGATCTGCGGCGCGGCGGCGGGTATGTCGGCTGTGTTTCGCGCGCCTTTGACAGGCATCGTGTTCGCATTGGAGATGCCGTATAAGGACGATCTGGCGCATGAAGCATTGGTGCCGTCGCTGATCGCTTCGGTTGTCTCGTACATTACGCTGAGTTCGTTTCTGGGCGGCGCTCCGCTGTTCGACTTTGCCAGCAATACATCCTTCACCGGCCGCGACCTGTGCTGGAGCGCGCTGTTGGGATTGCTGGTTGGGCTTATCGCGATGGCGTTTGTCATTACCTTTCGGCGGACGCGAGTGTTTTTCGTGAACTCTTCCATGCCGCATTGGATCAAGCTTACAGTCGGCGGATTGCTGACCGGTATCTGCGGTGTGATCTTCCTCTATTTCTACCCTGGCACTCTGGTGCCGCTAGGCCCTAATTATGAAGCTGTGGGGATGATTCTGGGCACGCACCACAGCACGCTGGAACTGGTTGTCTTTGGCGTGCTGAAGCTGGCGGCTACGACGTTCTCGCTGGGCGTCGGTGGAGTCAGCGCCATGTTCGTCCCGTTGTTCCTGAGCGGCGGCAGCTTTGGCGTGGCCTTTGCACAGGCAATCGTCCACAGTTCGTCGATAGAATTGTATGCCGCAGTCGGCATGGCCTCTTTTATTGCCGCCGGCTACAAGACGCCGCTCGCCGCCGTGGTCTTCGTGGCGGAAGCGACGGGCGGGCACGCGTTTATCATTCCCGCGTTGATCGGCTCCGCTGTTGCCTATGCCGTGTCCGGCGACGCGTCTGCATCGGGAGACCAGCGCCTGCATGAGAGCGTGAGGGTGCAGGAGTTGAGAAATGTCATGGTAGAGACCGTGATGCAGCAGAAAGTGGTGTCGGTACAAGCTTCCATGAGTCTTAAGGAATTCGCGGACGTCCTCTCTCCTCGTTATCGCCATTCGGCATTTCCAGTATTCGACGACGACGAGCTGTTGGGAATTGTCGATGCCTGGTCCGTTGCCAAGGTGCCGCATTCAAAGTGGGAGATGACGCGGATTCGAGATCTGACCGATCGGCGCGTCACGCGGGTGTCTGCCGATTGCGACGTGATGGAAGGGCTGCGTTTATTGATGAGTGAACATAAGCAGCAGATGCTGCTTGTGACCTCCGCTACCGGGAAGTTGAAGGGGATTGTTACCAAGACGGATATTTTGCAGGCGCTGAAGTTTCGCAGAGATGGTATTCCGGAGCCGAGCCATGAAGCAGCCTCCAAGAACTACAGCCTGGTGGAATGAATCGCAGAGGTTTGAAGCAGCGATGAGGCGAACAGCGGCACGAGCCTCGATGTCCTCGCTTCTTACATCCCGGCTACCTGCGAGCGCGTTGTTTTGTTGCACAAGATCTTTATGGGTTTACCAAGGATTTTGAAAGCGAATCGCGGGAGGTCTCTCGATGGCCGATTATCCGTTCACGGAAGTTTCGCCGAACCCTGACAGCAAGCCGCAGAAGAAGAGTCACTTCGGCGTGGCACTGGAGCCGGAGGTCATCAAGATATGCGGCTTTGCGCTGCTGATCGGATTTATCGGCGGTCTGGTAGCGCAAGGGCTTCTGGAACTCATCTACCTCTTCACAAATCTGTTTTTCTATGGCAAGGCTTCCTTTGCCATCACGAATCCAGCCTATAACCATCTCGGTTGGTGGGTGATCCTGATCCCGCCGATCGGTGGGCTGCTGGTAGGCATCATGGTCCATTTCTGGGAGCCTACCCTGAAAGGGCATGGAATTCCCGAGGCTATGGAGGCCGTGTTGTTTGGCCATAGCCGGATGCGGATTCGGGTCGCGCTTCTGAAGCCGCTGGCGACGGCGCTGGCGATTGGGACCGGTGGACCGTTCGGCGCAGAGGGCCCGATCATTCAGACGGGTGCTGCGGTTGGGTCTCTGTTTGGGCAGGCAGTGGGGCTCACCCCGTATTACCGTCGCGTTTTGCTTGCCGCCGGAGCCGCAGCCGGAATGGCTGCTACTTTTACCGCGCCCCTGGCGGGGATTCTGGTGGCTATTGAACTGCTGCTGTTCGAGCTTCGAGCGCGGTCGTTCATCCCCGTGGCGCTTGCGGCAGCGGTAGCGACGGGTGTTCGCATCCATTTCGTGGGGTGGGCTCCCCTGTTTCCCACGCCGGCTTACAAGCTGACGAGCATGAACGAGCTGTGGCTCTTCGGGCTGATGGGCATTCTAATGGGTGTGGTGGGACTGGCAATGATTCGCGCGCTGGCGTGGATGGAAGACTTCTTCGATCGCCTGCCCATCAAGGGAGCGCTTATCTGGTCGCCGGCCATCGGAGCGCTGATTCTTGGCGTGATCGGATATTTTTATCCGCAGATCTTCGGTACGGGCTACGATACCATCCGCGACATGCTGAACAATCGGCTGGCGACCAGCTCATTGCTGGGGATATCGCTGGCGAAGTTCTGGGCGTTGGTGATCTCGCTGGGATCGGGAACGACGGGCGGAGTCTTTGCCCCCTCTCTGATCGTGGGAGGAGGTCTCGGGGCTACGTTTGCGCTGGGTCTGCATCATTTTCTCCCGCACCTGGTCAGTAATCCGGCGTTCTATGCGCTGGTGGCGATGGCAGCGGTCTTTGGCGGCATTGCGCGCGCGCCGTTTACAAGCATTGTTTTCCTGTTTGAACTGAGCCACAACCCGAACGCGATCTTGCCGCTGATTGTCTGCGTGATGGTAGCGGACGGTTTTGTCCGGCTATTCAGCAGGGATTCGATCATGACCGGCAAGCTGGTCAAGCGAGGGTTGATTATTCTTCAGGACTATTCGGTGCCGGTGCTGATGCGCGCGCGGATCGATCAGATTATGCAGAAGCAGTTTCATGTGATGGACGCCGACGAGGAGCTGCGGACGGTGCTGACGAGTCTTGCTCCAGGGAGCGTGGGTGTGATTCCCGTGGTCGAAAAGGATGGATCGCTGGTGGGAATTGTGGAGGCGCACGATCTGCTGAAGATCGAGCCGCTGGATCATCACTTCAAGATGCGTGAACTGGCGCGACAGGACTATGTCCTCGCCTATCCCGAAGAGGAGGTAGACCGCGTGAATCGCGCTATGTTGCTGAAGAATATCGAAAACGTCGTTGTGGTTCAGTCCCATGGCTCGCGAAAGCCGATTGGAATCGCTCGCGCCAACGACATTCTGCAACTGCGGCGGTGGCTGATGGAGGAAGAGACGCGGGAGGTCACGGAGAAGGCGAAAGAGTGATTGGTCATGAATCAGGAGATGATTTTGAGATAGGCGTAGCTGGTGATGAAGATCAATAACGCCGTCGCTGCGCCGAGGATGACGTCGAGCGCATAGTGATATCGTCCTGCCACGGCAGCAATTGCGATCCAGATGGAGACGATGAGAAAGGCCACGCCAGCGAGAGGAACAAGCCAGAGCAGGACAAGAGCTACGGACAGAGCAGAGGCTACATGGGCGCTCGGAAATGAGATCGCATGAATGCTTCCATGCTTCAGAACCCAGCGATTCAAACTACGGCCTTGATTTGCCTGGGGGGAGACGGCCTGTGTTCTTCCGATGCTGCGCGGAGGCAGCGCCGGCACAAAAGGCGTGATGGCGTAGCAGACGTATGTCGATACCAGAACGATGAACCAGAAGATAGGGACGTACCCGCGCATTCCGGCAAGGTAGAGCACTGCGAGGCCGAGGGGCACCAGCGGATAGCAGAAGAGGTAAGCGACTTCGAGCGACAGGCCAATGCGAGTGAGGGAGGTGCCGGAGGAAGCGGCGATGCGTGGGAACCATCGATGGTCCAACGCCGCCAATTTCGACTGCATAGCTTCGTTCGGTTTGAGGAAGAACTGCCCGGTCTGCCAGTATGGCACCAGCATGAGAGCCGCCGTGAGCCAGTCGCGGATCACTGAGACGTAAGTCGGCGGCAGAAAATACGCACCGGATCGGGCGGCGACGATCGCTGCGATGGCCAGTAGGGCGAGCCATATCGTGACGAGTCGCCGTCGAACGGGGAGCGGGCGCATCCAGGCGGCGATGGCGAGAACGCCAGCAAAAACTATCTGGATCCACTCGGATGTTCGCATTGTCAGTTCCCGCTATGTTTACTTGTCACGGTTGAGACGAGAGGATTCAACCCCTGGCTCTCCTGGTCTCAAGACCGAAGCGGATAGTCTAACCTATTTATTCTTCCAGTCCGGAGTTGCGTTATCGAGCTCTCTTTTTAGTCAGCATTCGGCCGCAGAGGGGCCCGTTTCATTTATATCTTCAGGAAAACAGGGTCTGGGCTTTAAGACGTCTGTCAATGCATGACGGCTGCACTCTTGAAGGGATGCGCAGATTCCTGGAGAGCACGGCGTAGGATGGCGTCGACAGTAGCGCCAGCCTCGTCCCACGTGGTGGAGTGAACGCTGGCGGCGGCAGAGGCGGAGAGCGAGTCGAAGTCGTGGGTGGTGACGACGGATTCGAGTTGTGCTGCCAGAGCCTGCGGATAGGGTGGGGCGTAATAGACGAAAGGGTTATCGAGGTCGGTGCGGACCTGGACGGTATCGTTGACGACAGGGATGCATCCGGCGGCGAGCATCTCTAGTGCAACGAGGGAGACGTTGGTGAACGAGAGGCTGAGTCCAGCGAAGCATCGATTGTATATGCCGTTAAGCTGTTCGGGCGTGACGTGGCCGTGATCGATGTAGGGGAAGCGGAGTCTTCCTAACTTGTCGCCGTAGATGTGGATTTCGACGCCGGGATTGCGGGCGGCGAAGACCTCAAGCGCCATGAGGCCAAGCTCAAAGCCACGGCGGGCGCTCTCGCGGCGTGCATAGAAGACGATGCCGGAGCGAGAGGAGGCGGGCCAGCGGCGGTATTGGGAGATGTCGCAGCCGTACCTGAAGGTATCGACGGTCATGCCGAATTCGGCACGGATCTTGTCGGCGAAGCATTCGCCGATGTTGATTCCGTGGAAACCCATGCGATAGGTAGTCTCGGCCAGCGCGCTGGTGTCGCCGACGGGGTAGAAGTGAGGCTCGAAGTCCTGCACGAAGTAGAAACGCTTGCCAGCGCAACGAGAGTTGAAGACAGGATAGGCTGTCGGCCATCCGGTAGCCGTAACGATGTGCGCGTCTTCCATACCGGCGTCGACGTTGGCGACCGGGCCGTGAAAGTTATAGTAGCCGCGAACAACAGATTCGTAATACTGGTGGTCGCCGCCGTAGACATCGTAGAAGTAGACGCGATTGCGATAGCCGTGAGCCTCGAGATATCGAATGATGCGGAAGAGCGTTGTGTGCCCGCCCGAGCCGGGAGAGGGTGGGGTTGTCACCCAATTAGCGAGGAGCGGCTGGTCGGGAATCATGGAGGGAATTGCAGGATGGAAGGGCCGTGATAGATCGACTGCCATGACGTCGGCGCTGCGGACAGGAGATGTGGAGGTCTTTGGCATAAGCCAGGCCGCAGCAGCTTTACGCAGGCGGTTGGCAACTGCGCGCGTGCCCTCGTCCTGCCATAGGTTATGGAGTTGGCGGTAGCGACGATGCATCTGAAGTCTGGTTTGCGTGATGGTGGATCTCAACGTATCTCCCGAAGTCTGAGCCGAAATCTATACCGATGAATGTTGCGATATTTAAAATGCCGCAACGGCGGAGTTGCAGCTATACGCCTTGATGCTTCCAGCGTTGCTTCAGCGCGGCTCGCTGAACTTTGCGAAGCAGGGCCGGTGCGGCGAATATCTGGGTTCGATTGCAGACGACAGGCCCGAGCCATTTCCGCCGACGGAGCGCGGCGTACTCCGGGAGGGAAGTTGCGTTCGGATAGGCCGTTATAGCGAAGTCGACCAGTTCCTCAACATGGCAGACTGCAACTTCGTTGCGATCATAGGCACGGCAGGCATCCCAGAGAGCCTCACGAGCAAGGCTGCGATTGGCAAGATTCCGCAGATCGCGCGCGTTTGCGATAGAGGCTGCGTCGTGCTGAAAAAAGCTGTCGAAGGCGGCCTTGCGCTGTCGCAGATCGAAAAAACTACCTCGATAGACGGTGCGCATCATGCTTTCAGGATGCACGCGATAGAAGGCCTGCGGGATGCGATTGACATAGGCGATGTCGGCAAGCGCGGCGATCCTAAGCCACATCTCCAGATCGCCGGCGTGTGGAAGCTCGGGGCGATACCCACCGGCGGCGCGCTGAATCTCTCCGCGGACAACGACCTCGGGAGAGGTGATGACGTTATAGCCTGCGCGGCAGCGAAGCCTGAGCCAGTCGGCTCCCGACCACCGGCGAAAGCCGGAGCAGTGTGGATCGATCTCTGGCAGATCGGATTCGCGTTCGAAGTGAATGGTGCGACCGTAGACCATTCCGATATTTGGAGCAGCATCCATGATACTGACTGCTCTGTCCAGGCAGCCGGGCGCCAAAAGGTCGTCGGCTGATAGAAGCACGCTGTAGTCGGCGGTGGACCAGTCGATCAGACCTTCGTTGTAAGTGGCGATATGGCCATGATTGGTTTGATGACGGCGAAAGGTGATTCTGCTGTCGGCGACGGCCAGAGCGCGGCCGACTATAGGGGTTTCGTCGGAGGAGGCATCGTCGATGATGAGGATACGAACATCGACACGGGGCTGCGAAAGAATGCTGGAGACGCATCCACTTAGATAGCGGGCGTAGTTATAGCAGGGAATGACAACATCAACCGTACTCATAGGGGCAGGTTCCTGGCTACAGTTTTCGAAAAAAGAGCAACTATGAATGATTCGATTGGGGAGATGGCGTGCTGAAAATGGTTAGGGCTTCTCTGATGGAAGCAATGTGGCAGCCGCTTTCCGCGACCGAGGACACGGTCTGGTCGAAGAGTGCGGGTGTGCAGCCGAAGGCAGAGGGGTTTCGGCGGACATCGTGGGTATAGAAGATGAGCCAGCCGCGACGCGCTACGTTCTCTGAGAGTAAAGACTCGAAGCGGGCGCGCTGATCCACATCGCCGTACAAGCTGTTTGCGCGCAGAAGGTTGAGGTCGGCTGCGCGATCATTGATTCCACCGTAGATCCCGCGGCAACTGCTCATGAGGGCGCCAATCCTTTTTTTGGAGCGGATCGAGACATGTCCGCGAGGATAGGCGAAGTTTCCGGCGTTACGACCGGTAAGAGTGCGGATGGCCTGGCGTCCTTTAAGCACATCCTTTTCGAACAAGCTCAGCGAGACGGCGCGGCAGGATACATGACCGAAGGTATGGCTGCCGAGTTCGTGCCCGTCGGCCAGAAGTGAATCGATGTCCTCTTGCCGGAGTTGATCGCCGAGTTCATTCGTCGTATTCATCAGGCCGAGCGCAGCGTAGTATGTACCGCGCACGCCGAAGCTTTTGAGGATGGCACCGCCGGTGGTATAGGCTGTGCGCGGAAAGTCGTCAAAGCAAAAAGATACGACTGGGCCCCGGCCGCCTAGAGACAGGGGGCGTGAATGGACAGCGCTGAGTATCTCGGCGCGAAATTTTCCGAGTTGAGAGCGTAGAGTCATCGCTGCTGTCCTGCCGGCGTGAGATGGTTCTGCGTGAGTATTGTGATGATGCCGTCGTCGGGGATTTGAGCATCATGTGGAAAGACCAGGGAGGTGACGCCATCGACGATCGCGATTTCTTTTAGTCCCATATCGGCAAAGACTTGCCCGGAAGGCTGGTTGCGGGGAGTCTTGCGATAGCTCACATAGAAGTCTTTGCCGGTAAGAGCGATGTAGCGATGGAGGATGCGAGCTACCACTGCATGTTCAACGCGCTTGGATTGAATGCGGCAACTGAACATCAGATCAGTCATGCGCGGTTCACGACTGTCGATGACCGCAAAGCCCACGATGCCATAGCTGCCAAATCTGTCTTCGCAGGTGAGGACACAGGTATCGAGATGGGGAGTCAGCAGGATCTCGTCGAGCAGATCACGGCTGTAGCGGTTTCCCGAAAAGTTCATCTGGTTGGTACGTTGCGTGAGTTCATGGACGCGCTGAAGATTGTCGCTATTGAGCGAGGTAATGGTGACCGTTATGTCGCAGTGTTTCAGGAATGCTTTGTAATCCTCCTTAAAGGTGGTTGCAACCTCCTTTCGGTTTTGTTCGATCTGGTACATTTGACGGCGGCCTATGCCTTCGGCGGTAGCGGGGGCGTGGCACTCGGGCATGTCGAGAAGCGAGGTATAGTATTTCGCGTCGAGGGTACGGACTCCGGGACAGGAGGAGCGGACCTGCTGCAGCTCAAATTCAGAGTCGTCTACAAACAGCAGTGTGTCTGCACCGATGTTCAGTTCGCGTGCGATCGCCTGGATCGCATCTCCTTTGGGCGACCAGGAGATCTGCGGATAAAGGAAAAAATGGTGGATGCGAAACTGTTTGAGTACTTCGAGTGCCTGATCATGGTTGTTTTTGCTGGCGACGGATTGAAGGATGCCTCGCCTATCCAGTGATTCGATGATGTTGGCCATGTTAGGCTTCAATTTCAACCCTGCAGGGTCGTTCTCTACCAGAACGCCATCCCAGAGCGTGTTATCCAGATCCCAGACGACGCATTTAATTTTTTGGGTTTCTGCCTGGGACGCGGCAGCTTCCCGAACAAAATCCATCAGACCAAAGTAGAGAGTGATCTCCTGTTCGGCTCCATTGGGAATGAGCTCGATATTAAAGGGCGAGTCAAGATTGACAATGCTCGATATCTCTTCGAATGGAATGCGGATGAGTTGAAATCCGGGATTGAGGCTGATGAGCTTTTGAAAGGGAACGATCTTTTCTTTATGGAGCGATCGAACGGAGAGGGAGAGAGGAATAGGGCGATCGGAAGGGTTGTAACACTCCAAAAGAAAGGCAGTCGGCGATTGGTGAGTCTTCGCCGTTCTAACGGCAAGGCGCTTCTTGAGGCTGTATCGCTTGTCGATGATCCTGCTTTTGACAGACGAGGGCAGCGGTAACTGGTAGAGGACGCTTCCGATACGATAGTCGCGAAGTTCGATCCGCACCGCCTTTTGGATGGGATGGAGATTGAGACTACCCGGGGTCCAGAGCTTACCCCACTGTTTGAAGCGAATCTTCAGAAGGTAGCCGTTAATGGAGCCGGGGCAGTCGATGCGGACCATGCCATCGATGAAGCGGCGACATCTTCCATCTTCGCGTGGACTATAGAGATCGCAGGTCGAGTAGCATGTGGGCCATGCGCATTCGGTGCAGTGTTCGCTCCAGGGCAGAACAGTCCTTGTCAGGACCTTGCCCTGAAGATTTGTAAACGCAGCTACTTCTCCAGGCGGAATCTGTTCCAGTGATTCAGTTGCGGAGTTTGCTTCGGTTTCGTACATGGGAGAATATGCCGCCGCAGTTCAGAGATATGAGGCAAGGGTAGCGAAACTAATTTTGAGATGGTGGGGTTACAGCTTGGCGAGAGGTGCAGCTTGCAGAACTTCACCTGAACGCGCGTGAATGGTTGGCGCGCTCAGGTGAGATTGCGGTGCGGATCAGATGATCGATTTGAGGACAAGAGACGATATTACCGGGCGACTCCATTCAAGTTTGTCGGTGGCGAGGGCCGGGTAGTGCCGGATGCCTGATAGGCTCCCATGGTCCAACTGCCTCCAGACCCGCGAACATTTCCATCCGGGTCCATGTTGTAAGGAGCGGGAAGAATTTTGCCATTGGCAAAAGTCGATGCTCCGGTTGCTGTGAGGTGAAAGTCGGCTGAGATGGGGTTGCTGGGAGATTCGTTCACGAACATGGTGCTTGCACCCAACTGCCCGGGATTGTAGGTGATGGAGCCGTTTCCATTGTCGTTGGCGCTGCTGAGACTATAGGCATTGTGATTTGGGTTAGGCGGCGCACTTTGAGCATTTGAAGTGACGTTCTCAAAGATATTATTTGCGACTTCACTTCCCTGAACCATGTTGGAGAAGCCCAGCCAGGCCGGCTGATAGTCGCCGAAGGTGCCATCGTTCTCGAAGGTGTTGTTGTAGATGTAGACAGGACCGTAGTTCACGCCGCTGGCTTGTTTAAAGCATATGAGCCAGCCACCGGAGTGATAGACTACATTCCCGTAAAAGGCGAAATTAACCGCGCCGGTGCCGTACTCGAAGAAAAGACCGTCGTTGGGAGATTGAAATATCTTGTTATACCGCCATGTCACATTCTGATAGGGCGGGTTGGAGTAGAGGATGTCTTCGTGCTGTTGACCATCGTTATGTGTGTCGTAGATGAGGCTGTATTGAACGAAGCTGTTATCCCAGCCGCAACCACGAAAGGCCTCGCCTACCCGATGAACGCTCATGTGGTCGAAGACCAGGTTCGTTCGATTGGCACCCTGACAATAAGGCATTACGTTGACACCGATGACGCCGCCGCCGGTGCAACTGCCGGCAGTGACACAGGCAGGGCCATAGACTTCGATGTAAGTGAAGGTGATGTGGTCGATGGGCTGAGCGCTTCCGCTGCCTCCGCCGCCGTCGATGCCATCGCCACTGGATCCCGGAATCGCTACCAGAATTCCGTATGGGATTCGTCCGCTGATGGTGATATAAGCTGACGGGCCGGGGATATTGATGTTGGGGACACTCACGAGGCTGTCGTAAGAAGCGTTCCAACCCGCAGCCGCCGCAGGAATAGCGTCAGTAGCCTGGACTCGGTTAAATGTCAGTATACTTCCAGATGTGCAGATTTTATTTCCTCTGAGGGCTGTTGTGTAGTTGCCGCCCGCAATCCAGACGGTGTCGCCACAGGCCAGGGTAGAGAAGTTGATCTGGCTCATCTCATTCCAGGCATTCGTCCAGTCGGTTCCTTTATTGGTTCCAGCGGCCCCCTTGCGTACATAATAGTTCGCGCCAAAACAATTGGCGGTTATGGACGCAAGGATAACGATAAGGGTGGGGAGTGTGAATTTACGCATAACGTGTGAGTGCAATCGCTGAAGTCCACCTCTGATCCACGAGGGATAGGATAAGGTGAATCATTTGCTCTCGAATATTCAGCCTTGCATGCAATCTCCTATAGGGTTTTATATTCCGGCTAAGCCGAAAGAATTACTTACAACCCAAGGCGAAGATAGTAAACGGGTAGGATAGTCTACCCTCACTGATGCCAAATAAAAGAATCATATGCGGCGGAGAATTATTCGAAGTGTTTCAAGTAGGCTTCTATTCTTTATCGCTCGTCAGCTTCATTCGCTCTGTACCTTGCCGGGAAGGCGAAGATCAGTCGTGCAGTTCGATGACCTTCTATTGCGGTGCAAATGACCAATCACAAGGAAGAGTGCAACGAATAGAACTATTATAGCTGCCCCCCAATTCCATGTGGTGCGGTAGGCAACATAAGAGCGGATAAACCAGCGTCCGAGACGAGTATCGGAGACAGCGTTGTCACGAAAGTCGGAGAGGAAGCGAATGGCCGCGATCTTGAAGGAGTGCTTGGAGATATCGACGCTTACGAGATTCATCTCATGTCCATATTTGACCTCGACCCGGCGAGTTGACCTGCTGGGAATGGGTAATTCTAATCGCAGCGTTCTACCAACCTTTTGATAGGGATATTGCTGGCCATCGACCAGGACGACGAGGGGAGAAGAGAAATCTTCCTCTTTCTGGATATAAAAACTTGTCGCGCGGGGATGGTTGTTCGTGATGGTAATAGATGCGGAATAGGACCGGATGTCGAAGTTGCCATCGTCGCGCAGCTTCTCCAGATAAAGATGGTGCACGATGTCGTCGAGGTTTCGCCAATGAATATCGGGCTGAATTCGATTCACGGTGTCAGCGGTTCGATTGAAAGCGCCGATTCCGGATACGAAAAAGCTCTCATGAACATAGAACAGCATGGGATTGCCGAGAAAGGCATCAATTGCAAGCTGCGGCCGGGGTATGTCGTTCTCTGCCGAATAGCGGCGCAGGCTGGGAAACGTTGCAAAGTGCAAAGTAGCGGTTCGCAGAACGAACTCCGCTCCCGGTGGCGCGGGTACGTCTGACGGGACATTGAGAGAGTTAGCAGTCGCTAGAAAATTGGCATCCTTGAGCGCTGCAAATGTAGCCTGGGGAGCGACAGAGTGAGGAAACACCATCACTGCGTCATAGGGTATACCGGTAAGTCGTTTGAAGCGTTCCATTCGGGCAAGTCCCTGCTCGATATCCTCTGCCTGTTTCTTTAGAGGATGTCCTTTAAATGGGCCGAACTCCTGATGAATGTGGTTATTGCCATGAATACAGATGGAGAGTCGGTCAGGATGAGCTCGGAACAAGGATACAACCGCCGGCTGGCTTCGATCAAAGTTCCAGGGGATGAAGGCTATGGTGGCATGAAAGTTATGTTGTTGCGCTTGCCGCAAAAGCTCCTCATATTTTACGTGTCCATAGGGTTCGCGCAGCCAGAGATCGTCAATTGTGAGGTTGGCATAGTCACCAGGGCTGTGCCACACCTTGTCTCCGCCTGCGAAGCGCAGAAACATCATTTGTGCGGCGATTGCTGCGAAGATATGTTGCTGCCGATAGGGATCAGCGGTAACTGGAATCTTTGCTGGTTGTTGCGCGGCTGAAAAAAATACGCTCTGACCCATGACCGTGGTGCGAGCAAAGACGGTAAGCACCGCACCCTTTATTCGCGCATTAATAATGGACTTAGTTGTTACTGTAGGAGTCAAAAGCAGATAAAAAAATTGACCCTGTCTCAATGGCAGCGTGCTATTGCTTAACTGGCGCGTGATCTCGACGACATCTGCAAGTTCGTACTGGCCGCCGACCTGTGCAGCGCTCGATTTACGGCATTCCGTAATTGCCCCAAGAGACCACTGTTTCAGGGCGGCAGCATCGGTGCTGTCGTCGATGCCGGCGATGAGCAGAGGTACTGCCTTGGCTCGGCGGCGCATAAGAGCAAAAACCTGTTTCGAGTTCAGATCGGGAAGCATTGCAGCGTTGATGATGACAGCGACTGTCCCTGGGTGCAAAATTGAGTCTAGCTGCGAAGAGATACTTTCATTGGCGTCGACCTCCAAGCCATAGAAAGCGGATGCAGTCTCAATTTGCTGACGTGTGTAAGAGTTATCGCCAGGCTTTCCGATATATACGATGCTCGCGGCAAATGAATGTATTGCCATGGATATGGTGCAAAGGGCAAGCCATGCCAGGCGGCTTGTGATGCGTATTGTTACTGAATAAAAATTGTTCATAATTATGGAAAAATATAAGCTATGCGTCTATTTTCAAGCGTTGCGTATGCTACACGGGCTCTTTCGGCGCCGTGACCTTCAATCTTCCACTCATCCCTGTCGGGCACAAGGGTCATCCGGCTTCGCTGCCTCCACCATTCATCAACCTCGCCAGGTAGGGCCATCCATAGTTCCGCCTCTGCACGCAGTGTAGCTAGCTTATAGAGCAACTCTGTATAAGCCGTTTTGGCTTCTGATTTGTCTAGATAATCCGGATGCACAATAAAACTGATCAGACCATGCTGCCGCATGATCTGATCGATCTGCGCGTTCCATAGATCCAGAGAATAAGTTTCCAGAACATTAAAGAGCGAGTAATCCTGAATGGTCGTTACGGGAAGTTCGAGTACATCGCCTACGAAGTAGGGCATAACCGTGCAGCAGCCTCCGGGCTGAGGATCCAGATGCCCCACATTCGGTACCGACATATCATAGGAGAATCGAAACGCGTCAAACCACTCCTGATTGCGATAAAGAGCGCCTGCTCGAAATCCTTTACTTCCGAAGAGAACGGCGAACTCGTTGATCTGCGAGGCAGAAGCTTGAAATGTCTTCCGAGAATCGAAAAGGTGGCCATCGTGTTTAAGATCGTGAATATTAACTTCAAATCCTCGTTCTTTTATCGTCAGTAAGGTCTTGCGGTCAGCTATGTACCTGGCTGCAGGAATAATCTGGAATGAGCTCTTGATCTGGAAGGAATCATTCATATCCATGAGCTGAGTGGTCCACCGAAATCCTGCGGCGGTTTCGACATCATGAGTCATGATCGCGCAGCTCGCTTTTCCTTGAGGCCAAAACCAGATAAATGGGATTCGCTGATGAACACCGGATTGCAGCGTCAGCAGCATTAATCTTTCAAATAGCTGATCGACCGACTTGTCCACCGGCCACTGTGGAAATGGTTTTTGAGCCCAACCTTTTAACCATGCGCGTTGCAGGTGACGGCGAAGAAAGACAGGAAATGCTGGCCTTAACGCATAGTAGATGCTTCGTATAAGAGCTCTTTTGCCTGTGAGACTCTTCTGCTCAACATAGCGCTCTAGCCTGAGATTGTCGGCGATCTCTGTAGGATCGAAGGGAAGAATACAGGTGGAATTCTCGACTTTAACCTGGTCGAGCAAATCGGGGAGTAGATCCGTTGCATTTTCACACCCGCGAAGTTTGGAGTTGCCATAACAGGTGAGCCCAGAGCCAAAGGCAAAGTAGCCAGGTCCTTTATCATTAAAATGTCCGGCAGCGAGAGCAAAGTCTGCAAAGGAATCAGGACAACGATAGTAGTCGAGAAATGCTTGGTTCATAGATAAATAAGTCATCAAAGATGAGAACGGGTAGCTATCCCATATGACGGTAAAGTAGCTGACCGATACCTGAGAATAGGGGATCGGGCAGACGAGCCAATACCTGTCGCGGCAGCAATGATATCTGGAGTTTGTGTTGTGCTGGCCTTGCCTTGGGAGGCGGATCCCGGTAATAGGCAAGTTCAGACGCAGTTGCTCCCAAATGACCTTTGAAGGTGATGAGACCGGGATCGTTGTAGCTGGAACGGCCCAGGTCAAATTCCTCGATGCCGATGGAGTGTGCTTGCTGAATCACTTTCCAAAACAGAAACGAGGTGCCCCCCATCGCATTGAATCTCGCGTCGGAACAGCCGTATTTATAGACCTTCCGGCCTTTGTAGGTCAGGGTGAGGATACTGGCGACTGGTACGGAATCTTTGGAAACAACATGAATGGTTGCAAGATCGCCAAGACAGCGAAGAATATTGTGAAACCACGATGGCGGTTGAGGTGGAAGCTGATGACGGCGACGTGTGAGCAGTAATAGATAGTGAAACTTTTTCAACAACTCCTCCGAGTGACCTGACTCATAAATGAGCTCTTCACGTTCGGCGCGCTTAATCTTTCTGCGAACGCAATTGCTATGAAGGTTCTTGTAAATACTCTCGAGGCTCGGACGCATATCAATTACATGAAGGCAAAATTGTTCACCGCGGCCGAATTGATCTTGGGCATCAAGCGGGAGATTGTTCAACGTAGGTCTGAGTTCTATATAACGTAATCGCTGAGTCTTACGCTTGGCATGCAGGTAGTGCAAGATCTCCTGAATATTTGCGGCGTCGGCCAGTGGTTGACAGTGGTCTGAAAACGGAAGTGAGACCAGTCGCTTTCCCGTCAACCAGCTCCGTACGTCGCAGAATACAACCGCGTTGGATAGGCTCGACCCTTGACAAGTGGTAAAAGCGACAGGCTCATATCCGTATGTGAGACGCAGAGCATTCAGCCACTCCCTTGTGTGGAAGATAGAAGCGTGAGGATTCTCGGCGGCAAATTGTGGCCAACGGGGATCTGTAAGTGGATTAATCTCATACATAATGCTGTAACGGCAGCGAGCGATCGCTGATAAATTACAGTGAGAGGCAAGTTACTGCATCGCCTGAGTGAGCTTGCGGTTGCGTGTCGCAAAAGGTACGATGCCAAAACTCGAGAGTAAGCAGCGAAAAAACCTCTTTAGCGCTGCTCCCGCTGGGAGGTGAATGGATGATTCTTTCGACTGCGCTTCTGCGGAAGTATCCACGAGCGATAGTCGAGTTGTCTAAAAGAACTTCTGATGCAAGGCCGCGAAGATCGTTATTCAGCCATGAAGTATAAGGAACAGGGAAGCCCGATTTTTTGCGATAGAGGATCGCGGGTGGCACGCGTTTAGACAAAGCCTTTTTCAGTACATGCTTTCCATCCATCCATTTCAATTTATAAGTTGACGGAAGAGAAGCCGCGAACTCAAGGATACGTTGATCCAGCAAGGGCACTCGCAACTCGAGGGAATTGGCCATGGTGATCTTATCAGCCTTGAGGAGGAGATCATCCGGGAGCCAAGTTTTTGTATCGACATAGAGCATACGATGAAGGGGATCGAGATGCCGGGTCCTGGCAAAGAAAGCTCGTGACGGGTCAGCTCGTCTATGTGCGTCGATGGTAGCTAGGAAGTCCGGCGCATATAACTCACGGTAGCGGCTGTTAAATATTTCGTATGGACCGGAGCTGTGACTGTAGTAGTAGTCTGGGAGAGAGGTCCTCAACAGGGATCCGTACTTCCCATAACGCGAATTTTCATTCATGCAGGCTGAGGCCACGGTTCCGGCCATGGAGGCGAACGAGCCCAGTCCGCATTTCAACTTTTCAAGCCAGGAGAAGTTTCTGTAGCTTTGGTAGCCTCCGAATGCTTCATCTCCTCCCTCGCCCGAGAGCAATACGGTCACATATTGACGGGCAAGCTTGGAGACATAGTAGAGTGCGATGGCAGGCGGCTCACATACGGGTTCTTCCATGTGCCAGATATATTTGGGAAGAAAATCCCAGAACTCCGGTGCCGTGATCGATATCTCGTAATTTTGAGCGTGATAGGCTTTGGCTGCAATTCTGGCAAACGGCCGTTCGTCGGTACATCCTCCTGCAAAACCCACGGTAAAAGTACTAATTGGTCTGTTGGTATTTTCTGCGGCAAAGCTGAGAACCGCACTGGAATCAACGCCACCGCTGAGCAACACGCCAACCGGAACATCGCTGATCATATGATCGCGAACGGCAACAGACAAGAGATGCTCCAATTTCTCAACAGCTTGGTCAAAGGTCAGCCTGGCTGGAGTGAAGGACAGGTCCCAGTACTGCTGGATAAGAATATGCCCTCCCTTAATTGTCAGATAATGTCCAGGAGCTAGTTTTTTAATTGATTTGAAGAGGGTTTTCTCACCCGGCATATAGAAGTAAGTGAGAAAGCGGTCGACCATCTCCGGCTCAACGTCTGCCTGAATCCCAGGGTCGGCAAGAAGAGCTTTGATTTCGGAGGCGAAAAGAAAACTTGCTGCCGTCTGAACATAGTAGAGCGGCTTTATACCAATGCGATCGCGAGCTATCAGCAGGGATTTCCTTGTGTCGTCCCATAGTGCGAAACTAAACATGCCACGCAGGTGTTTTACGCAGTCGTCGCCGAACTCCTCATAAAGATGTACGATTACTTCCGTATCGCTCGCGCTCTTGAAACGATGGCCTTTTCCGACGAGATATGTCGTGAGTTCTTTGTAGTTATAGACTTCTCCATTGTAGGTAACCCATATGCTTTCATCTTCATTGCACATGGGCTGCTCTCCTGTGGCCAAGTCAATGATTCGGAGACGCTTGTGTCCCAGTCCGATCGAGCCGGAGGTATAAATACCTTCGGCATCCGGACCTCGATAGTTGATTGGAGCGAGCATTCGACGAAGACTCTCCGAGCTTACGGGGGAGTCTTGTGCAAAGTTAAGTTTGCCGCAAATTCCACACATAAATGTCTCGTGTCCAGACGCAGTAACTAAGAGCTATTTCCAGATACTGTCTAAGTGCAGAAGTCGTCGCATCTGTTGGTTGCGTGTATAGCGAATAAGGCCGGGGTCCTGAACCTGCGGCAGACGTTTCCAGTAGGAACTGAAATAGCCCCACATGAGACCGATCGAACCTGAGAGATAGGGCTTATGTGCTAATCTCCGCAGACATTTAAGCAGCATAAAGAGAGGATGATAGCCGGTAATGTAATTGGCGCGGCCATTCTTAATATTATCTTTCCAAGCTCCATCGGCAGCACCGGTGAAGCGATAGTGGGATACGCAAATATCTGGAAAACTGCGCGTTGTCCATCCGAGCATGTTGGCCTTTAACTCATCGACGGTATCCCAGCCGGGCGCGGGTATCAACCCGCCGAGCTGATCCCAGCACTTGCGTCTGTAAATCTTGGTTGCACCGCGCACATGAAATTGCGGAGTCTCTTCGAGTTCCGGCCTTCCTTCAATCTCATGGTAGATTCCGCCACCGCCGATTCCGAGACTCTGATCTTTGATGAACTCGGCGAAACATCGTTCAAAATAATCTGGAGAGAAAGTGAGATCGGCGTCGAGCTTCACCAAGAATTGCCACCCCGTCGGTTTGATCAAAACATAGCCGTCGTAGAAGGTATGAATAACTCCTCCGCCGGCTTCGCGATGACCTCGGTTAAAACGGTGCAGAGTAGTGATCCATGGATAGATGCGAGCAAGATAGTCGATGATCTCGCCGGTGCGGTCACTAGAGCCGTCATCCACAATGATCCACTGTAGGGGCCTTATGGTCTGATTGGCCACGGCGAGAATTGTTCTCTCAATAAACTCTTCTTCGTCTCGTGCCGGAGTGATAATGACATATTTTGTCATAGCGGTATCAGGCGGCATCAGTGTGCATTGTGGGCTGTGCGAGCGAATCGATAAGCTCAAGATATTCGTGTTTGCGAGCACCCCAAGTGTTGTTTCGGACGTAGATCTCAGCATTCGCCACCAGACGAGCGCGCAGAGCAGGATTATTTTTTAAGCTGAGCATCTGTTTGGCCAACTCCTTTTCATTGTCATCGTCGTAATACTGAATGATGGAGTCGTCATAATAGTAGGCGTGAATCCTCGTCCTGCAGGCTATGACGGGAACACCTAAAGACATAAATTCCAAAATTTTGGTACTTAATGCCTCGTTGCTGAAAGCGGAATTGGTGCGTTTCGGCTCGATTGCCAAATCGGTTGCGGCCATGACCTTTGCGATAGCGCGACTGGACAGAAAATCATGAAAGATGATGCGATTCTGCATGCTGAGCAGGCCGACGAGTTCTATGAGTGAAGGCTTGGCTGGACCCTCGCCGTAGATATGAAACTCCGCGTCGGGCATTTGATCGGCGACACTGGCAAATGCGCGAATTGCAATATCCAGCCCCTGATGCCAGTTGAGCGAACCGGGATAGGTAAGGAGAAATTTATCAGGGCTCGTTTTCTGGACTGACTCCGTCCGAAAAATGCAGAGGTCGGGATGATTACGGACAACGCTGCACTTGGCAGCGTGCGAAGATCGGCTCACCAAACGATCTCGCCAGATGTCGTTTGCAACAATAACATGGGTGGCAAATGACGCCGAGTACTTCTCAATGGAGGTAAGAAGCTTGAAGATGAAAGAACCACGACGAATTCCAAATTTACTGGAGAAGAATTCAGGTAGTAGGTCGTGAATATCTAAAATGACGGTTTTCTTCTTCCATTTAGCGGACAACGCAGTAAATACAAGGAAGTCTGGAACGTTGTGAACATGGACGACATCGTACGGATGGCTATACTGATTCCGGTATAGGCGCCAAGTAGAGCGAAGAAAGAAACGCGCTATTCGGTTGGCGTACGTGAAAAATCCTTTTTCGTTTACTGTACGGTACTGAATTCGAAAGACATTGACGCCATGAAGGACTTCAAATGCAGGAAGCGACTTGTTGCGTCGCAGGGCGATAACATCGACGCTATCTCCTCGCTGTGCCAAAGCTGTGGCATATTGGAGGATTCGCGTATCGCTCTCATAAAACGCATAAGCCACCATGCAGATCCGGAGTTTTCGACGATGCCGCGGAGGGAACTTGACTGTCGGCGCGGCCGGTTCGTCGGTCACGATCTCATGCGATATGCCGTTCATAATGTTGTTCCAGGTCTTCTACTATTTCGTCATCCATCTGTTCGTTGTCATCCTGCAACGCGATTTGCGAATAGCTGACTGATGTCGAGATCAGAATCCATGCCATATATCCTTGTTGTCCCCAGCTGTAGCCTGCGACGCTTAGAAGAAGAAAATAGAATCCGCTCAGAGAGATGAAGAGAACAGCGCATAAATCACTCTCCGGCGGAGGTAACTGCCAGAAGTTTCTGAATATGATCCACAAAGCTCCGAAGAGGAGAGCCACCGAAAGCAACAGGCCCACATAACCGGTTTCATATAAGAACAAGGCCCAGTTATTATCGCAGGTGTACCAGCGCTGGACTGTGTTCAGGAAGTTGATATCGAGGCCCAACTCGCGGAAGGTTCCGAGACCATAGCCCAATAGCGCTCTGCCCGGTTCTTTGCCGACTGCAGTTCTCACTGCATTGTTGAGCGCATCGCGGTAAAGATAAGACAACCCCACCGGGCTGCTTGCATCCGTTGACGATTGGTACAAACCCGCAATGGTTGCCCACACTCCAGGCCGCGTAAGCAGAACGGTCGCTGCCATCAGGGCGATGACCAGCAGATAGGTCCTTACGCGGTTGCGAACCATAATGAAGAGAAAAATTCCGCAAAGTATGGTTGCAATCCACGGGCCACGGCTGGAGGTCTTGTAGATGGCCCAGAACATGAGAATTAGGCTCACCCATAGTAGAATGCGGTCTCTTCGTCTCTCCCAGATACTCAGCAGATATAAGGTAAGCGGGATCGCCATGGCCAGAGCATCGCCAAAGAGAATGGGATGTGGAAAGGTTGAGCGTATTCGAAGCCCACGCCCCCATTCGATATATAGAGGATCGGCTCCGCCGTTATAGGTAATCCATAGATTCTGAGGAAAGATTCTAAGGATGCTCCATCGCGCGTACACTTCAGCAACTCCGAAGATAGAGCAAATCCCTATTGCCATAACGATGGCAAATATGATGTCGTAGATCGTGCTGACCCTGGTGATGATTTTTACGAAGAGGAAATAGAGGAGGTAATATTCGACGACCTGCGAGATGAGCTGCTTGACGCTGGTGGCTACGGAGAGAGAGTAGATGGTAGAACATACGGCCCAACTGATGTGCAAAAGGATGAGCGATTTCAAAGGCAAAGGGCTGTCATCGCTGCTTGCTCGTCCGTGATAGAGATAGAGGGCCAGCAGGGTAAGCAGCGATACGCGCATCGTATTGAAATCAAATAGCCCTGGAATCACCAAACGCGCTTCAAGCGGCATCAGTACAAGAAAAAAACAGAACACTGGCAGCGCATTCTCGAGGCTCCGGCGGGCGGCAATCACCAGACTGAGTACAATGACGAACTGCATGCAAATAATCAGGATCATCGGATATGTGAGTCACATCCTTCATTCGCAGAAGCGATCGTTGTGAGAGCAGCGTGCTGTGTATGGTACGGCGGCGCTTGTTAGGGCGTTGCCATCATGCTTCGTCTCAAACGATTGCCGTGTTACCAATTGCGTTATTCCCAATGACCAAAGCAAGATGCTGCACCACTTTTTGAGCGCACGAGAGCCAGCTCTGTAGCTCCAGCGCTGGATGATCATGGGGAAGAAGATAAGCAGGATGAGAATTCGGAGCACGGAGACGCCAGTAAGACTGGCTCGATAGAGGATTACGTAAAGTGGGCCGCGATAAAGCCAGAAGAAGTGCGTCACCGACTGCCGGAGTATGATGTTGCTGAAGTTGGTCTCTTCCCGGGAAGTGCTGCTGCCGCCGGCGTGATGTATGATCGTGGCGTCGGGAACGTAGTAGATCTTCCATCCTGCCTGTGCAATGGCAACGCACAGATCCATATCTTCCGCATACATAAAGTAATCGGCACGAAAGCCTCCAACGCGTTGGATGACCTCGCGCCGAACTAACATGCAGGCACCGGAGATGGCCTCTACCGGAACTGGTACGGTAGTGTCTTCGAAGAGTGCACGCATCCCCCATATCTTCCATCGAGGAAAAGTTCGCCGCAGATAGTCTGAATTTAATGTCTGATTGAGAATGGCGGGAATGGCGGTGATGCAGGTTGTTTGCAGCGAGCTGTTGGAGTTGAGCAGGCGCGCGCCTACCATTCCTGCATCTGGTAAACATTCGAGCGCGGAGACAAGCTCCTGTATTGCGGCCCCTCGTATTTCGGTGTCGGGGTTCAGGAACAAAATGTTGCGTCCGCTGCTGCGTTCAAAGGCGAGATTGTTGGCTGCGGCAAAGCCGAGATTGTGTTCGCTCTGGATAAAGAGAACATGAGGGAATTCTGATCGCACCATTTCATCGCAGCCATCGAAGGAGGCATTATCTACGACAAGAATCTCATGAGTGAGAGAACCGATGTTAGCGCAGATGCTCGCAAGGCAATCGCGGACGAATGCTTGAGATCTCCAATTAATAATGATGATAGATAGATTGGGAGTATTCATCGCGGGTGTGATGCTGAGGTGACTGGCCTGTGAGCTGCGGGTCAAGGTAAACGTGTTGATTTGATCAGATTATCTTTAAGGCTGTAGAGCCCCGGAGCGAGGAGCCATGCCGATGCCAATCAGAAGACGCCTAATCTGGATTGGTATCTGTTCGAAGGGGATGAGCTTTATAAGCGTGTGTGCGGAGTAGGCTCCAATCAACACGGTTGCTGCGGCACCGAGAGAGACTGCCGCAAAGAAAGAGAGCAGATAGAATCCGGCAAATACTGCAGCGATAACAACGAGGAAGAGAATGCCTAATCGTCCATTGGCTGACGACCATCGAAAGTTACTGATACGGTTGACGACGGCGTAGATCAGAAGTGCGTGAAAGATGTAGGACATGAAGAACGCCATGCCGACACCGTCGAGACCAAAGTCGCCGATACAAACCCATGCGAGCCCAAGGCTCACGATGGCCCATGCCAATTCGCAGAAGATAAAGAGTGCCTGTCTTGCCTTGGCAATAATGATAAAGCCCATCGGCCAGCTTACGACCTGGATGATCGTGCCGAGGCAGATCCATCGCAAGATTCCGACGGCCGCGCCGAATCTGGTGCTATAGAAGAGCGCAACGACCAAGGGCGCGAAGGTTAACGTTGCAAGAACACCGGGTCCGGCCATGAGCAGGCCAACCTGCGCCTGTTCGTTGACGAGACGATTACAGATAGAATCGTCGTTGGCGTGTGCTGTGAGGCGAGGATAAAAATCTGCGCCCATGGCCTGCAGAATGAATCCGACATAAAGACCTCCGAGGCTCCATGCCGCCTGATAGAGCCCCGTTGCCTCGAAGCCTACCTTCCGCAGAACCGTGATTCGGATGACGTAAGCCACTCCCATGGTCATAAGGCCGCTGACCATAAATGCAAAGCCAAGCTTGAGCAATGCGCCGGTCTCGTGCAGTAGTGCGGCGGTGGTCAGCAAAGGAATTTGAATTCGGATTTTTCGGCTATACCACCAAGAGGTCAAGGCGGTCATGACAGCGACGGCAATTAAGGAGGGGACGACGCCACGGTCGCGGAAAAAGTAGACCAGGAGGATGCTGGAGAGCGTGCCTAGAAGTGCACCCAAGGTCCCCATTTTGGCAAGGTCGGAGATACGCCGCATTCCCTGAATCAATGCTCCCTGCCCGGCAGAGACGAGGGTAAAAAGTACAGCGACAGAGAGTAAAGAGATGGCTGCAACATGCTGCGTAGTTCCAAAGGTAATTGAAGATACCTGTCTGGAGAAGACCACGAGGAAGACCGCACCTAAGATGCCTAAGAGCAGCGAGATTCTCCGCAGAATAAATGTGATTTTCGCAATGTGTTCTAGCTCGCTTGAGCCGGCTGCCTCGGCAATTTGCCGCACTCCACTGCTGTTGACGCCCATACCGGCAAAGGTCTGCGTCAGAGTCACGATTGACCCATAGACACTGAGCAATCCAAATCCAGCCGGGCCCAGTAAGAGCGCCATGACCTTGGTGCGAACAATGCCGATAACTATGTTCAGCACGGAAGATCCGCCGACAAGTGCGGACGACTTCAATATCTGACCGTAAGTGCCCTTTTCAATAGAGGGCGATTCCGGTAAGGAAAGGTCAGAGGCGGTTTGCGTGTTTTGCTCCACAGAGACGGAGGTCATAAGGAGAACTGCGATTCTATTTTGGCGGGGATGTCAGCAGGCGCCACGTCCTGAGAACATTGCTTTCGGAGTTTGACAGATAATTCTGAGGTCGACCCAAAATGAGTGGATATGTGCATATCTGAGATCCATCCGGACCATATCATCAAAGGTCTTACGCGATCTTCCTTCCACCTGCCAAAGTCCAGTGAGTCCCGGCTTCAGCTCAAGCACGCGGCGTTTATGCCATGTCTGGTATCGCTCGTACTCGTAAAAAAGCGGTGGCCGAGGCCCGACGAGGGACATGTCGCCCATCAACACGTTCACAAACTGGGGTAGTTCGTCGAGGCTCGATCTTCGTAAAAATCGACCCAAAGGAGTAATGCGGGGATCGTTAATAAGCTTGTAGATTCCTCTACCATTACCCAGATCGCCGCTACCCGCGATCAGCCGAGTGACATACTCGCGGTGAATTTCGGGATTGTTGTTGACGTGCATGGTACGGAATTTGAAGAAGGTAAACTCTTCTCCGTACTGGCCGATGCGCTTCTGACAGAACAGGACCGGCCCTTCGGATGTAAGTTTGACAAGTACACCGATCAGCGCGATGACAGGAAGAAATAGAAGCAAGGCGATGAGGCTGCCTACGATATCCATCGCTCGCTTGACGGGTGCACCGTGTTTGGGAATAGCATGACGACGAGACAGGTCGGGATAGAAGCTAAACGGCTCATTTTCTTTGGGGCGTTTTTCTATTTCCTGAGGAAAGAGTCGAAAGATCAAGGTCAACCGACGAAAGCTTTCGGGACCGACCGCGTTCTGAAGAGCGCACGAAAGCTTCTTGACGATGATATTAATGGTTGCCGCATCTGCCAGACCGATTTCGGTCATCAACAGACCGAGCGTGGTATCTCGCTCATACCATCCAAGGAAGTCGGTCTCTCTGGTACAGGAAGAGATTGTGGCCACCATGTTGTTGAGAAGGATAGTGCCGGATTCAGCACGGAACTCTTCTCCACTAATCAGGACAAGCATGAATTGCTTGCCTGAGCGTTCCGTACGTCGGCGTTCAAGCCTAAGCATCTGAACGAAGACTGCCTCCTGGATGACAGCGAGGTGCAGCCGTTTTCCTACGGGGAGGGTGGAGTCGTCGACGTAAGATATTTTCTTTATCCAGGGCAGGAGAACAGATTTATTAGTAGCCATCCAGAAATCCTTCGTGCCGCATCTGCCAGCCAATCAATTGAGATTGTGCTAAGCAGCGTTTGCGCGCTAAAGAAAAGTTGTTTGCTGCTTGGCCGGTGAATTTCCCCTATGCTAGAGTTGTCGCTCAAGACCCGGGTGACCCAAATGCCTGGCTCGGTCATCAGTCTCGGCGGTGATCAATTCCAATAGTTGAACATCGATTTCGATAGCCACCGATTGATGGATCAGGGTGATGGGAACAATCAGCCTGCGATCATTTTTACGACGCGAGATGTGCCCTTCCAGACCCTCCAGTACCCCCGATTTCACCCGGACGCGATCGCCCACTTCAAGGAAGGGGCACGGCCCGAGAACCGAAGCTCGTTCCAGGCAAAGCTTTACCGACTCAATCTCCGCATCATCGATGGGGGTAGGCATCCCGTTGGAACTCAGTATGCGGATCACGCCGGGAGAGTTCAATACCCTGTTTCGTTGGCTCGCATTGATTCGGATAAAGACGTAGCTGGGAAAGGCTGGCGTCTTTAGACAGACACGCCGGTCCTTCCAACGACTGTTTCTAACAAAGGTAGGTAGAAAGGCTTCGAGAGATTTTGATTCGAAGTGCTCCATCACCGATTTTTCATGGCGCGGATAGGTATAGACCGCATACCATCGCGAAAGATCGATCAAAGAGAGATCTGGAGTCGGAGTCAAGCTGGACAATAGATTAGTGGTGCAGCTCATGCCTACTCCTGGATTGCGAATTTTAGGCCACGCTTCGCGTTGGTGACTTACAGGAAGCCATTGTGGAAAAATCGAGTTAGCCGAAACATCGACGGCTTTACACAAAAGAGTGTAAGCAATCGAAATGCCAGCGTTAAGATGGTATTAACTGATAGCGATAAGGAAGATAGGACGCTGGGATAATGACGAAGATAAGAGACAATAGCGTCGCTTTTCAGACAATAAGCTACTGAAAGATAGGATTGGCGGCCGACAAGGCGGAATGCGCGCCAAAATGTGAAACAAAGGTACGTATAAAGTATGCAAGAGAGTGCCTCGTCGCATTTCTTGGCTGGAGTTTCCCGAAAACCAGGATGACTGAGCACTGACCAGGGACAGTAATACAGCGGCAGCAATAGGGATCGATGCATCGCTTGACTGGACCATACGCGAAAAGGATGTGCAGGTAGATGCATACTTCTCGCCAGTCGCTTCACATCGAAGATGATTCGGAATCAAGGCAGCACCTGATAAAGGCCTACCATTCCGTTTTTGTAGTGGTCGCTGACGTGGCAGTGAAAGAGCCATATCCCTTCATTTTGAGGAACCATATCTGCAGTAGCCATCGCCATGGGTCCGAGAAAGATCGAGTCCATCCTCATCCAGTTCCAGACCACCGTATTTCCATGCCAGTGAGCCATGTGGATATCGTCCTCGTTGGTATTGGAGAGCAGATACCACCTTACATGCTCTCCTTTTCTCATAGTCAACAGAGGAAGATTAGCTTCGATATAGCCGTTGATGGTGTAGAGCGCATTTACCTCTCGCAGCACAGGATCAAGGGCTTTGGAGTGAAATGTCCTAGCCTGTTTGCCGACATTGCGTTCGAAGAACCAGCTGTCGGTTTCGTCGAAGATGGCGAAGTCGGTGATGAACTCACGATCCACATCTTTCGGAGAGCCGTCGGGTCGGGCCATGCCCCGTGCGGTAACAATAATAGGGCCGATCAGTCCAGTGTTGATATCGGTAGATTCTACAAAGTGCGAGTGGTACATCCACAGGACGGAGCTACCGTCCATTGCCGCAGGGCTGCCGCTATCGCTTGCAGTCCAGAGATAGGCATAGGTGCCCCCGGGCTCGACTTTGTCATCTGCCTTGACCGTTCCCGCAGTTCCATCGTTGTACAATGCCCCCTCTGCATCTTTTTTATAGGAAAGACCATGAGGATGCATGGTGACGGTGAGATGTGTGTTGTTTCTGAAGACCACGCGGATGGTATCTCCCACCTCGGCACGGATCAGAGGGCCAAGAATACCAAGATGCTCCCACTGCTGCGGCCGAATCTTAAGGGTCTTAAATGTTCCATCGGTATATTCGCGATAGATGGCCTTGTGGTAGATGCGATGGTTGCCCACTCCTGGAGCTTCATCCTCTGCATTCTCCACATGAGGCAGCCCTGCTAAATTTCTTCCTCGGGGCGTGTAATCCCATTCCACCTCGTCTGCGGCAATGTAGTAGGTGCGCACGACGCCGGGCTTCTCTTCAGCATGCGTCCGTATCCCATCTCCGCCGTCTTTAGTACGGACTGATGTGTGGGGAACCCTTTGGCCCTGGGCCGAGATCGACATCGTCATCTGGGCCACGGCGGAACCTCCGGCGAGAGGCAACAACAACATCAAAACGACCTTGTAGTATCGTTGCGAGAGGGCTCTCGTCCAGATACGGTTCATGACAAGGCCTCGAACTGAAGACGTAAAAGCATTGATTGAGATCAGGAAAGCAGCCATTTTAATGTCATCAATGCGCTACCCCTTTCTCATTCCATAGTAGCCGTAGTATGCGCTGCCGTTGATAACGGAATCATTGAGGATGACACCCCATATTTTCGCACCGATGATTTCGAGAGAAGGAGCGATGAGGGATTTATCTGTCTTTCCGGAGCGAACAACCATCATTGCGCCATCAACGTAGGGCAGAACTTCTCCAACATCGGCCATGGGGATCACTGGCGCGAAGTCCAGGATTACCCAATGGAACGTTGCTCGAAGTTCCGCAATGAGGGGAACGATGGAAGCCGATGATAAGAGCCCTCCAGGAGATGCTAGACCCTTATTTATTCCTAAGACATACAGAGAGCGGTCTCCAACCTGCCGGATCGATTGATGAACGGTGCGTCTTCCGGTGAGTACCTCTTCGAGGCCACCCTCTTCGGCGGAGCAGCCGAGCGTCAGCGTAACTCCGGGCGCGCGGAAGTCCATATCGACCAGGCAAGTGTGCCGCCCAACCTCTGCCATGCACCACGCGAGATTGATGGAGGTCAGTGTCTTTCCGTCGCCGGGGCTTGGACTGGTGATCAGCACTACGCCCCCATCGGGATGCTGGTTGCATAGTCGACGATGCAGGACCTTATATTGTTCAACGGCAAGGCCGGTGGGTTCGGTAACAAAGACCAGGCGGGATTTTTTTATAGGTTGCGGCGTCGAGATACGCTTCCCCGGCAACGACCGCGGAGAGGTCGCATTCATTAAACGGACTGTATTTGCCGCGTGTAGTCCCAGGATGGAATTCATAAGATAGGCCTTACCTTAGACAGAAAAACCATAAGTGCAATGCATGTGACCAGAGAGACAATCACCGTTTGAACGTTTAAGTATCGTCTCCGCCTCCGATCGAGCTTGCTCTCAATCGGAGGAATCGTTCCCACAATGGGGACTCCGGCGGGCAGCATGTCCTTCAACTCTACTTCGGATTTAACAGAGCTATCGAGCAGGTGCATCGCGATCACCAGTCCGTCAGGAATCAGGGCCGCGGCAATAAGAGTTGCGAACATGATAGGGATACGTTTTGGGCTGATAGGTTTTTCTGGCGTTTTAGCAGGATCGAGAACAGTAAATCGCTCTGCCTGTTGCTTTCGCTCGAGTTCCTCCGACATGCCAGCTGAAAAGGTTTTATCAAGCAGCGATTGATAGTTTTGCCTGGAAGCTTCATAGTTGCGAGTCAATTCGGCCAGCTGAGTTTCAAGTACCGGAACAGAATCCACTTTCCATTGATAGGTTTGCATCTGCTTTTGCAGAGCGACTATCTGCGCCTTGTGGCGTTGGATCTCCTTTTCAATCAGCGTGAGCCTTACCTGCGTGTTGGGATCGTAGGATTCGACAGAATCGTTAGGCGACGCCGGCATGGTCGCCAGGCCCGCATTAATATTATTTAATTGCTCGGTTACGGTAATAACGTCGGGATAGGTATCGGTGAACTGCCTTTTGAGACTCCAGCGCTCGTTTTCCAATCGGCGCTTTTCTTGAAGTAAGCGATTGCGATCGGTGAGCGGCGCAGCCTGAGAGTCCATCGGCTTCGCCTGTGTGAGCAGAATGCGCTCCTGATCAAGCCGGCTAACCGCATCTACATTCGACTGTGTTTCCGACTGCAGGCGAGAGAGCGCCTGCAAATTGACGTTAAGCTCGTCGGGCGTTGCGCCCGCGTGCTTCATCTTGAAAGCTTCGAGTTGGCTCTCCTGTTCTTCGAGACCTTCTTTAGCTCTCTGAAGTTCTCCTCCAAGAAACTGTGTGGTGCTGATTGCCTGTTGTTGCCGGACTTTGAGATTCCAATCGATAAAGCTGGCCGCGAGCTGATTTGTGATCTGCGCGACAAGTACACGGTTTCTGTCTTCGTAAGAGATAGTGAAGCTGCTCAACCCCTGCTCTGGCTCGGGACTGGGCTTGATCTCGATTGTGGTCTTTTTTCGCATAAAATCAAGCACTTCTTCTCTGGATTTCCTCTTTCGCAGCTCGGGATATAGATCGTATTTGTCGATAATCTCTTGCAGGCGTGAGGCGCTGAGCACTTGCTGCGTGAGGGTGTTCATCCGTGCATTCGGATCGGTGGTTACCGTTGAGGTCACATATTTCTCTGGAATCTTCTGAGGATCTACCAGGATTGTGGTAGTCGCACGATAGACGTTTGGCAGTAGAGATGTCACAACAATTCCAAACGCCGCTAGCAGAAGAGATGACAGAAAGACGAGATGTGCATGCTTCTTCACCACACCAGTCAACTGCGTGGCGGAGATTGTCGGACTCTTTTGCCGCGTTTGATTCATGTTCATGAGGCTCTCCTGTCACTGAGAGGACTTATTGCACGCTATGATTTTCGTCTGAGGTCCACACCATTGAAAACATTGCCACGTTACGGCTGAAGCTCGTTCCACCGTAGTCACCAAAATATCTTCGATAACTATACGACGCTCTTAGCCCATGGCTGAGATGATATCCATAGATAAAGTCGACGTAGGTTCCGTGGTAGGAATTGACTGTTGTCAATGTCTCGCTTGCGACATAGCCGATATTAAGGCCGATTGTACCTATTGCTGTAACCTGCCGCTGATATCCGCCCGATGCGCCTTCTTGCCATATTCCGGGTCCGAGATAAGATGCGGTAGGCTGGCGGGAGGAGAGCAGATAGAGTTGCGACTTCCCGGTAAGTTGGGTACTGAATGATGCTCTGTAGGCAAACCCCTGCTGGGTTTCACACTCCGATGTGTTGAGCTGCGGACCGCCACTTAGAGAGACTGAGGTCTTTTCGCTTGCCTGCCACGTCAGCCCTGCTCCACCTCCATAGCTCTTGCAACGAAGCGATCCGTAATAAATTGATCCCTGCCCGTAAACAAGTGCGGCAAGCGTAGGCAATAGATCCCTTGCGTAGGCGACATTAAAAGTAGCAATACCATTGCTCTCGTTGAGGCCGCTATAGCGATTGAAAGAACTGGAGACAGAGAGCTCAACGGTATCCCGTTCAGACTTTCTGTAGGCCGCACCGAGACTCTCGACTGCATATGTTACCGTTCCGGCATTCGGAAGATACGATGCAGAGCCTGCTCCTATGCCCGCGACTCCTCCTACAGCTACTGTCTGTTGTGATCCAAGAAAACGAACGGAGTCCTGCCCATAACTTCCCATCGCCGTCAGGTCCAGACTCCAGCGTTCATTCAGACTTCCCAGTATCCTTACTGACGCGACATTCATACTCTGCCGAGCATAGTTCGACGTGAAGCCCGTGTTTGTCGATTGATACTGAAACAGGTACTGGGTCTTTGGAGTACTAATCTGGACCCCGACATAAGGATTCAAGGTGTAAATGCCGGAGGCTACACCATCTCCTAGATTTTGGGGGTTGCTGTCCCACCCCCCGGCGACCGCTGCCCCCCAGAGAAGGTGACTCGGGACGCGGCTGTCCAGAGAAATCAAACCTGTGCCGTCCAGCGCCGCTGCATATTGTGCCTGCTGCTTCTTCCCCGCGTCCGAAGTCGTATTAACACTGCCTGCGACGGATAAATCGCTGTTACCAACTTTAGCACCTCTGGAGTCATCGATGGACTCCTGGGCAAGAAGTGTAGCCGCAAAGAGTCCAATGGATAGCATGACGACAAGTCGAAAGCGGCCTCGCTGACTCATGACTCTTTCCTAAGGAATAATTACCGTATCGCCAGGTTGAAGGTTGATGTTTTGCTTGACGTCGCCATGGATGGCGCTGGTGTAGTTAAATTTCAATCTCTGCGCATTTGCGGTATTTCCGCGCAGGATAAAGATTCCCTTGCGGTTCGCAAAGGTATTGAGTCCTCCGGCCTGAGCGATAAGCTGCAATACCGTAATTGGTGTAATAAGGGGGTAGGCCCCCGGTTTGCCGACCTGTCCGGTGATAAATACCAGTCTGCTCCGGATCTCAGCCACGCTCACGGTCACCTGAGCATTGACCACATAGCTGGTCAGTCGAGAGGCAAGATCCTTTGCTAACTGATCTGCAGTCAATCCGGCAGCATGCACGTCTCCGAGAAGTGGGAGAGAGACGAAGCCGTCCGGACCTATGGTCACCGTCTGCGACAGATCTGCATTCTTCCAGACATTGACGCGAATAATGTCTGCAGCACCAAGAGTGTAGCGGGATGAAGCCGTGTCAATGCTGGCAGCCGGATGGCCCATCTCTTCCGCTGGCTTCGCCTTGCTGCCGGTACTGATTAGTGTTTGAGCTCCACTGCTATTTGCAGCGACTCCTAAACTCACCAGTACAACAAAATGGCGAACGAAATGGTTACAGCGCATCATCTCCATGACTAAGTTCTCGCTTCTCCTCTTAACAAGCAAACAGAGGGCCAAATTGGGGTAAGCCATTTCGACAATTATGTCGATAGTTGCGTGCACAAACTTTTGCAAGGGGTGGTGATAGGTCTGCAATTGCTTGCGTAGTATGCAAAAAGGTGTACTGTTTTTACCGGAGCGAGGCTCCGTCGATCCGCAGGTCCCTTTGTTGCTCTATGGATATTAGCGGTGAATCGGCTTGGTGGATGTAAAGTGCAGCTGTTGCCATTGAGCTAGCTGCCGACGATGCGAAAATCGCGAGTGAAATATGCAACAGTTAGCGACTGGTTGCAATCGCTTGCAACCGATCTGAGGGGGAATGATTGGAAAAGTAAAAATGAGAAGGCAGACGGGAATTATTGCCTTATGCGAGCCTTAAGTTTACGTGTGAGTAAGGTAGTTAATCTTTACCAGCAACGCGCAATGGATTTGCTGCTGGAAAAAACGACTGGAATCCTATATCGGCGATAGAAGTGCCGGCATCGCTGAGGGATCCTGATACAGAGAGGAATGGATTAAGTATTTGCGAGATGATGCTGTGGTTATCTACGTGCATAGGTCTGTCTATCGAGGGCATATGTTCGACGGCGACGCTCCACCGGATGAAGCCCTTATAGGCGACTCATCGGCTATTCATCGAATCTGTAATCAGCTGAAAAAAGCGGCTCTGACGGAGGTTCCTGTCCTGATTATGGGTGAGAGCGGGACGGGCAAGGAGTTGGCCGCAAGGCTGCTGCATAGCTGGAGCGCGCGTCGCGCAAATCATTTCCTCAAAGTAAGTTGCCCGGCGATATCGCATCAATTCTTTGAAAATGGGCTCTATAGTTATGACCAACGCTCGCTGCCACGAGAGGCCCTGGAAACCAGGTCGGGGAGGTATGAACAGGCAGATAAGGGGACGCTTTTTCTGGATGAAGTCGGAGAACTGGATCAATCTTTGCAAGCAAAGTTGCTATATGTTCTCGAGGACTTTGAAGTAGCGGGATTGGGCAGAGCGGGTGAGCGCCCTATAGATATTCGAATCATTTGTGCCACGAATCGCGATCTCGATACTGAAGTAGCCAAGGGCCGATTTCGAATCGACCTGTTTTATCGCATTAATGTTGTCAGAATCCAGATGCCACCCCTTCGAGAACGAATTACCGATGTTCCCATTCTGATGGATCACTTCATCAAACTCTATTCTGAGCGTTTTCAAATTAATTGCAATCCGGTACGCTCGTCGTTTGTAAAGATGCTCGAGTCCTACCGGTGGCCGGGTAACATTCGTGAGTTGGAAAATATGGCAAAGCGCTATGTCGTTTTAGGAGGAGAAGAGCACGTATTGCCTGCAATTAAGCAGTCGCATGAGCTTTATCCCTTATTGCCTGAGACCGTCAGCCTGACCATACCTCTGCGCGTCCAGACAAAGCGCGCGACGCAACACCTGGAGAGAAAGATTATTCTGGGGGTGCTGGAGGCACACAACTGGAACCGGAGAAAAGCTGCTCGGTCTCTGGATATTAGCTATCGTGCGTTACTGTACAAGATCAAAGAGGTCGGGTTGCCGCCAGGCCAATCTGCCAGCCCTACGAGTCCCAAAATGGCGGGCCAATCTTCAGAATATGGTGTGCATCCCGGAAATCCCTCCGGCTAATGTCGCATGCGGACTGTCCGTGCCAGAGTGTCAGATCACAAGACGGTCCCGCAAACCCCAACTCCACACTGCGAGTCGTATCGCGGGCGCGCTTGCGATTAAGTCCAGTTGATGTACTTGTTGGATGGAGATGCGTACGTTTCTGTGCAGCAGAATAAAAATCTTCATGCGGCCGTGGCAAAACATGAACGTTTGGAAGCCGACATGCTTCTCTTCAGGTGCTATAGGATCTCGCGGCAAGAAAGAAATTTGATGCAATGAATGATGGTCACCCGGGCAGCACAGTCTGACGCGATGTGTGGTACCTAGCGCAGACACCTGCATGGAAATAACATATCGGCGCACAGATTATGCAGTCCGTTGGGGGGAAGCGTGATCAACGTAGGAGTACTAGGTTACGGATATTGGGGACCAAACCTGGTCCGCAATATATTTGAAGTCGCGGAGACACAACTCGTCGCCGTAAGCGATATGCGCCGAGATCGTCTTGCACAGGTAAAGCTCCGCTATCCATCCGTCGAGGTCTCAACGGACTTTCGTGATCTTCTTAATAACTCGAGGATTGATGCAATCGCAATTGCGACGCCCGTGCATACGCACTATGAGCTGGCAATGCAGGCCCTGCGGTGCGGAAAGCATGTCATGGTTGAAAAGCCAATGGCATCCTCTTCGGAGGAGGCTCTCCGGTTGATTAACGAAGCGGACCGGCGAAGACTGACCCTTCTGGTCGATCATACATTTGTCTACACCGGGGCTGTCCGTAAGATCAAATCCATAGCGGATTCTAAAAAGCTCGGTGACATCCTCTATTACGATTCCACGCGTATCAACCTCGGCCTGTTTCAGAGGGACGTCGATGTGATCTGGGACCTTGCCGTGCACGACCTTGCCATTATGGATAACATTCTTCCGTCTATGCCTTGTGCCGTCGCCGCGACTGGAATTAACCATGTGTTTGGGGGGACGGAGAACTTAGCCTATCTCACGATGTTCTTTGAGGAAAACCTGATTGCGCACATTAATGTCAATTGGCTTTCGCCGGTCAAGGTTCGGCGGACTCTGCTTGGGGGCAGCAAACAGATGATCGTCTATGACGATATGGAGCCGAGCGAGAAGGTCAAAGTTTACGACAAGGGAATTACTGTAAACTCGTCTTCCGACTCACTGTATAAGGCGCTGGTTGGTTATCGCTCGGGAGACATGTTCGCGCCCCAGTTGGATGTCTCTGAAGCGCTCAAAGTGGAGATACAGCACTTTGCAGAGTGTATTCAAACTGGCGCCGAGCCGATTACCGGAGGGCGTGCAGGCCTGAGGGTGGTCCGCATCCTCGAAAGCGCCTCTCTTTCCATGAAGCAGCGTGGCAAGCTTGTGCAGCTTGCTCCCGAAGGCCATGCACTTAGTTGCGGAGCTGCCTAGATGCTCAACCCTGAGATCAGCATCGACATGTTGGCCTACGATGACGGCTCAGTAGCGACTGATATATCGCCGCCTCGACCCATACCCGATTTCAGTCGAATTGCTCCCGATGTAAGGCTGGGCAAGGACGTAACAATCTTTGCATTCGTAAATCTATACGGATGCGCGATCGGTGATAACAGCAAGATCGGTGCCTTTGTCGAGATTCAAAAAAATGCCGAGATTGGCGCAAATGTTAAAGTGTCGAGCCATAGCTTTATATGTGAGGGTGTTCAGATCGAAGATGATGTTTTTATTGGACACAACGTCTCGTTTATCAACGACAGGTACCCTCGCGCGACAAGCGACGCCGGAGTGCTACAGACCGAAGCCGACTGGGAGGTCGTAAAGACCGTCGTGAAGCGCGGCGCTTCGATTGGCACCAGCTGCACAATCTTATGTGGTGTCACGATTGGAGAGTTTGCGATCGTTGGTGCTGGAAGTGTCGTTACGCGAAACGTCTCCCCGAGGACTATTGTTGCAGGCAATCCAGCGCGGATACTGAGAAAGTTGGAGGAAGAATGAAAGTACCTTTCGTGGATTTAAAATCGCTGCATGACGAGATCGGAGATGAGCTTCGCGAAGTCTTTGATCGTGTTCTCCATAATTCGTCTTTTATCCTGGGCCCCGAGGTCTGCAAGTTCGAGCAGGACTTCGCAGCTTATGTTGGGACCAGCCACTGCATAGCTCTCAATAGCGGCACTGCCGCGATCCAACTGGCTCTCGCAGCGCTCGGCATCGGAGACGGAGACGAAGTAATTACCGTTCCGCATACCTTCATTGCGACCGCGGAGGCAATCACTGCGGTAGGAGCTCGTCCGGTATTCGTAGATGTCGATCCGGTTTCATTCACTATGGACCCTGCTCTGCTCGAGGCAGCAATCACAGAGAAGACCGCAGCAATTATTCCTGTCGATCTCTATGGCCAGGTTGCCGACATGGATTGTATTCTCGAGGTCGCCAACCGTCACGGCATTCCGGTGATCGAAGACGCCTGTCAGGCTCACGGGGCGGAGTACAAGGGACGGAAGGCGGGTACGTTCGGTCTGGCCGGTTGTTTCAGCTTTTATCCAGGTAAGAACCTCGGAGCCTGCGGTGAAGGGGGAGCCGTAACTACAAACGACGACGAATTGGCTCACCGCATTCGCTTATGGCGCGACCACGGCTCGCCGAAGCGATACGAGCATCTCTTTCCCGGGTTGAATATGCGTATGGAAGGAATTCAGGGCGGAATCCTTTCTGTGAAGCTCAGGTATCTCGACATTTGGAATAACCAGCGGCGCAGGGCTGCTGCCTCCTATGATGATGCACTGAAAAATACGGACGTGGAGATACCTGTTGAGATGGCTTACAACCGACACGTCTATCATCTTTACGTAGTGCAGGCTGAAAATCGCGACAGCCTGCGGCAGCGCCTTTCCGAGTCGGGCATCGAATCGGGCTTACACTATCCGGTTCCGCTGCACCTTCAGCAGGCCTATCGCTTTCTTGGATATAAAGAAGGTGACTTTCCTGTAACGGAGAGGTTGAAAGATCGTATTCTGTCGCTCCCAATGTATCCCGGCATCCAGGCGGATTGTTTGGAGCGGGTTGTTTCGGAGTTGCGGGAGAGCTGTTATGTCAGTTGAATACAATTTCAAACCTCTTGCAGAGGCCAAAACTGTGCCAGCCGTATTTGGAAGGGCAAAGGTTGCCCTGGATTCGGCGTGGGAATGGGACTTTGCGGCGCATCTAAAACGAAGCCATACACCAGTCGAGCTTCTTGCACTTTATTCCCGGTACCGAAGTGAAGAGGGCTCATTTGAATCTCAGCTCCGGCGCGTAATATTCCGTGCGATGTGCAGGACGGCTGGGCACGCTCTGCAGATAGGGCCGGACGTCGTGGTCAAGCATCCCGAGACCATGGAGATTGGCAACTCCGTCTTTTTCGGTGCTCAAACCATGATTCAGGGGCGTTTCGACGGAACTTGCCGCATTGGCAACCATGTGTGGATCGGCCCTCACTCTTATTTTGATGCCAGAAGCCTGGTGCTTGAAGACTATGTGGGTTGGGGACCGGGAGCGAAGGTGCTTGGCTCCTCGCATACGGGCGAGCCAATCGGTGTTCCCATCATTGCAACCGAGCTCAACATAGCGCCTGTCGTTATTGGATACGGATCTGATATAGGCACTAACGCGACCATTCTTCCCGGCGTCCATGTCGGTGCTCATTGCATTGTAGGTGCGGGCGCTGTTGTTACCCGGAACGTCCCGGAGTACTCGGTCGTTGCAGGGGTGCCTGCCCGTGTGATCCGTCGTCGTAATCCGTAACGATCATGCACGTTGAAGCCAGAAGATTTGCACGAAAGTCCAGCCAATAGATTTTACGGCCACGCACTATCAACCAGAGAGGCACAAGAAAGGGTCGAATGAATCCTATACAGGGGACAAAGATACTGATTACCGGAGGTGCCGGCTTTGTAGGAAGTACTACCGCGGACCAGCTATTGGAAGCTGGCGCAGCCGAGGTGCGTATTCTGGATAACTTTGTCCGGGGCAACCTGCGAAATCTGGAAAGCGCAAAAGAGATTGGCGATGTGGTCATCATTAAGGGGGATATTCGCGATCGAGAGACGGTGGATAGCGCGATGTGTGGCGTCGATTATGTAATTCACCAGGCGGCCCTACGCATCACTCGCTGCGCCGAAGCACCACGTGAAGCCATCGAAGTGCTCATTGACGGTGCTTCGAATATTCTCGAAAGCGCGATTCGCCACAAGGTGAAGAAGATCGTGGCGGCATCCTCGGCTTCGGTCTATGGCAATCCATCTTATCTTCCGATGGACGAGGGGCATCCCTTTAACAATCGAACCCTCTACGGAGCCGGCAAGGTCGCTAATGAACAGATGCTTCGAGCCTATTATGAGATGTTCCATCTTCCCTATGTTGCGTTCCGCTATTTTAATATCTATGGACCGCGCATGGATATCGATGGTGTCTATACTGAAGTATTAATCCGATGGATGGATGCAATCGAGGCAGGTCAGCCTCCAAAGATATTCGGCGATGGTACGCAGTCCATGGACTTCGTCTTCGTTGAAGATGTAGCCCGAATCAATGTGGCGGGCCTTATCAGCGAGGTCACCGACGAGGTCTTTAATGTGGGTACCGGCGTGCAAACCACATTGAATGAGCTTTGCCATTTATTGCTTCAAATAACCGGCTCGCATCTCAAGCCCGAATACCATGAGGCGCGAAAGGTTAACAATGTTCAGGCACGGCGCGCCGCCACAGAGAAAGCTCAAAATCTGCTCGGCTTCAAGGCTCGCGTCGATCTCGAGACTGGCCTCAGGTCTCTGATCCAATGGCGCGATCAGGCGAAGCTAGCTCTGGCTGCAGAAGTGGCGGGGGCACGATGACTACGCTATCGATCCCCGTTACAGCTACGATCCCAGTAGCCCGTCCCTATATAGGTGTCGAGGAAGAACAGGCAGTGGTTGATGTACTTCGCTCAGGCTGGGTCACTCAAGGGCCGCGCGTCGCCGAGTTCGAAGCAAGGTTTTCGCAGTACATCGGTTGTGGTTACTCGGTGGCCGTTTCCTCGTGCACGACTGCGCTTCATCTTGCTCTGCTGGCTGCCGGCGTTGGTCCGGGCGACGAGGTCATCTGCCCAAGTCTTTCATTTATCGCTACTGCTAACGCAATCGCGTATACCGGGGCGACTCCAATCTTCAGCGATATTGATCTCGCTACATACAATCTCGATCCGCGCCGCATCGATGCGATGATCTCTCCGCGAACCAAAGCTATCCTTGTCGTTCATCAGGTTGGCCTACCTGCAAAGATGAATGAGTTTTTAGACGTTGCTGCGAAACATCGTGTCGTTGTCGTCGAAGACGCTGCATGCGCAATTGGCTCTCGGTACGATCAAGCATTAATCGGCAAACCGCTGGGTATCATGGCGTGTTTCAGCTTCCATCCCAGAAAGATCCTGACGACCGGTGAGGGAGGAATGATCACAACCAATGATGAAAATATTGCCGAAAGGCTTCGTCGAGTCAGACAGCATGCGATGAGCCTCTCCGATGTGGCTCGCCACAGTGCGAGACGGATTGTCACGGAGACCTACGACGAGGTTGGATTCAACTACCGCATGACCGACATGCAGGCAGCAATTGGAATTACACAACTCAATCGTTTGGATGATCTTCTGGCGCGGCGGCGCTACCTGGCAGCGCGTTACACGACGGCACTGCAAGGCATTGACTGGCTGCAGACGCCGACGATGCCCGCCAACTGTCTCCATAACTACCAATCGTACATGGTTCGTCTTACCGGCGATATGGCCGTCAAGCGTGACAAGGTAATGCAGGAACTACTTGAGAAAAATATCTCCACGCGACGCGCCATCATGGCGATCCATCGCGAACAGCCTTACCGCTCCGAGCGTTGGAACAGCTGCTTGCCGAACACCGATCTCACAACCGACACAGGCTTGATCCTTCCGCTTTTTCACCAGATGGCCGATGTTGAGCAAGACTACATCATCGAATCGCTTCTGGCATCCAGGCGCTGAACATCATCAAGAACTCGGAGCGCTAGAAGGAAGCGAAGTCTAGCCCCGTTACATTGCGAGAGTTGAGTGTTGTCGATCTGCTGCTGGGGATATACACGTGCCCGGATTTTGAGGGCGTTACGGTGTAGGGGCCATTTGCCAGACCGCTGAATGTATATGCGCCCGAGGAGTTTGCCGTTGTCGTAGCCGTTGCAGATCCGGTTAGCCTGACAATGGCTCCCGAACCGCCTCCGCCACTGATCGTTCCACTGATGGCATAAGTCTGTGCGGATGTGAAGTTTACCGTTTTGTTAGCTCCGCTTATGGTTACTACCTGACTGGCCGGCGTCATGATATACCCGGTCCTGCTGGGTGTTACAGTGTAGGAGCCATTTGCCAGACCGTTGAATGTATATGCGCCTGAAGACTTTGCCGTTGTTGTCGCTGTGGCGGATCCAGTCAGCCTGACCGTTGCTCCCGAGCCGCCGGTACCACTGATGGTCCCAGTGATGGCAAAGGTCTGTACAGCCGAGCTGAAGTTTGCGGTTTTGTTAGCCCCGCTTATAGTTACTGCCTGACTCGTGGGAGTGAAGACGTAGCCGGTCTTGCCTGGGGTTACGGTATAAGAGCCGTTCAGTACTGAGAAGCTGTAACCTCCCGAGCTATTCGCAGTGGTTGTAGCCATGGCTGCGCCACTCAAGATAATGGTAGCCCCCGAACCGCCCACTCCACTGATCGTTCCGCTAATGGTATAAGTTCGTGCGGATGTGAAATTGGCGGTTTTGTTCGCCCCGCTTATGGTCACCGCCTGGCTCGTCGGCGTCATGATGTAGCCAGCCTTGCTGGGGGTAACGGTGTAGGAGCCATTGGTCAATCCGCTGAAGGTGTATGCGCCGGAAGAACTTGCCGTCGTCGTCGCACCCGATGTTCCACTCAGAGTGACCGCTGCCCCATTGCCTCCAGTTCCACTGATGATGCCGCTGATGGTGAAGATCTGCGCGGCAGAGCTGAAGTTCGCCGTCGCACTAGCCCCATTTATTGTGACCGGCTGGCTAGATGGGGTTATGACGAAGCCGGAGTTTGTTGGCGTTACCGTGTACGATCCATTGGCCAGACCCGAGAAGCTATAACCTCCAGCGGTATTCGCGGTTGTGTTTGCCGTCGCTGCTCCGCCGAGACTGACTGTGGCTCCATTGCCTCCAGTGCCGCTAATGGTTCCACTGAGGGTGAAGGTTTGCGTAGTGGCAGTAAAGGCCGGAACCGTCGCATTGCTTCCGTTTACGACGATGTTCTGGCTTGCAGGAGTAAAGACATATCCCGCGTTGCTGGGGGTAATGGTGTAGCTTCCGTTCGTCACGGCGGCAAAGCTATAGTTCCCTGATGAGTCGGCGGTAGTGGTCTCTGCCATCGGCCCAACTGCGGTCACGGTTGCACCCGCGCCTCCTATACCGCTAATCGTTCCTGTAATGCTATAGCTGGGAGAGTAAATTGCATCGATCCAATAGTTTGTGCCGTTTCCGCTGTTGGTGGGAAATGCGCTGTTCGATCCATAAAGATAGAGGCCGTTCGGACCGTCGACACCATTCGCGAGAGCATGCAGCGGAGGTGCATCCACGCCAGCATTAGTAAAGGAACCGGCATCGCCGGAGTAGCGCCCGGCCGGTGCGAAGTAGGAGGCTACATAGGTTGTATTTGCAGTGACGAGAACCGGCGAGTCGAAGAATGCCTGTTGCCAGCCGGAACTGCTCTCGTTCCTAAATGTTGCAGTTGCCAATAATGTCCCTGTGCTGGACCAGAGATTACCCAGATGAACGCCGGTATTCGCCGCGCTCTTATAAAATCGGATGCCGGTGATGTATCCGCTGGTATCGGATCGGAATTTAACTCCGACCTCGATGCTTTGGTTATCTCCGTCATCGACAGCGACGGGAACTGTAGAAGGCTGCCATATCGTTTCGCATGGGCAGCCTTGCGGAACGACAAAATTTGCTCCAGCTACATTTGCTCCGGCAACCATAGCTGACAGGTTCGTTGGTGTAAACACCAGGCCAGCCTTCGCCGGAGTGATTATATAAGTTCCACTCAGAATCCCGGTGAAGCTATAGTTGCCGGAAGCATCCGCAGTTGTGGTCGACGTGCTCCCACCGGTTAGAGCCACCGTTGCACCCGCACCGCCGCTGATGGTCCCGATAATCGAATAGGCATTAGAGGTCGCAGTAAAGTTGACGGAGTCGACATTAGCTCCATTGACCGTGACGTTCTGGCTGGCTGGAGAGATAGAATATCCCACTCCGCTGGGAGTTACGGTATAAGTACCATTTGGAACTGCCGGCAGACTGTAGTTTCCGGAAGAATCGGTAGTCGTACTTACGTTAACTGAGCCGGTAAGAGATACTGTAACCCCCGCCCCACCGGAGATAGTGCCGGAGATCACATAGTCGGGAAGCGCTGAGGCAAAATTGACCCCCAGGCTATGCGCTCCGCTGATGGTAATCGTCTGGCTCGCCGGAGTGAAGACGTATCCGGCCTCGCTAGGCGTGACCGTATATGTTCCATCGGCAAGGCCGCCGAGACTGTAGTTCCCAAATGAGTCCGTTACCGTGTTGGCGCTTGAGGCGCCGCTCAGAGTGATGGTTGCTCCTGCCGCTCCCGCACCGCTGACGATACCACCGAGACTATGCGTCGTCGTGGCGGCATAGATGACATCGACCCAATAGTTGCTCGCGTTGAAGCTGCTCGTCGGCAGCGTGCTCGTCGACGTTTGAGAGAAGATTCCGTTGGAGCCGTTGATTCCGGTGGCCAGTGCATGCAAGGGAGGATTATCGACACCCGTCGCCACAAAGAAGGATGGGTCGATAGAGTAATGACCTGCCGGCGCGAAATAAGAGGCGATGTATGTCGAATTTGCACTGACCGGAACCGGATTCGTAAACATAACCTGCTGCCAGCCTGATGCGCTCTCGTTGACGAATATTGCTGCGGCAAGCGGGTTTCCATCGCCGCTTGGCGACCACAGATGACCGATATGAGATCCGGTATTGCCTGCCGATTTATAAAAGCGGACTCCGAGGATATATCCGTCTGAATCTGCTCTGAACTTGACTCCAAGTTCATAAGGCAGTGCGTCTCCTGAATCAATCGTGCCGGGTAATGTCGATGGAGCCCAGATAGTATTGCATGGGCAGATCTGCGGGACAGTAAAGTTAACACCGGTCACATTGCCGCTCGTGACAGTTACACTTTGATTGCCGGGCACAAAGGCTGCACCGGCTAAACTCGGGACAACCGAGTAGGTTCCAGGGAAGACGGCATTGAATATGTAGTTTCCGGAATTGTCTGCTGTTGTTGTCGCACCGTTTCCGCCGACCAGTGTAACCGTCGCTCCTGCGCCACCCGTGATGATGCCGCTGATACTCGAGGTTTGTGATCCTGCATAGAGGACGTCGACCCAGTAATTTGTCGCCGAGTAGGTATTTGTCGGAAATGCCCCGGTTTGGCTCGAGGTATAGATGTAGACGCCATTCGCTCCATCCGTGCCATTCGCCAGCGCATGGAGTGGTGGACTATCGATGCCGGTGGTCGAAAAGTAGTTTGTATCCGCTGAATAGTGTCCCGAAGGAGCATAGTAGGAGATGACATATGTAACGTTCGCGGCGATCTGGATTGGCGATGGGAATGTCATCTGCTGCCAGCCGGATGCCGTTTCACCGGTAAAGGTCGCCGTACCCAGCAGAGTCCCGGAGCTTGTCCATAGATGCCCTCTATGCAGGCCTACGTTGGTGGGCGCTTTGTAGAAGCGCACGGCGGTCACGGAACCGGGAGTGTCGACGCGGAACTTGACGCCAAGCTCAACGGGAGTGGCATCGTTGCTGTCGATCAGCGAAGGAGTGGCCGTTGGCTGCCAGATTGAAGTGCAGTTGCAGAGTTGCGCCTGGAAGTTCACACCTGTAGCACTTGAGCCCGACAGTGTTACATTCTGGTTGCTCGGAGTGAAGATAAAACCGCTTGCAACGGGCGAAACCGTATAGCTTCCATTGAGCAAGCCGCCGATAGAATAGTTCCCTGAAGCATCCGCGGTCGTTGTTGCCACAGCCGCACCGCTCAACTGGACGGTTGCTCCGGCTCCGCCGGCGATTGTCCCCGAGATGCTGAGAGGATTGCTTACGATTGCGGTGAAGTTAACGTTGCTGACAGCTCCACCATTCACAGTGACCGACTGACTTACAGGAGTGAAGGTGACGCCCTGGTTGGAAGGAGTGACCGTATACGTTCCGTTGACCACGCCGTTGAAGGTGTAGTTGCCGGATGCATCAGTGATCGTTGTTGCAGCCTCGGTCCCGCTCAAAGTGACCGTTGCTCCGGCTCCGCCGGAACCGGAGATGGTTCCGCTGATGTTGTAGGTGTTCGATGAGGTATAGACGACGTCGACCCAATAATTTGCTGAAAGATTGCTGGATGAGGGAAATCCTCCCTGCACGTTGGTAGGAGGATAGAGAAAGACACCATTTTGTCCGTCAACCCCACTCGCCAGCGCGTGCAGCGGAGCATTGTTGACGCCCGATTGCGCAAAGAAATACGGATCAGCCGCATAGTGCCCGGTGGGAGCGTAATAGGAGACAACGTATGTCGTATTCGCCTGTACCGAAATGGGTGAGGAGAAGTTGACCTGCTGCCATCCGGAACTGCTTTCACCGGAGAAGGTTGCCGTGCCCAGCAAAGTACCCGAGCTGGTCCAGACATGTCCGATGTGAGTCCCCGTATTTTTGGTTGACTTATAAAAGCGAACACCGAGAATCGAGCCGGCTGCATCCGCTCGGAACTTGACTCCCACTTCAATTGGCGTCGGGTCGTTCCCGTCTGGATTTGCCGGCGTCACGGAACCTCTCCAGATACTGCAGGGGCAGATCTGTGACTGCACACTGACCGTTACTCCGCCGGATGGAGCTTCGAGGTTGGCGCTGTCGTCAACGGCGCGGCTCATGAGCGTCGTCGTGGGATTCACTGCCGAAGGCGTCCACGAATAGCTCCAACTGGAGCGCCCGACCGCAGGATGCCAGGTTGTGCCGCCGTCGGATGAAAACTCAACTCCGGCTACAACTCCTCCGCCGGAGTCGTTTGCCACGCCTGTGACTGTGATTGCACTGCCAGTGGTGAGAGTTGATCCATTGGTAGGAGACGTGATGTTAGAGGAAGGCGGTGTTGTATCGGTCGATGCAGATGCCGAGACCAGATTCGGTTGCAGCGTCGCTGGCTGTACCCCCATATCCGCAAACAGGTTGACCGTGGCCTGCTGCATATTGGGGTCTGGGTTCGGAGAGTTGAACGACCACAGGTTGTCGTGATTGCTGTTGAGCCCCCAGGCCCAATCGATCGTTGCTGCGCTGAAGACCAGAGCGCCGCTTGGCGCGCGGTACAGTGTCATGTGGTGGGTCGCGGTGCCAGCGCCGTACGTTGCGCCATAGTCCAGAAGGAGGTCGGACGTCATCGTGTACGTCGAAGTGGAGAGATCGAAAGTTCCTGCAGGCCGGAATCCGTTGTCGGCATCGACGTCCCATTCATAGCCCAGACTGCCACGCACCAGAGTGTAACTTGCATTTGGCGCGAGGTTGGCAGCAGCGGTATTCCGCCAGAAGCGCATTTTTCCATCGGCGGCCGGGACTTTGATAGTAAGGCTTCCATCGTTGTCCGGGCCAGTACCGTTGACCATGAATAGGGTGCCTACCAACGAGTTCTCGGGCGAACCCCCGTCTGCGGGAGGACTAAAGCTCGGATCTCGCCATGTCCCAGTCCATGTTGGCGGGTCCAGTGGATCGCTCTTCGTGAAGGCAAGTGTCTCCTTGTAGCAGACCAACGTGCGATTGGCGGTGTTCGAGCCATCGATGCTGTTCTCCCAGCGCGTCTTCCAGAACATGGTGTTCCCGCTGAAGAATGCTAGGTTCACCCCGGCATCGCGCGCGGCCAGAACATTGGCTCGCTGCGGGGCGGACCAGTATTCGTCGTGTCCTGAGTCCATGTATATCTTGTGGTTTTTCATCAGGGGCCCGTTGCGGGCAGCATCGATCCCCGTAAAGTAAGTCACATCGTAGCCATTCATCTCCAGCCACTGGACCATCGCGAATTCAGTCCCAAACACCCAGGTATCCCACTCCTGGTTGAAGTTCCTTACATAGAAGGGGCGGTTATAGCTTACTTTGTAAGAGCGGTCCGCAAGGTCGAAGACCGGTGTTCCCTGGCTGTAGAGGCTTCCGTTGCCATAATAGTTGTAAGCCTGCCAGGTTTCGTCGGAGGTCTGGTACAGGATGCTTGAATGGCTTGAGTCGTTTCTTACGATAAAGACAATATGACTGTCTCCTCCGGTATCGCTTCGAATCAGGTGGGCGAAGTAGATTCCCGAAGTAGCGTTGGCCGGAACCTGCCAGGATGCAGAGACCTGCCAGTTGCCGCAGTCAGTAAGACCCACGCTCGTATCGCTCAGGCAAGTCGGCTGTATCTGCGGCAGATGTACCGAAGGCGTAATTGTGGCGATCTTACGCGCACCCATGCCGCCGTAGTAACCCATGCGATAGATATTGATGGTGTATGCGGACGCCGGAGTGCTTATCTTAAAAAAGACCGTTCCACCCTGATTGACACTGATGTCGGTGGTAAAGCCTTGGATGGTTGGATCGCCGATGCTGCCTTCGCCAATGTCCCACTCGCTGGCAGGATTGCCCGGCAGGCAGTTTTCTGCCACGATTGCGTTTGCAGGGTTACTGCACTGAGAATGCACCTGACCGGAGAAGCCAAATAATGCCGCCAGGAACACAACAAAGACCGGCAATCTGGGATGATCTGATGCAGACCGCAATAGGCTCAACATAGCTTCTTCGCTTTTCCAGGTAGCTGCCCTCCGGATTCAACCTGTCAACTGAGCAGCGGTCTGATCGGCAAACCTGCCGGCTATGCGATATGCTGCAGTGCTGGGGCATTGACTGACATCAGTAGCCTGTGTTGCATTCGGGGATCCTAGCGACCTTTTACCTCGCAAAATTGTTTCGTTGCCGCATGCGCCGAATGAATCCCTTGCAAAGCGAGGGGAAGCCCGCCGCAACGGCTCTTAAGTCATAGAAAATTCGACTTGGACTATGCACGTTGCATGCCGAAACAGATGCCCCGCTAATTCTTTTCATCGTCTTTAAAGGAGACACAGAGTTGCACACTTCGAGCCGATTTTCTTGTCCGAATTGACATCTCATTGCATGTTTAATGGCATAAAGGGATCGCCGAGCTGCACAGCCACAAACTCAATCCTCGCTAGAAACTAAGGGTGTCTGTTATGGCGTTGTGACTTGCAAGGGAATTATCTCGCCGAGCGCGGGACTGCCGGAAAGACTGTGAATTAATCTTCTCTAATTGCCTTCATGGGTGGAGCTTCCGGAGAGCCTCTGCGGTATTGATCATGCGTGGGGAAGAGGGTGTGCGGATGCGGCACGAGATTAAAAAGAATGGGCTGGTAATCTCCAGGAGGTTCTGGAGATTACCAGCCCATGATGAGACAGGTAAAGAATTGCCTCGATGAGGAATCTACGGAACTGCTACTTCAATCTGATTCGATCCAACGCTCTCCACGCCGCTCGCATCCACGCTCTTCACTACGTAGTTATAGCTGGTGCTGTTGGCAACGTTGCTATCCACATAACTGGTGGCTGTATTGATGGACGGATTCATCAGCGTCATTGCTCCACTTCCTGTCGATCTGTAGATGTTGTAGCCCTTTACAGGAGCGGGCGTGCTGGATGGGGCTGTCCAACTGAGGTCAACCTGATGCGCAGTCGCCGTACCTGTTCCGCTCAAACTCACGGTTACCGTGCCGCCAGTGCCCGAGTTGCTGTTAATCGTCAGCGTTCCGGCTGCGGTCCCTGCGGCAGTCGGCTTGAACTGCACCTGAATCGTCGCAGTTCCCGAGGGATTCAGCGTAATCGGGAAACTGCCGCCGATGGTGGAGAAACTGGCTCCCGTAATGGCAGCAGAGTTCACTGTTACCGGAGTCGTTCCCGTCGATTTGAGAGTTATGGACAGCATTGTAGCCGTATTGACTGCTATACTCCCGAAACTTAGGGTTGTCGAACTTACCGTCAACTGCGGATTAGCCACTGTGCCGGTTCCGCTGAGCGCAACAGCCGTTGTGCTGCCACTGGAGGAATTACTGCTAATCGTGAGTTTTCCAGTAACTGCTCCCGTTGCCGCCGGTTTGAACTGCACCTGGAGCGTCACCGATTGTTGCGGATTCAAAGTCGCCGGTAGACTTCCGCCGACGATGGTGAAGCCCGTTCCGGCAATCGCGGCAGAGTTTACCGTCACCGCGGAAGTTCCTGTCGAGGTTAGCACCAAAGACAGCGCTTTGGCGGTGTTTACCGTGACGTTACCGAAGGCGAGGTTTGTGGAACTCACCGTCAGTTGCGGATTAGCCGCCACTATGCCGGTTCCGCTCAACGAAACCACAATCATGCCGCTAACGGCGGAGGTACTGCCGATCACGATTTTCCCGCTTGCCGCTCCCGTTGCCTCTGGTTTGAACTGCACCTGGAGCGTCACCGATTGTTGCGGATTCAGAGTCGCCGGCAGACTTCCGCCGACGAGGGTGAAGCCCGTCCCTGTAATTGTGGCAGAGTTGACTATCACCGGTCGACTTCCTGTCGACTTCAACGTCAGCCACCGAGTGGTCGCTGTATTTACAACGACGCTGCCGAAACTCAGGGACGTATCACTCAAGGTCAATTTCATAGATCCCCCAGAAGATCCATGACCATGCAGTGGAATATTGGCCATGGGCGCCGCAAATCGGTCCATCATGGTAAGTTGACCGGAATAGTCTGTAATAGCTGCAGGAGTAAAACTTACCTTCAAGGGAAGACTGCTGCCTGCGGGGATACTGATCGGCAGATCGTCCCTTCCCTGAATAGAAAAGGCTCCGCCGCTAATGCTCAGCTTAGAGATCGTCAGCGATACGGGGTTGCTGTTTGAAACCAGGATGCTGCCTCCAACCTCTTGATCGACAGGCACATCGCCAAAGTCAACGATGGTTGGCGATGCATGGAGCCCGCCTGGAGACATAGCCACTCCTGCCCCGCAGCCTACAGCAAAAAGCAGTAAGTAACAGGCCAGCATCAGCAGAAGAGCGTGGCCCCACTTAGAGGATCGAAATAATCTGGATTTCGATTGAATGGAAAGAGCATTCATGCTTAATAGCTCTTTCTCAATGGCGTTCGTCGAAGCCAACGCCGCGGGACTGGAAAACGATAAGACACAAAAAAGAATTGACACGACCATCACCTCTTAAAGCGTGCACATGCAGGATTTAGAGGCAGACTAATAAGAAAGGAAAAGAGGTCACGTTGGATCACAAATGACTGCAGATGGCTCAATTCGAAAGTCAATACAAGTGCAATGGGATATCTCATAACTAGTTCCTAGCAGCAGGCACGAGGTTGCTAGGCTGTCGATTCTGGCTCCCAGTTTTCATGCAGATCGGCTGATTGATATTGATTTCCTGGAAAGCGACCACACGAAATACCATAGAGATTTCGAAATCTCATTCGGACCATTCAAGTTGTATCTGCCAAGGGGGAGGTGTAGCAATACCAGGGAGTAGCTCATTACCTATTCGTTTCCGATAGCTTATAGCGGTTATATCAAAAATATCTTGAGCGAGCAATAATTGCAGATAAATCAAATGCCTCCTTGGGGTCATAAACTACGCGAATCTCCAAAGAAGGTCTGTTTTTTGATATATACCTGACAAATAATTACGAGAATAAATTACTGCTATGAATCCGTATTCATCGATATCAAGTATCTTTTATAGCTTGATACTTTACTAAAAGTATGGGGATTGATTAAGCGCGTCTGTGGCTAGATTCGATTTATACGAGAAACGCCCTTCGAACGTGTAATCAGCTTTTTCGACCTAGGTTGGAGCCGTGGTATTTGATCACCGTATCCACGATATATCTGCCAATAGCAAGTGATGCAGTAGCTGCGGGCGACGGCACATTGCACACGAGAATCATGCCATCTGCATGAACAAAATGGAAATCGTCCATTAGATTTCCGTGAATATCCAAAGCCTGAGCGCGAACTCCTGAGCCGCCTGGAATAAGATCATCCGCTTCTAATTCCGGCATCAATCGCTGCAGCGCGTGAGCGAAAGCAGTCTTGCTCCAAGAGCGGTGATACTCGCCTATCGACATCCGCCAGTGTCTTGCCCCCATCATCCAGAACCCAGGAAACCTGGCATACTCAAGAACGTCACGCAGACTAAATGAACTCTTGTCATATCCTTCACGTTTCAATGCCAGCACTGCGTTAGGACCTGCTTCTACTCCTCCGTCGATGCGTCTAGTGAAATGCACTCCGAGAAATGGAAATTTCGGGTCCGGTACCGGATACAACAGCCCCCTCAGGTAGTGACGCTTGGCCGGAGCAATCTCGTAATACTCTCCTCGAAAGGGAACGATCGTTAGATCGAACGCGGCGTTCGCCATCCGGCTTACACGATCACTTTGAAGGCCAGCGCAATTAATCACCAGCTTTGTCCGAATTGTTCCTCGGGTCGTTTCAACCAGCGTGTTGCCGTCTGATCGTTTGAGCCCTGTAACTTCATGCGACAGATGAATGATTCCACCACGGTCTAGAATCAATCTTGCGTACACCTCGGCCACTTTGGCATAGTTCACAATGCCGGTGCCGGGGACATGAATACCGCGAATCCCGGCGGCGTAAGGCTCGAATTCCTTAATCTCCTCTGCAGCCAGCATGCGCAGGCCCGCCAGTCTGTTCTGCACGCCGCGCCTGTATAACTCCTCAAGACGCGGCAACTCACTCTCGCAGGTAGCTGCAATCACCTTGCCGCAAATCTCATAAGGCACTGCATTTTCTTCGCAAAATCGCAGGAGCGCTGCTCCGCCCTCAATACACAGACTCGCCTTGAGGCTGCCCGGCTTGTAGTAGATGCCGGAGTGAATCACTCCGCTGTTGTGCCCTGTCTGATGACCCGCAACGACAGACTCCTTCTCGATGATAGCGAGTGAGATACCGGGGAAACGGTCGGTCAATTCAAGCCCTGTCGCCAGGCCGACGATACCCGCACCGACAATGACAACTTCTGACTGATAAAAAATAGCGATCCTCGAACCTTCAATTTAGGAGGGCGAAATTACAGCTGACCTGCCACGTATAACACGGTATCGAATCGATACCCAGCCGAAAATCCTCTTACCCTGTGAAGTCTCATCGACTCAGCGAGGCCAGAGCCATCTGTCCTGAACGACTAAGCCGACACCGTCTTGCCTCAATGCATCTCTGAATATTGGGAGTGCTGCAGCGAGACTGTTCGATAAACTCTGCAAGAGTTCACATATCTTTGTCATTTTTATAGTTCGTTCAGACTTGAATGCGTCTTCCATGTCATGGTTATCTATTGCACTTCCGCGACTTAGACGATGTGACTAAATTATGCAAACATGTGTGGAGATGTTTTCCTATTTTTTAGTTTGACGCGTTTCTGCGAATGCGATAGATTCTGTGCACTTCATGAAGTTTATCGATGAAGTGACGCCTTTCCTCCGCTCTGTCGCAGTGTTTGCAGTGTTGATGTTGGCGTGGGCTTTCTTGTCGGGCTTCTGCAACGGTTCCCTGGGCTCCGGGAAATATGGGTTGTAGCTAAATCGGCCGCCTGCAGTTGTGCGTGATTCGCATCTTGAATCAACACTTCAGTTCGCTTGAGCCATGCTATAACTGCGCTCTATTGACCGTATTTACATTGAGGCGCCTCGATGAAAGACATTATGCAAATTCTGGCCATAAGCGAAGACACCGCTACATGCAGCTCTATTTATCGCGTGTTCGAGTCCGAAGGCCATAAGGCCATCTGCGTTTCTTCTCCGTCGGAGGCGCTTCAGCTCTTGCAGCACGGATTCGTAACTGATTTCCTCTTGATCGATGCTGCTAGCCACCTCCCGGGCGATGATCTCTTCATTCCTGCCCTTATGCAAAACATCCATAGCGATAAGCTATGCGTTCTCTCCGCGGCGGGTGACACCTCATGGGAAGAGTTTGCAAAGAGATGGACGATCAACACAGCACTGACATTGCCCCTGCTGCGCGAAGATGTGGACAAGCTTACGAGTCGTTGTGAAGCCGATCCATTCACAACCTCCTATTCAACTGCGAGGTCTTCAGCTAACGGATTGCCCTACCATCTGGAAGAACTGGACAACAATTGCTTCTTCCTGGCTGCCTCCCCTGCGATGATGCGGCTCTATCGAGACGTACGCATTCTTGCTCCTGTCGATATTCCCGTACTCATTATGGGAGAAAGCGGCGTTGGCAAAGAAAATGTGGCGTCGCTGCTGCATAAGTATCACGCTCACCCGGAGAAGCCACTGCTCAACATTAACTGCGCGGCGTTACCCACCGAGCTTCTCGAAAGTGAACTCTTCGGCTACGAGGCTGGAGCCTTTACCGGAGCGACCAAATCCAAACCCGGTCTGTTCGAGCTGGCAAATAAGGGAACTCTTCTTCTCGATGAGATCGGAGAGATGAGTCCGCAGATGCAGGCTAAGCTGCTCCACGTCCTCCAGGACGGAACTTTCTGCCGGTTGGGAGCCCGGTCACCCTCCCGCGTTGATGTCCGCGTGCTTGCGGCTACCAACATCAATATGCAGGATGCAATCGCGGAGAAGCGCTTCCGCGAAGATCTCTACTATCGCCTGAATACCCTAACCATTACGATTCCCCCGCTCCGCGAGCGCCGCGAGGAGATTCCTCTGCTGATGGAGGAGTTATTCCGCAGAGGAGCGTTGGAGTTGGGCCAGCCATTTATGTTCCCCGAGCGACTCCTCGATGCCGCTCAGGAATATCTCTGGCCGGGAAACCTTCGTGAGTTGCGCAACTTCGTCACCCGCACCCTCATCCTCAGAGACGAAGAAGCTGCCTATAACTACCTGCGGACCAAAGCGAAGACCTGTACAGCGAATGCTCCCGTCGAAAAACTTCCTGTTGAAGTCCCGGCAAAGCAGTTGGCTGCCGCTCTAGGCATGAAGGACGCGGTAAATATTGTCAAGAACGAGACCGAGATCCGCATGCTTCAAGATGCGTTGTCCGCGTCAGGATGGAACCGGCGAAGGGCCGCCACGAACCTGAATATCAGCTATCGCACCTTGCTCTACAAAATTCAGCAGCACGGCCTAAGCGCATAATCATCGGCTGTATTCCTCGCAGGCACAACCGGCGCAGCGTTGTATCGAGGAATTTGCGATTGGACCCAGATTGAGCCGAGGACCAGCACTCAAGGCTCTGGCTATTTGAAGCGATGGATTTAAATGGTCGGGGCGAGAGGATTCGAACCTCCGACCCCCTGGTCCCGAACCAGGTGCGCTACCAGACTGCGCTACGCCCCGAACATGTGCTGCGGTGAGAATGGCGGTGGAAAGGGGCGTTCCGTGGAGCTCAAGTACCTGGGGGACTCGCTGGATCACCGTACCGACTCAGTTAGTTTAGCAGAGATTTCAAGAGTAGTTGAAAAGTGCCCGATCCTTATGAGAAACCTCAATTTCCGAATATTGAGGATTTTACTGCTGGTATGCGGATTGCCTGGCGCAAGCGCCACGAGTGTCCGTGGGGCAGCCGGGACAGCTGGCTTTCATGTTGCGGCTGATCATGGGGAGGGATATTATATACACATGGTGTTTCCCATCCTCCGCGCGTGTTGTTGCAGCCTGAAGACCCTTCAGCGCTGTCCGCGCTAGCGGCCCTACCCCCTTTACATGCCAACTTTCTGCTCAGGAACCTTCGTTGCGGTTCCTTCGAGATATACCCCCCTTGGGAGACAACAACTCAAATGATTGCCACTGATATAGATGTAGAAGAAGCGGTGAGTCAGCCGGCGCGGTTAAACCATCTGCAGGCGCTGGAGGCGGAGAGCATTGCGATTCTCCGGGAGGCGGTGGCAGAGTTTGCCCGTCCCGTGATGCTGTATTCAATCGGCAAGGATTCGTCGGTGATGTTGCGGCTGGCGCAGAAGGCATTCTATCCCGGAAAGATTCCGTTTCCGCTGCTGCATGTCGATACCAGCTACAAGTTTCCTGAGATGATCGCCTTTCGCGATGCGTACACCAAGGAGATCGGAGCGGACCTGATCGTACATCGCAACGAGAAGGCGATTGTGGCGGGGGCCAATCCCTGGACACTGGGGACGCAGGCCTGTTGCGGGCTTCTGAAGACGCGAAGCCTGCTGGATGCGCTTGAAGAAGGGCAGTTCGACGCGGCATTTGGCGGCGCGCGGCGCGACGAGGAAAAGAGCCGGGCTAAGGAGCGGGTCTATAGCTTCCGGGATATGGCCGGGCAGTGGGACCCGAAAAACCAGCGACCTGAGCTGTGGAGCTTGTACAACTCGCGCCTGAAGAAGGGGGAGAGTATCCGTGTGTTTCCACTGTCGAACTGGACGGAACTGGACATCTGGCTCTACCTATATGCGGAAAAGATTCCGATTGTTTCGCTGTACTTCGCTAAGGAGCGACGACTGGTGAAGCGGGGCCTGTCGCTCCTCCTCTACCAGGAGGGAATGAAGCTGTTCCCCACTGACACGTTTGAAACGAGAAAGGTGAGGATGCGCAGCCTGGGCTGCGGCCCATGCACTGGCGCCATGCCGAGCGAGGCGGATACGCTGCCGAAGATCATCGCGGAATTGATGGCATTCCGGCGAAGTGAGCGGGAGAACCGGGCAATCGACCATGACGAAGAAGGCTCCATGGAGACGAAGAAGCGGGAGGGGTACTTCTAAATGGCAACCTACATGGCGGATACGGCTCCATCGGCGGAATTTGAAGAATTTCTAGAGGCACATCTCGATCAGGAGATGCTGCGGTTTACCACGGCCGGCAGTGTTGACGACGGCAAAAGCACATTGATTGGGCGATTGCTGCACGACACCAAGAGCGTGTATGAAGATCAACTCGCGGCCGTGAAGAAGAGCCGCGTCAACCGGGCATCGGGCGGCCATGTGGACTTCTCGCTGCTGACCGATGGATTGAAGGCGGAACGCGAGCAGGGCATCACCATTGACGTAGCGTATCGCTACTTCTCCACGTCGCGACGTAAATTCATCATCGCCGATACGCCAGGGCATGAGCAGTACACGCGGAACATGGCGACTGGGGCTTCGACAGCTCATGTCGCGATCGTCCTGATCGACGCAAAGGCATTTCTAAAATATGGCAGTCTGCTGCCGCAATCGCGTCGGCATACGTATATTGCGTCGCTGCTCGGTATTCCGCATGTGGTGGCTGCGGTCAACAAGATGGATTTGGTGGGGTATTCGGAGGAGACCTTCGCGGCGATCCGTGCGGAGTTTCTGGAGTTGGCGCGCCAACTCGGATTGAAGAGCGTTGAAGCAATTCCGGTAAGTGCGCTTGAGGGAGATAACGTGGTGTCGCTGAGCCGGGCGATGGCGTGGTACTCCGGGCCGACGTTGCTCGAGTATCTGGAGACGGTACCGCTGCATGTGGAAGAGTTGAACGGCCCGATGCGGTTTCCCGTGCAATTGGTCTTGCGACCGGACTCGGACTTTCGTGGCTTCGCGGGACAGGTAGCTCGGGGTATCCTGCGCGCAGGACAGCGGGTAATGGCTCTGCCGTCGCGGCGTGAGACAGCGGTTCGCCGTATCGTTTCGTATGACGGTGACCTGGGGGCAGCGGCATATCCACAGAGCGTTACGGTGGAACTGGAAGACGAGATCGATGTGAGCCGCGGGGAGATGCTAGTGGCGGCAGCGGGTTCCGGCGACGCGCTGCCCGAGGTAAGCCGGCATTTTCGTGCGATGGTGGTGTGGATGCACGAGGATCCGCTGGTGGTGGGCAAAACCTACATTGCCAAGCACACGACGCGGACGGTCCGGGCCACGGTGCGGGCGATCCGGTATCGCGTGGACGTGAATACATTGGAGCATGGCGACGCGAAACGGCTGGTAATGAATGAGATTGCCGAAGTGGAGTTCGAGACGAATCTGCCGCTGTTTTTCGACATCTATAGAGAGAACCGGAATATGGGCGCGCTGATCCTTATCGATGGGCTGACAAATGCCACGGTTGGGGCAGCGATGATCTCCGAAGTCGTGGAGGTTGCGCCGGAAGACGAGGCTCGGCCAGTGTTGGTTCTGCTGCCGGGACGTGAAGCGCTGGCAGGGAGGATACGCGAGCGGCTGATTCTCCGGGGAGAGCGGGCGGTAATCGTGGATGACGCGTTAATCCCGGAGAGTGCGCTGGTGGGTGTCGTGCGAGCCTTGCAACTTGCCGGCGTCATCGCCATAAGCACGCGGACTGTGGATGCGGGTGCTCTCGGTCAGATCGACGCCTTTATTGAGGGTGGCCTTTTGACCGGCGAAGGCCTGGACGACAACGAGGTATTGCGGTTGGCAGGGGTGAGCGAATGAGCGTAACCGAAGCTGGCATTGACTATGAAGCGATGACTGCAGAGGTATTGGTGACACAGATTTTTCGCGAATCGGCAGGTAAGGGAGTGTGCCTGACCAACAGTTTCCAGACAGAAGATATGGTGGTGCTGCACATGTTGAAGCAGTATCTGCCGCATGTCCCTGTGATCTTTCTGGAGACTGGATATCACTTCAAGGAAGTGATCGCTTATCGCGACAGGATGGTTGCCGAGTGGGGCTTGAATCTTGTCAATGCGATGCCGGCGACGACGCTGGCCGAGCACGAGTCGAAGTTCGGCTTGCTCTATTTGGTCAACCCGACGGAGTGCTGCCGCATCCGCAAGGTGGAACCGCTGATGCGTTCGCTGGAGCCGTTTGACTGGTGGTTTACCGGGCTGCGACGGGAGCAGTCGCCGACGCGGGCGGGGCTGAAGAAGGTTGAAGATCACAAGCTGCCCACGGGCAGGCATTTGAAGAAGGTGAGCGTGCTGGCTGACTGGACGTGGGACCAGGTGTCCGGGTACGCGAAAGCACATGGGATACCGGAGCTGGAGTTATATGCTCGTGGGTATACGAGCATTGGCTGCGAGCCTTGCACCGCGATTCCGGCAGCGGGAGCCGATGCCCGGAGTGGTCGCTGGGGCGGCAAGAAGCTGGAGTGCGGGATTCACACCTTTTCAGAAAAGAGTTAATTTTAGGTGTGGAGTTTGAGGAGACCTTCGGGTCTTCTTTTTTACGGGCGGTAGATATCATCTACGACGGAAGATCTGGGTGGGCGTAGGGTTGCTTGATGACGGAACCGATCCTGCACAAGGGTGAAAGATGGGTTCCGTCTTGCAGGCCTAAGCGGGGGTGAGTTGGGTGTCGGCCTGGGTGGCCATCTGTTGGATGGATTCGTTGTAGGGTGCGCGCAGGACCCCGTGCTCGGTGATGATGGCAGTGATGTACTTTGCCGGGGTAACGTCGAAGGCAGGGTTCTGGATGGAGGCCCCGGTGGGCGTCATCTGGCGGCCGTTGGAGTGTGTGACTTCGCGTGCGGCGCGCTGCTCGATGGGGATAAGGTCGCCGTGCGCGGTGGCGCAGTCGATGGTGGAGAGCGGAGCTGCAACGTAGAAGGGAATGCCGTGCTCTTTGGCGAGGACAGCTACAGAATAGGTGCCAATTTTGTTGGCTGTGTCGCCGTTGGCGGCAATGCGGTCGGCGCCGACGATGACCGCCTGAATGCGGCCCTGACGCATGAGAGCGCCGGCCATATTGTCGCAAAGGACAGTGGTTGGGATATTGTCGTGGAGCAACTCCCAAGCGGTAAGGCGCGCTCCCTGCAGATAGGGACGGGTCTCGTCGGCAAAGACATCAATCTTATGGCCACGCTCGACGGCGGCGCGAATGACTCCGAGAGCGGTGCCGTAGCCGCAGGTGGCGAGCGCTCCGGCATTGCAGTGGGTGAGAACGGTGCCTTGCTGCGGGAGCAGCGACGCACCGTGGGCTCCCATCTGCTTGCAGGCGGCGATGTCTTCGTCGTACATGCGGCGGGCTTTGGCGACAACGGCGGCTTTGATCTCGGAAACGGAGGTGTTCTCTGCTGCAAGGGCATTGTAGAGGTTGCGAATCTCCTCGATGCCCCAGAAGAGATTGACTGCGGTGGGACGGGTTTCGGAGAGAGTCTTTGCAATAACCGCTACTTCTTCAGTGAGTGCCTGAAGGGTAGTCGCTTTACTGCGGTCGATGCCGATGGCCATGCCCATTGCTGCAGAGACGCCGATGGCGGGGGCTCCGCGGACGATCATGTCGCGGATGACCGTGGCAACTTGCTTATAGTCAGTTGCGAGGACGTAGGTCTCTTCAAGGGGAAGTTTGGTCTGGTCGAGGAAGTTGACGCCAGAGGGGAGCCATTCGAGGGTAGGAATCATATCTTTATCAGTTTAGACGAGTAGAGGGTTTGGTTTATGCCCTTGACACCGGCGGCTGGTCAAACGAGGATTTCATCCGGATCAGTTATTGGACTGACCAATTAATCTAAAAGCAAGTCAATCTTTTGCTTTCATTGCTGAGGAGTCCTGTTTAACACGAGGCTCAAGGGCGCGGATGGTCGGGAAAACCCTTTTTCGTATATGCCGAAGCTCAATGTTCATGACTATGGAGCTATAGGCGACGGCAAGACGCATGACAGGGTGGCGCTGCAGGAGGCTATTGACTGCGCCGTGTTTGGCGGTGGGGATGTGTTGGTGCCTGCCGGCAGCTATGTTACGGGGCTCTGGCGCGGTTCCGGTTTCAGTTCAGCCTCAATTGCACTGAGACGATCTTCCGGAGCTTGAGCGCGCGTTTGGTTCCCGACTGACATTGACTCACCCGCTAAACGGAACGGACAACCTTTCCGTAAGCTCGTCTCAGAATGCTTTCTGAGAGTTGACGGACTTGGCTTTACCATTACTGAGACGGGATCTCATGGAGAGAGTAAAAGAGAGGGAATAACCTTGACAGTCAATCGACGCAATTTTCTTTTGGGTACGGCTGTCGCTGCCGCGCAGGCAGGGGTGGCAGCGGCTCTGCCGGGCGGGGCGAACGCCGACAGCAACATGCAGGGATCGCAAGCAAATAAGCGGAAGCCGAATATCATTCTGTATCTCTCCGATCAATTTCGCTGGGACTTTGTCGGCGCGAATGGATTGAATAGCTCTACGCGGACGCCCAATCTGGATGCGCTGGCTGCTCGCGGTAAAAACTTTACTCATGCAGTCACCAACCAGCCGGTCTGTGCCCCGGCACGCTCCGTTCTGATGACGGGAAGATACGCTTCGGAGACCGGCGTCTGGCACAACGGTCTTCCTCTGAGTACTGAACTGCCGACGCTTGCAGGCGAGTTGCGCAAGGCCGGTTATACCTCGAACCTCATCGGCAAATGGCACCTTGCGCCTGGAAAGGTTGCGGATGGCGGCGGGCCCGGCTATGTGAAGCCCGAGTATCGTGGAGGGTTTCTCGATCTATGGGAAGGAGCGAATGCGCTTGAGCATACGACACACCCCTATGAAGGAACGATTTATGACGGCGATGGGAAAGAGATCACGTTCAAGGACCAATATCGCGTAGATTTTATTACCGATCGTGTTGAACGTTTTTTGCGGCAGAAGCAGGAGAAACCGTTCTTCCTGTTTATCTCCCAGCTTGAGCCGCATCAGCAGAATGACATGAAGCGCATGGTAGGGCCCAAAGGATCGGCTGAGCGGTTTATCAATGCATCGGTGCCGCCCGATCTGCGCACCCTTCCGGGCGACTGGCACCAGCAGCTTCCTGACTATTATGGCGCGTGCGAGAGTATCGATGCGTCCGTGGGACGGGTCAGGAAGATATTGGAAGAGGAGAGTCTTGCGGACAATACGATCTTTGTTTTTATCAGCGACCATGGATGCCACTTCATGACGCGGAATCAGGAGTACAAGCGCAGCACACACAATAGTTCGGTTCGTATTCCCCTGATCATCCAGGGGCCGGGGTTCGAGGGTGCGCAGCAGATACCGGAACTGTTCGGCATCATCAATGTAGCGCCGACGCTACTGGAGGCTGCGGGGGTGAAGGTGCCGGCGTCAATGAAGGGGAAGAGTGTTTTACCCCTGTTGAACGATACCAGGGCGAGAGAGGAATGGCCGAATAAGGAGTTGATTCAGATTAGCGAGTCGATGACAGGCCGGGCGATCCGCACACCGGACTGGACCTATTGCATTGCGGATCCAACGGGTAGCACCAAAACTTCCGCGAGTAATAACTATCATGAATATCAGATGTATGATCAACGTGCCGATCCGCATGAGTTGGTGAATCTTGCGGGTAGAAAAGAATACCGGGAGATGGCGGACAAGCTACGTGAAGAACTCAAGACACTGATTATTGCCTCCGGCGAGCCTGAGCCCGAAATCGCCGAGGCGAAGTTATATCCATGATAGGAGGTTGATGCAGAGAAGGTCCAGCGATTATGAATGTCGGATGATCTGCCAACCGAGATAATTTCCCAGGCCTTCGGTAACGGCGGCTCCGCAATGAGCTCCAGTCATCGCGGCGTGGTGCTCGAAGCCATTGCGGCAGATGTACTGCATGAGTTCAGGCAGCCGGGGCACGCGCACGACGGCTTTGGTTCCAAAGGTGTCCAGCGGATCATCGGTAAATTTCCCCTCACCTACGTAGGCGCGTATGGTGCCGGTTAGATCGTCAGGGCTGATTCTGCCAAACGTAACGGGGCCAGCGGGAGTTCGGCCTGCCAATGCGCCTACGGTGTTGGCTTCGCCGAGGACGGTGCCGAGGATGGGCGCGGTGCCAATGCGGATGTCGGGAAGGAAGTCTTTCGCCCAGTTGCCGCAGTGAAAGAAGACGCATTTATCGGGATCTGTTCCGTAGTTATTATTCCAGTCGACCAGCGCACTTGGGCGGTCGCTCGCAAGTTGGAGAGCATACATGCTGACCACGCCCGCAATGTCTGTCTCACATGCGCTGGGCATCATCTGCTCGCTCATCATGCTCATGATCGTGCAGACATTGATGCGGTAGTTTGTCTGCATGCTGCTCCAGCACTGAATCGCGGTAGCCTGAAGGCCAAGATTATCCATCCATCCATCGAGCACAACGGCGAACTTTGCCATGCGGAGAAGAGACTCGTCAGGCGCGGCGGAACTGTCGGCATAGGCGCGTATTGCCTCTACTCTCTGCTTGACTCGGGCATCGGAACTTTCGATGTCCGCCGCCTTGCCGAAGACCTCCGACAGGTCGATGGTATTAACACTGATTCCCGACGCTTCCAATAGCTTCTCGCTGTAGCGCGTGGTGTTAAAAGCGTTGGGCCGTGCGCCGACGGCACCGATGCGAACGCGACGAAGTCCTTTGACGACGCGGCAAACGGCGAGAAATTCCATCAGATCCTCGCGAAACCTATCGGATTTGATGGCAACAGTATGATCCCGGGTGAGGGAAAACTTTATGCCGTACTGGCGAAGGTTGTTGCAGACCGCGATCTTGCCGCAGAAGGCATCGCGACGGCGCTCGAGTCCGAACTGATCGAGATCGTCGGGGCAAGCATGAATGAGGATCGGGCAGGCGAGTTCGCTGAGCCGCAGGGAATCCGCAATTCCTTTTTCGTCTCCGAAGTTTGGAAGACATACTAGTACGCCATCGATCTTCTGCTTCTGTTCGCGAAGTATCTGGCCGCAGAGCACAGCGTGCTGCCATGTTTCTACTGCGCCTAGTTTGGTCTGCTGCTCGTCAAGTGTCACGACCTGAATGCCAAGACCGCTTAGAACTTGCAGCATATCGCGCCGCGCCTCTGCGACGAGACCATCGGGAAAAAAATCTCGGTTGCCAAAGATCACGCCGAGCGTCATTTTAGCTACGTCTGTCATTGCCTGGGCTCCTCTACCGTTTTCTTCGATGTTCGTTCGAAATTTGAATATTCTGCTGCATTTTCTCTAGTAACGAGATCGCAGGGAATGATCTGGATCTCGGGCTTTCCGGTCGAGCCGGTCTTTAGAAATCGGTCTGCCTCGTCCATTGCAAGGCGTGAGATCAGAACAGCGGGTTGCAGCGCTGTCGCCTGAATCTCACCTCTGGAGATAGCGGCGATCGCATCTGGGCTGCCATCGAACCCGACGATCTTGATACCGGTTCGTCCGGCAGATTTCACCGCTGCCGCTGCCCCGAGCGCCATTGTGTCGTTGCCGGCGATGATTCCTTCAATATCTTCATGAGCCTGAAGTATCGTTTCGGTTTTTTGAAATGCCTCGGACTGACTCCAGTTGGCGCTTTGGGCGGCTACCAGGGTAAGGCCAGCGTCGTGATCGAGCACAGCATGAAATCCATGCGTGCGCACCTGTGCATTCGTGTCGCTCTCGCGACCGAGCAACTCCGCATAGTTTCCTTTGTGATTCATGGTCTGTGCGAACTCCGCGGCGACTAAGCGGGCTCCCTGATCGTTATCGGATACGATTTGGGCTCTGGCGATTCCTCTGGCCGCGATCTCCCGGTCGATGAGAAAGCAGGCGATCCCCGCTTTGGTAGCGCGGCGAACCGCTGAGATAGAAGCATCCGTGCCTGCATTATCGAGAATGAGAATAGCGGCGTTGCTCGCGATTGCTACATCGATGAGATTGTCCTGACGATAGGCATCGTCGTTATGCGTATCCACGCGGACTCTGTACCCCAACTCAGTCGCCCGTTGCGCGGCTGCCTTTGCCTCCGTGGCAAAGTAGGGATTGTCCTGAGAGGGAACGATGATGGCGACAAGCTTCCTTGGATCACGGGAGCGGCATCCGATCAACATAAGAAGTAGGACCAAGCCGAACAGATGTTTTGTGCTAATAATCATTGCGCCACCTTCATGCGGCTTCGTAACAATACAGGCATTAGCCGAGCTTGAACCTTTGCCTGCATTTGATCTGCCGTGACCGCGAGCACAATGACGGCACCCTTGATGACGATCTGCCAGAACTCTGAGACACCCATCATAACCAGACCATCGGCCAACGCGCCGATGACAAATGCGCCGATCAGGGAACCACTAATGGAGCCTCGGCCACCCATCAGGGATGTACCGCCGAGAACAACTGCTGCGATTGCATTCAACTCAAAACTTTCACCGGTAGCGGGGTGTGCGGATTCTAACTGCGACGCAATAATGAGTCCGACAAGTCCGGCACATAGGCTACTGAAGATATAGGTGAGTAGAGTAACGCGCTTAACGCGTATTCCTGCCAGTCGCGCAGCGCGCTCGTTGCCACCGATGGCATAGACATGACGGCCGAAAGGCGTCCGGTTTGCTACGAGTGCGGCAACGGCGGCGATGACGAGCATCATCCAAACAGGAAGTGGCAATCCGAAAAGGAAACTCTGCCCAATGATGGAAAAGCCGGTACTGCCGGTTGCTGCCGTTCCTGCCAGGTCGGGAAAGGTCTTGCCGCCAGAGGATAGTAGCGCAGCGCCGCGCGCAATGTAGAGCGTGCCCAGCGTTGCAATGAATGGAGCTACGCCGAGGCGTGTAACCAATACACCGTTGAGAAGCCCGACGATGCAGCTTACCAGCAAGGCGATGGGAATCGCGAGCCAGATGCCAAAGGCATGTCCTCCGACACCCACAGTCAGCAGACCGCCCGCCACCATGCCGGCAAGCCCGGCGATTGAGCCGACCGAAAGGTCGATGCCGCCGGTGATAATAACGAAGGTTGTTCCAACGGCCAGGATGGCGTTGATGGCAACGTGCTTTGCCAGAATGGAGAGATTGTTTGCAGTCAGGAAGTCGGGGGTCAGTATTGAAAACAGCGACAGCAGGACTATAAGAACAAGCACAGCTCGCAGCTTCAACAGAAGCAGTGCGACACCGGCAAATTTTTCCTTCTCGATCACTGTGATGTCTCCACTGTAGGGCTGGCTGCTGCGAATAATGCTTCGTCAGTTACTTGATCCGCTATAAACTCCGCCGCAATCCTGCCTTGTGCCATAACGAGTATGCGATCTGCCAGCAATCGCGTCTCCTCAATCTCGGACGAGGTGAACAGTATGCTCAGGCCCCGGGAGGCAAATTCGCGAAGAACTTTGTATATCTCCGATTTTGCGCGGACATCCACGCCGCGTGTAGGCTCATCGAGCAGCATAAGGAGGGGTTTTCGCATCAGGCAGCGCGCCAGGATGACCTTCTGCTGATTTCCGCCGCTCAAGGCAGTGACCGGAAGCTCGAGGTCGGCTGCCGCAATATGCATCTGCGCGGCAAGTTCGTGTGCGTATGCCGCTTCACTTTTGCGCCTTAGCCAACCATGCCGAGTAAACTCCGAGAGCGAGGCAAGGCTGATGTTTTCTCTGATGGAGAGTTCCGGTACAAGGCCATCCTGCTGTCGGTCCTCCGGCACCAGAGTAATCCCGACCGCAATTGCTTCAGCAACAGAATTCAGCTTGATGTGCTGACCTCTTATCTTTATCTCTCCGGCATCCGGAGGACGAAGTCCAGCAAGGGCCTCCATAAGCTCTGTACGCCCAGAACCGAGAAGGCCGTAGATCCCGACGACCTCTCCTCTATTTACCGTGAGGCTTACTTTATTCAGTGCCGGTCTTCCTGCTTGGTACGTTTTCAAAGCAAAAGCTTCGAGAATGTGCTCCTGTTGCCCTAAGTGTTCAACAGGGCTCGCCGAGGCTGACTCAGTTATCTTTCCGCTCATTCGTTCTACAATCCACTGCCGGTCTACGCTGCCGCGAACTCCTTCGCCCACAACCCGCCCATCGCGCATCACCGTGAAATAGTCGCCTAGGTAGAGCAATTCGTGGAGCCGGTGCGAGATGTAGACAATGGACACACCTCTGTTCTTCAAGTCTGCGATTACACGAAAAAGGCTTTCAGACTCACTGGCGCTCAATGCCGATGTAGGTTCATCGAGGATCAGAATCTTTGCCCCGTGGGCCAGCGACCGCGCCAATTCAACAACCTGCCGATTGCCGAGCGAAAGATCGCTTGTCTTGCTGCTTTCATCCAGAGGCTTTCCTAAATCGAGAAGTGTTTTTCTGCTTTTGTCCTCCTGGCGAGCGCGATCGACCAGCAGACCAGCGCGCACTAACTCGCGTCCTGCAAAGATATTCTCAGCAACGCTGAGATTTCCAAGAGTGGCCAGTTCCTGATGCACAATGGCAATCCCCTGGGCTGCGGCATCACGAGGAGAATGTAAATCAAGAGAGCTGCCTTCCATTAAAATCTTGCCTCTGGTGGTCTGTTCTACTCCCGCGAGCAGCCGCATCAAGGTCGATTTTCCAGCGCCGTTCTCTCCGATAAGAACGTTGACGCAACCTCGATAAACACGAAACGTCACGTTGTCCAGAGCGATATTTGCGCCGTATTGTTTGGTCATTCCTTGTGCTTCCAGCACAAGGTCGGGATCAAAATGGCTCATGATGCCTGCTCTTTCGAATTTGGACGATAGCGCGTGCGTGCGACTGCATCCTTCCAATCGGCATATCGTTGCTCCCGTTGGCGGATTGGCAGTCGCGGCAGAAATTCCTCAGTATCGCCACGTAGCGATTCCAGATTAGCAAGCGAATTCCACCAGCCAAGCGACAAGCCTGCCATCCACGCCGCTCCCAGGGCAGACAATTCTTCTTGTTGCGAGCGCAGCACCGGCCTGCCGAGTATGTCCGATTGAAACTGCATGAGCCAGCGATTTCGGGTGCCTCCTCCATCTGCATAAAGTACCGGTAGAGAACAGCCTGCTTCCGCCTCCATCGCATCGAAGACATCACGTATTTGAAAGGCGATGGATTCCATAGCTGCACGGGCCATGTGTGCCGCACGGCTGCTCCGCCCCAGTCCCATCAACACTCCTCGAGCTTCAGTGTCCCAATATGGTGCTCCCAAACCCACCATTGCCGGTACAAAGTGTATGCCTGCACTGTCCTGCACAGCCTCGGCCAGTTTAGCGGCGGCAGTTGCCGGATCGGAGAGGCCGAGAAACTCGCCTACCCACTGTACGGCAGAGCCGGTCATCGATATGTTTCCTTCAAGTGAGAAGTGCGGCTTGTCGCGAATCTGCCAGGCGATCGTCGTGGCGATGCCACTCTCTGCCAGACGGAACTCAGGAAGTAGCGTCATCACGGACGATCCAGTTCCATAGGTCGCTTTGACCGTTCCGGGAGCATAGGATCCGTGCGCTGCCATTGCCGCGTGGGAGTCCCCTATTGCGCTAAGAATCGGTACACCCGTCAATCCGGCAATTTCTACGCACTCGCCAAAATGACCGCTTGAATTGCGAATCTCAGGAAGGGCCACTCGCGGTATGCCAAAGAGCCGCAAAATATCATCGTCCCAATCACAGGTTCTCAAATTTAATAGTTGAGTGCGCGAAGCATTGCTCGAATCGCATGCATGTACCCTGCCTCCGGTCAACTTCCAGATCAGCCAGCTATCGACAGTCCCAAAGCAAATATCCCCCGCTTCGGCGCGCTCACGCAGGCCGGTTATGTTCTCCAGGAGCCATCTCATTTTGCTGGCTGAAAAGAGCGGATCAATCGCCAGTCCGGTCTTCTCCCGCAGCATTTGAGCGTGTCCGGACTGCGCCAGACGAGTACAAAATGGCTCTGATCTCCGGCATTGCCAGATGATGGCTGGAGCTACAGGCTTACCGCTGTGCCGTTCCCACGCAACGATGCTTTCGCGTTGGTTGGCGATACCAACGGCAGCAATGCTCTTCGGCTTCGCTCGCTTTACACAGTCTGCAACGACCCTAACTACACTTTCCCAAAGCAGTAGAGGATCTTGCTCAAGAAAGCCATTATTGAGTTGCGAGAGTGACACTGCGGATGAGGTGACGAAGACGGGCCGACCGTCTCGGGGCACGAGAATGGCCTTTGTATTTGTCGTCCCCTGATCGATGGCCAGCAGCAACTCGTCGCATTTCATCCGGACACCGCCTGATTTTGATGTTTTGATGCCTCTGCTATCAAGAGCTTGGCGGCCTCTTCAATTCCAGTGGCCGTCAGTCCGAAGTGCTCCAACAGAAACCTCGCTGATCCCGTTGGGGCAAACACTCCTGGCACGCCTAGAATCTTCATGCGTGTGGGATGTTCAACGGATACGGTCTCGGCCACTGCGCCTCCGAGGCCACCGTAGATGGAATGTTCTTCAACGGTTACAATTCCGCATGTCTCACGTGCCGCCTGCAAAACGATATCGCGATCGATAGGGGCAATACTCGACATATTGATGACGCGGGCAGAAATCCCGTTCGCGGCGAGCCGTTCCGAAGCTTCGAGCGCTCGCGCTACGAGTACGCCATTCGCGATCAACGTGACGTTCGAGCCTTCGCGCAAGACGGAGGCTTTTCCCGGACTAAAAATATAGTCGGGTGGATGCACGATCGGAACAGGCATTCTGCTCAGCCGTATGAATACAGGCCCCTTATGTTCTGCTGCCCAAAACATTGCTGATCGTGTTTCGACTGGATCAGCGGGGACAATCACTGTCAGATTTGGAATGACGCGTGTCCAGGCCATGTCCTCAATGGAATGATGTGTGGGGCCAAGCTCGCCATAGGCCATTCCGCTGGACATGCCACAGAGCTTTACATTGTTTTTTGCGTAGCCAAGGTCGACCTTGAGTTGCTCCATTGAGCGAGCGGTCAAAAAGCATGAAGCTCCGCACACAAATGGGATCAGGCCTCCGTTGGCGAGGCCGGCCCCGACGCCAAGCATATTTTGTTCTGCAATGCCGACGTTTACAAATCGTCCAGGGAATTTACTGCGAAAGCCCTTCAACTTGGTTGAACTCAGCGAATCATTAACAACTGCCACGATCCGTTGGTCGCGTGCTGCCATTTCTTCAATACTTGCCGCAAATGCATCGCGGCAGTCGAACATCCCAGATTGTGCTTGTACCTCCGCGCTCATCGGCTAACCTCCATCAACTCCGCCTTTGCATCTTCCAACTGCTTGTCAGTGGGAACACCATGATGCCACTCCGGCTTGCCTTCCATAAACGAGACTCCGCGCCCCTTGATCGTATTAGCAATAATGCAGGTTGGCTTTCCTGCCTCCAGCGGCGTTGTTCGAAGGTGTTGGAAGAGTGCACGGTAGTCATGCCCATCTACTTCGTCGACTGCCCAGCCAAATGCTCGCCATTTATCTGCCAACGGGTCCATTTCGATGATGTTTTTAGTAAAGTCACCCTGTTGAATCCGATTGCGATCAATGATCAGGACAAGGTTATCGAGACGATATTGAGCGGCGGTCATGGCTGCTTCCCAGTTGCTGCCCTCTTGCAATTCGCCATCTCCTGTCAGTACAAACGTTCGCCATGAAGCACCTTGAATCTTGGCGGCCAGCGTAGCGCCTGTGGCAATTGGCAAACCGTGTCCAAGAGGGCCGGTATTGGCTTCAACCCCCGGGATTTTATTTCGGTCTGGATGGCCATTAAGCATGGACAGGGGTTCCATATAGGTCTTCAGCAACTCCACCTTGAGTAGCCCCGCTTGTGCCAGCGTGGCATAGAACGATCCTGAGCAATGTCCTTTGCTCATGACAAAGCGGTCCCGTTCGGGCCACGCCGCATTATTCGCATCGATACGCATCACTGCAAGATAGAGAGTTACCAGTATGTCGGTAGCCGATAGATCGCCACCGGGGTGTCCGACTCCTGCATGGTGCACCATCTCAAGCGCATGAATTCTCACCTCAGCCGCAGCTCTGCGCAACCTCGCTTCTAGCTCTTTCATTTCTTCTACTTCGGCCACATCATCACCTTTCTCCATCGAAGAGCGGCGTTATGCTTCAGCCGCGCGATCATTGTTGATACTCTCCGTATTCATAAAAGGGGAGCCTTTTATACCAGAACTATACCGAAGCTAGAATACACTTCATGCTTATCAGCATATTTATGCATTTCCAGCCATAGAAAATACAGCGAGGCTTTAGAGCACAAACTAGTCATGACACGATGCCTATGGACGCGAGGCTTCCAGAACTGCTTTGGCAGTCCAGCGATCGGTGATTAGGACATTGATCCATTTTCCATTCAGAGCGCCAAGAATGGCATGGATTTTACGCTTGCCTCCAGCTAAAGCGACGACTCGTCGCGCACGCTTTACCTGAGGCAGCGTAATTCCAATAACGCGCTCTGCGAGAGCGGTTCGTACAGGGATACCAGCCGCATCAAAAAATTGCAGGCAGATATCGCCTACGGCTCCTTGCTTCTGTAGCGAGGTCAACTCTTGAGGAGAAAAGACATTCCCGCTGCTTGCAAGAAGCTTGGATGGCTCCAAGGTACCTATTCCCACAAGAACCAGATTGACGTTATCGAAGAGCGCAGCCGCTGCTCGAACATAGCTCTCTTTCATCAGGACACGCTTTGCCTCAGGAGAACTGGTAATACCGGGGGCTGGCAACAGGATCGCAGAGCCTCCGATGAGTGATGCGAGTCGCTGTGTGAGATGAGTCGCATGAGTCTGCGCAGCAGGATTGCCCAGACCGCCAAGGATCTGGACAACTTTGGATTCGGCGCTCGCTTTGCTTGGATGCATAGCATTGATCATCTCGAACAGTGCAGCACTCCAGGAAGAAATCCCAATGATTTCTCTCGGCTTGATCGCCAGTTCAAGAAAGTAGGCTGCTGCCGCTCCGAGATCGCGGGCGATCTGCTCTTCGTTGTTGTTGACAGAATCGACGACAATCGCTTCTGTCAAGCCAAAGCGGGTCTCCAAAGCCTCTTCAAGATCAGCGTGAATGCCATTGGGAACGGTAACACTGATGCGGACGATGCCCGCCTGCTGAGCCTTCTTCAAGAGGCGGGACACTGTAGACTGATGGATATTAAGCCGCTCCGTAATCTCGGTTTGCCGGATTGATTGGGAGTAGTACATGCGTGCGACTTTCGTCATTAGCCGAATTTCGTCATTGCGAGCCATGGCCTCAATCCTACCTAAGTTTAGGGAGCCTACGCGCAGAAAAAGATCATTCTTCAGGACAACAGAGAGGAAAGTTTTGAAATTTATATCTGCATAAATATGCAATAGTGAAGAATCTTGTTGACATTCATACTGATGACTCTCTAGCATCCGACCTCGATATGATACCTAATCGTTTTTGCTTCCGCCTCCCAGTTCTTCAAGGCATCGTCATGCTCGCTGTGCTATTGGCATTAGGTGCCCCACATGCTGTTTTCGCACAGGGTTTGGCGCACATTGTCGGCACAGTGACCGATCCTTCCGGTGCGGCGGTTCCTGCTGCGCAGATTACAGCGACACAGTCCGCAACGGGCACTATGACAGGGGCAATATCGAATGGGAACGGTCAGTTTGTTTTTTCTTCGCTCCCTCCCGCTGTCTATGACATCTCGGTTTCTGCGGCAGGCTTCGCCACCTTCGTACAGAAGGGCATTACCTTGCAAGCCGACCAGTCGATCACGGTAAATGCCACTCTCAGGGTTGGCGGTATCTCGGATACTGTTGTCGTAACTGCGGATGCGCCGCAGGTAGATACTACAACCGGAACGCTGTCTCAGGTAATGGGGAGAAAACAGGTCAACGACCTTCCACTCAATGGCCGCAATGCGGCGGCATTGACGACTCTGGTCGCGGGAGTTGTGGCCGCGCCCAGCGGTGCCTCGGATCAGGGAAACACCAAGACCTTTCCGGTTGTTGTGAATGTTTCAGTCAACGGCACACGTGCAAACCAGACGAGCTATCTGCTGGATGGCGGCAACAACGTCGACGAATACACGAATGTCAACGCCCCCTTCCCGTTCCCGGATGCCTTACAGGAGTTCAGTGTCCAGACTAGCAACTATGCAGCGGAATACGGACAGAATGCCGGCGGTGTAGTGAATGTGATCACCAAATCTGGAACCACGGCCTATCACGGAAATGTATTTGAGTATGTGCGCAATGCGGTCTTCAACGCACGGAATTATTTTCAAGATACGGTCGATCCGCTAAAGCGGAATCAGTTTGGTGGAACGTTTGGCGGTCCTGTTGGCATTCCGGGACGTTGGAAGGCTCAAAAGACGTTTTTCTTTGCGGGCTATCAGAAGACGGCGATTCGTACTCATGCCGCTGCAACCAGCAGTTCTACTGTGCCTACGACGGACAATGCAAATGGGTTGTTCTCCGGTCGGGTAATCGATCCTCACACTGGGTCGCCCTTTCCATACAATGCAGCTACGAATACGACGACGATTCCTACCAGTCGCTTCGATCCGGCATCGGTGGCACTGTTGAAGTATCTTCCGGTTGCATCGGGTTCCGGAATTTATAACTTCCAAAAGCCAACGTCGCAAGACTTTAATGAGTTTGTTGGGCGGTTTGATCAGGAGTTGGGAGCTCACGATCGGTACACGTTGCGGTATTACCGGAATCAATTTGCCAATGCTGGCGTGCTTGATCTAAAGAACCTGACAACCTATTCTGACGAATCGAATATCCTTTATCAAAATGCGTTGATCTCTGAGACTCATACCTTCTCAAATAACCTTTTGAACAATTTTATTGTGAGCTACCAGCGCGAAGGCTCGGTGCGTGGGCCGCTCAGCGGTTCAATTGATGTTGCGGATATTGGAGTAAATATTTGGCAGCCTGCCTTCAAGTCGATCCAGTCAATTGGCGTCAGCGGCTACTTCTCCATTGGCGACAATCCTCATGCAACCTTCAAGCGCTCTAATATGACGCTGGCAGATGATCTGCATTGGGTCAAGGGATCGCACAGCCTTGCGTTTGGCTTCCACGGAGAGATCAGCAGAGTTGACGTCGTCAATCAAAACGGGCAGCCCGGTACCTTCGCCTTCAACGCAACTACCACGAATAACGCTCTCGCTAGTTTCTTTCTGGGGTATGTCAATGAATTCAAGCAGAACTCAGGACAGTTCCAGCAAAACCGAGGGAAGTTCTTTGGAGGCTATGTGCAGGATAGTTGGAAGGCGAGCCGTCGTCTCACGTTGAACTATGGCCTGAGATATGAGCCCTTCATCCCCCTGCATGAAGGCGGCCACCGCATGGGACAGTTCAACCCTGCTGCCTACACCGCAGGTACCAGATCGACCGTCTATCCGAACGCTCCTGCCGGGCTTCTCTTTCCTGGAGATCCGGGCGTCCCTGAGGACGGCGTTCGGTCAGTGTACAAGAACTTCATGCCGCGCGTTGGATTTGCGTGGGATGTCTTTGGAACAGGAAAAACCAGCGTTCGCGGCGCCGGTGGAATGTTCTACGATACGCGCACGAATGGCCTGTTTAATAACGGCTGGATTGGCAGCACGCCATTCACTACTTCAGTCGACATCATCCAAGGCGATGGCAACTTCTCAAATCCCTACGGTAGCACGACTAATCCCTTTCCAGCAGCGTTTCCGCCGCCCAAAGACACTCCATTTATCCTCCCGTTCGCTGTCATTACCTTTGATCCGTCGGGGAACTTCAAGGTACCGCTTACCTATGCGTGGAATTTGGCGGTGGAACAACAACTCACAAACAATGTCAGCTCACGGCTTGCTTATGTTGCGTCTCACTCCAGCCACGTCTTTACCGCGCCGGAGTTGAACCCCGCACACTACATTCCAGGCGGTTCGGCTTCTACAAACGCTCGCCGTACCTATCAGAACTACACCACCATCAGCACGTCGGACATGGGTGGAAACTCCACATACCACTCGCTTCAGGCTACACTGCAAACCCGCCTGACGCATGGCCTGAGTCTGCTATTCAATTACACGTGGTCTAAGTCTCTGGACAGTGTCCCCAACGGTGCGGCAGTTACCAGTTCGGGCGCAGGCCAGTCATATTCGCTCCCGGTTTACATGTCGGACTATAAGCGGCTCGATCTCGGCCCCTCCGACTTCGACCATCGCAATGTGCTTAACGCTTCTTATGTATGGCAATTTCCGAAGCTGAACGGCTCTTCAGCTCCGATTCGCGCGATTGTGAATGGATGGCAGACAACAGGTTTGGTGAACGTCCATTCGGGCAATCCATTGACTATCTACCTGGGCAAGGATAATTCGATGACAGGGCTGAATCGCGATATGCCTCTGCTGATTGGCGATCCCTATAAAGCAGGTGCTTGCGCCACAACGACAGCTCGATGCAAGGATTGGCTGAATCCGGCTGCCTTTGCGACCGCTCCTCTGGGACAGGATGGCAATCTTCGAAAGAACACACTGGTAGGCCCGAGGTTTGTCGATTGGGATGCAGCCTTGTTCAGAACCGTAAATTTCCATGAACGGGTTGCGCTTCAGTTCCGTGCGGAGTACTTCAACCTGCTCAATCATACGAACTTCGCAGATCCGGGGAAGACGGTTTCAAGCACCTCGTCATTTGGGAGAATCACGACTTCAGGTGATCCTCGCATTGCCCAGCTATCCCTGAAGCTCTCGTTCTAAGTGCAGGAATCACGAATCGATAGCCAAAATCTGTTATTGAAATGAGTCAGGCCCAGCATAACTGCTGGGCCTTTTGGTTGATGGCCCACGAGGCGCAATGAACCATCGTTCTTCCAAGAACGACATTCGGAGTGTCAGTCAACCCGTGTAAAGCGGACCGCTTGATAAGGCTTTCCGCTGAGCTTGAGCTTTGTCTTGCCGGTGACCTTGTTGGGCAGGCTGTGAATGGTCATCTCCCAGGGATCGATCATGTCTACGGTGTAGGTTCCCGGAGGCAAGGGGAAGTCATACCAGATTGGCTGGTGAAAGTCGAAGTAATAGAGCACGATCGGGTGTAGTTTTCCGGACGCATCCACAGTGGTGGCGTTGAGGTAATAAGGATTTGGGGTTTCTGTAAGTCCTGGGCGCGGGAAGTGCTGATCGGGGCCACTGCCTGCGGGTACGGTTGCTTCAAGAACTTTGCGCAGGAAGGCAATGCGCTGTGGGCTTGCTCCCGAAAGTTTTCCGCCGTGTGCCCACCAGATCGTCGGAGTATCGGTGATATCAGGAAGTTTGTCAGGATCGATGAAGGTCTCGCCATGCGTGACGTAGCATCCTGCAATGACACCTAGCCAGAAGCGGCGAGTCATCTCCTCGCCGGAGATGTTACCCCATCGGCTATTGAGGTTTCCTTCATATTGAATCTCGTCATAGACGATTGGCTTACGCCACGCGTCATGTCGCTCCGTGGATTTCTCGAAGTCGTAGACCTGTAGGCTGGCATGAGTGACCCATGGCTTGGAATAGTCGTACATGACATGCCCATGGTGGACAGAGCGGAGATGAGGAACCGGATCGTACTGTTCAACGATCTTGAAGAAGCGGTCGAAGTCCTGAACGGTCTTGGCCTTCATAAAGTCATATTCATTGGCCAGCGACCACCAGATATTGCGATAGGCGGAGAGGCGCGCCAGGATGTACCGAAGATAGCGATCATCGGCCTCCGCAGGCATGGTGGCGTATCCCCAGCGATCGTATGGATGAAAGAGAATGAGATCGGCCTCGATGCCGAGAGCGCGAAGATCGGCGATGCGCTGTTCCAGATGCGTGAAGAAGGCAGGATTGGGTCGGGTGAAGTCGTTGATGCCGGAGGCCGTGCGTTCGAAGGGATAAAAGGGGGGCTCGTTATGGTTGTACTCGTAGCTCTTGGGAAAGACGCACATGCGAATCTTGTTGAATGGAGCGGTTCGCAGGGTGGCAAGCGTCTCCTGTTGCAGGGCTTCCGACTGGTGGATCCAGGCGTAGGATGTAGTGCCGAAAGGAAAGAAAGGCGCGCCATCTTCGTAGGCGAAGTGATAATAGTTGCGGACAGAAACGGGGCCGTGCACGCCGATGAGAGCGGTAATACAGGAAAACGCTCCGCTGCGTTTGTCGAGAGCCGGAGCGTTACTGGAGGTCATGTAGCTCCACGAACCGACAGTATCCGGCATGAAGCGAATCTTGTAAGTGCCCGCACCATCGTAGAAGCCGTCTACATTAACCGTGCGATGACCAAGCGAAAAGGTGGCGGATAGCTGAACATCGATGAAAGGATTGCCACTAGTGGGGCCGGGCAGTGAGACCTCAAAAACCTCCCAGCAGGGAACCGGTGGGCGGGTATTTTCAGCAATGGCAGAAGGAGCGGAAGCGATGGCTGCAAGGGAGCCAGCCGAGGTAAGTTTGAGCATGTCACGGCGGGTTATCGGACTCATCGGACGAGTTTAGCAACAGTTCGACTATCTTCTCTCAATTTTTTTTTGAAAATAATGTAATGTATCTGGCAGTAAAGATACAATCTGCAATTAGACTTGGATTTGTTCACGATGGATACCCTGAACTCAACAATGAAGAACGAGGCGTCTCGGCCAGAAGCGATTGCAGAGGAAAATCAGCATCTGGCTGGACCCCAGGTCGTCATTCTGGCGGATGACCTGACAGGCGCCTGCGACAGTGCGGCAGCGTTCCTTGGCCAAGGACGGAGAGCTCGCGTCTGGTTGCAGGATGGCTTTGCCGGAAGCTTGTCGGGAGCGGATATTTGTTCGTTTTCCACTGATTCTCGTAACCAGACCGCCGCTGTAGCGGCAGATCGTGTTCGGTCGTTAGCCGGCGATCTGAGGCAGCGATTTCCGGCGACGACATTTTTCAAGAAGATCGATTCAGCAGGCCGTGGCCACTTCGCCGAAGAGACGAAGGCTGCCCGCGTGGCGGTTGGCGCAGATCTTACGGTGTGCGTTCCTGCCTTTCCGGAGGCAGGGCGTTGCGTGCTCAACGGCACACTCCACGTATGGGACGCTACCGGCAGAGATGCAAACGTCAGTTTGCGCGAGCTTTTTCCAGAAGAGATGATGAATGAAAAAATTACCCTGATCTCGTGCGGTACGGATCTTGAGGTGGAGCGCTCGGCGAAGCAGGCAGTGGACGAAGGCAGGCATGTACTGTTGTGCGATGCAAGCTCAGCCGCTGATCTGCAGCGCATCGTTCGGATTGTGCCCCGGCTTTCGCGGCGAGTGTTGTGGGCAGCCTCAGCTGGCCTCGGCTTCGAGCTTGCGCGGACGCTGAAGCCAGGAATATCCGACGCAACGTCCGTGCCTGCTCGCCGGAATGGAAAGACTTTGATCTTTTGCGGCTCGCTGCACCCCCTTACGCGAATGCAGATGGATCGACTGGCTTATGCGGGGGGAGATGACCAAGCCGATAGAGTTATTGCGCAGGTACGTTGCGGCGAGTCGAGCGAAGACAGTCTGCGAAAGATATTTTGCGACGCGTCACCGGTTGGCTCGCTGGTGCTCACCGGTGGAGATACGGCAGCGATGGTACTGCGTGCTTTTGCTGCGGGGTCGATAGAGGTTGCTGGTCAGATGTCACACGGGATTCCCTGGGGGGTTGTGCGTGGAGGAATCGCCGACGGCTGCATTGTTATTACAAAATCAGGAGGCTTTGGGGACGAGCATGTGCTGGTGAATGCTCTACACTTTTGCCGCGGGGTGACTGCATGAGTTTGCCGAAAATTGCGATTACGATTGGAGATCCCGCGGGCGTCGGCCCGGAGATTACCGTCAAGGCGCTGGCCGCGCCGGAGATGCGTGAACTGGCCGATTGGATTGTTGTCGGAGACCGCATTGCCCTTGAAAACGCTGCTGCCGCCACGTCGATCGATCTGTCTTCAATTGCTTTTACTCATATTGGCGTGGGAGCGCTTGACGGCATACGGGATTTCAAGCCCGGTCAGCTTAGAGCCGAAAATGGTCAGGCGGCAGTCGAGTACGTTCGAATCGCGGTGGAGATGTGTCTTGGTAGGAAGGCGGAGGCGATGGTGACCGCTCCGCTCAACAAGGAGGCGGTGTCCTTATCGGGTCGAGTCTTCTCCGGTCATACGGAATACATCGCCGAGCTTTGCGGCGCGACGGAATCGCGGATGCTGTTAGTGAGCGATAAGCTGGCAACGGTTCATGTCTCTACGCATATTCCGCTGGAGCAGGCGTGCAGACTGGAGCAGCGGCGCATCGTTCGCACTATTGAGCTAGGTGCGGAGGCAATGCGGTTGATGTTGCAGCGTGCTCCTCGGATCGCCGTTTGCGGCCTCAACCCTCATGCGGGAGAACACAATCTCTTTGGCCGGCAGGACTCTGAAGTTATCGCGCCATCGATCGCTGAAGCTTGTGAGCTTGGAATCGACTGCACTGGGCCCCATTCTTCCGATACAGTGTTTATCCGTGGGGTACGCGGTGACTTCGACCTCATCGTTGCCATGTATCACGACCAGGGGCACATCCCGATGAAGCTGATCGACTTTGAGAAGACGGTGAACGTATCGCTCGGCATCCCGATTATTCGTACCTCTGTCGATCATGGGACAGCATTTGACATTGCAGGCCAGAACAAAGCTGACGCGCGCAATATGAAGGCCGCCATGCTGCTGGCATTGCGCATGGCCCAGGGGCGGCGGCAGCAGGAAGCTGGAGTTTGCTAATGCAGACAGCGGATGTTGCCATCATCGTTATCTACATGGCTGCGCTCGTCGGGGTAGGAGTAAGGGCTGCGCGTCGACAGAACACTACGGACAAATATTTTCTTGCAGAGCGTTCGATACCAGGGTGGGCCATTGGCATGTCCCTCATGGCCACGATTATTACCAGCGTGACTTTCATCGCGTATCCAGGGGCGGCTTATGCCGGCAACTGGAACATGCTGGTTCCGGGAATCATGTTTGTCGGGGTGATTGCGGCCATCGGCGTTGTCGTCGTGCCGTTTTTCCGTCATGTTGTAGCGATGAGCGCTTATGAGTACTTCGGCAAGCGCTTTGGAAATCTGATTCGGCTCTACTCTTCTTTTGCATTTGCCGCGGGGCATTTTGCGAAGATGGGCTTTGTGTTCTATCTGTTGGCGCTGACAGTCGGCAGCATCACGAACTGGAACCTCACGAAGGTAATCGTCGTACTGGGCGTGATTACAGTCTTCTATACGCTGATCGGCGGGATGGAGGCGGTAATCTGGACCGATGTACTGCAAGGCTTCGTCTTGTGGACAGGCGTGGCGGTTTCGATCGGACTGCTGCTGTTCTCTCACAAAGTCCATGCGGGCGCGATGCTGCATCTGATTGCGGCAAACCATAAGACGAGCCTTGGCAGCATGAGCTTCGATCTGAGTGGACCGACGTTTTGGACGATGGCGATCTATGGATTGTTCTTCTATCTGCAGAAGTACACCGCGGACCAGACCGTGGTGCAGCGATATCTAGCGGCAAAGACAGATCGGGCGGCGCTGCGAGGCATTGGTATGGGAGCAATGCTCTGCCTGCCGGTGTGGACGGCGTTTATGTTTATCGGCAGCCTCCTGTGGGCTTTTTATAGATTGACAGGCGAACATCTTCCGGCTGCGATCACTCGGCCGGATCAGGTCTTTCCACACTTCATGGCGACCGAGATGCCGATGGGGGTTGCCGGATTATTTTTGGCAGCACTGTTTGGAGCGGCGATGTCCATGCTTGCCTCAGATTTGAATTGTCTGGCGGTGATTGTGGTTGAGGACTTCTACGGTTACTTTTGCCCGGCACGGACGGACAGGCAGCGGCTTCGGGTAGGCAAACTGGCAGTGGTCGCAAGCGGAGTGCTGGCAATCATCGTCGCGCTGCGACTGGCGGAAAGTCACGGATCGGCGCTGGCTCTCTACTACACCGTAACTGCGATTGTGGCAGGCGGTCTAGCTGGACTATTTTTGCTGGCATTTCT